>Ga0066905_100000316_pt1 | contig 12364 bp, 11 predicted proteins | sample PanSoiMetaPlot36_FD_67483 | JGI IMG/M metagenome (GOLD analysis project Ga0066905, IMG submission 67483) | Tropical forest soil microbial communities from Panama analyzed to predict greenhouse gas emissions - Panama Soil Plot 36 (version 2) | ecosystem: Environmental > Terrestrial > Soil >... | reverse complement strand
TTCCAGGACGCGTTCATCGCGGGCGCGATCGTCGGCTTCGTCGGGATCCTCGTCTCGATCTTCGTGGTGCGAGGCCGCGACCTCGTCCAGGAGGTCCCGGAAGTCGAGCCGGCCTTCGAACAGGCCGCGTAACTCTCTCGAGTGGGCCGTCGGGCTTCGGCCCGGCGGCCCACTCGCTCAGAAGAGGATCGTCTTCACGAGCCAGATGATGATGATGATCGTGAGGACGACCAGGAGGAGCTCGATCAGGCCGATGACCGTGAACCGCAGCATGTTGGCCTGCTGACCCTTGGCCTTCCCCTCGCCGGGCGCCAGCGACGCCTCGACCATTTCCAGGACGTGGCGCTCGATCCGGTCCCCGAGCTGGTCCGACGCGCTCTTCGGCGCGTGCGTCTTGAGCGGCGGGAAGCTCTGATCGCCGTCGACCGCGAGCTGGTAGATCCGCTCGTGCTGGACGTCCTTGAGGTTCTGCCGGCCCAGGTCGACGATCGCCACGCCGTCGGGGAGCTCGTTGCCGAGCAGGGCGCGGGTCGTCTCGGAGAGAAGAACCTGGCCGCCGTGGCCCGCTGAGCAGATGCGCGCCGCGCGGACGACGTCGAGCCCGAGGTAGCCCTCGTCGCCGACCGACGGCTCGCCCGTGTGCAGGCCCATCCGCACGCGAACGTCGCTCCCTTCCGGCCACTCGTGGGTCGCCAGGGCCCGCTGGGCCGCGACTGCGCCCGCAACGGCGTCTCGTGCGCGCGGGAACGAGTAGAAGAACGCGTCCCCCTGGGTGTCCACCTCCGTGCCGCCCTTGTCGCCGAGGTTCTCCCGGAGCAGCCGCCGGTGGTCGCTCACGACCTGGCCGTACGCATCGCCGAGCTCCTGGAGCAGCCGAGTCGAGCCCTCGATGTCGGTGAAGAGAAACGTGACGGTGCCTCCCGGGAGCGCTGCCATGACGCGTGAGTGTATGGTCGAGGACGAGTGAACGCAGCCGCTCCGGATCCCCGGCGCTGGAAGGCGCTCATCCTGATCTGCACCGCGATCTTCGTCGTGGTGCTCGACATCGCGATCGTCAACGTCGCGCTTCCGTCGATCGGCGCCGACCTTCACTTCGCCGAGCGGAACCTGCAGTGGGTGATCACTGCCTACGGGCTGACGTACGGCGGCTTTCTGCTGCTCGGCGGCCGCGCGGCCGACCTGATCGGGCGGCGGATCATGTTCATGATCGGGCTCGCCTTGTTCGGCGCAGCCTCGCTCGTCTGCGGGCTGGCGACGTCGTCCGGGATGCTGATCGTCGCGCGAGGCGTCCAGGGGCTCGGCGCGGCGATCGTCACCCCCGCGGCGCTCTCGATCATCTCGGTCACGTTTACCGAGGGCAGCGAGCGGAACAAGGCGCTCGGCGCGTGGGGCGCGGTCGGCGGCAGTGGCGCGGCGGCGGGCGTCCTGATGGGCGGGATCCTGACCAAGTACCTGGGCTGGGAGTGGATCTTCTGGGTCAACGTCCCGGTCGCTGCCATCGTCCTGGTCTTGACGCCGATCTACGTGCGCGAGAGCCGGCGCGAAGACGTCGTCCACGACTACGACCTACCGGGCGCGATCAGCGTCACCTCAGGCCTGATCGTGCTCGTGTATGCGATCTCGCAGGCTCCCGTCGTCGGCTGGGGAACCTTCCGCACGATCGGTCTGCTCGTCCTCGCGGGCGCGCTCCTGGCGTTCTTCCTCGTCTGGGAATGGCGCGAGAAGGAGCCGCTGATGCCGCTCGGGATCTTCCGGATCCGGCTCGTCGCTGCCGCGAACGCCGTCGGCTTCCTGCTCGCGGGCGGGATGTACGGCACGTTCCTCCTGCTGACGCTCTACATGCAGCAGGTGTTGCACCTGTCCGTTCTCCAGACCGGAGTGGCGTTCCTGGCCACCGCCGGCACGGCGGTCGTGATGGCTGCGCCCGCCCAGGCGCTGACGACTCGCCTCGGCGCCAAGCCGGTCATGGTCACGGGGATGGCGCTGCTCGTCGCGGGGTCACTCTGGTACACGCAGATCAGTGCCGGCGGAAGCTACGCGGTCGACCTCTTGCCCGGTTTCCTCGCGGTCGGCGTCGGCATTCCGTTTGCGTTCATCCCGGTGACCATCGCCGCGCTCGCCGGAGTCACGCACGAGAAGGCCGGTCTCGCGTCCGGGCTGATCAACACGTCGCAGCAGGTCGGCGGCGCGATCGGGACGGCAGTGCTCTCGACGGTCGCCTTCACGCACGCGAAGACGCTCGCGACGCATGGCGATTCTGCTGCGGTGGCCACGACCGGAGGCTTCGTGTGGGCCTTCTGGGTCGCCGCCGGCATCTGGGGCGCGGGGCTTCTGACGTCGATCACCTTCGTTCGCCGCGAAGAGGTCGCTCAGCCCGTGGCGGCCGAGCTGCCTGCCTCGCAGACCTGAGCGGGATCCCGGTCAGCGGCCTCAACGAGCTCGTGCTCGAGGTCGCCGACCTCGACGTGGCCGCGCGGTTCTACGGCGAGACGCTCGGGTTGGCCCCCCTGAGCCGTTCCGACGAGCGGGCGTGGTTCCTGGTCGGCGAGCGGTCCAGGATCGGCCTCTGGACGAGGCAGGTCGGGATCGCCGGCGGGCAGGGCGGCGCGCACGTCCACTACGCGATGCACGTCGACGAGAACGAGTACGACGCCGCGGTCGCGCATCTCCGTGGGCATGGGCTCGACCCGCACGAAGAGGATTTCGGCGACACGCGCGCCGCCTACGTGACTGATCCGGACGGCAACGTCGTCGAGCTCTGGACGTGGGGCGCGTGAACCGCCTCGCCCAAGAATCCAGTCCCTACCTGCTCCAGCACGCCGACAATCCCGTGGACTGGTATCCGTGGGGCGACGACGCCTTCGCGAAGGCGCGCGCGGAGGACAAGCCGATCCTGCTCTCCGTCGGCTACGCCGCGTGCCACTGGTGCCACGTGATGGAGCACGAGTCGTTCGAGGACGACGAAACGGCGGCGCTGATGAACGAGCGCTTCGTGAACGTCAAGGTCGACCGCGAGGAGCGGCCGGACGTCGACTCGCTGTACATGGACGCCGTCGTCGCGCTGACCGGGCACGGCGGCTGGCCGATGACGGTCTTCCTCACGCCCGACGGCGAGCCGTTCCTCGGCGGCACCTACTACCCGCCGGAGCCGCGGCACGGGCTGCCAAGCTTCCAGCAGGTGCTGACCGCGGTGTCCGACGCCTATCGGGAGCGCCGGGGCGACGTCACGCGCCAGGCCTCGGCGATCGTCGACGCCGTCCGACAGTCGGCCTCGCTGCAGCCGTCGAGAGATCCGCTCACAGAGAGCATGCTCGGCGAGGCGACGCATGAGCTCGCGCGGCAGTTCGACCGCGAGTGGGGCGGTTGGGGCGGCGCACCGAAGTTCCCGAACGCATCGACGATCGAGTTCCTCCTCCGTATGCACCTGCGCGGGGACGAGAACGCGCTGCCGATGGTCGAGCAGACCCTCGACGCGATGGCCGCGGGCGGCATGTACGACCTCGTCGGCGGCGGCTTCCACCGGTACTCGGTCGACCGGGAGTGGCTTGTCCCGCACTTCGAAAAGATGCTGTACGACAACGCGCTGCTGGCCGCGGCGTATCTCCACGGCTGGGTCGTGACCGGCGACGAGCGCTACCGCCGCGTGACCGAGGAGACGCTCGACTACATGCTCCGCGAGCTGCTTCTGCCCGAGGGCGGCTTCGCGTCCGCGCAGGACGCGGACACGGACGGCGTCGAAGGGCTGACCTTCACGTGGACGGCCGACGAAGGCGTGCGCGAGGAGCTGCTGCAGCCGTTCGAGCACGGCCGGTCGATCATCCGCGGCGAGCTGGGCGCCGACGAGCGGGCTCGGCTGTTCGAGATCCGCGAGCAGCGCCCGAAGCCGCTTCGCGACGACAAGGCGATCGCGGCCTGGAACGGGCTCGCGCTCGCCGCGCTGGCGGAGGCCGGCCGCCGATTCGAGCGCGCCGACTATCTCGACGCGGCGCGACGTCTCGGCGAGTTCATCCTCGGCCCGCTGTCCGACGGCGAACGCCTCCACCGTACGTTCCGCGCCGGCGGGGCCAAGGGCACCGGCTACCTCGAGGACTACGCAGACGTCGCGCACGGGCTGCTCGAGCTGCACGTGGCAACCGGTGAGCTGCGCTGGCTCCTGGAGGCGCACCGTCTGGCCCGGCTCGCGGTGGAGCTCTTCGCAGACGACGAGCGAGGCGGCTTCTACCTCTCGCCGGCCGACGGCGAGGAGCTCGTCGCCCGCAGGAAGGACCTCGAGGACCACCCGACGCCGTCCGGCAACTCGACGCTCGCCTCGGTGCTCCTCCGCCTGGCGCGGATCTACGGCGACGACGAGCTCGAGCACCGCGCGGTCGGAGTCTTTCGGCTCGTCCGCGGAGCGGTCACGAGAGCCCCGTCCGCCTTCGGCCACGCGCTGACGGCGCTCGACCTCCACTTTTCACCGCCCCGCGAGCTCGCGATCGTCGGCGCCGTCGACTCGCCTGTCGCCCGCGCCGCACTCACGCCGTTCCAACCGGACACGGTCGTCGCGATCGGGCCCTCGGACGACGTGCCCCTGCTGAGCGGCAAGACCCTGGTCGACGGCAAGCCGGCGGTCTACATCTGCGAAAGCTTCGCGTGCCAGGCACCGGTGACCGACCCGGCAGACTTGCGGGCGTGAAGTCGGCGGAAACCGCCTACGCTCGCAGCGGCGATCTCAGCATCGCCTACATCCAGGGTGACTTCAATCACGTCGAGCTCGACTGGGAGCACGAGCACAGTGCGCGGTTCTACCGACGCCTGGCTTCGATCAGCCGTCTGCTGCGGTTCGACAAGCGCGGGACGGGCATGTCGGACCGGCCCGTCGAGCTGCCGAGCCTCGACTCGCGGATGGACGACGTCAGGGCAGTCCTGGACGCGGTCGAATCGGAGCGCGCCGTCCTCTTCGCGACCGGCGACGGCGGCCTCTTGGGCACGGTATTCGCGGCGACGTATCCCGAGCGCACCGCGGGGCTCGTCCTCTTCAACTCCACACCGCGCTTCACGCGGAGCCCCGACATGCCGTGGCTGCGGACGCGCGCGGACGTGGAGCAGAGGATTCGGCTGATCATCCGCGACTGGGGGACCTCGACGCCTCGGCGGAGAGGATGAAGTTCGCGGCTCCGAGCGCGAGCCACGACGAGCTGGTCGAGGTCGCTCGACGCGCCCGGCTCGGCCACAGCCCGGCGGCTATCGCCGCCTACATGCTCCCCAACCTCGATCTGGACGTCCGCGACGTGCTACCCGCGATCAGGGTTCCCACGCTCGTCATGTACCGAACTGTGCCTCCGTTTCCGCTCGAGCAGAACGCGCGCTACCTCGCCGAGCACATCCCCGCCGCGCGGCTCGTGGAGCTGCCGGGGGAGGACTTCGCTCCGTCCGGGGGAGACCAGGAGGTGCTCTTCGCCGAGCTCGAGAGGTTTCTCGGCGAGTCACGAGAGGATGGGCCTCGAGACGCCGGTCCGGACCGTTTGCTGGCGACCCTCCTGTTCACGGATCTCGTCGACTCCACGGCTCGTGCTTCCGAGCTCGGTGATCGCCGGTGGCGCGTGCTCGTGGAGCAACACCATCGGCTCGTCCGACCTCAGCTGGGGTACTTCCGCGGACGGGAGATGGATACGGCCGGTGACGGATTCTTCGCGACCTTCGACGGCCCGGCGCGCGCGATTCGGTGCGCGTGTGCGATCCGGGACGGTGTTCGCGAGCTCGGTCTCGAGATCCGCGCGGGGCTTCACACAGGAGAGTGCGAGCTCATGGACGACAAGGTCGGCGGTATCGCCGTCCACATCGGGGCGCGAGTCGCAGCCGTCGCCCAGTCGGGCGAGGTTCTCGTCTCTCGAACCGTGAAGGATCTCGTCTCCGGCTCCGGGATCGGGCTGGATGATCGCGGCGAGCACGCGCTCAAGGGAGTAACCGGAGAGTGGCACCTCTACGCAGTGACGAGCCCCGCCTAGCCGTCTCTGGCCGCCTAGTCGTACGAAAGGTTCACAGCGTCTTTACAAAGATCTCACGCCACGGCGGGACACTCCCCGGCGATGGCAGCCTCGACACGTTGGATCGCCCTGGCCGCCCTGGCTGCGGGGCTCGGAGCCGTGGCCGCGCTCGGAGGCTCGGCCGAGGGGAAGTCGAAGGTCGCCTCTGCCGTCCGCCCGAACGTCGTCGTCCTCATGACCGACGACCAGACCGTCGAGTCGATGCGCGTCATGCCAAACGTGAAGACGCTGATCGCCGACCAGGGCGTCACGTTCGACAACAGCTTCGTCTCGTACTCGCTCTGCTGCCCGTCGCGCTCGACGTTCCTCACAGGCCAGTACGCGCACAACCACGGCGTCTGGGGCAACGCGGCGCCGAACGGCGGCTACTACAAGCTCGACTCGACGAACACGCTTCCCGTCTGGCTCCAGCGCGCCGGCTACCAGACGATCCACCTCGGGAAGTATCTGAACCAGTACGGCACGCGGAACGCGCGCGAGATCCCGCCCGGCTGGGGCCAGTGGTACGGCACGCCCGACCCGTCCACCTACCGCTATCTCAACTACACGTTCAACGAGAACGGGAACCTCGTCCAGTTCGGCAACGCCGCCGCCGATTACAAGACCGACGTCGAGTCCCGGCTCGCGGTCGACCTCATCTCGCGGCAGGCCGGCGACCCTCGCCCGTTCTTCATGTGGGTCGCGGTCCTCGCGCCACATTCGGGCGGTCCGCGCGACGCCGACGACCCGAGCGGGCTCGCGACGCCCTCGCCCGCCGCGCGCGACAAGAACCACTTCGCGAACGAGGCGCTTCCGATGCCGCCGTCGTTCAACGAGGCGGACGTCTCGGACAAGCCGGCCGCGATCCGGAACCGCGCGCTGATCACGCCCGCGAGGATCCGGGCGATCCGCGAGAACTACCAGCAGCGGCTCGAGTCGCTGCTCGCGGTCGACGACGCCGTGGCCAAGATCGTGAACGAGCTCACCCGCATCGGGAAGCTGAACGACACGTACATCATCTTCACGTCGGACAACGGCTTCATGCACGGTGAGCACCGCATCCAGCAGGGCAAGGTCGTGCTCTACGAGCCGTCGATCCGTGTCCCGCTGCTTATCCGCGGCCCCGGGATCCCGGCCGGCCAGCACCGCTCACAGTTCGTCGCGAACATCGACCTCGCGCCGACGATCGTCCAGGCGACGGGCGCGCAGCCGGGGCGCGTGATGGACGGGCGCTCGCTGATCCCGTTCGCGAAGGACAAGCTCCTCCAGTCCGGGCGCGACATCCTGCTCGAGACGCCCACCTACGCGGGCGTCCGCTCGCCGAACTGGCTCTACGCCGAGCACGTGACCGGGGAGAAGGAGCTGTACAGCCTCGCGGGTGATCGCGACGAGCTGAACAGCCTCCAGACGAACCCGGCCTACGACCGGATGGAGGCCAACCTCGCGATGCGGCTCGCTCGCCTGCGGCAGTGCAAGGGCGCGGTGTGCCGCCGCGGCGTGCAGCTGGGACTGAGCACGCGGGTACAGCGCAGGGCCCGTGGCTGCCGCGCGTCGAGGGTCTTGGCCAGGGTCGCCGGCCCGTCGGCGCGGCGCATCGCGAACTCGGCGTTTTACCTGGACGGGCACCTGCTGAGACGAGATCGCCGCGCGCCGTTCACGGTCTTCGTCCCGAAGCGATTCGCGAAGCCGGGCGGCTCCCTGCTCGAGGCGTTGACGACGCTGACCGACTCGCGCAGGCAGACGCTCACGCACACCATCGCCGGCTGCCGCTTCTAAGAGCGCCCGCAACGTATGAGAATGGCGCGGTGAGAGTCGCCAGCTACCGTGCTCCGAACTTCGCCTTCACGGAGCACGAGTTCGAGCTTCCGCTCGATCACGCGCAGCAGGACGGCCGGACGATCACCGTCTTCGCGCGCGAGGTCGTCACCCCGGCGCACGAGCAGGACGACCGGCCCTGGCTGGTGTACCTCCAGGGCGGCCCCGGGTTCGAGTCGCCGCGGCTGCTCAAGCTGATCGACGAGTCGTGGTGGGAACGCGCCCTCCAGGACTACCGCCTGTTGCTTCTCGACCAACGGGGCACGGGCAGGTCGACCCCGGTCGGTGCGCTTCCGGGTATGTCCGCTGAAGAGCAGGCCGAGTACCTGACGCACTTTCGTGCCGACTCGATCGTCCGCGACGCCGAGGCGATCCGCCGGGAGCTCGGGGTCGAGGAGTGGAGCCTGCTCGGCCAGAGCTTCGGCGGCTTCTGCGTCGCGAACTACCTCTCGCAGGCACCCGAGGGACTCGCCGAGGCGTTCGTCGCCGGAGGCCTGCCACCGCTCGAGCGGCACCCCGACGAGGCCTACCGCGCGACGTACGAGCGGACGCGCATCAAGAACGAGGCCTACTACGAGCGCTATCCCGGGGATCGCGAGCGCATACGCGCGATCGTCGAGCGCCTCGAGTCCGAAGACGTGCGGCTGCCGTCAGGCGACCGGCTGACACCGCGACGCTTCCGCCAGATCGGGCACGTGCTCGGGATGAGCTACGGCCCCGAGACCGTCCACTACATCGTCGAGCTGCCCTTCGGCTCGCCCGCGTTCCTGCATGACGTCGAGCGCTCCCAGTCCTTCGCGCGAAACCCGCTGTATGCAGTGATCCACGAGGCGTGCTACGCGACCGGCACGGCGACGCGCTGGTCGGCCGAACGCGTCTTCCCCGACGAGCTGCGCGACGACCCGACCTTTCTCACCGGCGAGCACATCTACCCCTGGATGCTCGAGGAGTACGGCGCGCTCGAGCCGCTCGCCGAGGCCGCGCAGATCCTCGCCGAGCACGAGTGGCCGACGCTGTACGACGTCGACCGGCTGGCTCGGAACGAGGTTCCGGCCGCGGGCGCTATCTACGCGGAGGACATGTACGTCCCGCGCCGGTTCTCGGAGGAGACGGCCGCCTCCGTTCGAGGCCTCCGCCCGTGGGTCACGAACGAGTACGAGCACGACGGGCTGCGCGCCAACGGGAGGCGCGTCCTCGGGCGATTGCTCGACCTCGTCCAGGGCCGGGCGTAGGCCTTGCCCCTGCTCGAGCTCGAGAACGTCACGCGGCGCTTCGGCGGCGTCATCGCGCTCGACGACGTCTCGTTCTCGGTCGAACAGGGCGAGATCGCGGGACTGATCGGCCCGAACGGCGCGGGCAAGACGACGGCGTTCAACGTGATCACCCGGCTCTATAAGCCCGACTCGGGGCAGATCACGCTCGACGGCCAGAGCCTGCTCTCGACCCCGCCGCACCGGGTGATCCGGCGTGGAATCGCGCGCACGTTCCAGAACGTCGAGCTGTTCCGGACGATGACCGTGCGCGAGAACGTCCAGGTCGGCGTCCACTCGGGCCGGGCGGCGCGGGTCGGCGTGCGTGACATGCTCGAGTACCTCGAGCTGGACCGCCTGGCCGAACGGCCGGTCGAGGGCCTGCCCTACTCGACGCAGAAGCGAATCGAGCTCGCCCGCGCACTCGTCTCCGAGCCGCGCCTGCTGCTCCTCGACGAGCCCGCGGGCGGCCTCAGCCACGAGGAGGTGGAGCGGCTCGCGGACTTCATCACGCGCACCCGGAACCGCTACGAGCTGACGGTGCTCCTCGTCGAGCACCACATGAACCTCGTCATGCGCGTCTCCGACTCCGTCACCGTTCTCGACTTCGGCCACAGGATCGCGGCGGGCACACCGGTCGAGGTGCAGCAGGACCCGGCCGTGATCGAGGCCTACCTCGGGACGGCCGACTAGGTGCCCCTCCCAGCAACACAAGCCGGCTTCTCGCCCGCGATCACGCGGCGCCAGAGTCCACCCTCGCTCTCACCAGTACTTCGTTCAGTATTGGCTTCGAGCGGGTGCGGCCCCTGGCTTGGTGCTCGCGACCGAGAAGCTCGGCGACGTCACTGGAAGGGGCACTGATGGCCGCGCTGCTCGAGCTCGAGGACGTCCGCGCGCGCTACGGGCCGGTCGAGGCCCTGCAGGGCGTGGCGCTGAGCGTGGGGGAGGGCGAAGTCGTTGCGGTGCTCGGCGGGAACGGCGCGGGCAAGACAACGACGCTGCGGGCGATCTCCGGTCTCGTTGCGACCTCGGGCGACGTCAAGTTCGCGGGGGAGCGCATCACGCGGGCGGCCCCAGAGCGGGTCGCACGTGCGGGAATCGCGCACGTCCCCGAAGGGCGCGGCATCTTCCGGGAGCTGTCGGTGCACGAGAACCTCCGCCTCGGCGCCTACCTCAGGAGAAGCGGCTTCTCCGAGGACTACGAGCGGGTCTGCGGCCACTTCCCGTGGCTCGACAGGCGCCGCGCGCAGCAAGCGGGAACGCTCTCGGGCGGCGAGCAACAGATGCTCGCGATCGCCCGCGGGCTCATGTCGCGGCCCCGCCTCTTGCTCCTCGACGAGCCGTCGCTCGGCCTCGCGCCGATCGTCGTGCGGGAGATCTTTCGGATCCTCGGCGACCTGAACGAGAAGGAAGGGCTCGCAGTGCTCGTCGTCGAGCAGAACGCGAAGCTCGCGCTGCGCTCCTCGAGCCGCGCGTATGTCCTCGAGGTGGGCCGGGTCGCGCTCGAGGGGCCGAGCCCGGAGCTGGCCGAGAACGAGTCCGTCCGCAAGTCCTACCTGGGGTATTGAGGTGACCGAGTTCCTGCAGCAGGTCGTGGCGGGGCTGGCCTCGGGGTCCATCTACGCCCTGCTCGCGCTCGCGATCGTGATCATCTACCGCTCGACCGGGGTCGTGAACTTCGCCCAAGGCGAGATGGCCACGTTCACGACCTTCATCGCCTGGACGCTCGTCGACCACGGCATCGGCTACTGGGGCGCGTTCGCGCTCACGCTGCTGATCGCACTGGTCGGCGGGTTCGCCCTGGAGCGGGTCGTCGTCCGCCCGGTCGAGGGCAAGCCGGTGATCAACGCGGTCATCCTCACGATCGGGCTCTTCATCCTGCTCGGGGGCCTCTCGAACTGGATCTGGAAGGCAGAGGTGCGCTCGTTCCCGCCCAGTCGGCCGTTCCCGACGAGCGCCTGGGACATCGGCGGGGTCGCGGTCTCGAAGCAGGATGCGGGGATCCTCGTCGTGATGCTGGTCCTGCTCACCCTCCTGTGGGCGCTGTTCCGGTTCACGAAGCTCGGGCTCGCGCTCCGCGCCTCGGCGCTGAACCCCGTCGCGAGCCGGCTCGTCGGAATCCGGGTCGGGTGGATGCTCGGCCTCGGCTGGGGGCTCGCGGCCGCGATCGGCGCCGTCGCGGGGCTCTTCACGGCTGCGGCCGCCCCGCCGCTCGACCCGAACATGATGCGGCCGGTCCTGATCTACGCGTTCGCGGCTGCGGTCGTGGGCGGCCTCGAGAGCCCCATCGGCGCCGTCCTCGGCGGGCTCGTGATCGGAGTCGTGCTGAACCTCATCGCAACCTACGACACGCACGTCCATCTCGACCTCGACCGGGTGCGGCTCCCGATCGCACTCGCGTTGATCCTGATCGTGCTCCTCGTCCGGCCGACCGGCTTGTTCGGCCGCCAGGCGGTGCGTCGTGTCTAGGCTCGCGCTCGCCAGAGCGATTGCGGCGACACTCGCCTTCGCGGCGAGCGTCGCGTTCATCCTCGTCGCCCCGCACTGGGACAAGGTCGGCGACATCAAGGGCGCCCAGATGGGCACGTACTTCATCGCGATCGTCGGGCTCAACATCGTGACCGGCTACACGGGCCAGATCTCGCTCGCCCAGGGCGCGTTCATGGCCGTCGGGGGCTACACGACGGCGTTCCTCGTCACGCACGGCGTTCGCGACCTGTGGACGATTCCGGTCGCGGCGCTCGTCGCGGGCGTCTTCGGCTTCCTGCTCGGGGTTCCGGCGCTGCGGCTGTCGGGGCTCTACCTCGCGCTCGTCACCTTCGGCCTCGCGGTGGCGATGCCGGACCTCCTCGCCTGGGACAAGCTGAGCTCGCTGACGAGCGGCGGCAAGCCGATCCAGCTCTTCAACAGCAAGCACCTGCTCGGCCAGGGCTTCAACGACGTCAGCCTCTTCGGGCACACGCTCTCCTTCAACCGCGCCGTCTATTACCTGACCTGGTCGATCGCGCTCGTCCTGTTCTTTCTCGCCTGGCTCCTGCTGCGAGGCAGCCCGGGGCGCGCATTCCGAGCCGTCCGCGACAGCGAGGTCGCCGCGGCCTCCTCGGGCGTCAACATCGCGGGGTACAAGACGGTCGCGTTCGCGATCGGCGCCGCGTACGCCGGGGTGGCGGGGTCCCTGCTCGTGATCGGGGTCGCGTTCGCCGACCCGCAGTCGTTCCCCGCGAAGCTGTCGCTGACGATCCTGGTCGGCGCGGTCATCGCGGGGCTCGGGTCGATGTGGGGCGTGCTCCTCGG
>Ga0066905_100000315_pt1 | contig 12390 bp, 11 predicted proteins | sample PanSoiMetaPlot36_FD_67483 | JGI IMG/M metagenome (GOLD analysis project Ga0066905, IMG submission 67483) | Tropical forest soil microbial communities from Panama analyzed to predict greenhouse gas emissions - Panama Soil Plot 36 (version 2) | ecosystem: Environmental > Terrestrial > Soil >... | reverse complement strand
GTTGCCATGAGACGGCCGATTAGGCTACCGCTCCGCGTGAATGAGATTGAAGACCCGTCACCCGCATAGGTAAAGCGCGTCCCGTCGGCGCCGTTCGCTTGCATCGCATCCACGCCCGCAATCGCTAGCCGCACGTCGGACGCGCCGGCCCGGTAGAGTCCGGATCCGAGCTCGAGCGCAAAGCGCAAGCCGGGCGCGGCCAGCGTGCCATCCGGTATGACGCCCGGATTGCTTACGCTATCAACGATGATGTGGTAAACGTCCGAAAGCGCGGCCCACGCGCTACCGCTCCACGATTCGAAAATCTTGCTCGTCGGGTTCCACCGGATCGTGCCCGTCGGGAGATTGGTGACGCCCGTGAGACTCCCCGCGAACATCTGCGCATTGAGCGCGCTCTGCGCCCGGATCTCGTCGAGCAACGTGAGATAGGCGTCGGTCGTGATCGGATGATTGAAGTCGGCGGCCATGGCATCACACTCCGCGCGCGGTCCAGAAGAAATCGCACGATTGGCGCACGCCCGAGAGATTGTAGAAATAGACGCTGAACCCGGTCGGATTCGGCGCATCGACAAAGTCAATGACCGAGACGAGCGGAATCGACGAGTTGATCACCTGGCACGTGATCGCCTCGACATCATAGAACGCGCGCGTGAACGCGATCGGCGTGCCGGTTGTGTCGCTCGCGTTCGCGTGCGCGGTGCCGGTGTCGGTCTTGAACTTCAAGCTGAGATCCACGTGCACCGAGTCGACGGCCACGAGGCCCTTGTCGTCGGTGCTCGAGATGCGCAGGCGAATCCGCACATAGCGCACGTCGTTCGTCGTCCAGCTCACCGCGTCGGTCACTTCGCGCCACGGGTCGCCCGTGGTCTCGCGCACCGCGATGTCCGCTTCCCACGCGACCGTGAGCGACTCGACGTAGATCACCGGGTTGATGACGACATTGGCCTGCGCGAGCACCACGCCGATGTCGTGCTCCCATTCGAGCACCGCGTCGAGCTCGGTCGGTTGCGCGTAGATCGGGAACCCCGCGTCGATCTGCGCCTGCGGCGTCGCCCAGCTATGGCTCGAATAGTGCCCCGCCCATGTCTCGGTCAGGTTGAGCGGTGCGAGCGCGACCGCCCGCGAGTAGGGGTCGAGCGTCGCATAGTCGCGCGCATTGGTGACGACCGTTTCCTCGAATGGCAAGTGCACATATTCGGCATAGAGCACGAAGTCGGGCGGCTCGTTGATCTGCGCGTCGACAAATACGTCGTTGCTCAGATTGCCAGCGGTGTCCTCGGCCTGCACGTAGTAGCGGCGCAGGCCCGAGCTGCGCTCGAAGATGCTCGCGAACTCGGTGTCATTGGTCCCGAGATAGGTGGCGGTGCCGGGGATCGTGCGCACGCCGTCCCGCAAGGCCTCATCGGGCGTGCGGGTCGACCGGCGACGCCGCCCGAGCGCGGGCGAGCGGGACCGGAGCGGCGAAGCGCGGCGCGCCTCGAGCGTGAGCGCGCCCACGTTCTCGCTATAGAGATGATAGGTGCGGATCGGCAACTCGCCCGCGACCGCCTGCCATCTCAGCAACACGTTGTTGTCGATCACCGCCGCGGTAACGCCGACCATCACGGGCGCGTTGATCGTGATGTCGATCGGGGCGAATGCGCCCGCGTTCCCCGCGATGTCGAGTGCGCGAATCCAGAATCGCCGCGCGCCGCCCCAGTTCGCGAAGAAATTGAACACCGTCGTTTTCGACTGCCCCACCGCAGTGTCGGGCGTGCTCGGCCCGCGCCATATGTCATAGGACAAGATCGAGTAGCGATTCGTCGGGTCGGGTTCGGTCCACGCGATGATCACTTCCTCGCGGTTGAACGTGAACGCGAGGCCGGTCGGCGTGCGCGGCGGCGAGATCGTGACCGCGACGGTCGCCGCATTCGAGAGCTGCCCCCACACGTCCACCGCGCGCACGAGGGCCTGATAGCTTCCGGCGGCGAAGGCCTGCCACGTGAGCGCGCTCGCCTTGATCGTCGCGAGCGTGAGGGCGGTCGCCCAGGTCGCGCCCGCCGCGCCCCAGCGCACCTCGTAGTGCGCGAGATCGGTGTCGGCCAGATGGTCCCAATCGAAGTCGGTGCGGGCCTCGGTCTGCACGACCGTGAAATTGGTCGGGTCGGCGGGCACGAGCGGCGCATAGTGCGGCACGGTCGCCGTGATCGTGATCGGGTCGGAGCGGGTGCCGGTCGCGGGGTTGCGCACCCATACCTCATAGGTGCGCGTCTCGCTCGGGACCGGGACCGCCATCAGGTCGATGCCGCCGTCGGCGGGGAAAGGCGACGTGGTCGATGAGCCGAGCGGCACGGCGGCGGCGGTCGTGCTCACGCGCCGCGCGACGAGCTCGACGTTCCCGCGCCCGATCCACGACCAATTGATGTTGACGGTCCCGACCGGTCGCCGCCCGTTGTAAGCGACCGTCACGAATGTGGTCGCGGCGGGTTGCGGCAAGGATTCCGCCGTGGGCGTGCCCGGAAGCGGCGTGTAGGGCGGGATCGGCTCGGTCTCGAGCGCGTATACGTCGGGGTTATCCTCGACGAGTTCCAGGCGGGCCGTGAAGTCGGGACCGGGGCGCACGGCCCTGACAATGTAATCGCCCGTCACGCGCCCCACCTCGCCCCACACGATCAGGTTGCCCGCCTCGACGTTGTGCGCCGTGGGCGACGTGTCCCACGTGCGCTCATCGAGCGGGACCGCGGCGACGGGTGCCTGCAGGATGCCGTCGGCGTCGCGGCAGCGCACCGCATAGGGGCCGCCCGTCGCGTCGAAAGGATCGGTGACGGTGAAGACCGTGGACGAGAGCACCGTCTGCACGAGGGTGCCCGTGCCGCCGACCTTGAGCACGTCGGTCGCCACGGCGACGAGATCCCCGCGCAGGCACACGAGATTATCGATGGAGCATTCGAGTTCCGCCTCTTCGCGCCGGAGCATCGCCTGCCCCATGAAATACCGCGTGTCGCGATAGGCCTGATCGCTCCTCGTGATCCCGTACAGTTGCAGCTCCTCGAAAATGGTCGCGGTCGTCTCGTCGTACCCGTCGCGATAGACGATCACCTCGCGCTCGCCCCATTCCGCCGCCGGCTCGACATAGTGGCCCTTGAGCGCGTGCGGCGGATCGGGATAGGCGCGGGTCGCCGAGAAATTCCACGAGTTCGCGGGCGTGAAGACTTGCACCGGGGCGGGCCGTTGCTGATCGAGCACGACCGAGTGCAGGCCATCGCGCATCGTGCGCGTCGCCCGCCCTGCCGAGCAGATGGAATCGATCAGCTCGCGCACCGTCGTGCGTTGATCCACGACCGTGTCGCACCGGCAGCGCGGCGCGGCGGTGCCGTCGGGCGGATCATCCTCGCAGAAGTCGTACCACTCGGTGAAGCGTTCCCAATCGATGCGGCTCGCGGCGAGCGGGCGCGGGTTCCCGGTGCCCGTGAGGATATCGATCACGATCGCCGCGTTGTTGCCCGTCGCGACGACCGCGCCGGGACCGGTCGCCGTCGGGATCGCGAGGAGCGACGTGGCGAGGCACGACACGTTCGCCAAAACGCCCTGCAGTTGATCGGTGGCTTGCACTTCGATCTCGATGACCGTGTGCGGCTTGACGGGCGCGAGCGGTGCTTGCGTCGGGTTGATGCTTTGCAGGCCGGTCCACGAGAGATCATTGACGAGTCGATTCGTCGCCACCGAGTGAATGCGCGTCACCTCGAATTCCCACTCGGCGACGGCGTCGAGGATCACTCTCATCGAGAAAGTGGTCGGCTGCATCGTCGCGCCTTGCATCCTGAAGTGCTTCAAGAAGATGGTCGGCTGTGTGCTGTCGTAGATATAGATCTGCGCGACGGGTTCCGGCGGTTGCGCCGCGGTCTGCGTGAGCGATTCGATCGTCTCGATGATTCCGGGCGAGATCGTTATGTGCCCGCCCCCAGTTATGTCGCTCGCCGAGGCGGTGACCGTGTACCAATAGCCCGCGATCTGCGCCGCGCTGCCGACCGGCGGCACGAATCCCGGCGTGATCGGCGAGGCGGTATAGGCGACTTGATTGAGGAAGATCAGGCTCGTCGTGCCCGCCGGGATTTGAAAGTGCCCCCATTCGCCGTCGCCGAAGCTATTCACCCACGCGAGCGCGATCCCGCCGTGCACGTCGTAGGTCACGTCGACGGTGCTGCCCACGACGGCGCGCCCGAATTGGATGTCGACCGGGAAGGCCGTGTAGTTGAGCCATGCCCCGCCGCTCGTGATGTTGCGCACGCGCACCGCGATCTCGGCGACCGCGTTGGTCGGGTCGCCTTGATCGGTGAAGAACGCAAGGCCGCGCGGGAAGAAAAAGTCGAGGATCGCCTCGCGCGCGTCCGATCGGGTGCGCGCGGTGACCGGCACGCTCGGCGCCAGAGCGAAGGCGAGCGACTCGAGGAACGTGTCGCCCGAATAGATCGAGAGCGCGTTACCGGCGACGAAGTTCGGGTGCGTCACGACGCGCACGCCCGCGTATTGACTGATCGGCGTCTCGCCGATGCGAAGATCGGTCAACGCGAGCGGCCCGTACCCGCAATCGAGGATCATCTGCAGGTATTGCACGCCCGCGCGGTTGCGCGGCACCGGTTGCGCGCCCACGCGCGGGAAGATGCGGTGCGTGCCGTAGACGCGCGGGCAGGGTTGATAGGGCGTCGCCTGGTTCGATTGCCCGGTGAGCGCGTATCCGGGCGTCTCGGCGGGCCGCGTCGTCGGTGCGCCGAGATTGCCCGCGCGGGAGGGTGCGAACATCGCATTGATCGCGAGCGCGCCCACGATCATGATCCCGGCCTTGAGGGCGCCGATGGCGAATGGACTCGCGCCCGCGCCGAGGAGCGCGGGAGCTGCCCATTGCGCGAAGGCCGCGATCGCGATGGTCGCCACGAGGGCGAAGATGTTCTTGCCGCCGCCCTCGCCGCCGCCGCCGTGCATCCGCACCGCGACCAGGACATGCGCGTGCGGTTTCGGACGCACATAGCGCCAGTAGCGATATTCGACCGGGATGCCGTTCACGAAGACCGCCGTGCGATCGTGCTTGTCTTCCGGCCACGGGATGAGATCCAGGATCTCTAAGATCGTGTGCCCCGGCGGCAGTTCGCGCGTGATCATGCCGCGATCGCTCAAGAGATGCGGGCGCAAGATGATCCTGCCGCCGCCGTGCGGGAATGTCGTGGCGGGTACGATCAGCGCGCCGCCATCGGCCACCGGTAGAAACCCTCGATGCGGTTGCGCCACAGAAGGGCGCGGTAGGACTCGAGCACGGTCGCGCGGCCCTTCAGACAGTGCAGCATGAGCGGCGGATCGATCACGAGGCCGCAATGCGTCGGGAGTCCCAAGATCCGGAACACGACCACGTCGCCCGGTTGCTCCTCGGACACCGGCAGCCAATCGACGAGGGCCTCGCGCTGGAAGATCGGCCCCACCTCGTCGCGCTCGCTCGCGTCGTTGTAGTCGGCATAGCTCGGCAACTCGCGATCGAAGACGTGGCGGCTCACGTAGTGCACCACGCCCCAGCAATCCCACCCGCCGGGGTCGCGCCCGCCCGAGACGTAGGGCACGCCGATAAAGCCGCGCATCGACTCTAGTAGAGACCCGGCCATTCCTCGGGGCTATAGATGTCCGCCGGATAGCGGTAGTTCATGACATCCTCGTGCATGAGCTTGCCCATCACGCGCGAGGCATCGATCGAGGCGCCGCGCAACTGCAGATCGCCCACCGCGAGCTCGACCACGTCCGGGTCGCTCGCGCCGATCACCTCGATCACGATGTCGGGCGGCGTGGTGATGCTGCGAAGCCAATCGGTCGTCGCCTGATCGATGTTGTCCCATCCGAAGTCGATCTCGCCGCCGGCATCGTCGGCATCCTCGGGCAGTGCCCACAGGAATCCGCGCGCCTCGAAGGTTTCCCCGCGCGACACGATCGGCTCGGTGTTGTTGACGACGCGCAGCACCCCGTCGGGGATCTCCGGGTGCGTGATCGTCGCCATCAGGAGATAGGCCTCGCCCGACTCGCGGAGCGCGATCTCGCGAACGGTGCGGGGCGTGAAGGCGCGCGGCATGGACTAGGCCAATCTCACACCGGGCGGCTGAGTGGCCGAGCGCACCGGCACGTTGATCCCGATGAACTGGACGTTTTGCCAAGCATAGCTGTCGGTGAATCGCGTCGACACCTTGAGCGAATAGGTCGCGTTCGCGGTCACGTAGTCGATGGCATCCAACACGAACGTGACGAAGTTCGCCGTGCCGCGCGTCGCCACGTTCGCCTTCCACCCGGTGCCGACGCCGTTGCGCATGAGTTCGATCGTCACGTCGCCGTTTGTCGAACCCGCCACCTCGCCGTTGAGCGTAAATCGGCTCGTCATCGCGGCGACGCCCCCGAGCTGCCGCGCGAGCGTGCCAGCGGCGGGGTCGGTCGTCCACTCCGGCGGAAACGAGGCCATGGAATTCTGAAAGACGAGCGTCGATGGCGTCGTGGTGTTGATCGACTGCGTGCGCGAAGTGATCGAGAGACCGCCATACATGGGGGTGACGGTGTCGAGAAAATCGCGTATGGCATTTCTTACATCCGCGGGCCGGATCGCGCCGCTATTGTTGTCGGGCAGCGAGTTGTTGACCTGCGTGATGAGATCCTCGATCGTTCGCCGTGTCATCCGAATCCTCCGTCGAATCCCGTGCTGAATCCGCCGAGCAGCATCTCCTCGGGCGGTTGCGGCATCTGTTCCCAGCTCATCGAGGCCGTGATCGCGAGCGCACCCTGACTCGTGAGGCGCGGGGCCTCGCGCATCCGGAACTCCTGCGACTCTTGAATGTAGGGGTGGACGAAGTTGAAGAAATCGACCCCGCCGCGCAGATCGATGTCGAAGAAATCGCGGATGGCCTCGAATTGCTCCCACGACATCGTCATCACCACTTCGATGTTCCTGATCGTGCCAGTGAACCGGCGGCGCACGGCGGGCCTGCCCGTGTCGTATTGGGTGCGCACGGTGACCGGTTGCGCCTGCTCGTTCCACGAGTCGGCGCACTGCGGGAGATCGGTCGGCCAATCGATATCGGCCATCGCTCAATGCCCCTGCCGGCGCGCGCCGTAAGTCGTCGACATGATTCGGTCCATCTTGCCGCTCGTGAAATGGTTTTCGACCGCCTGCCCGATCATCACGTTGATCTCTTCCTGTCCGTTGGCCCCGCGCGTGCGCTCGACTTTCGCGGGTTCGCTCGAGTAGTTGTTGATGTTCACCACGGTGCCCGCGCCTTGAGTCTTGACGCCGAGTTCGCCCGAGGCGGTGCGCGCGAGTGGCAAGATGCCCTCGGGTCCAGCCTCGCCCATCAGGCCGGTGCCGCTCGCGAAGCGGAAGAGGGTGGGCCTGCGCACCACGCCGCCGCGCGCGAATGGGAGGATATTGCCGCCCGCGTTGAAGGCCGCGCCCTGCGCGGTCAATTCGCCCACGCCGCCGCCGCCGCCGACCGTCGGCGTGCCGCCGGGGATCATCTGCCCGAATTGCTTAAAGAGCGGGTCGAAGATCTGCCGCTGGATCGCGAGCCGCGCGAACTGGCGCAGCACGTTCTCGACCATCTTGCCGATGTTGCTCTCGGCCCCGAGGGCGAAGTCGAGCACGGCGTCGGTCGCGTCGCGCGACCATCCCTCGATCGAGGCGCGCAGCTCGTCCCACATGTCTTTTTGCTTCGGCAGCGTTTTCTCGGTGAGTTGCTTCAGCTTGTCTTGAAGACCGGCATACGCCTCTTGCATCTTCGCGATCTGCTCGGGCGACTGCTCCTCGAAGCTGAGTAGATCGTCCTCGATCTCGCTCATCTGCGTGCGGATCTTCTCGATCTGCGCGGTGGGCGTGTCGCCATAGAGTCGTTGCGTGCGCGCCCTCTGCGCGCGCACGAGGGCCTCGTCGATGTCCTGCTGCGTTTGCAGTGCCTTGGTGAGTTCCTTTTGCTTGTCGAGTTGCTGCGCGGTCACGAGCAGGCGTTCCTTTTGCGCCGCGGTGACCTTGAGTTCGCCGCGCTCGATCTCGCGCAGGATCTTCGCGTATTCGCTCATCTGCTCCTGCGGGGCGTGGAACTTCAGCAAGGCCTCTTGCAATTGCCCGAGGCGTCTCGCGAAGGCCGCGAGGGCCTTCTCCTCCTTCTCCATCTGTTCCTTCGTGCCGGCGGCGGCGTCGCGCAGCTTTACCTGATCGACCGTCGCCTTGGCGGTGCTCTTCGCCGCCTCGGTGGCGGCGGGCGGGGTTTTCATCAGCGCGTCATTGAAGGCCGTCTGCGCCGCCGCCACGTCCTCGGCGTCGCGCTTCCACTCCTCGAGCGCGCGCGGGATGTCTTCCGGTGCGTTGATGGTGCTGATCGCCGCGATCGCCTTGCCGATGAGCGTGAGCGCGCTATAGAAACCATAGGCGACGATCGCGACGCCCTTGAAGACCACGCCGAGGCCTTCGCCCAGCTCCTTGAAGTCGGCCCCGTTCTTTTTCGCATCGACGAAGGCGTTGGCGAGTTGCGTCAGCGCGGGCGCGAGTCCCACGCCGATGTCCTGATAGGTTTTCTGCTGGACGGCCCGCAAATCCTTCATGCTGTTGCTGAACTCGTCGACTTTCTTGGCGGCATCCTCGGAAACGACGAGGCCCATGTCCTCGAATCGCTTCATGAGCCGCTCAATCTCTTCCCCGCCTTTCATCAGGAACGGGATGAGCGCTTGCCCGCTCTTGCCGAAGAGATCGACCGCGACCTTGGTGCGTAGCGCCGGGTCTTCGATATTCTGGAATTGCGAGGCGAGATCCTTGAGCACCTCGGTCGCGCCCTTGCCCGATGGATCGACGCCGAGGGCGGTGAAGATCTTGTTGGCCTTGCTGCCCTCCTTGCTCGCCTCGACCATCGACCCCTGCAGTTCCTTGAGGCCGGTCGCGAGCTCGCCCACGTCGGTGTTTGCCTGCCCCGCCGCGTAGGCGAGTTTGCTCATCTCCTCGACGGCGATGCCCGCCCGCTCGGCGGTCGCGTTGAGTTGGTCGACCGCCTCGAGCGCGCCCTTGACCGAGGCGATGAAGGCGCCCGCCGTGAAGGCCCCGCCGAGATTCCCGGCGAGATTCTTCGCCATGTCGTTGAGTTCGCCGAGGCTCGATGACGCGGCCTTGGCGAGTTGCGTGAGCGCGCGCAATTGCTGCAGCGAGGCCTGCGCGAGCTTTACCTGCAACTCATAGATCCGGGTGAGGGTGTCGGCCATCTAGTGAAGCACCGCGCCGCGACGCGACGGCCCCCGGATCGTGACCGTCGGCAGGCGCACCACGGGCACGTGCCCGCCGGGGTTCACGTTCGCCACGTCGACCCACGAATCGTCGATGCGCAAGAACCGGTAACGGAGTTTCATCATGCGCACGACCGCCTGATGGATCGATACCGGCACGAGTTTCTTCTGCTTCCTCTTCCGGTCATAGCTTTTGCGGAAGCGCGTGGCCTCGCCCACGCCGAAGAGATAGCGGTATTTACGGGTCCAGGCGACGCGCGGCCCGACGACCATCAGTTCGGTGCTGTCGTCGATTGCCTCGGCCCGCACGCCCGAGGGCGATTTCATGACGGCGGCCATGTACTTCGCCGTGCTCACTTGCCACACTTCGAAGTGGGCCTTGGTGAACCCCGACTTGGTGCGCGCGATGGTGAGGATCTCGCGCCATGCGTCGTTGAGCGCGCGGATCATCACGGCGGCGTCGACGAATAGGATGCGGATGTCGCGCTCCCATTCCTCGATGGTCTTGGTCTCCGACCCGTCGACGATCCGGTGCGTCACCTTGGCGCCCGCGCGGACCTGTTCCGCCGTGTCGCCGAGCGCGAGCTGCGCCCCGACCGACTGATAGTCTTTTTTGGCCACCTCGATCAACTCCCGCTCGATCGGGATGTTGGGGTTGGCGCGCTGTGGCGGGAGACGAGGGTTTGTCGTCGGGCCTGCCATTCGTTCACCTCTTCAGCCGCAGTGCGCAGGATGAGCCAAAGGTCGACGGGCGATTCGCCGTGGGCGATCGCCCACAGGTGCACGCGCAACCAATCGAGCCTTCCCCCGAGATCGGCATAGCAGTCGCACGCGGCCTGCAGCCATGGCCAGAGCGGCGGGCGGTTCGCGAGGGCCGGGACGGTCTTGCCCTGCTCGGCCTGCTTCTGCAGTTGCTCAACGTATGGCCCCCACTCGTGCCACCACACTAGAACTTTCCCAGCGCGTGGCCGTCCTTCCGGAACGTCTCGACGCTCGTCGCCGCGGTCCTGATCTTGGCCCACACGTCGGGGCAACTCCGCACGAGATCGAGGAAGGCCGCTTGCGAGAACTCGAGCGGCGCGCCGTCGCGCCCGTCCACGTTGCGCCACCCGGTGACGACCGCCTCGGCGAAGGCCTCTTGCGTGCACCGCTCGTCGAGATCGAGCACCCGCTCGGCGTGCTCCGGATCGTCGATGCTCTTTCCCGGCGCGTTGATCTCCTCGACGGTGGCGCGATAGCGGTCGGCGGCGCGCCCGAACGCATAGGCGAAGCGGCGATTGCCGCCGCCCGCGCGGCGCAATTGGAACACCGCGCCCTCGATCGTCACCTCGACGCCGTCGCGCTCGAGCGCGGCGTCGGTCTCGTATTTCTGGAAGAGATTCATGGACCGGCGGCGAGGCGCGTCACCTTGCACGTGTAGCCGAGCGTCGCGTCGTAGAGCGCGCGGAGCTGCGAGTCGATCACGACATCCTGCCCGGTGCCGCCGGCGACCGGCACGCCTTGCATGAACTTGCACCGGGGAAACTCGAAGAGATACTCGGTGTCGCCCGCGTCGTTCTTGATCTCGACCGAGACCGCCAGTTCGTCGCGCCCGATGAGCGCGAGCACCGGCTCGTCGTTGAGATAGTAGATCTGCGCGGCGATCGTGCACACGAATCGCCCGCGCACCTTGTCTTTCTCGCCGAGCACGCCGACGCACTGCCGCCCGCGGGTCCCGTTGTTGAACGTCAGGCTCGTGTTGCCGAGGCACGCCGCGCCGAGGATGCCGCCGATCATCACTTGCACGTTGTTCGGCGTGAGCACGGCCTCGGTGCCGGGATCGGGATAGGTCGAGCCGGTGATCGCGGTATCTTGCTGATCGAACGGGCCGCCGTTCACGGTCGCGACGCCCCGGATCGGCTCACCGGGCGTGATCGTGAGCGCGAGTTCGGCGAAGGCCGAATTGGCGAACCGGTGATAACTCTCGGCGGCGGGCGGGCCGGGGAGCTGCCACGTTTTCTCGACGGTGTACAGAAAGAGCGACGTGGCCGGGATCAGTTCGTCGGCGGCCCAATCGTTGCCGAAGACCGCCGCGAGATACTCCTCGAAGGCGTCGTGATTGCTCACCTCGAAGTTGATCGGGCCGGTCGATGTCGCGCCGGTCAAGATCTGATCGCGCACTTGCCCCGACGGATCGAGCTCGCCCGACTCGGTCGTGGTCGGGGCGAACGTGATGCCCTCGCCCGTCATCCGGGCGACGATCCACGCGGGCGTCGTGGGCGGCGCGCTGGGCGAGCCGGTCTCGCGCACGATCGCGAGCCTTGCACTATCGGCGGAAACGGCGGTCATGGTCTCCTCTCTTTCACGCGAAGTAGTCGCGGCGGTAGTTCATGTCGACGGCCACCACGAGCCATCGGCCATCGGATTCGGGCGCGGCGGTCGGCGGCAACACGTTCACGACCTGAATCTGCTCGGCGGGCACGGCCCAGCGGCGGAAGTGATTGCGGATCGCCTCGGCCTGCGTGATCGCGGCACCCTCGCCCGCGCCCGCCTGCCCGACGACGAGCGCTCGAGCGGCCCCGGTCTCGCGGTAGCACGCGGGGTTGCCGATGGAGATCGGCCCATCGCTCGCCGGGATGAAGTCGAGCGACTGCCAGAGCGCGGGCAATGCCTCGTTGTCGGTGCGCACGGCGAGCGTCGTGAAGTAGGGCACCGCCGGGAACGCGGCGACGAGTTCGCTCTGGAACGCCTGCCGCACGACCTGGCTCGACATTCACTGCCCCCACTCTTTCAGCAGGACCGCGGCGATCCACACGGCGAGGCCGAGGGCGACCGGGTCGAGCACCCCGCTGAAGAGGCCGCGCCCGATCGAGGCGAGGAGCAGGATCAAGAACGCGACGATGAGAACGAGCACGCTGAGTCGGATCATCAGTTGGCCCTCAGTTCGGCGACGAGGAGCGGGAGCGAGACTTGCGCATAGATCGGATGCACCGCGTCGATCGTGTACGTGCGCACGAATCCGCCCGCATCGAAGCGGAGTTGATCGAACCGCTGCGGCAAGCGGTTCGGCGCGGCGAAGTCGTCGGGGTCGAGGAGCGCGGAAGCGGGCGCGCTGTCCATGTCGTGCAGGAACGCCTCGGCCTTGACATC
>Ga0066905_100000314_pt1 | contig 12400 bp, 16 predicted proteins | sample PanSoiMetaPlot36_FD_67483 | JGI IMG/M metagenome (GOLD analysis project Ga0066905, IMG submission 67483) | Tropical forest soil microbial communities from Panama analyzed to predict greenhouse gas emissions - Panama Soil Plot 36 (version 2) | ecosystem: Environmental > Terrestrial > Soil >... | reverse complement strand
CGGCAGCGAATGCCGTCGAGCCAGTTTGCTTTGCCCGGCAAAGGTGAGGGACCGGGCGGCAAAGGCGCTGGCGCGTATCCCATCGACACGGCGGCACGAGCACGCAATGCCCTGGCCCGCGTGGCGCAGCATGGCACACCGTCTGAGCAGGCCACCGTCAAGCGCAAGGTCGCCGCAAAGTATCCAAACATCAATGTCAGTGGCAAAGGCGGCAAGAAGTAGATGAAGGTGTGCCCGAATTGCGGCCGCAAGATGGGCCCGAACACCAAAACCTGTCCAACGTGCGGGAGGCAGATGTAATGGCCACCAGGAAAACCACGCGCCGTGCGCGGCCACCGATCGTTGGACCGCCATTGCCGGCGCGCATGCTGGGCATGCAGGCGGTGCCACCGCCGCCTGGTCCGTCGAACGTGCCGCCACCAGCGCCGCCAGCGCGTCGTCGTGCGAAGCCGCCAAGCCGCAAAGGGAAGTACTAGTCGTGCCTGGCGGCAAGCGCTACACGCCACCCGTGTCGCGTGCTCAGGCGCGCCTCTTTGGCTATGCGGCCGGCGGAGGCGTGCCTGGCTTCAGCCCCACCGAGGCGCGCAACAAACTGCGCGGGGTAGACGAATCGAAGCTGCCCGCGCGGGCAAAGGCCCGAAAGAAGAAACGCTGATGCCTAAGACATTTGCGCTCGCGCCGATCACCGATCCCGCGAGCGGCGCGCTGCTCGCCGCGGGCAGCGAAATCGAGCTCGACGACGACAGCTACGCCGCGTTGCGTGCCCAGGGCGCCGTCGCGGCCTCCCAGGAGGAGCAGCAAGCCAACCGACAATCGGCGGGGCCCGAGGGTGTCTACAACGCGCGCACCACGCGTGAGGACGTAACTAGTGTCACGCCGCAGGCGGCGCCGCCTGCGGAGCAGCCAACGAAGAAGTGAGCATCACCCTCGAGCAGCTGCAGCAAGAGGTCGCCCGTCGCGCGGGACCCTACTTCACGGCGTACCAGGCGACCGGCAGCCCGACGTCGTCTACGGCCACTAGCGCCGTCATGCCCAAACTGCAGACTACGTCGCTGCTGGGCGGGCCCGAGAACCTGTGGCTGTTGCGCCGTGGGCACGTCTATGGTGGCGCGGACATCACCGTCGCGGCTGCCGATCGGCAGCGCCTGGTGCAGGGCTATGACTCGAGTGCTGGGCGAGTGACCGTCGACCGTAACTGGTCGCAGCCGATGGCGCCTGGCGAGATCGGCGAGTTTCACCACCTCGACCCCGAGCAGGAGCTCCAGGTGGCCATCATGGCCGGTCTGCAGCGCTGCTTCATCGCCGATTCGATTCAGATCTCGCCGACGAGCAGCTACTACATGCTGGACATCACCAGCACCAAGCCATGGGTGACGGACGTCCACCAGGTCCTCGGCGCCCACTACGGCTGGCTGTACCCGTACGGCAACGCGCCTTTCCGCCCGTACAAGCAGGCCGGCCACGTGGTGCTGCTGGGCCCATTCGGCAGTGCTATGTGGCTGACACTCCGCCGCCCGGCCTGGACGTGGGTCAACGGTGCCGAGTCGACCAGCGGGCCCGTGGCTGACAGCGACAGTCTCGAGGTCGATCTGAATTACGCCGCGGCCGCGGCGCACATCGAGGCCTGGCACCACTTCCCGTCGCGCATGTTCTACGCGGCCGCGGGCAACCTGCAGGCGACGCAGGTCATGGCGGCGACCGAATTTACCCGCCAGGCGCTGATCTGGGCGCCCGAGCCCGAGACGGACATCGGCTTTTCCGAAGTCGTCTCACTGCCACTGGTCCATGCTCACCACTGATCCGCGCATCAACTTCAACCCGACCGACAGCACGCCCATGCCACCGACGTGGTCGCAGGGGCCGCAAGGACCGCCCGGCCCGCAGGGTCCGATGGGCCCACCAGGTCCTGCAGGCACCAACGGTGCGGAGGGCATTCAGGGTGTCCAGGGGTTGCAGGGGCCGACCGGTCCGCAGGGGCCGATTGGTCCCGTCGGTGCGGCCGGATCCATTGGCCCGCCTGGCCCGCCGGCACCACCCGGAACGCTGAGCGGCCCGATGCTGACGGTCACGCCGACTACTGTGGTGACCGGTCCGCCGGTCGCGGCAGGCACCAACGTCGAGGTCTATTACGACACCTCGAGCACAACAACGCCATACCAACTGTTCGCCGCGAACTTTGTGCCGGGCTCCGGGACGGTGGGCGCATCTGCTCCAGGCAGCAACTATGGCAACAGCTACACGGTGGATGTGCCTGCCGCACTGACGGCCGTCAGGTACTACCGCTTGGCCGCCGATACGAGTCCGACGAACCGGGCGCTGGTGCTGTTTCGCGCCGATACCCAGGCAGCGGTGTGGTCGGGCAGCACGAGCGCCGAAGTCAGTGGCTGGAACACGGTCGCCGTCTCGGGCGTCACGCTGCAGCCGGGCATTCTGTACATCCTTCAGTACCACGTGGCGACTGGCGGCACGAGCGTCTACGACTCTGCGACGCAGATGATCGGCCGCAAGGTCGGCGTGCTGCGTGGGCAGCAGGCCTATTACGCCAACAACGCGTCGGTGGTCTATCCGACGAATACCTTCGACACCGTCTTCATGGGCGCCGACATCACCGTCTCGGTGACGACGCCGACGAAAGGCGTGGTGCGCACGTATAACCGCACGGGCGGCGCACCTAGCGCTATGGAAATCGACGGCGACGCGCTGACCCTGGCGCCGAACGTCGTCGCCCCACAAGGCCTGACGCTTGGCACTTACGCCCAGCAGCAGCTGCTCAAGTTCCTCGGTCCGAATCCCGATACCACCAATGCCTGGACCGACATGAGCATGCAGATCGGGGTGGGACAGAGCACGCTGGGCAACTACCTGAGCGTGCAATCGATTGGCACGGGCACCTACGCGGCATGGACGAACTTGCTCATGCTGCCAGGTGCGGGCAGCCAGGGAGCCGGCGGCACGCGGCTGACTCTGTCCAATGGCCTGAACCCGGCGACGAGTGTGATCACCATCCTCGACTCGAGCGGGAACCTGAGCGTCGATGCACGCAACGTGACGCCCACCACACAGGGCACCTTCACGCTGAATGTCGACAACCACATGCTGCTGCAGAGCCAGTACATGGGCGCGACCATCAACAATTTCGGGCTCATGCTGCCGCAGTGGATCGGCCTGGCCATCAATCCGCAGCAGAACTTCGCGGTGAGGATTTCGACGTACAGCCTGACGCCCATCAGCAACGTGGTCCACGGCATCGATATTCAGGTGGGTCTGTACCCGACAGGCAATATCACGAGCGCTGATCTAGCCCAGATTTACCTCAAGGCGAACACGCAGACGAATGGCACAGGTACTCGCTCGAGCGACGTATTCCTCGATACGCCCAGCTGGTTTGCGGGCACAAGCTGGCCGAACGTCTATGGCGTGTACATCGCCAACCACGGCGCGGCGGGTGTCACGAACGCCTACGGCGTGTACATCACCGCCCAATCAGGCGCAAGCTCGACGAACGCCGGGCTCTACAACGCGGGCACGACGGTCCTGGACAACAACCTGATCTGGAACACCGACAACACCTACGACATCGGCGGTGGTGCGCTGGTGAACCGACCGCGCAACCTGTGGCTGGCCAACAATGCTGTTGTCAACGGCAGCCTGGCTGTTGGCACGAGTGGGGTTGGCGCGGCCATGGTCTACGTTGTCGGGACACAAGCCCAGCAGGCGATGTACGTCACCACGAGTCTGACGGGAACGACCACATACGGTCTCTATCTCGCCTCGAATGTCCGGAGCACCAACACCACCATCCACCAGGGTCTTCGGATCGACCCTATATTCCAGGTAGCCGCATTCACCCTGTCCAGTTACTACGGCATCTATGCCAATTCGCTCTCGCTTTCTGGCGGGGCAGCAATCACCACGACCTACGGCATGTGGGTGGCGAACCTGGCCGCATCTGGGGTGACGAATGCCTATGGCATCTACATCAACGCCCAGACAGCGACCACGTTGAACATCGGCCTTTACAACCTGGGCACGACGCGGCTTGACGGGACCATTGGTGTGGGCGTTGCGCCAGCGACAAGCCGGGCCATTTCCATTGACCCGGCCATCACGCTGACGGGCAGCACCATCCAGACTGGCGTGTTCGTGAGTTCGACATTCGGTTCGGGGGCCACAAACTCTGGTGCTTGCGTAGACACTTCGCTGCGGACGCAGGCCACTTCGTTCACCATGACCACTGGCTACGCACTGCGCGCCTCGGCGCCACTTCTTGGCAGCGGATCGGCAGTCACCACCATTGACGGCGTTCGCGTGGAAAACCAGGGCGCGGCGGGCATCACCAACGCGTACGGCATCGACATCGTGGCCCAATCCGGCGCGGCAACAACCAACTTTGCGCTGGCCGCGCGCAGCGAGTGCATCCTCGGCACGGCCAACATCGCGCTCGCCGCTACCACAGGGTTCGTTGACATTTGTTCATTCGGCGGCACCCCGACAGGTGTCCCGGCGCAGGTGCCAGCGGGTTACACGGCGATGCGCTACGACACCACGGCGCACAAACTGTGGTTTTACGACGCGGGCTGGAAAGGAGTAGTTGTCGCGTGAGCACGTACACCATCAAGGCAACCGATGAGCAGGACGCCGCGCTGGTCTGGGTGGCTGGTGAGGGTGATCCCGCGCTTTATCTGCAGGCGCGCAACGACGAGATCCTCAACAGCTATGTGCAGGGCCACAACCTGGCTACGGCACCCGTGCCGACCAAGGACGTGGCCTATGGCTACGCCTACGGCACGCCTGAGCAGCAGGCGCAGGTGGTGACGATCTTGGGGCTGGACGACCCCAAGACGCGCACCGATCTCGAGGCCCAAGCGGCCAACTTCAGCGTATGAAGCGCATCCAGTTGCGCGTCATCCCTGACGAGCGCATTCCGAAGGACAAGCCCGAGTACGCCGCTAACGTGCTCGCGTGGGCCGAGGTGGTCCGCCAGGTCATCCGCCGCCCGCTCGATCCGCAAAAGGGCGCTGACGTCGACGAGCTCCGGCGCAGCATGCGCGTGCTGGACGCGCTCGAGCGAGCTTCTGCCGTGCTCGAACTCGAAGACGCCGACTGGGAGCATCTCAAGGCCAAGACGCTGGCCATGCAATGGGCGTTCGTCGATCGCCGCATCATCAGCTTTATCGACGACGTCACGCTGGCCGAGGAGCACGTGACGTTGAACGCGCAGTTGGAAGAGGCGATGCGCGGCGATGGGCGCGATCTCTAGCCGCCGTCACCCCTATCCGTGGCACGTGCGGCTGGGCGCGGCCACCTCAGCCTCGACCGACCGCACCGGCCTGATGCTGCTGCCTGACCCCACCAACGGTGGGCTGATGCTGGCCAAGAAGCAGAGCACGCTCGAGAACGTGGTACCGACCCAGCAGGAATACGGCTCGGCACCCATCTACCGCGAGCGCACCTTCACCTGCCGCCCGACAGGCGGCTACGGCGAGCGCGTGCAATCGAGCCACGGCGATCGCCGCTACTACTGGGGCATCGACATCCAGGTCTCGGGTGGTCTGTTCGGCAAGGGGCCGCTGTTGCATCCGATCGTGCCCACCACCGCCGCCGCAGGCGAGGTGTACCGCTTCGTGGACGTGCCCAATTCGAGCGGCGGTCGCGACCAGATCATCCTGGCCGGTCAGATGGCCTACCGTCGCGCCGACGACACCAACTCGGGCCAGGTGGTGGTCAGGGATTTCACCGCGGGCGTGCTGGCCTGGGACGGGGTGGTCTTCCAGGGCGGCTACGCGGGCGCTACCGCCAATCTCTATGTGGCCACGTCAACGGGCGCGCTGTGGGAGCGCACGCCTACCAACACCTGGACGGCGTGCGCGCTGCCCGCCGGCTTCCTGGCCAATCGGCTCGAGGTAGTCGCCACCGAACTCTGGGCGGCCGACATGGCCAATTGCATCCTGCGCAAGTGCACCGCCGACCCAAAGGTGGCCGGCTCCTGGTCAGGACCGATTCTGGTCGGCGATCCCAGTGTGCGCATCAGCTGCATCCGCCAGACCAGCAACGTGCTGGTGGTCTTCAAAGAGGATGGCAGCCTGTTCACGCTCAACTCGGACGGCACGGTCAACGACCTGTTTCCGGGCGCAAGCGTGCCGATCAGCACCCAGAACGGTTGGCGCACCCAGGCGTGGCTGAATGCGCTGTGGTTCAACTCCGGTACCACCTTCTACCGCCTGGAGATGCCAGGCGCGCAACTGCTACCGAGCGGGCCGGGCAAGATGCTCGATAACGCCTCACCGGTGCGCGGCGAAGCGCGCGTGTTCTGCGGCTGGGGCGGCTATCAGGGTTACCTGGTGCTCTACAACGCCCAGGACACGCCGCCCACCAGCTACCTGCTCAGCTACGGCTCGTGGGAGGCCAACCAGTCTGGCGAGGGCGTGACGTTCCGCTTCGACGACCAGTACGACGGCTCGCTGTGCCACTGGCCGAATCGCATTCCGACCGCCATGTCGGTGTCCGGTGCGAGCGGCACCGACCGCCTGTACGTCGGCTTCACCGACGGTGCCTGGGATTGGTACAAGCTGGTCGTCAACCCGCTGGCGACGGGCTCGGGTGCCGAGTTCACGCTCGGGCCGAGCGAGATGGTGCTGCCGCTGCACCACGCCATGTTCCAGGCCGACATCAAGCAGTGGACCGCGTTCACGTTGTTCGGGCCGGTGATGCGCGTGGGCGATCAGGCGACACTCAGCTACCGCATCATGGCCAGCGCCGGCGCGCCGCCCTCGAGCCCCACCGGCGACTGGCTATCGATCGGCACGTTCCAGGCCAATGGCCAGACGATCGACGCGCCGAGCAACCTGTCGGGCGGTGGCTTGCAGCTGAAGGTGGGGCTGACCAATTCCAGCAGCAGCACCACGCCTGTGCTCGAGACGATCGCCATCCACGAGCGTGTGGTGCCATCGTTTCGGCGCGACATCCGCGGCACGGTCGACGGGCGCAGTTTCACCAGCCGCCTGGACGGCGCGACCGCGCGCATGTCGGCCAAGGCGGTCAACGACTTGATGATGCAGGTCTCGGGCGCGCCGCAGCTGGCGGTGCTCGAGCTTCCCGACGAGACGGTCGACGAGATCGCCTTCTTCGACTATTCGGCGCGCTACCTGCCGCGTCAGGCCGGCGGCGGCGGTGGCTGGCTGATCGACTTCGCCGCCACCGAGTTTCGGGTGCTCACGATCTACGGCACGATTGCCCGCGTCCGCGGCACGCGCATCGGCGAATTGCGCGGCTACTCCATCGCCTCGCTGAGGTACCTATGAGCACACTCACGCCAGAGCTCGGGCTGAGCAAAGCGCAGGACACCGACGACGACGCCGACTACCTGACGATCGCGCTGGCCAATTCGCTGAGCACGCTCGACGGCACGTTCAACTCGACCACCGGCCACAACCACAACGGTGCCCACCAGGGCGGCGCACTGGTTTTTTCTGTGTTGCAGACGACTAGCATCAACTTCGCCAACGGTGCGCAGATCAATCCGGGCGCCTCAGGCAACCAGCTGCGCTTCGTGAGCACGAGCGTCAGCTTCAGTGGTGGCGTGAGTGTTGACGGCACGTTGGCTGCGACCGGCGCGACGACACTCGGCGCACTCACCGCGACCGGTGCAGCCACTCTGCAGAGTACGCTCGGCGTCACTGGCCTGGCGACGCTGAGCGGTGGCCTGGCAGTCACTGGCAGCGCGTCGACGACGCTCGACGTCAACGTCACGCGCAATTTGAACGTGACTGGCGTCTCGACGCTCACCGGGCACGTGCTGATTGGCGGTACCTGGGACAGTGGCCAGCCGCTGAGCGTCTCGGGCGGCATCGTCGCCAACACCTTCTGCTACCAGCGGGGTAGCACCACCTATCGCTGCTGGGACAACGGCGATTTCACGTATTCCCAGGCGCAGACGCCAAACACGCTCGTCCAGCGCGACGCCAATGGCAACCTCGGCGATCCGCGCATTGGCGGGCAGGTGGTGATTGGCGGCTCGAGCTACACCTTCCCAAACGTCACCGGCAACATGGGCCTGTGGCGCTACGTGAAGGCGTGGAGCCAGGACCTGGTCATCAACCTGACCAACGGCACCTTCATTTTTGGCACCACCCAGTACACAAGCGGTCAGTACACGCTGCTGAACGGCAACTCGGTGTCGGTGTACTGCGATGGCAGCAACTGGTGGGTGCTGTGACGTTCATCCAGATTCAGGCGCTGGCCTACGGCACCGCGACAGGTCTGGCGGGTAGCACGCTGAGTGGCACGTCATCGAGCGGTGGGCTGACGTTTTTCGATGGCTCGGGACGTATCTCGATTCCGCGGACGGGCTACTACATGATCGGCGCGTACGGCCGCTGGGGGGCGCAGAACGGTGGCCAGACGGTCAGCCTCGTCATGAACCACCTGAATAGCGGCGGTGGCGATATCGGCTGGTCCGGCTTCATTGGTGTGACCAGCGCGCAGTCGGTGGCCAACAACGGCAACAACGGCGACGGCTCGTATCACGACCAGGGCGTGCACGTCCTCGGCCTGTTCAACGCCGGCGAGCTCGTGCGCCTCACCGAAGGCCACTCGTGGGGTGGGGTGTCGAACTTCGACCTGCGCGTGGCGTTCGTGCCAACTCCGACCTACCCGCGCTAAAGGAGGACGAGGTGACCGACTACAACATTGGCCCAGGCGTGCAGCAGGCGATGACCGACGCGGGCGACGAGCCGCGCAGCGACGAGCAGTACATCATCCTCGATCCCGGCCACAAAATTTCACAGACTTTCGGCCGCGATTCTGTGTATTGGTACTTCGAGGAGGACTCCGCCGTTCGGCGGATCTCCTTTCCAGGTTGACGACGCGCCCGACGGGGCCGGCTGGGATCCGAACCTGTACATGCGGCCGCAAACTTTTGGCTGGACGTGCGCAGCGTGCGCGCTCGACTGGGTCTTGAAGTCGACCGGGCTGGTGGCGCCCAGCCACACGCGGCTGGAGACGATCCTGCAGATCGGCTATCCCGAGAACATCAACCCTACCTGGGGGCTGATGGACGCCAGCGGTCCAGCGCTGCGCGAGGTGTACGCCAGCTATGACCAGGACACCCAACAGGCCTGGCTGGGCTTCGATGACGTGTACATGATGGCCCAGGAGACCACGGGCCAGATGTCGGGGGCAGCCTGGTACCACTGGGTGGCACTGCGCGGCGTGACCGGAAATTCCATATGGCTGGCGAACAGCGCCCCGGGCTACAAGGGAATTTTTGACGTGCTCAACCGGGCCGACTTCGAGCGGTTGGGGCCGTTCAGTGTGGTCCTGCTCAAGTGAGGAGGATTTCGATGCAATGGACACTGGCCCCAGTGGGCCCCGGCTGGATCATCGCGATTTTGGTCCTGATTCTGTGCGTTGTGTTTGCGGTGCTGGGTCGCTTGGACTTTTTGCTCGCAGGGCTGATTGGTGGCGTGGCGCTGGCGCGGCTGCTCTGAGGGCAGCAAAAAGCCCCCGGTAGAGGCGGGGGCTTTGCCAGTGGACGTGGGCGGGTCTACGGGTAGTAGGAGTAGTAGGTGTAGTTGCCGAGGCGGCTTGAAGTCATTGAGCCGCCGTTCGAGTAGGTGGTGTAGCCGTAATTGCCGAGGTAGGTCGTGCTCGACGACAGGCCATTCGAATAGCTGGTGTAGCCGTAATTGCCGAGGTACCTGGTGGTCGACGACAGGCCATCCGAGCCATACACGTAGGTGGAGTTGCCCACGCGCATGGCGGTCGCCGAGCTTCCGTCGCTGCAGCTGGCGTAGGCGTAGTTGGAGCCAATGCTGGTGGAGTAGCAGCTATAGGCCGACGCTGTCACAGGCGCGACAAGGCTGGCCACCAGGGCGCCCAGAATCAGGGCGATGGTGAGAGTGCGGCGGTACAGTCGAAATTGCATGGCGAGGGGTGTTCTCCTTCGTTGTGCACGGCGTCCCGGCCCCTCTACGGCCGGGGCGCCAACTGTATCCAATCGTGCGGGGCCAGATCAACTTGGCCTCTGACGGGCTGAAGCTCGCGGTGAAGCTCGAGCCTGGCGATGTCGTCTTGACGGCGATTCGTCGAGACAGGACACCCTCGGAAGCGACCGTGATGGGTGTTCGGCTCGAGACGATCACCATCGAGCGCAGGGTCGTGCTGGTCACGCTGCGCAACGCCCAGGGTCGTGAGGTGAGCCGCAAGTACCGCCCGCACGACCCGGTGAGGGTGGTCGTGCCGTAAGCTCGAAGAGTCTAAAACGAGCTTATCGAATTCGCCGAGGCTATCCTGGATGCTACGAGGTTGGCTGAGATTGAGATTGGCTCACGATCCCGAGATCAAGCTCGCACTCCCGAGCGGAGTAAGGGATATGACCCTATTTTGAACTTGGCGGCGGGTCATTTCCAGCCTGGGAAGAGCTTACGCAAGAGCTTAGCGAGCGGCACGCCGGGCACGTAGTCGATTTTGGCACCGGGCAGCCGCGCCGCTTGCCGCGCACGCACGTCACCCGCGGCCACACGACCACCCCACACACGCGACAGCGGACACGGTAGTGGCGGTGCCAGCGACTGTCAGGACCCGGCCTCAGCACGTGCTGCTGGCTGGCCCTGCATCAGCGATTGGATCTCTGGGTCCAGGATCTGTGCGGCGCCGAACATGGCCCCACACTCAGCGCACCAGTGCACGTACAGGTGCTTGTTGCGGAGGAGCAGGGCGCGCGACTCAACGTAAACCGGTCGACCATGCGCGCCCAGCTGGTTGCACAGGACACTGTTGGGATGACTGCGGCTCATTGGCTCACCTCACAGACTCAAAAGGCTAGTGCTAACTGCTGGGATCGAGGCCGCGACTGAAGCGCGGCGAGCAGCCTCGATCGCCAATCGAGCGCGTAGACGAGGCAGTTCGCACAGTTCTTGTGGCGTGTGCTGCCGCATGCTGAGCGCTGTTTGCGGCGAGCATTGAACGACCACGCCATGCTGTCCGCGGACACCAGATGGTGCGCCAGTCCCAGGATGCCTTTCATCTTGACCCCGAAGCCGTGCAACCGTAGGCCGAGCCTGCTTAGCGTGCGGCAGACCTCGAGCGCTTCGTAGGTCGCCTGGCGTCTGCACACGCTGCCCACGCCTACCAGCGCCTCGGCTCGCAGATCGATGCCGTAGTGGGCATAGCCGTCGACGTGGCGCAAGTAGTCGGCTGTCACCTGCCCCTGCAGCACTGGCGTCCAGGCGATCTCTGGTGCGCGATCACGGAGCTCCAGCAGGCTCGCTACCGACAGCGCCTGGTGTGCCTGCACCGACAGCCCGGTCTTGGCGAGCACCCAGGGCTCGCACATCCAATCCTGGATGGCGGCCCATGCAACGGTGCCGATCTGATCCCGATAGCGACGCACGTCGGCGACATACTGACGGGCTGTGGTCCGCCAGTTGCCGAACATGCTCAATTCTGAGTAGCCCGCCGAGTCGATAGCTACTGGGCCGCGCGCCACAGGCAGTGATTTACGTTCCGCCAGTCGGCGGGTGCTGAGGAACAACGGCACGTCGGTGCGTTCAAGCCAGCTGGGATGATGTGTGCCGAGGAAAAACTGCACGCCACCCCCACAACACGATGATTGCCAAGACGGTCATCTCCAACTTGCCGACCACCTGACCCCAGAGAAAGTCGAGCGAACCGAACGCCAGCTGTAGAAACAACGCCGAGTCGATGGCCAGGCCGAAGAGGTTCGAAACAGCAACAGCAACCAGCCAGCGCCGTTCGTACAGTGGCGTGTAGACCAGGAAGTCGGCTGTCTCGCTGACGAGGAAGGCGGCGCCCGACGCTATGGCGAGTGGCCCGCTGAGTAAACCCGAGAGTGCCGCGCCAATCAAGATGGCACTCCAAGTCCAGCGCCGGCCGAGTGCATCCTGAGTCAGGTCGCGCAGCGTAAATGCCAAGCCGGCGAAGTACACGCCAGCCGGCGCGAGCAAGCCGAAACCGACGGGTACTAGGCCGAATGTGATGATCGCCCAGTTCGCGGCGAAGATCGTCGCGATGTACGTGATCAGCGGCCAGAACTTCGCAGACCTTGTCATGCGTCAGCGCCCGCTGCGCTCGTTCCATTCCATGAGTGCCCGCACTTGCTGGCAGCCCCAACAATCCGCTCGCGCGACGGGCTCACCATCCAGCGATCGATGCACGTGGCGGGCGGCGAACCAGCCGAGTAGGAGCATGGCACGGCTGTAAGCCTGGTCGAGATCCTCGATTGTGTTGGTCACATCAAGTCCGAACGGCTCGCTCGCGCTCGGCGGCGGCGTCAATCTCGGGGCGCCGGGTAAGGCGTTCGATCTTGCGCAGCGCGTACGCCCACATCCGATCCTGTTTGTAGTCGGCCAGGGTCTGGACGATGTCAGCCAGCGCTGCC
>Ga0066905_100000313_pt1 | contig 12404 bp, 14 predicted proteins | sample PanSoiMetaPlot36_FD_67483 | JGI IMG/M metagenome (GOLD analysis project Ga0066905, IMG submission 67483) | Tropical forest soil microbial communities from Panama analyzed to predict greenhouse gas emissions - Panama Soil Plot 36 (version 2) | ecosystem: Environmental > Terrestrial > Soil >... | reverse complement strand
CGAGCGCCGCCGACGCGAGCGCGGCGGCGCGCGGCCGCCACCCGGGCGGCGCCACCAGGGCCAAGAGGGGCATGCCGAGCAGGAACCACGCCCAGGCCGGGAGGGCCAGCCACGAGTAGACGAAAAAGGCCAGGATGCCCGCGACCGATCCGAGCAGGTTGATCGAGTACGCGGCGAGGGGCGGCTGCCCGTCAAAGGCGCGGCCGATGAGCTGGCCGAACGGCGTGAACGCCGCCGCGATCGCCACGTAGAAGATGATCAGTACGGTGTGCAGCGCCATCAATCGCTGGGCGGCGCCTTCGTACTCGGTGTAGATGATGACCTCGCCCTCGGTCCCCACCCAGACCAGCTTGAAGGCCGCGGCCAGCGCCACGAGCGCCGCGACGCCGGCCGGGGCCCACCGTCCCAGGTCGAAGCGACTCTTGTTCAGCAGCAGGCCCAGGCCCATGCCGAAGAAACAGGCAATCAGCACGAAGTTGGTGAAGTACGCGAGGACCCGCACCTGGCCGGGGACCCAGCGGATGACCGCCAGCTCGAAATAGAGCATCAGAAACGATGCCCAGAACAACGTCCAGCGCGGCTGGCGGACCATCGAATGCACCCCCCCACATACCAGATGTGCGTCGACAAGCCTTCGCGAAACATAGCTCACAAAACCATGGCGCGGCGGCCGCGGGCCCGTGGGGGTCGGCTGAACTTCCCGGTCGCGGGCATTCCGGTCGCTTCGATCGCGAGGACCAGGGAAGCGCCTGCGCCGGCCCTTGTACTGACCGGGGTCGATGGCCAGAATGGGACCCGGCAATGGCGACTGAGTTATTCGTTTGGCGGCGCAGACGACGTTAAGGGGAAGGCCCGTGATCGAGACGTACGGTCTGACGCATCTGGCCTTGGCCGTCCGCGATGTCGAGCGGGCGTACCTCTTTTACCAGCAGGTGTTCGGTGTCGAGGCATACTTCCGCGAGGAGGGCCGTATCCACGTCCGGACGCCGGGCTGCCATGACGTCATCACCTTCGATCAACAGGGGCATGGGCCCGGCGCGAGGGGCGGCGTCATCCACTTCGGGTTCCGCCTGCATCGGCTGGAAGACATCGATGCCGCCATCCAGGAGGTCGAACGCGCAGGCGGCGAGGTTCTAAGCCGCGGAGAATTCAGTCCCGGGTTCCCTTACGCCTACGTCGCCGATCCGGACGGTTACGAAGTGGAGATCTGGTTCGAGTAAGCTGTGCGGTCCGTTCACCGTCCGGCGTGGTTGAATTCCTTGAAAGGGGGTGAGAGCCATGTCGATCACCAGATTCTCGATGTGGGCCGCGCTGCTGGGTACGTTCGTATTCTGCGCGCTCGGCGGCGAGGCGAAATCAGTTGCGCAAGAGCGCAAGAGAGGGGCGGGCGAGAAGGATGGTTCCGTGGTCAAGGGGACGCTCGCGTCGGTCGATGCCGACAAGAACAGCGTGACCGTCACGGTCCACTCGTTCAACCGGACGACCGGACAGGCAACGGATACGAACAAGACGTTCGCGCTCGCGAAGGACGCCAAGGTGCTTCAGGACGCGGTCGCGGCAAAGCTCGCGGACCTGAAGAAGGGGAACCCCGTGACCCTGCGACTGGAGGGCACCAGCGCGGCGAGCGTCAGCGTGGACGGTGGGACCGCCCAGGGGGAGTTCGTCTCCGCGAACCCCGATCGGAACACGATCACTGTCATTGCCGGTCGGAACATGGAGAAGCGGGTCTTCCACCTGATCAAGTCAACGACGGTGACGGGTGGCGATGGGAAGGAGATGCCGGTGAAGGACCTGAAGCCCGGCACGAAGCTGGTGATGATCCGATCCGTCGAGGACGACCGCACGGTGGTCCAGATCCGGGCGTTGCCTGGGGCGGACAAGTAAGCATCGGACGCCTGCCGCGTGGGAAGTTGCAGCCTCAATTCATGAGTGAAGCACTGCGGTTGTCGTCCTTGGTCTTGTTCGCGATCGGCCCCGTCGTCGCGTTGATAGCGCTGGTGCACCGCGGACTCCAGCCGTCGCCGACGCTGACCCGAATTGGGGGTTGGCGCTGGTATGTGCCGGTCATTTTGCTTCCAGTTGAGTGGTTGCTTCCCCCAATACTGATCGCGCTGCGGGTCGCCGAGATCGAGGCGGGTTGGCTACCAGTGCGGGTGATCGGTTTGGCCGTGGCCCTGATGGGCGTGGTCCTGTTGGTCTGGGCCTCGACAGTACTGGGCCGGCACATGATTCACGAGGCGGCGATCCGGGAAGACCACGATTTCATCGAGGGTGGCCCGTACCGCGTCAACCGGCACCCGGTGTATTCAGGGTATCTCGCCCTGCTACTTGGGAGCGGTATTGCCTCGCTGAATGTTGGCGTGTTGGTGCTCTGGCCGGTATCGCTCCTGGGGATTTTGATTCAGGCCGCTTCCGAGGAGAAGGTCCTGGGGGAGAGGTTCGGCGCGCGCTACGAGCGCTACGTCGGGCGGACCGGTCGACTGCTCCCCCACTTGTGAAAGCAAGCCGATGAAACACACGCTGCCGAGTTGGTGCGTCCGGTAGCGGGGAGTCGGAATGATCACGATTAGCCCGTTCATTACGCCGCGTAGCGGCAAACGCAGCTGCCGTTCTTGCGGTTAGAATTGCAACTACAGCAGTCTCCTTTTTCTGCTCTGGAGACGCGACGGACCCGGGTCGTCGGCAGTTGGCACTTTAAGAGGAGGGCCGGAGATGCGACAGGAATGCCAATAGGAGATTTGGGATGTCGGAAGATCTCCTTCGGAAACTTCAGATGCTCGAGGAAGAGTACGCGGCCCAGCCGCTGATCGTTCAACAAGCCGATCTGCGGGAGATCAATCGGATTCGCAATCAGCTTGGCATCCCGCTCGTCGATGCCCGGTTGAACGAGATCGGCGCGGCGGTCAAGGACCGACAGCCGAAGCCAAGAGGGGCGAAGCCAGAGCAGGAAGCCGTGGAGGATTTCACCGAGGCTCGGGGGATCTACCAGAGCTATCAAGTGAAGATCGCCGAGCTGGAAGCGCATCGGGCCTACGCCGACCAGGTTGTCGAGGCGACGTCAGGTCCCGGCCAGACCCCCGTCCGCCCGTTGGCCACCATGGGAACCGATGGCGGCCCTCTCTTGTGCGATCACTGCCGCAAGCCCATGGTTTTGGAGGGCGGGCAGTTTCACGGCGTGGTTGCGGACATTGCCTGGAAAAAGAATCCCAGTGACAATTGGGCCTCGTGGATCCGGGGGGGCATGGTCGTGGAAATCGAAACGAACGGCACGCTGCGAATCTACCATGGCTATCCCGGGCGTAGTAGCAGCCATTGCTGCAATGTCGCCAGCCGGGAAGGAAAGAAGGCACGGGCAAAGTTCAAGTCGCGCATGGACCCCGAGAAGCGCAACATGATTCGCGCTTTTCTTGAGCACGAGTTCTCCGATATGCCAAAGGAAAGGCGCCTCGAACTGCTCAACAAGATCCTGGACGCCATGTATTCATACGATCCGGGCATCGGAATCAATCGGCCTCGCCGGAAGAACTGCGAGCCAAACGAATAGGGGACATTCCACGTCTCCGGCACAGAACTCGTCGGAAAGTGGAATTCGCCCATTCCCTCAAAGCGGAGGCATTCCCATGGTGTCCTTTCGCGACGTGGCCGAGGTCGTCAAGCTTCTCGGCGACGTGGTCAAGAGTACCCGCGAGATCATCGACGCCGTCGTTGACGGCAAGGATTATCTGAAAACGCGCTTCCCCGACGCTCAGCAGGACATGGTCGGCCTGTTGACGCAAATGCGGCTCACCGTCCTCGGGCTCGTGGAAGTGACCAAGGTCATCAGCGGCTTCCGGTTCGTGTACGACGGCACAAGCTCTGATACCGCCACCGCCGCCCGCGAATTGGCACGGTTCAACGATTACACGATCGCGCAGAAAGTCCACGTCCAAAGACTCAGGGACAACATCGGTGAACTGAAAGGGAAGTGCGACAAGGTGAAGGAATTGCGGAACAAGCTCGACACACGAGGCGGGTCGGGGTGGGGCTCCATGTTCGGATTGCTGGGCGACAAGGCGAGACAGCGGTCCGCCGAATTGAGCGGGGCTCTGAGCGAGTTCTACGCCGACGATCAGATGATGATCGAGCACATCTCCAAGTTGCTCAAGCTGGCCGAGGATGCGATCGAGGACGTCAACGACTCCCTCGGCCCGCCGGGGGTCGCCGACCCGTATTACCTGCCGACCGCGGCAGCCCTGCTCGGCTCGTACGCCACGCTCTTCAAGGGGCCCAAGGCGGAGCTGGATCAACTCGCGACCAATCTGGAAGGGGCGGAAGCGGCACTTGCTCGATAAGGCCGGCGCGCGAAGATCGAGGAGAGTCCATGATCGAATACGTCAAGACGATTCTCACCGGCCAGTTCGAGGCAGCGCTCTGCATGCTGAAGGAGTGCGTGCAAAAGTGCCCCCCGGAGCACTGGGAGGGCAAGATCGCCAACGACACTTTCCGGCAGGTCGCTTATCACACGCTCTTCTACGTCGACTACTATGTCTCACCCGGCGAGACCGCGTTTCAGTTGCGCGACTGTCATCATCGCGGCGGCGACGAACGAACCAGTACAACGGCCTGCACCGGCTTGAGCAAGGACGAGACGTTCGCGTACGTGGGGGTTTGCCGACAGAAGCTGGTTGAGTCGTTGGCGTCGGAGACAGCCGAGTCCCTCCAGGGTGAGTCCGGGTTCTCCCGGCTGCCGTTCTCGCGGGGTGAGCTGCATCTTTACAGCATCCGGCACGTGCAGCACCACACGGGTCAACTCAGCGCCTACCTACGGCGCATCGTCCAGGATGGTCAGCGGTGGTGGGTGGCGAGGGGGTGGCGGTAGGCAAGTAGTGCGGCGCAGCTCATCAAGTTGTCGCGATTCGTGGCGTCCCTTGGGAGGGGGCAAATGAGCCTGTTCGATTCGCGCCGGCCTAAGGCGCCAAAGGAGGGCCGAGGGCCAGAGGGTCCAATCCCAACCGCGCACATTGACGTGAGCAAGCGGTACGACGTGTATTGCAGTAGCTACGGTGAGGAGCGGGTGTACGAGGACATTCGGTTCGTCGCCATGCGCACGTTCGAGCCGCTCTCGGAGTACTCGACCCACGTCGTGGGTGGGTATTTGGAGCTGGAGGCGCAAGACGGGAGTCGGATCATGATCCCCACGTTCGGCATCCAGCTCATCTGCGAGCACGGTATCCGACCGTCGTACATGGTGGTCAGGCGCTGGGCGAACATGATGGACTATTAGAGCGAATCTCTCGACGGTGAAGCGGATGGACCAAAGTAGCCCGCACACTCCGTGTGCGGGCGGTCCGCACACGGAGTGTGCGGACTACGATGGGCCGCTCGACGGACTTGAAGCCCGTTCTGGCCGACGGCGGAGCACGCGGCGACGACCCACCGCGCTCAAGACGGGATGGAGTTGCGGTCCCCTTCTCACGCCGCTCGTCGCCGCTCGACGATCCGGCGTGTCCCGGCCGCGAATGCCTCGGCCTTGCGGGAGATCTGCCGGCCGTAGGTGTGCCGGGCCACGACGTTCGTGACGAAGCGGTTCAGGACGCTCGGCAGCCAGGGCATCGGCCGGCGCACGTCGATCACCAGGACGGCGCGCGTTTGCGGGCTGTCGTTGACCACTGAGTGGGGCCAGCTATCGTCGAACAGGACCCCCTCCCCCTCTCTCCACACGTAGTCCTGCGACTTCACGATGAGTTTGGGCGGGCGCACGGTCGGCACGCGCAGGGCGAGGTGATAGCGCAGGTAGCCCAGGTACGGCCCCTCGTGCTCGGGGATTGACTTGCGCGGGTCGAGGATGGAGAAGAACGCCTGGATCAGGTTGGGCACCTGGGCAAGGACCTTGCAAGTTTCCGGACAGCACTCGCGATTGAGGGCCGGCTTGTGGCCGAGGACTTCCAGAAGAAAGACACTCCACCGGTTGGGCGTGCTACCGGCGATCTTGGCCTCGCCCCGATCGAGCTGGTGGTACTCGGGGAACGCTTCCCACTCTTCGAGCAACCGGTCGAACTCCCGGCGGATCACGGGGTAGCTGCTCGTCACCGTAGACAGCGCCGGGTAAGTTGAGGCGACGTCAAAGAACACCGGTCGGCGCTTGCCCCCGACGAATGGCGACAGGCACCCGTTCAGGACCGCCTTGGGCAGGTGATAATCGAGCTTTAGTCGCTTCAACCTGGCGAGCATGGGAACCTCCCGGACGGGCGTGACGCCGTGACCCCAGGGGTGGACTCACCGGATAGATCGGCTGCCGAGTTCGCCCATCTAAAGCAAAGTGCGTGCCAGGTTGGAAGTCCCGACGACGCGATCCCGTGCGGGCCACACGCTTGTACTTTCCGAAATCGAAGGCCAGAATGGTGCCGGTTCCATCTTACCACACCCGCGGGCCCGGCGGCGGGAGGTCAGCGATGACATGGGTGATCGTCGGCGTCGGTTTCTTCGTGATCCTGGCCATTTTCAACACCGAGCGACAGGCCGCGAGCATCCACCGCGACCTCGCCCGGGTAGACCGAAAGTTGAACCTGCTCCTCAAGCACTTGAACATCACCTTCGACGAGTCCGCGCTGTCGGACCGCGTGAAGGAGCTGGCCCGCGACCCGGCGCGGAAGATCGAGGCGATCAAGGCCTACCGCGAAGAGTCCGGCGCCGGGCTGGCCGAGGCGAAGAGAGTCGTTGAGGAGTACATGGACTCCGTGCAGCGGTAGCGTCCGCGGAGTCCGACCGGGAGAATCTCCAACTCCAAATCGGCGCACCGGGTCGCCGTAGCGTTATTGCTCGCCCTGGCCGTGGCGGCCGGCCAGGATCCCAAGACCGGGGCCGATGGCGGGGCTCGGAGGCCCGGGCGCGGTTAGCAGCTTATGAGGAGTAGAAGCCGTACCGGGAGTAACGGCAAGGAAAGCAATTCGTCCCGCCGAGCCTGGCCGCGGCGGCAGCACGGCTTGGTGACGCTCATTTCTCTGGGACTGCCGCCGCGGGTGAGCCTGTCATTCGCCCGAGGAGGTGGCCAATGTCCAATTCTTCGACTCGACGCGATTTCGTGATGGTCGCCGCGGGCTCTGCCGTCGCGGCGACGGCCGCAGTTCGCGAAGCCTCGGCACAAACTCCCGCAAAGGAGAAGGTGGAGGCACAACCCGAAACACCCCGGCAGTTCCCGAAGGGCTTCTACTGGGGCGTCGGCACGTCGTCCTACCAGATCGAGGGCGCGTGGAACGAGGACGGCAAAGGCGCCTCGATCTGGGATACGTACGCGCACAAGCCAGGGAACATCAAGAACAACGACACCGGCGACGTCGCCAACGATCATTACCACCGGTACAAGGAGGATGTGGCGCTGATGAAGGACATCGGCGCCAATTCCTACCGGTTCTCCGTTGCCTGGCCGCGCATCTTCCCTGAAGGCACCGGTAAGGCCAACCCGAAGGGGCTCGACTTCTACAGCCGCCTGGTCGACGAACTGAAGGCCGCCGGCATCGAACCGTTCGCCACACTATATCATTGGGATCTGCCGCAGACGCTCCAGGACAAACACGGCGGCTGGCAGTCGAAGGAGACCGCAAAGGCATTCGCCGACTACGCGGCCTACGTCGCCGAGCACCTCGGCGATCGCGTGAAGCACTTCTTCACGATCAACGAGTTCCGCTCGTTCGTCGAGGGCGGCTATCAGGGTTTCGACACCGATGTCGGTGGTGGCAAGACGCTGCACCTCGGCGGCGCGCCCGGGCTGCGGCTGTCGAACGGCGAGCTCAACCAGGTTCGGCATCACGCGGTGCTGGGCCACGGACTCGCGGTTCAGGCGATCCGCGCCCGCGGCAAGACCGGCACTAAGTTGGGCTTCGCCGAAAACATGCGCATCCCGGTTCCTGTCCTGGAGTCGCCCGAGTACGTCAAGGCGGCCGAGCGAGCGTGTCGTGATTTGAATGCCGACTTCACCACCGTGATGCTCGAGGGCCGGTACACGGACGAGTACCTGAAGAGGACTGGCAAGGATGCGCCGAAGTTTACCGACGACGAGCTGAAGACGATCGCGTCGCCACTCGACTTCGTCGGAATCAACGTCTACAAGCCGAATAGCTACGTCGCGCCATCGGACGCCCCTCCGGGTTACCGCAGCATCCCGATCAACGCGTCGCACCCGAAGATGCAGTCAGAATGGCATGTGTTCGACCCGCAATGCCTCTACTGGGCGCCGCGCCACGTGAAGTCGCTGTGGGGCGCGAAGTCCATCTTCATCACCGAGAACGGCTGCGCCGCGTCGGACGTGGTCGCTGACGATGGCAAGGTGTACGACTCCGACCGGGTCATGTTCCTGCGCGCCTATCTCACGCAACTCCAGCGTGCGACGGCCGACCGCATACCGGTGCATGGATACTTCCTGTGGAGCGCGCAGGACAACTTCGAGTGGATCTACGGCTACGGCAACCGCTTCGGGTTGATCTACGTGGACTTCAAGACGCAGAAGCGGACGCCGAAGCTGAGCGCCGAGTGGTTCCGCGAGGCGGCGCGGCGGAACGCGGTTGTGTAAGGGCGGATTGTTTCACGAGCGACGACGCGGTCGAGCGCCAACACCTCGCGCCCGACCGATGGATCCATGAAGAACCTTCGTTTGAAGTCGTGGCTCGCGGTCGCCGCCGTGGCCGTGGTGATCGGGCTCGTGCTGTTCATCCCGGCCGGGACAGTGGACTACTGGCAGGCCTGGGTGTTCCTGGCGATCTTCACCGGCGCGTCCGCGATCATTACCTTCGACCTGCAACGACGAGACCCGGCACTTCTCGAGCGCCGGATGAGGGGCGGTCCGGCGGCGGAGAAGCGCCCGGCCCAACGACTCATCATGCTGGGCAACTCCATCGGCTTTATTGCCATTCTGGTCGTGCCGGCGCTCGACCGGCGCTTCGGATGGTCCGAGATGCCGCTCGCGGTCGTCATCGCGGGGGAAGCGCTGGTTGTGATTGGGTACGTCGTGATTGCCCGCGTGTATCGAGAGAACACGTACACATCGGCGACCATCGAGATTGCCGAGGGCCAGCGGGTGATTTCGACCGGGCCGTACGCGATCGTTCGCCACCCGATGTACGCGGGCGGGTCGCTGTACCTTGTCGGCACGCCGCTGGCACTCGGCTCGTACTGGGGCCTGGTCCCATTCGCCGCGATACTGCCTCTACTCCTCTGGCGGCTTTTCGACGAGGAACGCTTCCTGGCGAAGGACCTGCCCGGGTATACCGAATATCAACAGCGGGTCCGATATCGGCTGGTGCCGTTCATGTGGTAGCTGCTCAATCGCGGAACCCCGCGGAGAGGCAAATGCGTCATCGCTGGATGCGGCGGCTTTTCAGCCTGATCGCGGGCGCCGTCCTGGGGATCGTCGTGGTCCTCGGCGGGACGCATGGTTCCAGCGGGGAGTCGTCCGAGGAACGTCGGGCCGAGCAGTCCTTTTTTGGGATTCGGTTGTACGATGTGCGGGGCTCTCACGAAGAGGTCCGGGCCGTCGAACGCAAGTGGGAGGCCCGGTTGTACCCGGCCGGGGCGCTCGTCGGCGGCGCTCTTGGATTGGCTGGCGCGGTTTGCCTGACCCGACGCCGGACCTGATGTGAACCGGGGCGAGGCTGCAGTTGTCTTTATTTGTCGGTGAACGAACGCCGCGCTCGGTCATGAGGAGGCATCCGTGAAACTAGCCGTGCAACATACTGGCTTCACATTCGCGGTGGACGACGTTACCCCGGCGACAAAGCCGCTGCCCGAATGCCGAACACACGAGGCCGTCCGGCGTGCGCTCGGCAGCGAGATCGAGAGTTGCTGCGACTACCACGATACGGTGGTCAAGGACGTGCATTATCAACCGCTCCTGGCGGCGGTCTACATGGCATTCAGCCAGCACCGCCCGCTCGTACTCACCCCGGACGTCGTGTGGATCACCATTGCGCAGGGCGTTGCCCATCACATGGCGATCCACGGCGAGCGGCTTCGGTCGCGGCTCGTCGCACATCGGGGGAAGTTGGACCTGGCGTTCGAGTGTCGCGACTGGGTTGACAAATCGCCGGAGAACCCCTGGCCGGAGGCGTTCGCGTCGTGGGCCGGACAGATCCGCGACCACGTCGGCCCCCCGATGCACGACGTACTGGTCTGCGACTTCAGCACGACCGGGGCGGTCGAGCGGGCCGCGAGCCAAATCGTCCTGATGGACGTGTTCGAGCGCTACTTCCATTACGTCGCCTATTGCATCTGTGGCATCCCCGCCGTCACACTCGAAGGGAGTCCCGCCGACTGGCACCGGCTCGCGGACAAAGCTGTCGGCCTGCGCGAGTTCGAGCTCGACTGGTGGCTGGAGCACCTGCTGCCGATCTGCGAGCAGTTCGTGCGCGCGAGCCGCGGCGAAGTAGACCTCGGGCACTGGCAGGGCATCTGCAAGCTCCGGGAGGACTACGGCGGCGACATCATCAACGGCTGGGTAGGTAAATTGTTCCCGTACTTGCGGGAGTTCACCGGGGGCCCGTGCACATGGCGAAACCCGATATTTGAGACAGGGGAGGGGTTCCAGACGTGGGTCGCACCGCCGGGGCTGTCGCGGGTGCCGCTTACGTGGCGAGACGGGACCACCGGCCGCGAGCGGCCGATGGAGGCGATCGGCGGACTGCTCGGCGTGACGCAAGACCCGCAGACCTTGGCGTTGCGGCCGAAGGTGGGCTGGGCCGTCCGCGCGGCGGAGAAAATGGATGTGCTGCTAGCGCGCCTGACCGCGGCGCATCGGACTTTTCCGGGTCGGCGACGCGAGAAAGAGGGCACTCGGTTGCCGCCGGACCTGGCCAGGTTCTACCACCACACTGACGGGGCGGAACTCTTCGCGAGTGAGAACACGGCCGCGTGCCGCTTTGTGCCGGCGAGTGATCTGGAGCGCCTGGATTGGGGGGTGGTTCCCGAGCGCCTCCGGGACAATGATTATCCGAATGGGCACATCTGGCATCGCCTGGCCTGGCTGGCGGACGGGAGCTGGCTCGCCATCAACCCAAATCCAGTGTATCCCGAGTCGCTGCGCGAACGGTACGGCGAAAACCCGGACCCGGATCTGTGGAATTGCGTCGTCGCCATCTGCCACTGCAACCCGACCACGCTGGGCAAACCCGGTCTGAACCCCGTCGTTGCCCTCTCGTTCACCGAACTGTTCGAACGGATGCTCGACAGCGGCGGCTGTCTCGACTGGCTCGACTCGCGATCCGTCTACGGCGACGCCGAACAATACATGCGACGTGACTGACGAAGGCTAAAGCAAACTACAAGACGCTGTGGCGCCTGCCACCCTACGCCTGAAAGGGAAGCGCGATGCCACGAACCCGGTCTGGTCATTTGGCTGGCTTCATGCTCGTGATGGGTCTTATCGGATGCCAGCGCGAACCGGCCAAGAGCGCGGCACCGGCCAGTGAACACCCCCCGCCCCGAGCCGAGTCCTTCGCCGGTTCCAGGGCCGGGGACGAGCGCGAGGTCGCCGGCGTCAAGCTCTGCTGGTGCCCAGCCGGCAAGTTCATGATGGGGAGCCCGCCCGGCGAACCGGAACGCCGCCCAGGTGAGGAGCAAGTTGAGGTCACGCTTACCCGTGGCTTCTGGATGGCCAAGTACGAGACGACACAGGGCCAGTGGAAGCGCGCCGTCGGCAAGCTCCCGGGCGAGCTGACCGCGGAGCTTCCCGAGGGGGATGACTACCCCGTCGGCAACGTCAACTTCGCCGAGGCGGAGGCGTTTGGCGCGAAGCTCACCGAGCTCGGCCGTCGGTCCGGGGAGCTTCCGGAGGACTGGGAGTTCCGGCTGCCGACCGAGGCGCAGTGGGAATACGCCTGCCGGGCCAGGACGACGACGGCCACTTCCTTCGGCGACTCGCTCAGTAGCAAGCAGGCGAACTTCAAGGGAAAGCCGTACAACGGGGCCAGCCCGGGCCCGTCGCTGGGCCGGGCCGCCCCGGTCGGCAGCTACCCCGCGAACCCGTGGGGCCTGCACGACATGCACGGGAACACGTTCGAGTGGTGCCGCGACTGGTACAACCGGAAGCTCCCCGGCGGCGTCGATCCGGACCTGCGCGACGCGAGAGACACCGCGACGAAGAGCGGAAACGGCGACCTGTCGCGGGTGCGGCGCGGCGGGTGCTGGGCGGACGACGGGTGGCCGTGCCGGTCGGCCTTTCGGTTGCGGTTCGAGCCGGAGCGGCGTTACGACCACATCGGCTTTCGCGTGGTGGCCGTTCGGCCGTAGCCGGCGGGAGGACGCGATGACCATCCGCCCCGAGAGACCCGAGGACGCCCCCCGGGTCCGACACGTCAACGAACTGGCCTTCGGCCAGCCAGTGGAGGCGGACCTCGTCGAGAGACTGCGGCGGGCCTGCGCCGACTCGCTGTCGCTGG
>Ga0066905_100000310_pt1 | contig 12480 bp, 7 predicted proteins | sample PanSoiMetaPlot36_FD_67483 | JGI IMG/M metagenome (GOLD analysis project Ga0066905, IMG submission 67483) | Tropical forest soil microbial communities from Panama analyzed to predict greenhouse gas emissions - Panama Soil Plot 36 (version 2) | ecosystem: Environmental > Terrestrial > Soil >... | reverse complement strand
CGTACAGCGCTCCGAGAATGGACGCGCTGATCCAGCCGAGCGTGACGCAGTGGACCATGGCGATGGTGCGCGGCTGATAGAAAAACCCGGACGCCTTCCCGGGATCGAGAACGAGCGCCGTGAACGCGGTGACCAGGAAAAGGTGCGTCAGGCTGAAATACAGCACCGGCAGGAGCCGAGCCGGCAGGCGATCCAGACGTGTCGCCGCCCGCGGGCGCTCCTGTCCCTCGCCCTTCACGTTCCGAGCCGGGCCCGCGCCGCGCTCAGCTGATCGAGGAAGGTCTGGAGATTTACGCCGTGAAGGCGGCAGGCCTGCCGGATGGAGACGCCGCGCGCCAGTGTTTTTCGCAGCACGGGATTGGCCAGGGCGCCGAAACCGTTGACGACGAAGACCGGCAGCAGGCCAGGGTCCGCGGCCAGCAGATCTCCGACGATCGTCTCGGAGGCGATCGGCGGTTTCCAGACGGCTGCGGCCTCGTCGTCCGGCGTCGGGGTGTTCATGGTCTTCCAGAGGTTGAAGCCGAAGAGCGCGAGGGCCGAGAGCTCGAGGATCCCCGAGACGCCCGTGACCCTCAGCCAGACCGGGCCGAAGAGGCCGGACAGCACCTGGAACAGGACGCGTATCACGTTCCCCGTGGCCAGAAGCCAGAAGGTCCACTCGCGCAGCGTCGTTGAATAAAGGGGGACGCCCCGGAAGACCGGCACGATGCGACACGCCATCCCGACCATCACCGTCGTGATGAATCCGACCGTCAGGGCGTGACGGTAGGCCCCGACGAGGGCGTGATTCATGTCCGCGCCGCGCAGCGCCAGCGCCGAAAAAACGGCGAGCATGGCGCCGGATATCAGAAGCCAGGCATATCCCAGCCTGAGGAACTTCTCGTAGCCACGGTCCGGCCCCGGCTCCGCCCCTCCCGCCCTTCGGCCGAAGATTCCCAGGGCCCAGGTGAGCCCCGCGAGACCGACCGCCAGCGCCAGGCCCCCTGTCGCGAAGGCGACGCGCGCCGCGTCGCCGCCCCCCGCCAGGTACGACGACTCGCCGATCGCCATGACGGCGACCGACAGCGTCAGCGGAACGGTCAGGAGCCACGCGACCGACGGCAGGGTCTCGAGCCCCATGAAGCCCGGCAGGACCCGCAGCGACACCCCGAGGATCCAGAAGGTAACGAACCCGACCAGGAAGACCGTCAGGTAGGGGACGTTCAGGAACGGCGGAACCTCGAACACAGCGCGCGATGAAAGGTACACGGCGTGCGACAGGTTCAGAAGGGAGGCCACCACGAGCCAGCCGGTGCCGGCCAGAAGATACGCCTGGTACGCTTCCAGCCCCGCCGCCCGCGGCATCAGGATGCGGGACACAGTCCACGCGAACAGGCCGCACCCCGCCACCTCCAGGAGAGCCCCCACGAGCAGCACGGCCGTTCGCGTGTCGCCGGGGTCGAGCGACTGTCCGGCTCTCAGGATCGTCCCCGCCACCAGGAGCACGAACGACAGGGAGGCCACCCTGTACGACGGCAGGGGCACACCGCTGAGGCGCGGCAGGATGTGATAGGCCACTCCGACGACGAACAGGCCGACCCAGCCGAACAGCTGGTAGTGTCCGTGCACCTGGATGAGGCCGCGCCCGATGCCGCCGAGCTGTCCGCGCAGCGCCATCAGGACGAGCGCCCAGGCCCCCAGGGCGGTGCCCCCGGTGAACGTGAACAGCAGAGCCGCTTTCAGGAATCGGCGATAGAGGTTTTCGCGCGCCAGAGTCTTCGGGGAGATCGGCGCCGCCGTCTGTGGAGACCCCGAGCGGGCCGCGTCTCGCAGCTCGTCCATCAGCCGCCCGATCTCGACCTCGTGGACCTGGGCGAACCAGCCGAGCGGCTCGTCCGGCCCGCGCACGCCGCCGCATCCCATGAGACCGTACCGATCGAAGACCGGGATGGTCGCGGGGCAGGCCTCGATCACCTCGCGGACCGACATGTCGGCATGGATGGAGACCCCGCCCCCTTCACCTTCCAGGGCCTCGATCACCGTAGAGAGCTCGACGTTGTGCGCCCTGCATGCAAAGTCCAGGGGGTGTGAGCCGCCGCAGCAGGTATCGAGACCGAAGCGGCGCAGGACCGTCCGGGCATCCGGATTTCGCTTGATGATCTCGGCCACCGTCATTGCGGGATCGATCGACATGGAGCCCTCCTTCGTCGTCATGATGCCGTTACCGTGCCAGCGCCCATGGGCGCCCCCGGCGCGTAAAGACAGGCGGGATCCTCGGCGAGGGCGTCTCCCGAGAGCGCGAAGGCGCGGGCCCTCGAGCCGCCGCAGACGAAGCGATACTCGCACCTCCCGCAGCGGCCGCCGAGACGATCCGGATCGCGCAGCGCGACGAACAGGGGATGCTCCCGGTAGACGCGTCCGAGAGAATCCCGGCGCACGTTCCCAGTCGGGATCGGCAGGAACCCGCTCGGCTGGATCGCTCCCCTCGAAGAGATGAACACGAAGCCGGAGCCGTCGTTCATGCCGGGGACGAATCGTCCCCCGCCCGATCCGGAGCCGATCGCTCTGGAGGCCACGGCCGGCTCCAGCGGCGCCGCCAGCCGCTGCAGCGCCACGCGGCGGTAATGCGGCCCCTCGGTGGTCTTGATCCGGAAGGGTGCGTTATTGGAATACTCATACAGCCAGCCGAACGCTTCTTCGGCCTCCTGAGCCGAGACCTGCTGCGAGGCCTGCGCCCGGCCGGTCGGAACCAGGAGAAAGATCGTCCAGCGGTTGGCCTCAAGGGCGCACACCAGGTCCGCGATCGCCGGAAGATCTCTCAGGTTGTGGCGCGTGAGGGTGGTGTTGATCTGCAGCCTCAGACCAAGCGCCACGACCGAGGCGGCCGCGGCGAGAGACTTCTGGAACGAGCCGGCGACACCGCGGAAGCGGTCGTGAATCGCCTCGTTCGAGCCGTCCAGGCTGATCGACGCCCCGGTGAGCCCGCTGTCGCGGGCGCGCACCAGCGCCGAATGTGTCAGGAGCGGCGTGCCGCTCGGACTCATGTAGGTCGGCAGCCCGGCGTGCGCCGCAGCCCCGATCAACTCGTAGATGTCGCGGCGCTTCAGCGGGTCGCCGCCGGTCAGGACGAAGACCGGCCTGCCCAGATCGCGCACCTGACGGATGAGGGCGAACCCCTCCTGAGTGGAGAGCTCGCCCCATTCGCGCCGCGGGATGGCGGAGGCGCGACAGTGGACGCAGGCCAGGTCGCAGGCGCGGGTCACCTCCCAGATGACCACGAACGGCGACAGCGCGAACCTGTGCCGACCCGAGGCGGCCCGCTCCGGCCCTTCTTCCCGCTCCATGGCGCCCTCTCTTCCCCCGGCACGACGGCGTTCAGCGCACAGCATGGCTCCTCCCGCGCCCCATCGGTATGATTCGGATCATTCGGGATGCTATGATTCGCATCATGTGAGGAGCGCCCCGCTGACACCCCCTCCCGGCACGCCCGCCATCCCGTGGGCCGTCGTCCCGCTCTTCTCCGGCCTCAGGCCGGCCGAGCGGGAGAGCCTCAGGCCGCTGGTCCGGATCCGCTCGTACGAGGAGGGAGCGACGATCTTCCGCGAGGGGGAGCCGGCGCTGCAGTTTCATTTCGTCCTCGGCGGCCGGGTGAAGATCGTCAAGGCGGCCCCCGCCGGCGGCGACATCATCCTGGAGATCTTCGGCCCCGGCGACCCCGTCGGGGCCGTGGCCGCCTACGAGGAGCGCGACTTCCCCGCCACCGCCGTGACGCTCGAGGCGACCAGCCTCCTTTCGGTGCCCCGTCCGGAATTCTTCGCGCTCCTGAGCGCAAACCCTCTGCTGGCCCGGGGCCTCCTGCTCGGGCTGACCCGGCGCATGGTCGAGCTGACGCGCAAGCTGTCCGAGCGCGGCAGCCGGGTGGACTACCGAATCGCCCGTCTTTTCCTCACGCTCGCGGACCGCACAGGCCGCCCCGGCAAGTCGGGGACCTTCGTCCCGGTGCCGCTGAGCCGTCAGGAGATCGCCGACATGGTCGGCACCACGCAGGAGACCGCCATCCGGGTCATGAGCCGCTGGGGCCGGGAGGGGCTCATCGCGACCCAGGAGGGCGGGTTCCTGATTTCGGACCGCGCCCGCCTCGAGCGGGTCTCCGCGGACGAATGATCAGGCGGAGGCGCGGGCCGCGGCGCGCGCGGTGATCGCCCGGACGCTCCTCTCGAACAGCAGCCGGAACGCGGCCGCCTTCGCCTTGAGACCGATCTCCTTCCTCCAGTAGCGTCGCGGATTGTCACAGAACCACCGGCACTCCTCCGGCAGCAGCACCAGGCTCACGTGGATGTCCGGGGCGACGCCGATCGGCAGGTTGCGCTCCATGCAGGACTCGTACAGTCGCCGGAAAACCGGAACGAGATCTTCGGTTCGAGGCGGCGGCGCATCCTCCATGTCGGTGCCGGCGAGGGGACGGAACACGCAGACCGTCGGCACCGCCCCGACCGACGTGATCCAGTCGATGGCGGCGATCGATGAGTCGGGGGGCTCGAGGCCCGCGATGATCTCGCCGTTCGAGACCCAGGGCTCGAACCCGCGGGAGCCGGTTCGCGACAGCCGCGCGCAGTACTCGACCGCCTCGAGGTAACGCTTCAGACCGTACTGGCGATTCTTGCCGGGACAGACGTTCTTGAAGGTCGCCTCGTCGAAGATCTCGAAGCAGAACGAGACGCGGTTCACGCCCATCCGTTTCAGGGCGTCGTACCGGGCCAGATCGGCATGCGGAGGCGTCTGCAGGCCGACGAGCAGGCCGGTCTCGGCCTTGATGCGGCGCACATAGGGCTCCACAAGATCGAGGTAGGTCTCTCCCTCGTAGTGTCCCGTGTTGAAATCGACGTAGGTGATCCTCGATTCCTTTCGCGCCGCCCGGACCACTTCCATGACCTCGTCCACCGACTTGTCGCTCGCCTCGTCCACCCCCAGGTTCAGCCCGACCGAGCAGAACGCGCAGTTGGTCCTGGGTTTCTCCTTCCAGTAGTCGCAGACCCTTGAGGGATAGACGCCGAGGTAGGTCCCCTGGAGCGTCCCGATGCGGGTCATCGGCTTGCCCGACAACGTGGTCCGGTCGTACCAGCCGGGGCGGGGCGCCAGGCGGACCCAGGCCACGATCTCGGCCGCCGGTGTTATGACCTGCAACGTGCCGCCGCCGTCGCCGTGGTGTGGCCGGGCGTGACGGCGGATGACGTACCCGCCGTCGACCCGGTGCAGGACATAGGGAGACAGGTGCGCGAAACGCTCGCTCACCGGAACGTTCGTCCACAGGCCGCCCGGGAGGATCAGCTCGATGCCGCTCCCCAGCCCCGCCCGGGTCCTCAGGATCGGCCGGCCGCCGTCATCCCGGACCAGACAGGAGTCGTCCAGCCTGATTCCCTTGCAGTAGAGATCCAGCTTCAGGAGCGCCGGATTGCGCCTGACGTCCGTTTCCATGATCCTCCTCTAGCCGACAGCAAGGGCCGTGCCGGAACCGGCGAGGCCCTCCCGAGCTGAGGATCCCGCGTTCCGGCGCGACGCGCAAAGCCGATCGTCTCCCTCTTATGATCCGGATCAGGAAATCCTTGCGCGCAGGATTGCCATCCTCCCCCCGATCGACGCAATTCTTGCTCGTCCAGGCGTGGCGTGCTCCGAACGCGCATGCGCCGGAGGGGGCACCGTTCTTGCACCTTGAGGCCGGCATCGCGAAGCAGGCGGACCCATGAGCGTGTCCCAGAGCCGTTCCACCGGTTCCCTCGGAATGGCCGCCCGCGAGGCGGAGTGGCGCCGGCGTCTGGCGGCCGTCGTCCTGGCCTGGCTCGCCTTCGAATCGGCGAGCGGACTGTCAGTCTACCTCCTGCCCTTCAGCGTGCCGAACCAGTGGATGGTCGTCGTCCACACCCTGCTGGGTGTCGTGTTCCTGGTCCCGGCCCTGGTCTACCAGGTCAGGCACCTGGCCGTTTACTGGGATCGGCCGCTGTCGTCGGTCAAGATGATGGGATACCTGGCAAGCGCCGCGACGCTCGCGGGGATCGTCAGCGGAGCGGTCCTCACCTGGCAGGCCCTGTTCGGAACGCGCATTTCCTACGCCTGGGACGGCGCGCACGTCATCTCCACGTTCGCCCTCCTCGCGTTCATCCTGCCGCACGTCGTCGTCATCCTCCTGCGCGACCGCTCGATCGGACGGCGTGACGAGGCGTCGGGCCTGGGCCGCGCCCAGGCGCTGGCCCTGACGAGGGCGGCCGCCTTTTTCCTGGCCTTCCTCCTGCCGGTCGGGCTCGCCTGGCTGGCCTATCGCGGCGACCGCTATGTCAACGAGTTTCCCTCCGACTACTCGTTCAAGTTCGGTCAGAAGCGGCCGTTCACGCCGAGCCTGGCGAGGACCGAAAGCGGCTCCGCCTACGACGCGCGCTCGCTCTCCGGGTCGGAATCCTGCGGCACATCCGGTTGCCACAGTGAGATCGTCGCGGAATGGCGCGTCAGCGCGCACCGCTGGGCCGCCATGGACGTCGGCTTCCAGCGGATCCAGGCGGAGATGGCGCGACAGAACGGCCCCGAATCGACGCGCTATTGCGGAGGCTGCCACGACCCGATCTCGTTGTTCTCGGGCGCGAAGAACATCTTCGCCGAGAACCTGACCGCTCTCGCCGGGTACAACGAGGGGGTGTCCTGCCTCGTCTGCCACTCCATCCGCAAGACGGATCTGGCGGGAAACGCCAACTACGTCGTGGCCCAGCCGGACCGGTACCTGTTCGAGCTGCGGGGCGGGACGGGGGCGCGGCTGGCGCGCGACTTCCTGATCCGAGCCTACCCCCGGCAGCACACAGCACAGCTCAGCAAGCGGGTGTACAAGACGCCGGAATACTGCGCCGCCTGCCACAAGCAGTTCATCGACCAGGAGGTCAACAACGTCGGCTGGGTGCAGCTGCAGAACCAGTACGACAACTGGCGCAAGAGCCGTTGGAACCATCCCGGCGATCCGAGGAAGACCATCGAGTGTCGCGAATGTCACATGCCCCTGCACGCCTCGACGGACCCGGCGTCCGGAGACGCCCTCGACTACAATCGCGCCCCCTCCGACGGCCGCCATCGCAGCCACCGCTTCGTCGGGGCCAATCAGTTCATGCCGGCGGCTCTGAAGATCCCGGGCGCCGCGGAGCAGATCGATCTGACCGGGCGTTGGCTGCGTGGCGAGTTCGACATCCCCGAGATCGCTGACAAGTGGGCGCGCGGCCCGGCTGTCGCCATCGAGCTTTCGGCCCCGCGCGAGACGCGGCCGGGTGAAGCGCTCCCGGTGCGCGTCGTGATCACGTCCAACAAGGTGGGACACGACTTTCCGACGGGACCGCTCGACATCATCCAGTCCTGGATCGAGCTCGTGGTCGTGGACGACGCCGGCCGGACCGTGTTCTCGTCCGGGCGGCTGGACGACCGCCATTTCATCGAGCCGGGGGCCTTCATGTTCAAGGCCGAGCCGGTCGACCAGTACGGTCATCTGATCGACCGCCACAACCTCTGGGAGATGGTCGGCGTGCGCTTCCGCCGCTCGCTGTTCCCCGGATTCTCGGACACCGCCGAGTTCACCTTCCGCTGCCCCGGCAACGCGGCGGCCGATCGGGAGCCGACCGATTATTCGCGCACGTTCAGCGTGCCGGTGCCGCGCGACAGACCCGCGACGCTGCGCGTGACGGCCCGCCTGATGTATCGGAAGATCGACCAGTACCTCCTGAACTTCATGTTCGGAGAAAGCGCGGGGCTGACGGCTCCCCTGACCGAGATGGCCCGGGCCGAGGCGACCGTCCAGATCCTGAGGGCAGGAGAAAGGGCGACGAGTCTCACCCCCTCCGACCCCCGGGACCGGACCGCGTCGGGCGGCGGGACGGAGGACCCACCCCTCCCGGCCGCGCCCTCCCCCGGCCGGTGAGCGACCTCCCGTTGCCCGCGGTCTCGCGTGGCCGCGCCTCCCGCGCGCGGCGGCGCGCCCTCCTCGCGGCGGCCGCCTCGCTCGCCCTGATCGCCGCGCTGATCGTGCTGCTGCGGCCGAAGCCCGCGCCCTACACCCCGGGGGCCGACGCGGGCGCCGACGGGGAGATCACGCGCGGCCTGGCGCGGTCCCTTCCGGACGGATTTCCGCGCGCGCACTTCGTCGACGTCGCCGAGGCGGCGGGCCTCTCCTTCACGCACTTCCATGGGACGCGCTCGACCCAGCTGCCCGAGGACATGGGATCGGGCGTCGCCTGGGGCGATTACGACGGCGATGGCGACCCCGACCTGTTCCTGGTGAACGAGGACGGGCCGCTGACGGCCGGCGCGGACGAGGCGGCGCGCTCCCCGGCCCGCTCTGTTCTGTACCGCAACGACGGATCGGGTCGGTTCAGCGACGTGACGGACGCGGCGGGCGTCGGCGCCCGCGGCTGCGGCATGGGCGCCGCCTGGGGCGACTACGACGGGGACGGCGACCTGGACCTGGTCGTGACCCGCTTCGGCACGAACCTTCTCTACCGAAATAATGGCGACGGGACCTTCACGGACGTCTCCGGAGCGACCGGCATCGGCGGGGAGCGCGGCTTCTGGACCGGCGCCGCGTGGGCCGACTACGACCGGGACGGCGACCTCGATCTGTACGTGGCCGGATACGTCCGCTATCGTTTCGAAGAGACCGTGGCCCGCACGACCTCGCAGCAGTACCGGGCGATCGTCCCGTTCACCCTGAATCCCTCCTCCTATCCTCCAGAGAAGAATCTCCTGTACCGCAACGACGGCGGCGTCTTCCGCGAGGTCGCCGGACGGGCGGGCGTCGACAATCCGACCGGCCGCTCCCTGTCCGCCGCGTGGTGCGATTTCGATCTCGACGGCTGGCCCGACCTGTACGTCGCGAACGACATCTCCGACAACGCCATGTACAGGAACCTCGGAAACGGCCGCTTCCAGGACATCAGCCACTCCGCCTGGGTGGCCGACTACAGAGGCGCCATGGGCCTCGGGATCGGGGACTGGGACAACGACGGCGATTCCGACATCTTCATCACCCACTGGATCGCCCAGGAGAACGCGCTGTACGACAACCAGTGGAAGACCTCCCCGGCCGCCCCCGGCCCCCTGCGCTTCCTGGACATCGCCGACCAGGTCGGCCTCGGGCAGATCGCGCTCGACTTCGTCGGCTGGGGCGCGGGTTTCTTCGACTACGACAACGACGGGCGGCTCGACCTGTTCGCCGTCAACGGCAGCACGTTCCAGCGCGAGAACGATCCGGAGCATCTCGTCGCCATGCGCAATCTCCTGTTCTGGAACGCGGGGAAGGAGCGGGGCTACTTCGAGGCGGGCGACGCTGGTGGCGCGGCGCTGGCCGTCGAGAACGTCGGCCGGGGAGCCGCCTTCGCCGACTACGACGGCGACGGCGATCTCGATATCGCCGTCAACGTCAACGGCGGGAAGGCGCGCCTTCTGAGGAACGATGGCGGAAACGCGAAGCGCTGGCTGCGTCTCGTTCTGCGCGGCCGACCGGCGCCGCGTCGAACGGCAGGATCCACCCGTATCGCCTCTGCCACGACCACGTACGCGACCGGGGCGGTCGTCCGTCTGACGGCCGGCGACCTCAGGCAGATGCGCGAGATCGGCTCGGGGCCGTCCTACTTGAGCCAGTCGCCTCCGGGAGAGGCGCACTTCGGTCTGGGTGAGGCCCGCACGATCGACCGTCTGGAGATCGACTGGCCCGGTGGGTCGCGTCAGTCGTTCCACGACCTGCCCACTGACGTCGTCGTGACGATCCAGGAGGGAGGCGAGCCGGCCGTCGCCGCGCGGCCGGCGGAGGACGAAGCGGGCCCCGGGGCCGAGAGGCGTACGTCCGTCCCCGGCGCGCCGTCGCGCCCGGCGCCCGCGGCCGACGAGCGGACGGCGCTCCTCCGTTTCTGGGACGAGTTCGGCCGGGCGACCTCGCTGCGCGTCCGGGGCGACTGGTCCGCCGCGGTGCGGGCCTACGAGCGGGCTCTCGAGCTGAATCCGAGGCACGAGGACTCTCTTTATTACCTGGGTCACTGTCGCGAGGAGATGGGCCTCACCGACCAGGCACGGGAGGCGTTCGCGCGCCTCGTGGCGGTGAATCCCGCGAGCGTACGGGGCCACCTCGCCCTGGGAGCGATCGCCCTGTCGCCCGGGCCCGGGCGCCCGCCCCGGCTGGAGGAGGCCCGGCGGCACTTCGAGGCGGCGCACGCGCTCAACCGGGAGGAGACCGGCTCGATGATCCGGATGGGGGAGATCGCCCTGGTGCAGGGGGACGACGCGCGCGCCCGCCGCTGGCTCCAGTCGGCCCTGCGCACCAATCCGAAGTGCGTCGAGGCGGCCTTTCTTCTGGGCTATCTCGACTGGTCGCGGGGCGATCGCGACGGGGCGACGTCTCGCTGCCTCGAGGCCCTCGACGCGGCCGCCGTGCAGGCGCCCGTGAAGGGGGTCGCGGGAGAAGGGGATCGCAAGGGGGCGGCGTCGTCTCCCGCTTCGCCGGCGGGGAGAACACTTTTTTCCGAGCTCAGCGACGTCGTCCGACCGGCGGGCGGCGCGACGCGGGCGGGCGACGCGGTGTGCGATCCGGGCGCGATCTACCCGCCGGTCCGGGACCTCGCGCGCCGTCTCCGCAGCCCGGCGCCCGCCCGCTGATCGCTCAGCGTCCGCCGAGCGGGCGCTTGACCTCGGTGATCAGCGAGGTGACGGGCCCGGCGCCGCGGGGATCGGACGCGTCCCGGTATTCGAGACGGGCGACGATGGCGCGCGCCCCCGGGGGGACGGTCACCGTGAAGCGCTCGCGACGTGACTCCCTCGGTTTGATCCGGGTGTCCGAGGCGACCGTCGCGGCCTTCAGAAACATGTCGGCCACGCTCGTCAGGACGATGCCCTTGTCGTCCTTCAGCTCTCTCCTGTAGGTGCGTTCCTGGCGATTCTCCAGCTTGCCGTCCGCCGATTCCGTGCCGACCGCGAGAACCAGGGTCTTGGTGGCCAGTCCTCCCGGAACCGAATGTCCCGCCGCGGCGTTGGTGACCACCACGGCGACGTCGGCCGATCCCCCCGTGCTCGCCACGGACTCGATCTTCAGGTCCAGCCCGCGCGCCAGCTGTCCGATCGAGCTGCCGCCGACGAGCCGGTGCAGATTGACGACGCGCTGCGATCCCTTGGGACCCGCGATCCGGGCGGGCGTCCCGGGAACCAGCGCCATGTGACAGTCCTGGCACGGAACGCCGCGCGCCGGGTAGGGGCCGTCCCGCCACTCGCTGTAGTTCGAAAGCACCAGAACGCCCCTGGCGTTCTTGAATTCGTGGCAGGAGGCGCACAGAAGAGGGCTCGAGCGGTGCAGGGGCGAGTAGGCCGCCTGGTGACCCTGCACGCTGGTGTATTCGAAGGGGCCGCGTTTCACGGGGCCCGGCTTCAGATCGAAGGGTTGAGCCTTGTCCGGATCCACGTCGGCCACAGTGTGGCAGAAATCGCAGGTGATCCCCTCGCGCGTGATCGCCTGCTGCATCTCGAGGTCCCCCGTGAGGATCGCGGTGGGAGCGTGGCACCACACGCAGGCCTCACGCCCCGCCTTCGCGTCGCCCGTCGATTCGATGGCGCGCCGGAGCGCCTCCAGGTAGGCCGGGCTCGAGGCCGACTTGGCGTGCGGCGATTCGGACCATGCCTTGAACATCACGTCATGGCACGCGCCGCACGTCTTCGCGGACGTGTACGTCCCTCCGCCGGTCGTTTGCCGCGTCGCCGCCGGGGGGGCCGCGGTCGCGGCGAGCCACGGTCCGCCCAGGATCAGGAGCGTGAGGAGCATCGACCTTCGAGCGGGACCCTGCTGCATGAGACCTCCGTTCGCCGACGAACCCGTCGGGGACGAAGCGGCGTGAGACGAACCGCGCTCCGGGCGCCTCGGCGCGGCGCAGAATGATGCAGCGGTTCGCCCGCGCGCGCAAGAGAGGGAGGCACATTTCTCCGCCCGGGCGGTGCGCGCGCGAATCAGGCCCCGAAGGAGACGACCGACGGGCGGAATCGATAGAGGTCCGCGCATTGCATGCAGATCCCGTGTTCCGGTCGCCAGCCGGCGAATTCGGAGGCGATGGCGCGCTTGACTTCGGGCGGCAGGTCGGCGGGGCTCGGCTCGAGCTGGAACGTCGGGAAGCCGCACAGCGGACAGCGCCTGGCCGGCGAGTGGCGGCCCGAGCCCAGACCGAATCCGGCCTCCGGATCGCGAGCCATTTTGACCAGCTCGGGATGGGTGGGCCGCGGCCCCTGGAACAGGCGATCGAAGCACGCGACCCCCTCGCCGCCCAGGGAGGAGAAGGCGGTGTCGAACTCGCTCAGGCGCTCGGTCCTTTCCGCGCCGTCGAGCAGACCCCATCGCACGAGACGTCCGTCGACCGTGCAGCCCCACAGTATCTTGTAGTTCTCCTGGAGCCGGCGCTCCTGCGCCGGACCGACGGGACCGGGCGGGAGCCGCGGCTCGTACGCGAAGGA
>Ga0066905_100000309_pt1 | contig 12502 bp, 8 predicted proteins | sample PanSoiMetaPlot36_FD_67483 | JGI IMG/M metagenome (GOLD analysis project Ga0066905, IMG submission 67483) | Tropical forest soil microbial communities from Panama analyzed to predict greenhouse gas emissions - Panama Soil Plot 36 (version 2) | ecosystem: Environmental > Terrestrial > Soil >... | reverse complement strand
CGCTTCGAGCAGGCGAACGGGGGCACGCTGTTCCTCGACGAGGTGGGGGATCTCTCGCTCGCCACGCAGGCGAAGCTGCTGCGCGCGCTCCAGGACCAGGAGTTCCAGCGTCTCGGCGGCACCCGGGTGATGCGCACGGACGCCCGCATCGTGGCCGCCACGAACCGCGACCTCGAGCGGGGCATCGCGAGCGGCGACTTCCGCGAGGACCTCTACTTCCGCCTGAACGTCATCACGATCCCGCTGCCGCCGCTGCGCGAGCGGCCGGACGACATCGAGGCCCTGGCGCTCCACTTCCTCGAGCAGTTCGGGCACGAGCTGGGCCGGCCCCGTCAGGGCTTCTCGCCCGACGCGCTCGCGCGGCTGCTCGCGCACCCGTGGCCCGGCAACGTCCGCGAGCTGCGCAACGCGATCGAACGCGCCGTGCTGCTGTCCGAGGGGACCCGCGTCGAGGCGGGGGACCTGCGCTTCGCGGGTACCGCACCCTCGGGAGCCGGTGAATGGCGTCCGGCGCTGCCCGCTTCCGGGGTCTCGATGGACGCGATCGAGCGCGCGGTGGTGCTGGAGGCGCTCGAGCGCCATGGCTTCGTGCAGAAGGACGCCGCCGCCTGGCTCCGCATCTCGCGCCGCAAGCTCAACTACATGATCCAGAAGATGGGCGTGACGCATACGAGTTGGCGAAGAAATCGCGACGGCGCGGGCGACGGCATCGGGTAAGCTTGCCATCCCGATTTCCGAGGGCGAGGACTCCGCCATGCACCGTCCGACCGGCCTGCTCCTGGCGACGCTCTGTGCCGTGCTCGCGTGCCAGAGCGAGGAGTCGCGGATCGCCCAGCATCGGGAGCGCGGCGAAGCGGCCCTGTCCGCGCAGAAGTGGTCCGAGGCCGAGCTCGAGTTCAAGAGCGCGCTGAAGCTCGATCCCAACGACGGGGCCGCACACTACGGGCTCGCGAAGACCTATCTCGGCACCAAGGACCTGCGGCACGCCAACTGGGAGCTCGAGGAGACGGTGCGTCTCGACCCAGGCAACTTCGAGGCGCGCCTGCGCCAGGGCGAGTTCCTGCTGTTCGGCAAGCGCGAGGAGCTCGAGCAGGCGGTGGCGAGCGCCGACGCCATCCTGGCCAAGGAGCCCACCCGCTGGGAGGCGATGCTGCTGCGCGCGCGCGCGCTCGCGGCGCTCGGCAAGGTCGACGAGGCGGGCGCCTCCTTCGAGGCGGCCGTGAAGGCCGCGCCCGCCGAGCCCGCGCCCCTGCTGTTCCACGCGAACTACCTGCGCCAGGCCGGACACCTCCCCGAGGCGGAGGCCGCCTTCACGAAGCTCACCGAGATCCTCCCGAGCTTCCCGAGCTGGGCGGCGCTGGGTGCCTTCTACGCCTCCCAGGGTCGCGACGCCGATGCCGAGGCGGCCTACCGCAAGGGCATCGCCGTGGCGAAGCCCGAGGAGCGCACGAACGCCACCTCCGCGTTCGCGAGCTTCCTGATGGCCCGGGAGCGCCCGCAGGACGCAGAGCAGGTGCTGCGCGACGCGCTCGCCGCGGAGCCGCAGAATCTCGAGCTGATCTACGCGCTCGCGCGCTTCTACCACGCGGCCGGGCGCACCGCCGACGCCGATCGCATGATCGACGAAGCCACCCGCGCCAAGCCCGACGACGTGGCACCGCTGCTGCTGCTCTCCTCGTACCGCGGCCGGATCGGAGACCTGGCGGGCGCGCTCGAGGCGGCGGAGCGCGCGCTGGTGGTCGCGCCCGACAACTCGCTCGCGAAGCTGCGCCGCGCCGAGGTGCTGATCGACACCGGCTTCCGGGACAAGGACGACGAGAAGATCTCGCAGGGAAGCGCGGTCGTGGACGCCGTGCTCGCCAAGGAGGACGGCAAGCCCGAGGGCCTGTTCGTGCTCGCCAAGGTCGACATGGCGCGCAATCGCTGGGACGACGCGATCGCGGCGCTACGGCGCGCCGTGGACAGCCGGCCCGACTGGGCGCAGGCGCACTTCCTGCTGGGCTCGGCCCTGTTCTTCCAGGGGGACGCGGCCGGCGCGCGCAACGAGGTCGCACGCGCGATCGAGCTCGATCCGAACAGCGCGGATTCCTACAAGATGCTGGCCCGCATCCATGCCCGGCTCGGCGACCACGCGCTCGCCGTCGAAGCCGGCGAGCGGGCCCTGGCGCGCGATCCGGCCGACACCGCGCTGCCCGTGACGATCGCGCAGAGCCTGGTCCACGAGCGGCGCTTCGACGAGGCGCTCGGACGCCTGCTCGCGATCCCGGAGGCGAAGCGGGGCAGCGAGGGGAACTTCGCGATCGGGCGCGTCTACACCTTCCGCGAGGAGTACGACAAGGCGCGCAAGTATCTGAACCTCGCGCTCGAGGCGAGCCCGGGCAACTCCGAGGTGCTGGCCGCGCTCGTGCAGGTGGACTCGCACGACGGCCGCCTGGAAGAGTCCTTTGCGCGGATCCGCGCGGCCCGGGACGCCAACCCGAACGATGCCTCGCTCCACGCCCTGTTCGGCGAGATGTCGCTCGGCGCGCGGCGACCCGCGGATGCGGAGACGGCGTTCCGACGCGCCATCGAGCTCGATCCCAACAACATGCGCGCCTACACGGACCTCGCGACCATGCTCGTGGGCGCCGGCCGCGGGCCCGAGGCGATCGACACCTACCAGCGAGCCCTCCAGCAGCAGCCGAAATCCGGAACCCTCCACCTGCTGCTGGGGTCGCTGCTCGAGGCGGACGGTCGCCTCGAAGAGGCGATGGAGCACTACTCGACGGCGATCGAGATCGACCCAGATCTGGCGGTCGCCAAGAACAACCTCGCCTATCTGATGGCGGAGCGCGGCAAGGACCTCGACCGCGCCCTCGACCTCGCGCAGGAGGCCAAGGCGAAGCTTCCCGACAACCCGAACGCCGCGGACACGCTCGGCTGGGTGCTCTACAAGAAGAACGTGCCGGCCGCGGCCATCGGCTACCTGCGCGAGGCCGTGGGCGGCCTCGCGCCCGGCGACCCCTATCTGCCTCTGGTCCGCCACCACCTGGCACTCGCCCTCGAGGCCAACCAGGAGCGCGACCAGGCGATCGAGTCGCTGGAGCAGGCCGTGAAGGAGCTCGACGCGCTGCGCGCGACCGACCAGGAACATCCGCGCCCCGAGCCGGTCTGGGCCGAGGACATCCGGAGTCAGCTCCTCCGGCTGCGCGAGAAGTCGTAGCTCCGGCTTCGCTCGCCTTCGGCTCGCTGCGCGGGACGAGGCTCACGGGTCGATCTCGCCGCGAGGCCCTTGCGGCTTCGCTCGCCATCGGCTCGCTGCGCGGGACGAGACTCACGGGTCGATCCCGCCGCGAGGCCCTTGCGGCTTCGCTCGCCTTCGGCTCGCTGCGCGCGGCGTCCTGCTTCGCGACGCCGCTCGTGAGCGTGGCCGGCAGTCACCCGCTCAGGCCTAGCCAGCGGGCCCGGTCGGCCTCGCCCTCGCGCGGGCCCCGGCCGGGCCCGGGTTCAAGGCCCCGCGGTCGCCGGCCGATGAGCCCTGCCGACCCCGTGCGCCCGGACCCGGCGCAACGGGTCGCGGAGGGAGAGCCAGCCATGACGTTCGCGAAGCTCGGAGTCACCTCGCTGCTGACGCTCGGCCTCGCCGCGGCCGGGTGGGCCCAGGAGGGTGCCGCGCCGGCCACGCCCGAGGCAGCCGGGCGGGCCTCGGAGAGCGCGGTGGCCGCCGAGCCCGCGGCCACCGGCGAGGCTCCCGAGGTGGCACCGGCTCCCGAGATGGCGCCGGCGGCGGCCGACGCTGCACCCGCAGAGGCGCCCACCGAAGCCGGGCCGGCATCCGCCGCTGCCGAGGCCGCCCCGGAGGCGAAGGCTCCCGCCGCGACCAAGCCGGGGCACCAGGTCGAGCTCGGCCCCGTCGGGCACGATGCCCAGGGCCGCGCCGGCCGCATCCACGTGGTGGTGAAGGGCGACACGCTCTGGGACATCTCCGACGCCTACCTCGGCACGCCCTGGGTCTGGCCTTCGCTCTGGCGGGACAACGGCGAGATCAAGAATCCGCACCTGATCTACCCCGGTGACCGGATCTGGATCAGCCCGTACGAGATCCGCAAGGTGACCGAGGCGGAGGCCGCGGCGCTGATCGCCGGTCAGCCGGCCGAGGCCGCCGCACCGGCGGCGCTCGCCGAGACCGACGCGATGCCCCCCGAGAAGAAGCCCGAGACGTTTCACTACGCGGAGATGGACACCACCGGCTTCGTCACGCTCGAGCAGTACGAGGGCGCGGCCTCGATCATCGAGAGCCCCGAGTCGCGCAAGTGGCTGAGCGATCACTCCCAGGTGGTGATCGGCTTCGGCGCCGACCAGGTCCACGTAGGCGACCAGTTCGACATCTTCCGCACGGAGGGGCGCGTCACCGACCTCGATACCGGCACGCAGTATGGCTGGGCCACCAAGCAGCTCGGCTGGCTCGAGGTCACCGAGGTGGGCGAGGAGAGCTCCCGGGCCATCATCCGCATGTCGAAGTCGGAGATCCAGCGCGGCGACCGGCTGCTGCCCCGACGCGTGCGCTCGATGGAGATCCCGGTCGCCGCCTCGCCGGGCCCGGTGGAGGGGCGCGTGATCTACACGCCGGACAAGCGGATCCAGATGGGGCAGCAGGACGTCGTATACCTCGATCGCGGCTCGCGCCACGGCCTCGCGGTGGGAAGCCCGCTCGAGATCTATCGCACGCTCGGCAAGAACGGCATGGCCTACGACCCCGCGCAGAAGACGACGAAGCGCGTGGCCGACCACGTGGTCGCGAAGCTGCTCGTCGTCGACGTGTCCGACGACACCTCGGTGGCCGTGGTGACGCACACGACCGAGGAGCTGAACCGCGGCGACCACTTCCGCGGGGCGGATTCGATCAAGCCGTAAAACCGGCTTCAGGTTGCCGGGAAGCGTGCAGCCGGCCGGCTGGGACCCTCGTCCGTCGCACCGAACTCGCGGGGGATCGGCCGCGGCCGGCCGTGCTGTCCTCGGGCGCCCTTCGATTGCCGCGGAGGGCGTTCGCCGCTAAGGAGACAGCTGGCACCCCGGTCCCGCGGAGCGCGCCGTGGACGTGCTCGATCCGCGCGACCCCGAGCCCGGGGCCCGCGCCCGCCTGCTCGGCTGGCTGGCCGTGCAGCGCGCCTTCGCCCTCGCGCCGCAGCGAATTCCCGCGCGGCTTCGCGGGGGCGGCGCGCTCGAGGCCTGGCTGCGCCTGCCCGGCGTGAGGGCTCTCGCGCCCGCGGAGGGAGAGCGCACGCTCGCGACGCTCGCACGCCACGCCGTCCGTGCGCTGCCCGTGACCTCGCCCGCCTACCCGGAGCGGCTGCGGCGTCTCTCCGACGCGCCTGCGTTGCTGCTGGTGCGCGGCACGGCCGCGCTCCTCGGCGTGCGGGTGGTCGCGATCGTGGGTGCTCGCGCCGCGACCGAGTACGGGTGCGCCATCGCCCGCCGTCTCGCGTTCGATCTCGCGCGGGCCGGCCTCGCGGTGGTGTCCGGGCTCGCGCGCGGGATCGACGCCGCCGCGCACGAGGGGGCGCTCGAGGCGGGCGGCGCCACCCTCGCCTTCCAGGCCTGCGGGCCCGAGTGCACGTATCCGCAGGCCCACCGCAGCCTCGCCGACCGCATCGCCGGTTCGGGCGCCGTGGTGACGGAGTTCCCGGTCGGGACGCCGCCGCTCGCCGCGTACTTCCCGCTCCGGAACCGCCTGATCAGCGGGCTGGCCGAGGCGGTCGTCGTGGTGGAGGGTCGCGAGCGGAGCGGCTCGCTCGTCACGGCGCAGCGCGCCGCCGATCAGGGCGTGGACGTGTTCGCGGTCCCCGGCCCGGTGGGATCGCCCACGAGCGCGGGCCCACACCGCCTGATCCAGGACGGCGCGCACCTCGTGACCGGCGCGGCCGACGTGCTCACCCGGCTGCGGCCGCCGGTGCCGGCGCCGCCCGCGAGCGCGCCCGCGGCGCGGCCCTCGGATCCGCTGCTGCGCAGCATCCTCGCGAGGCTCCGGCGCGCGGCGCTCACGCGCGACGCACTCGCGCGTGCGCTCGCGCGCTCGCCCGCCGAGCTCGCCGCACCGTTGCTCGAGCTCGAGCTCGCCGGCCGCGTACGCGAGGACCGGGATGGGAGCCTGCGCGTCGTCACTCCGCCACCGCTATGATGCCGCCCCGTGCGTGTGGTGGTGGCGGGCGCCGGTCTCGCGGGCTCGGAGGCGGCCTGGCAGCTCGCCGAGCGTGGCGTCGACGTGCGGCTCCTCGAGATGAAGCCACTGCGCTTCTCCCCCGCGCATGCCAGCTGCGAGCTCGCGGAGCTCGTGTGCAGCAACTCGCTGCGCGGGGCGAGCCTCGCCAACGCGGTGGGCCTGCTCAAGGAGGAGATGCGGCGGCTGGGCTCCCTCGTGCTGCGCGCGGCGGATGCGACCGCGGTGCCCGCCGGGCGGGCGCTCGCGGTGGACCGCCTCGAGTTCTCGCGCTTCGTCACGGAGGCGATCGAATCGCACCCGCGCATCGAGCTCTCGCGCGAGGAGGCGACGGCGCTGCCCGACGCCGAGCTCGCGATCCTCGCGAGCGGCCCCCTCACCTCGGCCCCGCTCGCCGCGGCGCTCCAGCAGCTCGTGGGCGAGCGCTCGCTCTACTTCTACGACGCGATCTCGCCGATCGTCTACGCGGACTCGATCGACGCGAGCGTCGCCTTCCGGGCCTCGCGCTACGAGGACGGCGACGGCGACTACTGGAACCTTCCGCTCGACGTGGCGCAGTACGAGGCGTTCGTGGCGGCGCTGCTCGCCGCCGAGCCGGTGCCGCTCCATCGTTTCGAGAGCGCGCTCTACTTCGAAGGCTGCCTCCCGATCGAGGAGATGGCGCGGCGCGGCCCCGAGACGCTCCGCCACGGCCCGCTGAAGCCGGTCGGTCTGCGCGATCCGCGCACGGGGCGGCGCCCGCATGCGGTGCTCCAGCTGCGCAACGAAGACAAGCGCGGAGTGCTGCTCAACCTGGTGGGCTGCCAGACGAAGCTCCGCAAGGGCGAGCAGGAGCGCGTGCTGCGAGGGCTTCCCGGGCTCGGCGAGGCGGTGTTCGCGCGCCACGGCTCGGTGCACCGCAACACGTACCTGAACGCGCCGCGGCTGCTCGCGCCGACGCTCGCGCTGCGTGCGCGGCCCGGTCTCTACGTCGCCGGGCAGATCGCGGGCGTCGAGGGCTACGTCGAGAGCGCGGCGCTGGGCTTCGTCGCCGGCGTGAACGCCGCGTTCGCGGCACGCGGCCTCGCGCCGCCGCGGCCCGACCCGGAGACGGCGCACGGCGCGCTGCTCGGGCACCTCTCGGACGCGGATCCGAGCGATTTCCAGCCGATGAACGTGAACTATGGCCTCTTCCCGCCGCTCGAGGCCGCGGATCGGCTCGGCAAGCGCGAGAGGAATCTGCGGCTCGCGGAGCGCGCGCTCGCCGCCCTGGAGCCGTATCGGCAGGCGGTCGAGGCGCTCTCGTGAGGTGGGGTTGGCCGCTCGCGCTCGAGCGCTTCGATCTGCACCTGCGCGCGGAGCGGAACCTCTCGCGCCACACCGCGCGCGCCTACCTCTCGGACGTGGGACAGCTCGCGAGCTCGCTCCGCGGGACGTCGCCCGCCGCGATCGGGCCCGACGACGTGCGGCGCTTCCTCGCCGAACGCCACAAGCGCGACGCCGCGGCGAGCCTCGGGCGGAAGCTCGCGGCGCTCCGTGCGTTTTTCCGCTTCCTGGTGCGCGAGGGCGTGCGCGAGGCCGACCCCACCACGGGGATGCCCGCGCCGCGCGCGCCGAAGCGGCTGCCGCGCCCGTTGGCGGTCGACGACTGCCAGGTGCTGATGACTCCGCCTCCGAGCGCAAACGAAGCCGGAGGCGAGGGCTGGGGCGGGATCCGCGATCGTGCCCTCGCCGAGCTGCTGTACGGCGCGGGCCTCCGGGTCGGTGAGCTGGTCGCACTCGACGTGCGCGACGTGGACCTCGCGTCGGGCGAGGTGCGCGTGCTCGGCAAGGGCGGCAAGGAACGCGTGGTGCCGCTGCCCGCGGCCGCCCGCGCCGCCGTCGGCGCCTGGCTCGCGGGCCGGCGCCGCCCGGGCGTGCTCGCGGAGCCGCTCTTCACCGCACTCCGTGCACGCAAGGGCGAGACGCCGCGGCGCCTCGACGCGCGCGACGTGCGGCGCCGGCTCGCGCGCCGCGCCCTCGCGGCGGGGCTCTCGGACCGCGTGCACCCGCACCGCCTCCGCCACAGCTATGCCACGCACCTGCTCGACATGGGCGCCGACCTGCGCGCGATCCAGGAGCTGCTCGGTCACGCGAGCCTTTCGACTACCCAGAAGTACACGGCCGTCTCGGCGGAGCGCCTCGTCGCCGTGTACGATCGCGCGCATCCCCGGGCGCGCGGCAAGCGGCGACGGAGATCCCACTGACCGAGCAAGCGAAGCCGCAAGGGCCTCGGGGCCGGATCGGCCCCGGAGCCGCGTCCCGCGCAGCGAGCCGCAGGCGAGCGAAGCCGCAGATTCGTGCGACGACGGTGCTCGGGGTCGTGCGGCGCGGTTGCATCGCGCTGGCGGCCGACGGTCAGGTCACGGTCGGGAACGCAGTCATGAAGCACGGCGCCCAGAAGGTGCGCAAGGCGCAGAAGGGGATGGCGCTCTATGGCTTCGCGGGCGGCGCCGCGGACGCGCTCGCGCTCTCCGAGCGGCTCGAGGCCCAGCTCGAGGCGCACCCTGGCAACGTCCGGCGCGCCGCGGTCGAGCTGGCGCGCGACTGGCGCACCGACCGCGCGCTCCGTCGGCTCGAGGCCATGCTCCTGGTGGGCGATCCCGAGACGGTGCTCGTGGTCTCGGGCAACGGCGACGTGATCGAGCCCGACGACGGGATCGCGGCGATCGGGTCGGGGGGCTCGTTCGCGCTGGCGGCGGCCCGAGCGCTCGCGCGCCACACCGACCGCGACGCGCCCACGATCGCACGCGAGGCGCTCGCCATCGCCGCCGAGATCTGCATCTACACGAACGACCGCATCCAGCTGGTGACGCTGCCGTGAGCGACGGCGCCGCCTTCACGCCGCGCGAGATCGTCTCGGAGCTGGATCGCTACGTGGTGGGCCAACGCGAGGCGAAGCGTGCCGTCGCGATCGCGCTCCGGAACCGCTGGCGTCGCCAGCGCGTGGGTGGCGAGCTCCAGAACGAGATCGCGCCCAAGAACATCATCATGATCGGGCCCACCGGCGTCGGCAAGACCGAGATCGCGCGCCGGCTCGCGAAGCTCGCGCAGGCGCCCTTCCTGAAGGTCGAGGCGTCCAAGTTCACCGAGGTCGGGTACGTCGGGCGCGACGTCGAATCGATCGTGCGCGACCTCACCGATCTCGCGGTGCAGCTGGTCTCCGAGGAGGAGAAGCGCAGCGTGATGGAGAAGGCGCGCGAGCGGGCCGAGACGCGCGTGCTCGAAGCCCTCGCCGTGCCGGCCGAGGGGCGCGACGCCCGGCGCCGCGCGCTTCGCGATGGCGCGCTCGACGACCTGGAGCTCGAGATCGAGGCCGCGCCCCCGGCGGGCCCGGCGCCGACGCTCTCGGTGTTCACTCCGCAGGGCGTCGAGGAGATGGGCGCGCAGATCCAGCAGCTGTTCGGGAATCTGTTCGGCGGCGGCGGGCCGAAGCGGCGCCGCATGAAGGTTCCCGCCGCGCTCGACGCCTTCGCCGCCGAGGAGGCCGGCAAGCTCATCGACATGGAGCGCGTGCGCGAGCTCGCCGTCGCTCGCGTCGAGCAGTCCGGAATCGTCTTCATCGACGAGATCGACAAGGTGGCCGCCGGCCCCGCACAGCGCACGGGCCCCGACGTCTCACGCGAGGGCGTGCAGCGTGACCTGTTGCCGATCGTGGAGGGCTCGACGGTGCAGACCCGCCACGGCGCGGTGCGCACCGACCACGTGCTGTTCATCGCCGCCGGGGCGTTCCACGTCGCGAAGCCCTCGGACCTGATTCCGGAGCTCCAGGGGCGCTTCCCGATCCGGGTCGAACTCGCGAGCCTGGGGCGCGACGACTTCGTGCGAATCCTGACCGAGCCCCGCAACTCGCTCGTGCGCCAGTACACCGCGCTGCTCCGCACGGAGGGCGTCGAGCTCGACTTCACCGAGGACGGCGTGCGTGCGATCGCCGAGATCGCGGCGCTCGCCAACGAGCGTGCCGAGAACATCGGCGCCCGCCGCCTGCACACCGTCATGGAGCGCCTCCTCGACGAGGTCAGCTTCGACGCGCCCGATCGCGGCGGCGCGAAGCTCCGCATCGACGCGCCCTTCGTGCGCGAGCGGCTCGAGGCGTTGGTCCGCGACGAGGACCTCTCGCGGTATATCCTCTGAGCCCTCGGTGGAGTCGGCGATGAGCGAGCCCCGCATCCTGGTGGTGGACGACGAGCGCTTCTTCCGCGAAGCGATCCGCGACACGCTCGCCGCGGCAGGGCTGGCGGTCGAGCTCGTCGCGACGGGTCAGGATGCTCTCGCGCAGCTCGCCGACCCGCGTTTCGGCGTGGTCGTGCTCGACCTCCAGCTCCCCGACCTCCACGGGCTCGAGGTCTTCCGGCGAGCGAAGCAGACTCGGCCCGATCTGCGCGTGATCATCCTGTCCGCGCACACCGAGCAGGCGCACGTGCTCGAGGCGCTGCGGCTCGGCGCCTTCGACTACCTCGCCAAGCCGCTCCACGAGGAAGAGCTCGTCCTCTCGGTTCGCCGCGCGCTGGCCACCTTCGACCTCGCGGCGGGCTGGAAGGCCCTGCGCCACCGGCTCGGCCGTCTCGAGCACGCGCTCGCCGAGCTCGCGGAGCGCGCCGGCGGACCGGAGGCCAGCCTCGGGCAGGAGCTGCGGGAGCTCGTGGTGCGCTCGGTGGCGAACGTGCTCGGCGCCGGCAAGACCTCGCTCCTGCTGCTCGACGACGGTCCCGGCGAGCTGCGCGTGGCGGCGACGCACGGCCGCAAGATCCCCGACGACGGGCAAGACCCGGTGCGGCTCGGCGAGGGGGTCGCGGGTGTGGCGCTCGCGCGCGCGGAGCCGATCCTGGTGGCCGACGTGTCCGCAGACGGGCGCTTCCCCGACCGCGCCCCGCAGCGCGGCTACGACTCCGGCTCCTTCGCGGTGGCGCCGCTGCTGGCGGGCTCGCGGGCGATCGGCGTGCTCTGCGCCACCGACCGCGGCGACGGCCCGATGGATGCCGACGATCTCGCGCTGCTGCGCATCCTGGCTCAGCAGGTGGCGCGGCTGCTCGACCGGCCCGGCGGCACCGGCGCCGAGCCCGAGGCGCTCGCCGAGCTCGAGGAGACGCCCGACCTCGAGGCGCTCCCGGGCGGAGACGCGCGCGGCGCGAGCCTGGTGCGCTCGATCTGCGACGCGGTGACCGCGGAGATCGAGCCGGCGCGCATCCTCCAGGCCGCGCTCGCGCAGGTCGGCCGGGCGCTCCGGGCGGCGCCCGTCTCGCTCTTCCTGGCATCGGGCCGGCCGGGCGAGCTGGTGCGCGAGGCGGAGTGGGACGGCGGTCGCGCGAGCGACCGCGCACGCCTGCCTCCCGGACGCGGCCTCACCGGCTTCGTGCTCGAGAGCGGGGGCGTGGTGGCGAGCGATGCGCCGGCGCGCGACGCGCGCTTCCTCGGCGACGTGGACACCCCGGCCGACGGCATCCCGCGCCCGCTCGTGTGCGGGCCGATCCGCTTCCGCGGCCGCGTGCTCGGCGTATTCCGCTGCTTCCCCGAGCAGGCGCGCGACGCGGCGCCCGCCTTCGGTGAGCTGCTCTCGGCCGCGCTCTCCGCGGCGGTCCGCAACGTGCTGCTCTACCGTAGCCTGGTGCAGACGATCGAAGAGGTCGCCGCGGCGCGGCGAGACGCGAAGAGCGCCTGAGGCTCAGCGAAGATGGTGCAGAGGCTGATCGACAAGGCCGAGGTGCTGATCGAGGCGTTGCCGTACATCCGGCGCTTCCTCGACAAGACCATCGTCATCAAGTACGGCGGCCACGCCATGACCGACGAGGAGCTGCGCGCCTCCTTCGCCGTGGACGTGGTGCTCCTCAAGTACATCGGTCTCAAGCCCGTGATCGTGCACGGCGGCGGCCCGCAGATCGAGCGGACGCTGGAACGGCTCGGAATCGGGTCTTCGTTCGTGAAGGGCCTGCGCGTCACCGACGACGCGACGATGGAAGTGGTCGAGATGGTGCTCGGCGGCTCCGTGAACCGCGAGATCGTGGAGCTCGTGCAGCGGGGCGGAGGCCAGGCCATCGGCCTCACCGGCAACGACGGCCGCATGCTGCTGGTGCGCCGGCGCGAGGAGCTCGGTCGCGTCGGCGAGATCGTGGCGGTGGACCCCGCCCCGATCCGGGCGCTCACCGAGAGCGGCTTCGTGCCCGTGATCGCTCCGATCGGCGTGGACGCCCACGGCGTCACCCACAACGTGAACGCCGACGAGGCGGCCGGCGCCATCGCGCGTGCGCTCCAGGCCGAGAAGCTGATCCTGCTGACCGACGTCGAGGGCGT
>Ga0066905_100000308_pt1 | contig 12511 bp, 10 predicted proteins | sample PanSoiMetaPlot36_FD_67483 | JGI IMG/M metagenome (GOLD analysis project Ga0066905, IMG submission 67483) | Tropical forest soil microbial communities from Panama analyzed to predict greenhouse gas emissions - Panama Soil Plot 36 (version 2) | ecosystem: Environmental > Terrestrial > Soil >... | reverse complement strand
TTCTCGTTGTCGGTCCACGGCCACGTCGTGCCGATCTCGCCGATGAAGCCGGCCCGGACCCCGGTCCCGTCCACGCCCACGGTGAGATCGGTCACCAGCTCGCGCGCGATGTCGTCCGCGGCGCGCCGGTCCATGTCGGCGGGGTGCGCGGCGGCCACGTAGTAGCCGGAGCCCATGATGATGTTGAGCCCGGTGGCCCGCGCGATCCGGGCCAGCGCCAGCGGGTCGCGGGCCAGGCCGCGATTGGTCGGATCCACGAAGGTCTGGCCGCCCGCGTGCTTGAACAGCAGGGCCTCGTCGCGTGCGACGCGCTCGTCGAGCAGCTGGAGGTTGTCGAGATTGGAGCTGAAGTTGTGGCGGACCCAACCGAGGTTCGCCAGGCTCACCGGCTGGCGGGCGAGCCCGCGCTCGGCGCCGTTGGCGGGCTCACGGAACATCACCTCGAAGTCGATGAGGAGATGCTCGTGGGGCAGGGTGATGCCCATCGCCTCGCCCGCGATGGGGCCGAGCACCGTCTGGGCCTGGCCGGAGAGCGGGGAGGAGGGCATCGAGTCGATGGGCCTACTGGCGCGCGCCGGCGGTTCCTTCCAACACGGCCTCACGCCACTCCCGCTTGAGCGGGAGGATGGGCGGCATCGGGATCACGTCCGGCACCGGGGTCGGCTCGGCCACCGCGTCCTTCACGTCGGTCGCGGCGCCCTTCTTCATGAACAGGTTGTAGATCGTCCACTGGGCGCGCTTGCGCCGCCCGAGCACCGGGAACCGCTTGGCCATGGAGGGAACCGAGTAGAACCGCTCGTAGGCCGCGGTCTGCCCGAGCCGCAGCTGGTCGCCGGTCATCTGGGCGGGCCGGTAGACCACGTTGGCCTGGTCGTACTTGGTCCAGTCGTAGGAGACGATACGATTGGCCTTCTTCATCTCGTACCAGGTCAGCGTGCCGGGGTACGGGGTCAGGACCGAGTACGCGCAGGCGTCGTAGTCGGCGTCGATGTTGAAGCGCGCGGTGGTCTCGAACACCGACGGGTCGTCGCCGTCGAAGCCGAACATGAACAGGCCGAAGACCATGATGCCGTAGGAGTGCACCTTCTCGACCAGTGAGGCGAAGGTCTCGGGCCGGTTCACGTGCTTGTGCACGCTGGTGAGCGTGGAGCGGGTGATCGACTCGAAGCCGATGCTCAGCAGGGTGCAGCCGCTCTTCGCGGCCAGCTCCAGCATGCGGTCGTCCTGGGCCAGCTTCGAGGTCACGCCCGCCTGCCACTGGACGCCGCGGCCGATGAGCGCGCGCATGACCTCCTTGGGTCGCTCCGCGGTGCCGAAGAAGTCGGCGTCGTTGATCGAGATGATGCGCGAGCCGCAGCTGTCGATCTCGCGGATCACCTCGTCGACCGGCCGGTAGCGGAACTTGAGCCCGTTCATCAGCGGCTCGGCGCAGAAGGTGCAGCCCTGGTGACAGCCCCGCGAGGTCTGCACGAAGGTGCGGTTGACGTAGCGGTGTTTCTTGAGCAGGTCGTACCGCGGCATGGACACGCCGACCATCGGGTGCAGCCGGTCCGCGCGGTACAGACCGCGCATCTCGCCCCGCTCAAGGTCGTCCAGCAGCTTGGGGATCACCAGCTCGGCCTCGCCGATTACCACCGCGTCGGCGTGCTTGAGCGCCTCCTGGGGCATGAAGCTCGGGTGCACGCCGCCCATCACCACCGGGATGCCGCGGGCCCGGAAGGCATCGGCGATCTCGTAGCCGCGGTTGACGTAGGCGGTCATCGCGGAGATGCCGACCAGGTCCGCCTTCAGATCGAAGTCGATCGTCTCGATGTTCTCGTCGGTCAGCACCACCTCGTAGCGATCGGTCGGAATGGTGGCCGCCACAGCCAGGAGGCCGGCGAGCGGGGAGTAGAGCGCCCGGTTGAGGTAGAGCGGGCGCGTAGTGATCGAATCGGTCTTCGGGTTGACGAGGTGGATGATCCGGGTGCGCATCGACGTCTGTCTCAGGCGCCCGTACGGACGAAGACGTTCTGCTCCGGGGCCGGGAAGCCGGCCTCCCCGAACGTCTCGCGGATGACCCGATTTGCGTCGAAGTACACCTGCCAGTAGTGCAGGTTGTCGCAGTACGGGCGAACGGCCAGGACGGGGCCCAGCGGATTGAACTGGAGGATCTCCACGTCCGGCCTCGGAGTCGTCTTCACGTTGGGGATCTTGGCGAGGCGGTCGCGCAGCAAGCTCATGGCCGCCGCGTGGTCCACCACGTTGTGCAGCTGCGCGACCAGGTCGACCCGGCGGTAGGGGTTGGCCGAGAAGTTCTGGATAGTGTCGGAGAACAGCTTGTTGTTGCCGACGTAGGTGCGGATGTTGTCGAGGGTGTTGATGACGGTCACGAACAGCCCGATCTCCTCGACGGTGCCCACGACGCCGGCGGCGCCGACGAAGTCACCCACCTTGAACGGGCGCAGGATCAGCAGGAAGATGCCGGCCGCCAGATTGGCGAGCAGGCCGCTCCACGCCGCGCCGATGGCCAGGCCGACGCCGGCCAGCAGCGCCGCGAAGCTGGTGGTCTCGATGCCGAAGAAGCCCAGGATGGCGACGATCAGGACGATGTTCAGCAGCACCTTCACCGCGGTGCCGATGTACGACGCCACCGTCTGGTCGAACGGGAACTTCAGGCTGCGCACCAGGAGCCGGGTCCCGAAGTCGATCAGCCGCCGGCCGATGATCCAGAGCACGAAGGCGCCGATCACCTTGAGGACGAAGTAGGTGAGGATCGGGATGGCGTTCTGGATCACGGCCTGGATGTTGTCCATGGCGAGCGTGTCTCCTCCCGGGGCCGATCAGACGTTGCGGTAGACCGCGGCCTCGAACTGAGCGAACAGGTCGATCGCGGTGTCGTCGTAGAACGGCAGCAGCTGCGAGAGGAAGACGCCGCACACGCCGCGGGTGCGGTCGATCCAGAAGTAGGTATTGCCGAGGCCGGCCCAGGCCAGGGAGTTGGCCGCGCGGCCGGAGGGCACGTCCCGGGTGTTGATCAGGAAGCTGAGTCCCCACTTCTTGCTCATGCCGGGGAACAGCTCCACGTCCTTGGAGAGCGGCGGCATCGCCGTCTTGAGCACCTCGATCTCGAGCGGCCCGATATGGTTCTGGGCCATGGTGTCGACGGTGGCCTTCTGCAGCACCTGTGCGCCGTTGAGCGTGCCGCCGCCCAGGATCATGCGGCAGAACTTGAGATAGTCGCCGGCGGTGCCGTAGAGCCCGCCGCCGCCCATGTGGAACTCGGGCTCCTCCGGCAGCCCGAACTCGATGGCGGTCAGTGAGCCGTCGGGGTTGCGCTGGTGCATCGCGGACAGACGCGCCTTCTGCGAATCGCCCATCTTGAAGGCGGTGTCCTTCATCCCGAGCGGGCCGGTGATGTTCTCTTGCAGGTAGCGGTCCAGGCGCTGCCCGCTCGCCGCCTCGACCATCTTGCCCGCCCAGTCGATGTTGATGCCGTAGTCCCAGCGGTCGCCCGGATCGAAGAGCAGCGGGGTGCCGAGCGCCGCGTTCTGGCAGGTGGTGATGCCGGGCGTGCCGGTGACCTCCTGGAACTTGGCGATCGACGGGCTCCAGATCTCGTAGCTGAAGCCGGCGGTGTGGGTGAGGAGGTGACGCAGCGTGATCGGCCGCTTGGGCGCCCGCAGGCGCGGCTTGCCCGCGCCGTCGAAGCCCTCCAGCACCTTGGCGGCGCCGAGGGCCGGCACCACGTCGCCGGCCGGCCGCTCGAGGCTCAACTTACCGCGCTCTACCTGTTGCATGGCCGCGGCCGCGGTGATGGCCTTGGTCATGGACGCGATCCACACGACGGTGTCCGTGGTCATGGGGGCGGGCTTGCCGATCTCTCGATGACCGAAGGCGCCCTCGTACAGCACGCCGGTGCCGGTGCCCGCGGAGACCACGACACCCGGGATCTTCTTGGATTGAACGGCCTGGTTGACGCTCGACTCGAGGCTCTTGAAGTCAGCCATGTTCACGCCTCCTTGCTGGTGGGCGGTTGCGACAGCAAGCCTTCTCCGGGCGCCCCCGACGCTACCTCCGGCCCGGCCGAAGATCAAGCGCTCAGGCGGGTGGCGCCGACCCGGCTCCCCCGCCACCGCCGCCACGGCCGCCGCGGCGGCGCCGTCTCCGGCGGCGTCGGCCCCGGCGTGCTCCGCCCGCGGCGGCCGGGCCACCACCCACGCCGACCTCGACCGGTGCCACGTTGCCGTCCACGTCGTCCACCTCGGTCACGTCCTCGGCGTCCACCACGACGTCCGTGGTCGGCTCGGAGTCGTCGAGGGTGTCGTCGGGCACGGGCGTCCGCGCGGCGTCGGCCAACGTGATCATGCCGGTGCGGCTCACCACCAGCTCACGGATGCGACGCAGGCGCGTGATCAGGCGCGGCGAGCCGGGTGGACGGCTGAACCCGCGCTCCTTGAGCGCGCGGGCCAGGGTATCGATCAGCACCGCGCCGTTGGGCGCGTCGTCGGCCAGCTCGCGCACCACGTCCACCAGCTGATCGTGGGGCGCGGTCTGCGCGCCCGCGTCGGCCGCCGGCGCCCGAGCCGGCTCCGCCGGCCGGGCCGGCGCCGGATGCGGCAGCGCGCGGTGGCCGCCCTGGTCGCGCCCGTGATGGGTGCGGCCCCGTCCGCGCCGCCGGCCGCGGCCGCCGCGGCGCCCGCGTCCCTCCCGCGGGGCCTGCGCTTCGGCCGCCGGCTCCTCGCTGGGCGCCTGGCCGGTGAGGCCGCGGTAGGAGAGGCGGCGATACTCCACGCCCAGCACCGCGGCCACGTCGCCCACCGCGTCGAAGGCGCGGTCGTCGGAGATGATCTCGATCAGGTCGCCGGGGCGCGCGCTGCCGAGCCAGACGCCCGCGCTCACCGCGATGCGCAGGTCGCTCCAGTCGCGCACACCGGTGGAGGGCGCGCTGTGCACGAGATGGGCGCCGCGGCGGGCGAGCAGGCGCGCGCTGTCCGCGCCGATCACGCGCCAGTTGCCGACCGCGATCAGCTCGACCCGGCGGCCCTGGCGGTCGATCGCGAGATGGTCGAGCACGCGGCTGATGTGATCGGCGCGGCTCGAGTTCTCGACGTCGACGAAGATCGCCCGGCGCGCGGTGGGCAGGGGAGGCGGCGGGGCGAGAGGCCGCCCGCGGCCCGCGAAGCCGCGCTCGGGCGTGGTGATGGGCACCGCGGTAAGCATCTGGGGCTCGGCGGCCTCGGGCCTGGGCGCCAGCGCCGGCGCGGTCTTGCGCTTGACGGGAGCTCGGGTTGTCTTCTTCGTGGCCTTGCGATTGCGGGTGGAGCGTTTGGTCTGTGCCATGGATGCTGAGCCTAGCACTTCCGTCCGCCGGAGCGCTCGCGGGAAATCCCGTCACAAATCCCGATTGACAAGCGCCCGCTCTGCCCCTATCACCGTCCGCACACGGATGGCTGGTGCGACCCGACCCGACAGGAGGCCCGTCATGGATCTGACTGGGGATGTGACTCGCCGAGAGGTGCTCAAGGGGACGGCAGCGATCGGCATCGGCGCGATCATGGGGCGGGCGCAGCCGGCGCGGGCCCAGGGCTCCGCCAAGAAGGAGCTGGTCACCGCGCAGGGCGGCGACGTGGCCCGCTTCGACCCGCACTTCAGCACCTCTTCCAACGACATCCGCGTCTCCTTCAACCTCTTCGACAACCTGACGAGCCGCCATCCCGACGGCAAGCTCCATCCCGGGCTCGCCACCGAGTGGAAGCTGGAGGCCCCGACCACGTGGCGCTTCAAGCTGCGGCAGGGCGTGAAGTTCCATAACGGCGATCCATTCACCTCCGCGGACGCGAAGTTCAGCATCGAGCGCACCTACGACCCGGCGGCGAAGACCATGGTGGCGACCGCGCTGTCCACCATCGAGCGGATCGACGCGTCCGACCCGTACACCCTGGTGATCACGACCAAGAAGCCGGACCCGCTGCTGCCCGCGCGCCTGGCCTTCTACGGCGGCCAGATCGTGCCGAAGAAGTACCTGGAGACGGTGGGCAACGACACGTTCAACGCCAAGCCGGTGGGCACCGGGCCGGTGCGCTTCACCTCCTGGGTCAAGGACGACCGGGCGATCTTCGACGCCAATCCCGACTACTGGGGCGGCAAGATCGAAGTGGACCGCTGGATCATGCGCCCGATCCCGGAGACCGCGCCGCGGATCGCGGCGCTGCTCAAGGGTGAGGTGGACATCATCACCCAGCTGCCGCCCGACCAGGCCGAGCGAGTGACCGGCAACCCATCCACGCGCGTCGCGGGGGCGCTCTACGCGGGGCTCTACGTGCTCGGGGTCAACAGCAAGCGCCCGCCTCTCGACAACCCGCTCGTGAAGCAGGCGCTGTCGCTGGCCATCGACCGCGAGGCCATCGTGAAGGAGCTGTGGCGTGGGCGCGGCATCGTCCCCAACGGCCCCATCGCCAAGGGCGACAACCACTACGACGCGGGCCTGCCCGCGCTCGTCTATCGGCCGGGTGAGGCGCGAGATCTGCTCAAGAAGGCGGGCTACCGCAACGAGGAGGTCTACATCGAGACCACGGTGGCCTACGTCTCCCAGGACAAGGCGATGTCCGAGGCCATCGCGGCGATGTGGCGCGACATCGGCATCAACGTGCGCGTGGAGGTGATCGAGTACTCGGTGCGCGCGCAGAAGAGCCGCGAGAAGAGCTTCAAGGGCGTGTGGTGGTCGGATCCCACCTCGACCCTCGGTGATCCCGACGGCATGATGTGGCGCCTGCTCGGGCCCGGCGGGCCGATGGACTACTGGCGCGACGCGCGCTGGGACGAGCTGGGCAACGCGGCGCGCTTCTCGGTGGACGAGCGGTTCCGCGCGCAGGCCTACCGGGAGATGACGAAGACGTTCCTGGAGTACCTGCCGTGGCTGCCCGTGATCCAGCCCTACGAGGACTACGGGCTGCAGAAGTCGATCGACTTCACGCCCAACCCGAACCAGCAATTCGAGGTGCGCCGCTTCAACCTGAGGATCAAGCGGGCGTAGGGGCGGCGCTAGACGAGGGCGCGGTCCAGGATCGCGCCCTCCACGCCGTCCATGCGCAGCCCGATGGTGGCCGCGACGGTCGGCGCCACGTCGCGGCTGCGCACGGCGCCCAGCGATACCCCGCGGCCGATGTCGGCGCCCGCGGCCAGGAAGAAGGCCGCGTTGTCGGCATGGATCGGGCGCTGTCCGTGCGTGCCGCGATACTTCGGCGGGCCGTGCTCGTCGTCGCCGTCGGCGGTGTCGCCGTAGGAGTAGCCCGGCGCGGCCTCGAACATCACGTCGGCCACCTGATGGTGATCGGCCGGCGCGGGCAGCCCGAGGCCGCCGTACTCGGCCGCGGTCCACATCCCGCTCACGCCCTCCATGCCCGCGATCTCGCGCGCCAGCTGCTCGACCGCCGACGGGTCGGCGTCCAGACGATAGAGCGCCCCCGCGCCGTGGTTCATGACGAAGCGTGCCTCGCGCTGCGCGCCGAGCCGTCGGAGGCGCACGTTGGGCCGGATCTCCCGGTTCGACGGCAGGAAGCCGTGGTCGGACACGATGAAGACGGTGGTCTCGTAGAGGCGCGGGTCGCCGAGGGTCTCGAGAAACCGGCCGATGAGCCCGTCCACGTACTCGATCGCCCAGTAGGCCTCCGGGCTCCGCGGCCCGTGGAGGTGCTGAAGGCTGTCGACGCACAGGAAGTGCATCAGCAGCAGGTCCGGGGCGTGACGACGGGTCACGTGGGCCGCGACGCTGCCCACCATCTCGTCCTTGTACAGCCGTTTGGGCAGCAGCGCCCACTCGCCCTGGCGGTGCATCGGGTAGCCCAGCGCGGTCAGCTCGTCCCACACCGCGCGTGCGGTCTGCGTCTCGAACACGCGCTGGTCCTTGAAGAAGGGCAGGTTGAAATCGACCGTGGCCGCGTTGCGGGTGGCCGGCCAGTCGATGGCCGCGGTGCGGAGCCCGGCCCGGTGGGCGACGTCGTAGACCGTCGGCGCGCGCAGCAGCGCGGGCGCGTCGTAGATCGGGTCGCCGGTGAGATCCTCGGTGGCGCGCGTGGTCCGGTTGAGGATGTGGTTGGCCACGACGCCGTGCCGGCTCGGGCTGACCCCGGTGACCAGGCTCACGTGGGTCGGCCACGTGGTGGTGGGAAACACCGCCTCCATCGAGTCGGCGATCGCACCGCGCTCGGCGAGCCGTCGCAGATGCGGCATGCGCGCGTGCGGGTCGCGCCAGTAGAACGCCGCAAAGCCGTCGATGCTGATGACGACGACGCGGCGGGCCATCGCGCGGGTCGAGCCGGGTCCGCGCCCGCGCTAGGCGCGAGCCGCCGCGCGGGCGCGGGCCCGGTAGGTCTCGAGGTTGCCGCCCGACTTGAGCTTGCCGGGCAGGGGATGGCCGACCACCCGCTCGGCGAGCTGACCGGCCGTGATCATCGCGTCCAGATCGACTCCGGTCTCCACGCCCAGCTCTTGGCAGAGGAACACCAGATCCTCGGTGGTGACGTTGCCGGCGGCACCCTTGTGGGCCGCGAACGGGCAGCCGCCCATGCCGGCCACCGCGCTGTCGAAGCGCTCCACGCCCATCTCCAGCGCGGCCACCACGTTCGCAATGGCCAGCGCGCGCGTGTCGTGCAGATGGAGCTTCACCGGCACCTCGGGCCACCGGTCGCGCACCGCGCCGACCAGCCGCTTGATCTGCCGCGGGTTGGCCCATCCCATGGTGTCGGCCAGGCCGATGCCGCCCAGGCGGGAGCCGCAGTCCGCCGCCCGCGCTTCCACCTTCTCCAGGACCGAGACCACGCGCTCCGTCGGCACGTCGCCCTCGTAGTTGCACCCGAAGGCGGCCATCACCCCCGCATCGATCCAGTCCATGCCGAGGGCCTGGTACCGCCCGGCCCAGCCCGGCAGCTCGTCGATCTTCTCGTCCACCGTCCGGTTGGTGTTCTTGCGCATGAACTCGTCGCTGGCGGCCACTCCGAACATCGGGCGCAGCGCCAGCGACTCGCGGAGCGCGGCGGCCCGCGCGAGGCCGGCCTCGTTGAGCCAGATCGCCTCGTAGGCCACGTTGGGCGCCCGCTTGATGCCGCCCACCATCTGCTCGGCGTCGGCCATCTGCGGCACCCACTTCGGGCTCACGAACGAGGTGAACTCGATCGTGCGGAGGCCGGTGTCGGACAGGGCGTCCACCAGGCTGATCTTCTGCGCAAGGGTGATCGGGCCCTTCTCGAACTGGAAGCCCTCGCGCGGGCCCACTTCCTTGATCTTCACGCGTGCCGGCATGTCGCTCATCCGATGACCCTCCGTGACGCCAGGGCGTCGATTTCGTCCTTGGAGATGCCCAGCTCCTGCAAGACCTCGCGGGTGTGCTCGCCCAGCCGCGGCGCCGGGCGGCGCAGCTCCATCTCGAATGCGCTGCTGCGCACCGGCAGCTTTGGCAGCTTGGCGGTGCCGCGCCCGGGCAGCGGCGTGGCGACGAACTGGCCGGACGCGTTGAGATGCGGGTCGTCCACCAGCTGGTCGGGCCGTCGCAGCGGGCCGAACGGGACCTTCGCCCGCTCGAGCCGCTCGGAGATCTCGGCGCCCGTGTGACGGGCCATCTCCTGCTGGATCCGGTCGGGCAGCCAGTCGCGCGCGCCCACTCGCCGGGCGTTGTCAGCGAGGCGCTCGTCGCCCAGCAGGTCGTCGAGCGCGAATGCCTTGCAGAAGCGCTCCCAGTGACCGTTCGAGGTGATGCCGATGAAGATCTGCTCGCCATCCGACGCGGTGAAGAGCTGGTAGACACCCCAGCCCATGCGCGTGCCCTGGCGGATCTCCGGCATCGGCGCCGACGGCTCTCCGGTGGCCGCGTGCTGGGCCAGCCACTGGGCCACCCAGAACACGGTGGTCTCAAAGAGGCCCGAGGTGATCTGCTGGCCGCGGCCGGTGTGCGCGCGCTGCTGGAGCGCGGCGAGCACCGCGATCACGCCGTAGGCGGCCGCGCCCACGTCGACGATCGACGCACCCGCGCGCAGGGGCTGGCCGCGCGGCCCCGTCATGAACGCCAGCCCGGCCGACATCTGGGCCAGCTCGTCGAGGAAGGGGCGGGCCTCGTATGGGCCGGGCAGAAACCCCTTGAGGGCCAGATAGATGATGCCGGGATTGGTGCGGGCCAGCACGTCGTAGCCCAGGCCCAGGCTCTCGACGGCGCCGTATGCGAAGTTGTCGATCACGATGTCGGACGCGGCGACCAGCCGGAGGAACAGCGCCCGGCCTTCCGTGGAGCCCTTGAGGTCGATGGCGATCGAGCGCTTGTTGCGGTTGAGGAAGTGGAAGTTCGCGGAGGTGCCGGCGGGCATCGTGCGCGACTGATCGCCTTCGCCCGGTCGCTCCACCTTGATCACGTCGGCGCCGAGGTCGGCGAGGAGCAGCCCGGCCGACGGTCCCGCGATGATGTGCCCCAGCTCGAGGACGCGCAGGCTCTCGAGCGGCAACGCGCTGGTCATGTCGCTCCGCATTGTACTGCAGGAGCCGGGTCGGGGCCGGTCCACGGGGCCTCCAAATTGCGCGCCCGCGATAAATTCGCCTCCTGGGACAATCGAAGGGTAGGCCGAAGGGAGGCCATCATGATGCGATTGTCGATCGCAGTGGGGCTGTGCGCCGCGGCCGTGCTCCTCGCGGGGCAGGCCGAAGCCCAGTATCGCTACACGGACGACAAGGGTGTGAGCAAGACGGCGCAGTACAAGCTCGACGTGCCCATGCGGTACCGGGAGTCCGCGGTGTGGATCGGGCCGACCGGAGTGGGCAAGCCGGCGCTGAGCCAGGAGCAGAACGAGACCCGGCAGCGCTGGGACATCTACCGCCGCATCGGGGAGTCCGTGTCGAGGCGGGCTCCGGCGGTGCGACGCGTCGAGGCCGTCGAGACGGAGAAGTGCCGGTAGCACCCCGCTGATCGTGGGCGGGCCAGATGCCTGGCCCGCCCACCCCCGCCTGAGGTAGGCTCGACGCATGGTCGGCCGGCTCGACCGTCCCAGCGGCGCGCTGCACTTCGAGATCATCGACGCGGCAGCACCCTGGGCGGGCGACGCGCCGCTCATCGTGTTCCATCACGGCATCGGCGCGACCGCCGACATCTGGGCCGACTGGCTGCCCTCCCTCGTCGACCGCTACCGCATCGTGCGCTTCGACACGCTCGGCTTCGGCCGCTCCACCGTGCCCGGCCCCGGCCACGCCTGGTCGCTCGACGGGCTCGCCGCCGACGTGCTGGCGGTGGCGCGCGCGGGCGGGCGCGAGCGCTTCCACTTCGTGGGTGAGTCGCTGGGCGGCACGGTGGGCCTCCTGCTCGCGAGCCGGCGGCCGGACGCGCTGCTGAGCGTGACCGCGTCGAACGCCTCGCACCGCGGCGGCTCCATCCAGCGCGCGCCGGAGTGGCGCGAGTTCATCCGGACCCGCGGCATGGTGGCGTGGGCCGAGATGATGACGCCGCTGCGCCTGGACCGCGAGCGCGTCTCGCCGGCGAAGTGGCGATGGTTCGAGCGCACCCAGGCCGAGGCCTCGTCCGAATCGGTGCTCGCCCTCGCCGACGTGCTGATGGGCACCGACCTCACGCCCGAGCTGGGCCGCATCCGGGTGCCGACGCTCCTGCTGGCGCCGGGCCAGAGCCCCTTCGTGCCGCTCGCGGTCATGGAAGAGATGCACGCGGCGATCCCCGGCTCGGAGCTGAAGGTCTTCGCCGACGCCCGCCACGGCCTGCCCTGCTCGCACGGCGCGGCCTGCGGACGGGCGATGCGCGACTTCCACGACCGTCGCATCCGCCCCGGCGCCTAGACGCATGTTCGAGTCCGCGGGTGGCACCGAGGCCCTCGGCCCTCTCTTGTCCGCCCTGCTCGGTACGCTGGATCGCGTCGAGTGGGTGCAGCGATATCTCTTTCCCCCGAGCGCGCCCGCCCTCGCGGAGCGGCTCACCCCGCACGCCCAGCAGCTGGCCGGCCCGCTGCGGGCGCTCGAGGCCGCGGAGTGGCCGGAGGACCTGCGTCTCCTCCGCGAACGGCTCGTGCTCGTCGCCCGGCAGGCGCTCGACCTGATCGACGCCTTCGCGAAGGCGGCGGAGACCGGCGAGCCCATCGAGCTGTACCGCGCGCTTCGCCGCTTCGCCCCGTTGCAGGAGGCGCTGTACCCGCTGAGCCCGGTGCTCGATCCGGTGAGCCGCTGGTTCCTCGAGCCGGCCCGGCGCGACGACGACCTGCTGGTGGCCCGCCTCCGCGAGGCTGCGCTCCGCGAGGACGGCGCGCGCGTCGGAGTCCTGCACGCCCGCAACGATCGCGGCACCCGGGGCGGCTTCTCGCTCTACGTGCCCGAGACCTGGGAGGCGGCCGGCTCGCTTCCGCTGATCGTCGCGCTGCACGGCGGCAGCGGCCACGGCCGTGATTTCCTCTGGTCGTGGCTGCGCGAGGCCCGCGCCCGCGGCACGCTGCTGCTGTCGCCGACGGCCCAGGACCGTACGTGGTCCATCATGGGCGGGGAGGACATCGACGCC
>Ga0066905_100000306_pt1 | contig 12543 bp, 12 predicted proteins | sample PanSoiMetaPlot36_FD_67483 | JGI IMG/M metagenome (GOLD analysis project Ga0066905, IMG submission 67483) | Tropical forest soil microbial communities from Panama analyzed to predict greenhouse gas emissions - Panama Soil Plot 36 (version 2) | ecosystem: Environmental > Terrestrial > Soil >... | reverse complement strand
AGGAGCAGATAGAGCGACGGCACCGAGGTCCAGATCTCGATCAGCCGTTGAAAAATCAGATCGAGCCAGCCGCCGAAATAGCCCTGCACGGCGCCGGCCGCCACCCCGATCACCGAGGAGATGCTGGTGAGAATGAGCCCGAACAGCACGGAGATGCGGAAGCCATAGATCAGCCGCGCTACGACGTCGAAGCCCTGGTCGTCGGTACCGAGCCAGTTGTATTCGAGGTCGCTGCAGCCCGAGAGGCCCTTCTTCTGCACCACCGCGGCGCATTGCTCTTCGGTCAGGAGCCAGGTGGGCGGGGACGGCGCCGGCGTCGGCAGGTCGAGATTGTGGGTGTTGTAGGAATAGCGGATCAGCGGCCAGACCATGAAGCCGCCCGAGTCGGCGATGAGCTTCTGCAGATAGGGATCGCGATAATCGGCCGCGGTCTCGAATTCGCCGCCGAACGTGGTCTCGGAATAAGTGCGGAACACCGGGAAGAAAAGCTGGCCGTCGTATTTCACGACGAACGGCTTGTCGCTGGCGATGAACTCGGCGCAGAGCGAGATTACGAACAGGACGAGGAAGATCCAGAGCGAGACATAGCCGCGGCGGTTAGCCTTGAAGTTCTCCCAGCGCCGCCGGTTGAGCGGCGAGAGGGCGAAACGTCCCTTCGGCGGCGCGAGCAGGTCGGTCGGCGGCAGCGTCGTCTCAGTGCCAGCTGGGATGCTGGTGCGATCGTCCACGCTCACACCTCCCGCGTCTCGAAGTCGATGCGCGGATCGACCAGGGTGTAGGTCAGGTCGGCGATCAGGTTAACAATGAGCCCGACCAGCGCAAAGATGTAGAGCGTTGCGAACACGACCGGATAGTCGCGATTGAGCACGCTCTCAAAGCCGAGGAGGCCGAGGCCGTCGAGCGAGAAGATGGTCTCGATGAGGAGGGAGCCGGTGAAGAAGGCGTGCACGAACGCGGCGGGAAAGCCCGCGATGACGATCAGCATCGCGTTGCGGAACACGTGCCCGTACAGCACCCGGCGCTCGTTGTTGCCCTTGGCGCGCGCGGTCAGCACATATTGCTTGCGAATCTCATCAAGAAACGAGTTCTTGGTGAGAAGCGTCATGGTCGCGAAGGCGGCAAGCCCCATCGAGAAGATCGGCAGGACGAGGTGCCAGAAATAGTCGACGATCCACGCTCCCCAGGACATACTCGATGCGCCGTCCGAATGAAGCCCGCGCAGTGGAAAACAGCTGCAGCCGAGATGGAAGCCGTAAAAAGTGTCGCCGATCGTCTTCCCGATCGGAAAGCTGTTGCCGCCGGCGAACAGCACGATCAGCAGGATCGCAAACAGGAAGCCCGGGATCGCGTAGCCGATGATGATGACGCCTGAAGTCACCACGTCGAAACGCGAGCCATCCTGCACCGCCTTGCGGATGCCGAGCGGAATCGAGATCAGGTAGGTCATCAGCGTCAGCCATAGCCCCAGCGAGATCGAGACCGGCAGCTTCTCGCGCACCAATTGCAGCACGCTGACATCACGAAAATAGCTCTTGCCGAAATCGAAGCGAACGTAGTCCCACAGCATCTTGAAGAAACGCTCATGCGCCGGCTTGTCGAAGCCGAACTGCGCCTCGAGTCGCTTGATGAATTCGGGATCGAGGCCCTGCGCGCCGCGATATTTCGAGCTCGTCTCATTGAAGCCGCCCTGACCGGGCTGGCCGCGGCTGCCGAAATCGCCTCCAGGCGATGAGCCGGTGCGGGCGCCCGCGCCGGTGTCCGCGCCGGAGAGCACGGCAATCACCCGCTCGACCGGCCCGCCGGGCGCGAACTGCACGATAACGAACGACACGAACATGATCCCGAGCAGCGTCGGAATCATCAATAGGAGGCGCCGGATGATGTAGGCCGTCATCTGTCGATCGGTTTCTGGTCGCCCACCTGACTATATACGAGATCAGAGGTCACGTTGTTGCACCCTCGCCGCCTTGTTGGGATCATGCCACCAGGTCTCGGGGATGCCGCGCGCATAATGCGGCTTTTCGGGCGGTCGCCCAAACGTGTCCCAATAGGCGATCCAATGCGAGGCCTTGTTCCAATGCGGGATCCAGTAGCGGCCGGCACGGAACACGCGGTCGAGCGCCTTGCAGGCGGCCATGAGCGCCGGCCGCGTCTCGGTGGCGATGATCTTGTCGACCAGCGCATCGATCACCGGATCGGCGATGCCGGCGAGGTTATACGAGCCATTGAGGGCGGCGGCCTCCGAGGTGAAATAGGTGCGCAGCGAATCGCCCGGAATGCTCGAAAAGCCAAAGCGCTGGACCACGATGTCGAAGTCGCGGATATCGGTGCGCAGCTTGAATTGCGCATGGTCAACAAGGCGCACTGATCCATCGATACCGAGCACCGCCAGATTTTTGATGAACGCCATGTGATGGGGCTGGAACGAGGGGTCGGGCAGCAGGAACTCGATCGTAATCCGCTCGCCCTTGGGCGTGTAGCGCTTGCCGTCGCGCAGCCCATAGCCTGCCTGCTGTAGGATCGTCATCGCCTTGCGCAAGAGCGCACGATCCTGTCCGGAACCGTCGGAGACCGGCGGCACGAATGGCTCGCCGAACACTTCCTCCGGCACCTGGCCGCGGAACGGCTCGAGCAGCGCGAGCTCCTCCGGTCCGGGCTTGCCCACCGCCATCATGTCGGAATTCTGGAACACCGAATGGGTGCGCTGGTACGACCCATACATGATGTTCTTGTTGGTCCACTCGTAGTCGAAGGCGTAGTTGAGCGCCTCGCGCAACCGCGGATCCTTGAACTTCTCGCGCCGGGTGTTGAAGAACCAGCCTTGCCCACCCGAAGGCCTCTCGTCAGGAATGATGTCGTACTTGACGCGGCCGTCCTTGATGGCGGGGAAATCATAGCGAGTGGCCCAGATGCGCGAAGTGAACTCCTCGTTGAACAAGTAGCTCTTGCCCTTGAATCCTTCGAACGCGACCTCGCGATCGCGATAGAACTCCCAACGCAGCACATCGAAGTTGTTTTGCCCGCGCGAGACCGGCAGGTCTGCACCCCACCAGTCCTTCACCCGGTCATACTCGATGAAGCGCCCGGCCTCGAGGCGGCCGACCTTGTAGGGGCCGGAGCCGAGCGGCACGTCCATGGTGCTCTCATCGAACTCGCGCTTGCCGTAATAGGCGCGCGAGAAGATCGGCAGCGTCGTCACGAACAGCGGCACGTCGCGCCCACGGCCCTTTGCGAACTTGACGATCAAGGTCAGGTCGTCGACCGCCTCGACGCTGGTGACGTCACGCATCTGCTGCGTGATGATCGGATGGCCTTTATCCTTGAGCAGGTTGAGCGAGAACGCCGCATCATGTGCAGTGAGCCTGCTGCCATCATGGAACTTCGCTTGCGGACGCAGCAGAAAACGATAAGTGAGGCCGTCGGGCGATATCACGACCGCGCGCGCCGCAAGCCCATACATGGCGTCGGGTTCATCGAATGCCTGCACCATCAGGGTGGCGAACGTAAGCTCCATGCCGAGGGCGCCGTCACCCTTGAAGATATAGCTGTTGAGCGAGTTGAAGGTGCTGAAGTTCTGGTTGTATTGCCGGGAGGTGCCGACCTGCGAGAACAACCCGCCCTTGGGCGCGTTCGGATTGACATAAGCGAAATGCTTGAAGTCGGCGGGATACTTGAGATCGCCGAACCCGGACATGCCGTGTCGCTCGACGTCCGCCTGAGCCTCCGACTGCCCGAGAGCCGGCCGCATCACCAGCATGCTGGCCGCGCCGGCGCCCACCGCCAGCGTGTCGCGGCGCGTAACCCCGCCGGGCCGACGGATCACGATCGGGCCCTCGTTTTGGCTGCTTTCTCGGCGTCCCACCACCAGATCGTGGGATACGCGGCCGCACCATATTTTGGCATCTCGGCGGGGCGGCCGAAGCGATCCCAGCGCGCAGTGCGAGCCTTCGGATAGGTCCATTGCGGCACGACGTAATGATTCCACAACAACACGCGGTCGAGCGCGCGCGTCGCGGCAACAAGCTCGGGGCGGTTCCTGGCGAAAATCACGCGCTCGATCAGGGCATCGATCGCTGGATTCTTGATACCGATGTAATTGCGGGATCCGGACTGATCGGCAGACGCCGAGCCCCAGTAATAGCGCTGCTCGTTGCCGGGCGAGAGCGATTGTGCCCAGGACGTGATGATGATGTCGTAGTCCCAGTTGCGCAGCCGGTTCTCGTATTGCGCGTCGTCGACGGTGCGCACGGTCACGTTCACGCCGAGCCGCTCGAGGCCCGGCTTGTAGAACAGAATGATGCGCTCGAAGCTCGGATCTGGGGTCAGGATCTCGACACTCAACGCTTCATTGTTCAGCGCGCGCATAAGCCGCTGGTTGCGGACCTCGAAACCAGCCTCACGCAGAAGCCGCGTGCCTTCGCGCAGGTTGGCGCGCGCCTTCTCCGGGCTGCCAAACTGCGGATTGGTGTAGGGCGTAGTGAACACCTCCGGCGGCACCTTGTCGCGCACGGTCTCGAGGATCGCGAGCTCCTCGCCCTGCGGCAAGCCGGAACTCGCAAGCTCGCTGCCATGGAAGTAGCTCGAGATCCGCTCATACTGACCAAAGAAAAGCTGCTTGTTAGCCTCTTCGAAGTCGAAGGCATAGTTGAAAGCGCGCCGCAGACGCGCATCCTGGAACTTCTCGCGGCGCGTATTGAATATGAAGGCCTGCATGACGCCGCGGCTGCGGATCGGGAACTCCTCGAGCTTGACCCGGCTTTCCTTCACCGCAGGGAAATCGTAACGGGTCGCCCAGAACAGCGCGCTGTTCTCGGCGCGGAAGTCGATCTGATCGCCTTTGAAGGCTTCGAGCGCGACCGTTGAATCGCGGAAGTATTCGTACCTGAGCTCGTCGAAATTATCGCGGCCGATGTTGACGTTGACGTCCTTGCCCCAATAGTCCTTGACGCGTTCATAGACGACCGTGCGGCCGGCAACGAATTCCTTGATGCGGTAGGGACCGCTGCCGAGCGGCGGCTCCAGCGTGGTTGCACCAATGTCGCGTTTCTTGCCGGACGCATCGGTCCCTTCCCACCAGTGCTTTGGCAGAATGGTGAGCTGGCCGATGATCTGAGGCAGCTCACGGTTGCCCGCCTCGTCGAAGGTGAACTTCACGTCGCGCTCGCCGACTTTTTCGACCTTGGCGATGTGCCGATAGTAGGCTCCCCGCTGCGGGTCATGCTTTTTGTATGCTTCGAAGGAAAAGATCACGTCCTCGGGGGTCACCGGCTTGCCGTCATGCCAGCGCGCTTCCGCGCGCAGCCGGTAGGTAGCCCATGAAAAATCCGGCGGATGACTGACTGCCTCGGCAAGGAGGCCGTACTCGGTCGACACCTCGTCGAGGGACGACACCATCAGCTCCTCGTAGATGTTGCCGATGCCGTTCGCCTCGAGCGAGCCGCGTACGCTACCGACTGCGATATTGAAATTGTCGAAGGTTCCAATTGCGCTCATGCGCACAACGCCACCCTTCGGCGCCTGCGCGCTGACATACTCGAACTGCTTGAAGCCCGGCGGATACTTGACCTCGTCGAACAGCGAGAGGGCGTGGCGCCACTCGGCCGCACCCTCCGCCGTCTGCGCACGCGCCGGCTGGGTGAATGGAAGCCCCTCAAGCGCTGGGGCGACGGCGGCAACAAGTCCGGTATGAAGCAGGGATCGGCGGCTCAGGCGCACTGGGGCCTCCAGGAGGTCAGATGGGGCCGGCACGTTTTCTCACGCACCACGTTCAGGCATAGATCACCACGTTCAGGCATAGATTATGTCTGTTTTTAGCAAGATAGCCACCGGTTCGCCTGCCGGTATGGCAGCGCCCATTCACATTCGCGTGGACGGTGCCCGCATGGAAACGACCTGCGGCCTACCGCCGCAGAAATGACGTTCTTCAGGTCGTTTTGACCGCAATTCTGCGGGGCGCAAGGTTACCCCACTGTAACCTCATGCGATGCTTATTGCGGCGCTTGCGCCGCACGCGTGGCGGCCGGGATCTCCGCGCCTCTGCTCAGGGGCGCCGGATTGTCCGCCAAGCTGTTGAGATAGGCCATCAAGTCGGCGCGCTCGGCGGGCCGCGGAATCCCTGAGAAGGTCATCAACGTGCCGGGCACCATGGCCTTGGGATTGGTCACGAAGGCGTAGAGATCGGCGATCGTCCAGGGACCCGCGGCCTGTTTCAGGCCGGGCGAATAATTGAAACCTGCGACAGACGCTTTCGCGCGTCCGACGATCCCCCAGAGCGGCGGCCCAGCGAGCGTCCGGCCGCCCTTCTCGAAGGTATGGCATGTCGCGCACTTTTTCGCCGATTCCGAGCCGCGCGAAACATCGGCGCTGGCCAAGAGCTGGCCGAGCGGCACTTCCGGCTGCGCCGGCGTCGGGGTTCCACTCGGGGTCGCCTTCGGTATATCGATCTCATAGCCGGGCTTTGCCGGCTTGCTCGGTGCGAACACGGCGCCGGCCGCGATATTCAGCGAGACCACGCCAAGGCAGGTGCCCAGCACTGCGCCAAGGACTTTGTTCATCTCGAAGGAATCAAGCACGGATCCAGTCTCCCACCGCGATGCAATAGACCGATTTTCAGCACACAGATAACCGGTTTGCGCGTTCCCTGGCAACCCGTATAACCGCCACGCCCCCGACACTTTTGCGCGGGTTTGCCACCCGCCACCCCTTGGGACCGATGGCCGCGAGCGATGTCTTGATCGTCATTCCGGCCCGGATGGCCGCGACCAGGCTGCCGGGCAAGCCGCTCGCCGATATCGCAGGCGAGCCGATGATCGTACACGTCCTGCAACGGGCGCGCGCCGCGGCTGTCGGCGAGGTTGTTGTTGCGACCGATTCCGAGGCAGTCGCGGCCTGCGTCGAGAAGGCAGGTGGCACCGCCATCATGACCCGTGCCGATCACGTGTCCGGTTCCGATCGCGTGTTCGAGGCGCTCACCGCCGCCGATCCGTCCGGCCGCTGTGGCATCATCGTCAACGTTCAAGGCGATTTGCCGACGCTCAATCCCGCCGACATCCGCGCGGCGCTGCGCCCGCTCGACGATCCAATAGTTGATATCGCCACGCTCGCGGCCGAGATCGTCCGCCCGCAGGAGCGCAGCAACCCCAACGTGGTCAAGGTGGTAGGCGCTCCCATCAGTCCGCATCGGCTGCGTGCGCTCTATTTCACGCGCGCTGAGGCGCCCTGGGGCGAGGGCACGCTCTATCACCACATCGGGCTCTATGCCTATCGCCGGGACGCGCTCAAACGGTTTGTGTCGATGCCGCCGTCGGCGCTGGAGCAGCGCGAGAAGCTTGAGCAGCTGCGTGCGCTGGAAGCCGGCATGCGGATCGATGTAGCGATCGTCGAGAGCGTGCCGCTCGGCGTCGATACACCCGAGGATCTCGAGCGGGCGCGAGAGCTTCTGGCAAGCCGCCACTGATAAGGACCCACCGCCAGACACCGACAAGTTAATGATTTCAGTATGGTTTTGGATTTAGGCGGCTGTACGAGCGCGCCGCGACAATGATAAGGAACACCCCATTCAACCCCTCAGCACAGAGCGGCCATGACCACCAGAATCGTGTTCCAGGGCGAGCCCGGGGCCAACTCGCACCTCGCCATCCACGAAGCCTATCCGGATGCCGAAGCGGTCCCCTGCCCGACCTTCGAGGACTGCTTCGCGGCAATCACGTCGGGCGACGCCAAGCTCGGCATGATACCGATCGAGAACTCGGTGGCGGGCCGCGTCGCCGATATCCATCACCTGATGCCGCATTCGGGGCTGCACATCGTGGCTGAGCACTTCATGCCGGTGCGGCACCAGCTCCTGGGGCTCAAGGGCGCGGCGCTTGCGGACATCAAGACGGTCGAGAGCCATGTGCACGCGATCGGCCAGTGCCGCAAGGTTATCCGCCAGCTCGGCATCAAGCCGATCGTCGCCGCCGACACCGCGGGCTCCGCGCGCGAGATCGCCGCCGTGGGCGATAAGAGCCGAGCCGCGATTGCCTCGCGGCTTGCCGCCGAGATCTATGGGCTCACCATCCTGCAGGAGGACATCGAGGACGAGACGCATAACACGACGCGCTTCATCGTGCTCTCGCGCGACTCGAAGTGGGCGCCGAATGCTTCCGGTCCGGTCGTCACCACCTTTCTGTTCCGGGTGCGCAACGTGCCGGCCGCGCTCTACAAGGTGCTCGGCGGTTTCGCCACCAACGGTGTCAACATGACCAAGCTCGAAAGCTACATGATCGAAGGCAATTTCTTCGCCACCCAGTTCTATGCCGATGTCGAGGGCCATCCGGAGGACCGCAAGCTCGTGCTCGCCTTCGAGGAGCTTTCGTTCTTCTCCAAGGAGATGAAGATCCTCGGCGTCTATCCGGCGCATCCGTTCCGCGCAACGTTCGAGGAAACGGCCGCTTGAGCGGCAAGACCTGATGCATCAAGGCCATACCGCCACGCTTATTTCTTGTGCGCATAGGTGCGGTCCCGCGCTTGCTGGCACCGGGCTGCCGCCCTAGAGTCGTGGTCCTCGCATTTGGGGTCGGGGTTGGGGTCATGACGAAACGATCTCGCGCGGTTTCGATCGCTTGCCACATTGGCTTGTTGGCGCTGACGGCCGCCTTCGCTCATTCTTCGGCTTATGCTCAATCAGCTGATCTCGTATTGTGCGACCGGCTCGCGGCCGAACCCAGCGACCCGGACAAGCCGAAGGACGTCAAAGGCGTTTCCGAGATCGCGCCCGCCGATATCGCGACTGCGATCAAGTTCTGCCGAACCGCATCGGCATCATCGCGGCGCGCGCTCTATCAGCTTGGCCGCGCCTACGCCGCCAATCAGCAAATGCCGGACGCCATCAGCGCCTACCGCAAGGCCGCCGAGAAAGGCAGCACGGCGGCCATGGTCGAGCTTGGCGTGATGTACGGCACCGGAACGGGGGTTCGCAAAGACGAGGCCGAGGCGCGCAAGCTGTTCGAGCGCGCGGCGGAAGCGGGCAACCCGCGCGGCATCAGCAATCTTGCGGCCATCTCTCAAGGTGGTGGCGGCACCCCCGCCGATCCCACCAAGTCCAGAGCCATGCTCTTGAGAGCGGCGGAGAAGAATTCCCCGGAAGCACAGTATCAGCTCGGATTGATGCTCGAGGATGGCGTCGGCGGACCGAAGGACGAGGTTGCCGCGCGGTCGCTGTTCGAAAAGGCAGCGGCGCAAAATCATGCCGGCGCATTGGAGCGCATGGGCGAGTTTGCCCAAAAAGGACGCGGCGGGCCGCAGGACTCGGACGCCGCCAAGGCGTATTACGAGCGAGCCGCAGCGCTCGGCAATGAAGACGCCAAGGATGCGCTTCAGCGCCTGAAATGCCGCTACGTGATCAAGGACAAGCGCGGCAATGTCGTGACCAACTTGTGCTTCTAGCTGTCGGCGCATCCAGAAAGCTCTGGAAGCGCCCGTTGCTGGCGTAACGTCGGACTCATGCAGCTCTGTCGTGCGGCATCTCCTTTGCGGCGCGCAACATGACCGCTGCGATGCTGCCGTAGAGCTCAGTCCAGGCCGCGGCCATTGCAGGCGTCCACTGCGGGCCGAGCCCGCGCTCCAAGGTCCAAAGCAGCGCTGCGCCGACCGACTCGTACTGCGCGGCGGTGACGCCGTAGCCCTGATGACTGCGCCCGAGCTGCTGCAACACCGGCGCGAGCGCCGCAAGATCGTCAGCGCCATGGACCGCAAGCGAAAGCGCCTGAGCGACTTTCTTGCGCTGTTCCGGCATGTTGGCTGCGTGAAACAACGCCCGCGTGGTCGGGTCGATCTCGAACAGGCGATTGTAGAATTGCTCAACCGCGCTGTCGGCGATCGCAGCCACGCTGTTCCAGGATTCTCTGATCAGGCGCACTTGCTCGGGTGTCATCGTGTGGGGCTCCTTTGATGCGACGTTCTCTGTCGCGTGATGGACCGAAATGGTTCAGCGCCGAGCGCCGCGGACGGCGGCCTCGATTTCCGAGCGGCCGAGCCCGATGTCGCGCAGCGAGCGATCATCGAGCGCGCGCAGCTCCCGCTCGGCCTGCCTCCGCACGAGCGCCTTGGCGGCTGCACGCCAGAGACTGCAAGCGGCGTGCCACAAGAGCTGCAAGGGCCGGCGCAGCAGCTCACGCAGCGCCCGGTCGCGGGCGAGCCGCGCCTGCGCGATGATCAGCCGGCGCACGCGAAGCTGCTGCTCAGGCGTCAGCCGGGTCCAGGCTTGAGTTGATGGGCGGAACTGTTGGGATTCGCACATGGCGCTCTCCATCAAACGATTTTGGGAGAGCGCTTTACGCCGGCCGATAAATCACGCAAAATGAATAATCATGATATGTTTGATCTCAAAACGAGAACGATAACGAAGGGCCCGACCGATGGACCTCGCCGATCTCCATATCTTCCGCTCAGTCGTGCAGGCGGGCGGCGTGACGCGCGCGGCCGAGCGGCTCAATCGCGTGCAGTCAAACGTGACCACGCGCGTGCGCCAGCTCGAGGCCGAGCTCGGCGTCGATCTCTTCATCCGTGAAGGCAAGCGCCTTCACCTCTCGCCGGCCGGGCAACTGCTGCTCGACTACGCGGATCGCCTGCTCGACCTTGCGCGCGAGGCGCGCGAGGCGCTGCACGACGACGCGCCGCGTGGGCTATTGCGGCTCGGCGCGATGGAGAGCACGGCGTCGGTGCGGCTGCCGGTTCCGATGAACGAGTACGTTCGGCGCTATCCCGGCGTATCGCTGGAGCTGAGCACCAGCAGTCCGATCAAGCTATCGGCCGCACTGCTCAACGGGGACATCGACGCCGCGATCGCGGCCGAGCCGCTGGCGGACGCGCCGTTTGAGAAGGTGCCGCTCTACAACGAGGAATTGGTGATCGTCGCGGCCGCGGACCACGCGCCGATCCGTTCACCGAAGGATGCGAGCCCGAATGCGGTGCTCGCCTTCGAGACCGGCTGTCCCTATCGGCTACGGCTCGATAACTGGTTCGCGCATTCGGGCGAGATGCCGGATCGTATTATCGAGATCACCTCCTATCACGCGATGCTCGGCTGCGTGGTTGCCGGCATGGGAATCTCGCTGGTGCCGCGGATGGTGCTCTCGACCTTTCCGGAGGCGCGGCTCCTCAGCCTGCACCGGCTGCCGTCGGGCCTCGACCGCGCGCTCACGGTGCTGATGTGGCGCAAGGGCACGCTCTCGCCCAAGGTGCGCGCGCTGCGCGACGTGCTCCTGACGCACGCAAGTGCGCGCAAGGCCAACGGCCGCCGACGCGCCAACGGCAAGTGACGCGCTAGCCCTTGAGCTGCAGCTCAACGATTTCCGGCCGCAGCTTCCCGCCGGACACGCTCACCCGGGCGAGCGAGACCGGCAGCCTGAACCGACGCGGACCAGCACTCCCCGGATTGAGAAACAGGACTCCGTCGCGCATGTCGATCGAAGGCTGATGCGAGTGTCCGTAGACCACAGCCGCGTAACCGACAGCCGCCGGGTCGAGGTCGAGCTCCACAATATCGTGCAGCACATGGAACATGAGCCCGCCAACCTCGACATCGGCTGTCACCGGAAGAGCACTCGCCCACTGCCCATTGTCCACATTCCCACGAACGGCGAACGTGGGAGCAAGCTTACGAAGCGCATCGATTACATCGCGAGCCCCGACGTCCCCGGCGTGAATGATGAGGTCTGCGCCCTTCAGCGCAGCGATGGCCTCGGGCCGAAGCAGCCCGTGAGTATCGGAGATGACGCCGACCAGGGTTTTGCCACCGGGCACTTGATCTAGGTCTTTGTTCGGCAATGGGCGTCGATCAGCACCTGGGCGGTGCGGGCGAGCGCGAGCGTCGGTCCGTCGGGCCCGCAGGTCTGGCTGCCCGCATAGCCGCCCTCCATCAGCAGCATCAGCGAATCGGCGAGCGCATCGGCGCTCTTCGCGCCGGCGGCCTCGGCCAGCGCGCACAAGCGCCGCTTGAGCTCGCGCTTGTTGCGCGTCACCACGCGCCGGGCGGGATGGGAGGCATCGCTCAGCTCCACAGCGATATTGATGAACGCGCAACCACGGTAGCCCTTGCGGGAGGTTCTGGACTGCAGCTCCTCGAACAGACCGACGAGCTGGCGGCGCGGATCGGGCGCGTGGCGCTGCATGACCTGGTCCCACCAGGACCAGAACTGGCGATTCCTTTCCTCCACATAGGCGGCGATCAGATCGTCCTTGGACGCGAAGTTCCGATAGAGGCTCATCTTGTTGACGCCAGCGTGCTCGATCACCGCGTCGACGCCGACCGCGCGTACCCCGTCGCGATAGAACAGCTCGTTCACGGCCGCGAGAATGCGCTCGCGGGCCTCCTTCGCCGGTATGGAAGTGCGCCCTTCTGTCCGGCGGGCGACGTCCTCGTTCACAGATTGGCGAGCCATCAACCTCTCCGCTTGACTTTGTGACCGATCGGTACGCATCTGTCAACATGTGACAGACCGGTCTGTCACATCTGCCGCTTCACATATGACGGCGGCAGCCGGGGTCCAAGAAGGATCCAGA
>Ga0066905_100000305_pt1 | contig 12545 bp, 17 predicted proteins | sample PanSoiMetaPlot36_FD_67483 | JGI IMG/M metagenome (GOLD analysis project Ga0066905, IMG submission 67483) | Tropical forest soil microbial communities from Panama analyzed to predict greenhouse gas emissions - Panama Soil Plot 36 (version 2) | ecosystem: Environmental > Terrestrial > Soil >... | reverse complement strand
CTTGCCCATGCGCTTGATGCGCACCAATACCATTCTTGCCATGTTCTCGTTTCCCGTTCGTTTAAACAGTAGAAGGGCGGCCCGAAGGCCGCCCGCCCGTCATAAGGTCTTACTGGATTTCGGTGGAGGCGAACTCCATCGCAGCCGCGTTGTCGATATCCGCCACGATACCGGAACTGTCAGGGTTGCGAGCCTCCAGGGTCCAGTCAACGAGCAACACGCGCTTTTCGTTGTCGCCGGTCTTGGCCACTTCGAACTGCTGGTAGGGGTCCAGGTAGGCAATCGCCCACATGTCCGCTTCGAACACCAGCACATCGCGGGTGCGCATGAACCGGTTCGGCACGATGTCGATCATGCCGAAGTCGGACACGTACACGTCGACGGCACCAAGCGCGGTTGCGCCCTTGGCCGGGCTCTTCCCCTGGTCCTGGTACTGTGTCGCCACACGGCCGGAATTGGTCGTGTCAGGCGAGAACATATACTGCGACCACTTCTGCTTGACCGTGGGGTGCATCATCGCGGTGTCGATGTCGCCACCTTCGATGTAGCAGTCAGCCAGCACGTCCAGGAAGTCGGTTTCCGACATCGGGCGCACAAGGCTGGCGTCGGTCGCCGCGGTGCCGGTCGGGAAGCCCGAGACCAGCGCAGCCGGGTCCGCACCATCGGTGCCCGCCGTCGTATTGAAGCGCGACGAGTTGTTGCGCATCCACGCGAGGTAGGAACCGGCCTGACCAGCAACAGACGTGGTGCCCTGCACAGCGTTGTTGTTGGCCGTCAGCGACGCTTCGATATCGCGCTTGAGTTCGCGGCCCGCCTTGGCGATCTGGTAGCCCAGCTCGTTCTTGCGACCGGCCTTCTTGACGCGGTTCGCGCGCCGGGAAACCACGATGTCCTTGCGGGAAATCTGGCAGTGGTTGCCGATACGCGAGCCAGCCGAAATAGCCACGCCGTCGAAGCCGGAACCGGCCTGGAGTGTGTCGCCTTCTGCCGAGAAGTCGTCACCGTCGACATGCTTGTTGTCCGAACGAGCGGGTGCAAGCGTGTCGGTGGTCCATTCGTGCGCATCGCTGTCCGCGTCGGCGCGGCCGATGAGCATCGTAAACGGCGTCTCGGTGGGGCTGATGTTGTAGATGATGTCGGACAGGTCTTCACGGGCCTTGTTGCCAATGCCCGTGCGGTCCAGCATTTGTGCGGGTAGCGTCATGTCTATTTCACCGGAAGCGGTTGCGCCGCTGTGCCCTACGCTCATCGCGGGTCAACATGGAGGTGATGGCGTCGCCAGCATCCCGCATATCGCCCGACTTGCGTGCCCGCTCACGATTACGCGTGAACGTGTCACGTTCCTGCCGGTCTTCCCGCGACGTATTCCGGTTCGAATTGCGCGACGAGCCTTTGCTCGGCACACGCGTCGGCACAGGTTTGGAACGGCGCTTGGGTTCGCCGCGTTCGTCGCTGTGCTTCATCATGATGTCGTATTTGCGCGCCTTGTCCGCAATCAACAACATCCGATGATCGATAACCGGGTTGATTTCGGTGTCGGCAAAGCCCGAATTCTGGAGGTATTTATAGACGCGCTGCCAGCCCGCAGGCTTGCCGTCACGCCCTTGCACCCAATCCGGGACAGCTGCCACCAACCGTTCAACTTCGTACGCCGCCATCTGTCCGCGCTGTTGCGCCTGGACCGCGTCGTAATCCTTCTGGTGCCTTTCGTGTTCGTCGTTGAGATGAGCAAAAACGGTATCAACGTCCTTGATGCGCTTCTCGAAATCAGCGCGCGCCGTGAGCCACTTCGTCTCATCCGTCCGACGAAGGTGCTCCATCTGCGCGCCGTCCATCTGACCCACCAGCGACTTCTTCAGCATGCCGACAATCGAGCCGAGCGCTTGCAGGCGCTTACTGTACTGTTCGGCAACCTGCGCATGACCGGCACGATAGGTGCGATCGGTCTCGGCAAGCCGCTGCGTCTTCTGGTGATAGTCGCGTCCGCGCTGGTATCCGGCGACTAGCTCGCGTTCGGTGACGCGTTCCGTCTTGCCGTTGACCTTGACTGTGAATTCGCGCTCGCGGTTGCCGCGATCATCGTCGCCGTCCGCGTCGTCGTCTTCATCTTCGTCCCGGTCGTCGTCTTCGCCTTCATCGTCTCCATCATCGCGGTTGGACGTGTCGGCGTCATCGTCTTCGTCATCTTCGTCACGGCGATCACGCCTGCGGATGTCTTCGTCCGCGTCGTCGTCATCTTCGTCACGGTCACGCCGCCTGCTGCGCGGGCGGTCGTCTTCATCGTCATCCCGCCTACGGCGGTCGCGACGGTCGTCCCGGTCATCCCGGTCGTCTTCACGTTCGCGCCTGCGGCGTCCACGCGGCTCATCGTCACGGTCGTCGGCGTCGGATGTGTCCCCATCACGGGCTTTTTCACGATTGGTGCGGCCACGCCGCACGTCGTCTGTTAAGCCACGCTGGGCGATCTGCAACCCTGCCTCGCGTACATCGATACCATCAGCCATATCACTTTTTCCCGTCTACTCACAAGCCACGTTTACGTTTCTGCGCCGCCGTCATTTCCGCCACCAGCGGACGCAGGATGATGCGCTTGACCTGATTAAGCGCCTGTAACTGCCGCACAAGCTCCAGCGCGGCGCGATCTTTAGCCTCACTGCCGTCCAGCGTGCAGCGTTCTATGGCCACCGTCAATTCCTTGGCGGCGACATCGAAAACCGCGCGCACATTCGGGTCGTCCAGCAGGACGCGAGCCCTTTCAGCCTTCACCTTGGGGCTTTCCCGCTTGGTCGTCCGTCGTGTGCGCGTGGCTTCCGTCATGTTTAAACGCTCTTATGCGATTTCGGTGTCAAGAACGACATCGAAGGTTTCAGCTGACGCAGGCGTGTAGCCGGTGGCGTTGGTCTGCTCCAGCACGCCGAACAGCTGGCCACCACCTGCAAGGTCGAAGGTCAACGGCGACGCAGGCGCGGTCAGGCGCTTAAGCAGCGGGCCGCCAGCGATGGCCGTGCCGCCCGATGTCATGTCTACGTCCATGGCACCGACATAGCCTGCCACGCTGTTGACCACCAGCGCAGCGTTGTCGCCACCTGTGACCGAGAACGCAGCCGGGTCGCCTTGGAAGACGTGAAGGCGAAATGCACAGTTCGTCGCGGTCACGGTGGACTTGCGGACGATACCGCCGAGGATTTTGCCGCGCGTGCGACCGTTGAGCTTGTTCTTGGGGAAGATAATCGGCACGACAGCGGTGTTCGTCGCGCTGTTGGCGACAAGATCACCCGCAGCATACTGCGTCGTGTTCGCCGGACGCGCGAACTGCGGCCCGACAAGCCGCTGATGAACGATACCCATACCGCATATCCTTTCTGGTTCAGCCTGCTTGCACAGGCTTCGGGCTGCCGCCCGCTTTGGGCGCTGGCTTGCCGCCAGCTGGCTTTCCGGCTGCTTTCTTAGCCGGACCCTTGGCCGCGCGGTCAGCCTCCCGGTCGCCCGCTGTGTCGCCGACGAGACCGCCAGCACGCGCAAACTCGTCGGCGCTGCTGTCTTCGGCCGGACCTTCCTGCGCGTTCTTGTCCATGTTCAGGTGCGTGATTTCGGCCATCATCTTGGCAATCTGCGCCGTCGTCAGCGCGTCCTTGCCCTTCAGGCCAAGGAACTCGTTGAGCAGCTTCGCGGCGTTGGCTTCCTTCTCTTCTTCCTTCTCCGCAATCGTGGCCTTGGTCTCGGCGTCCTTGCGGTCGGCTTCGCGCTTGAGCGCTTCCGACTGTGCCTGCGCAAGGATCATGGCCGGGTCTTGTGGCGGTGGCGGCTTCTGGAAGCCGGGCGCGTTCGGGTCGTTGAAGTAGGTGCCTGCATGGCCAAGGTTGGCCTGCTCGATGAACTTTTTCAGGCTTTCGTAAATCTTCTTCTCGTCGGCCAGCCCGATGGCCATCGCCTCGCGCTGCATCATCATCAGCTTTTCAAGCAGCATCAACATCATCTGCTTGTTGTTGAAGCCGAGCCCGACATTCACGTTCATGGACGAACGCTTTTTCCAGGTGCGCGGGTCCACGGTCACGAATTGGCCGGGCGACAGCTCCACTTGCTGCGGCTCGTCAAAATGCTCACGCATGACGGCGTGAATTTTGAGCATGGCGGGCTTGAGCCCGGTTTCCGCCACCAGACGCGCAAGCAGCTCCAGGCGCTGCGAGGCTTGGTCCAGCGCGCCGACGAACGCGCCCATGGTGGACTTTTCGAGCACAGATGGGTCAAGGGACAGCTGCGGCGCAACGCCTGTCCTGATCTGCGGCAGCTCTTTCAGCGCCTCCATAGCGCCGGTGATCTCGGCGACGATGGGCGTGATGGTCTCGGGCACGACGGCCGTGGACGGATCGCCGCGGAACAGGATAACTTCGGCCGTGCCGTCAAGCAGGGCGTCCATGGTGGTGCCGTCCGACAGCAGCGCCGCCTCGTTGACGTAACGCCGCTGGACGTTCTGCCCGTAGATGTTATCGAGCAGCTGGCGCGTCAGCGTGGTCATCAGCTGCTGCAAGTCCATCACCAGTTCAGCGTAACCCATGCCGACGTGACGGTGGGGCACAGGCATGGCCGAGCAAGCCACGACCGCGTGTTCGTCCCACTCTTCGTTGTCGCAGATGTAGCAGCCCGCCATGATGATGCGGCGCAGTTCGCTGATGCCGTCGCCATCCCAATCGACACGCATATACGCGGTGTGCACGACCACTTTCTTATCCGCGTCAAGGTCGTAGCTGTCGTCGTTGTCCTCTTCGTCTTCGTCGCTGTAGAACAGTCGGTTGGTCTCTTCGTCGTTCCACACGTCGTCATCCGACGGCTTGATGTCGTCCACGTCCAGGTCGTAGCCCATCTCGCGAACGTCGGACAGCGTCATCTCTTCGCGGACGATGACGGCCTTGCAGCGCTCCAGTGACAGCTTGTGGTGGCCGTCGTCCACGATCACCTTGTCACCGGCCAGCGTCTCCACGACGACGCGCTTGGTCTTCTTCACCTCGGTCCGGGTGATGTCGTACAGCGTGATCTTCTCGCCGGTCTCCGGGTCGACCTGCTTGCGTTTCTTGTCCACCTCGTAACCGAGCCCTTGCGCCTCCAGGGCGTCCAGGGCGATATCGGTCAGGTCGGCAAGGCGCTGCGTGTCCCGCACCTCTTCTTCGGCCGCCGTGACCGACAGATAGGCGTTGGGGTTCATCAGCAGGTCTTTGAGGAATTCGTACAGCACCATGAAGCCGGACGCTTCCGGGTTGCCGTCGAAGAACCAATAGTTCACCGCCTCAGTTTCGTGCTGCGCCTGCGCCACATCCTGCGGCCCCGACGGGCGGAACTCCACAGCCTTGACGCCGCCGAGGAAAACCCGCATCAGGGCTGGCAGCGCCCACTCTACGGCCTGGAGCACCTCGCGGGTGACGATCTTGGAGTAGCCGTCGCGCTCGTTGCCGTAGGGCTCGCCCATATAGGCGTCGTAAGCGTCCTGCCGGGCGTCGGTGACTTCGCCGTCGTCGGAATTGATGCCGCTGCGGACCACAGCTTGAATGCGCTTCACCAACCACGCATCGTCCTTGTCGCGCGTCTCGCGCTGACGGTCGGTGTAGGCAGCTTCGGCCATGGTCCGCAACCTTTACTGTTTAAACGCAGATATTACGCCGTCGCAGCCGAAACCGCAAACATGGCACCGGCCTGAATATGCGTGGCAGCGGTCGCCGCCTCGCGGCCCGCGACCGGGTGCCGACTGTCCACCATGCCTTGCAGCTCGGTGTAGAACGCAGCGGCGAGACACTTCAGCGTGTCAACCTTTTGGTTGCCAGACGGGTTGAAGCTACGGCGAGCACGCGCAAGCGCCTCGTCCGTCAGCACAACCTGCACGTCGCGCTTATTCTCGCCTTCGACGGTCGTAATCGTCACAGTCGTCGTCATATGTCATCCATCCTTGTTTCAGACATGATAAAGGCCGGGACGCAAAACGTGCCCGGCCTGAAACTCTTACACCACAACACAACGCATACGCTAGTAGGCTTTCGCGCCGCCCTTGCGACCGTATTTCGGCCCGGTCGCTTTCGGCCCCTTGCTGCCCATATTTTTGGGCTGCCGAGCCTTGGGCACGCTGACTTTCCGTGGGCGTTTCGCCATGGTGTCCTTACCTCAAACTATCGGCAGCGACCGCTGTTGCAATTCCATGCTGTGCGAGCGTGGCCACCTTTGGCCGCTGCCTACCCCCGGGAGGGAGACCTTAGTGATGCTTGACCGTCTTGTACCCGCCGCCAGCGCTGGCGGACTTCTTCGTGCTGGTAGCCTCGGACTTGCTGCCCGAGCCGATACCGCGCTTGCCCTTGACGGTGCGCCCGTCGCACTTGTGACCCTTGGCCATCTACATAACTCCAGCTCGCCTTGAATTGTGCCCAATGCCTGGACTGGCCTTGCGATAGTCGCCATGTTCGCGACCGCGCCGAGCGTCCCGCAATCGCGATGCCCTTGCTAGTTCGTTTACACCCTTTTCGTCACGGGTGGAAGTCGATTTGTGTCGGAAGCCGTGGCCGAATTGCGCAAAGCTGTCAAAGCCGTGCTTGAACTTGGTGCGTTTCAGGTGCGGCTGGAATTCCTGCAAGTTCTGGTCAAACTTGTAGCGCACATTCTCCAGGCACAGGACGCCGACTTCGCAGTTCTTTTCGTCAAAATAGCAATTGTTCAAGTTCTGACGCACCATGTGCACAGCTTCTTCTTCGCTGGCGATGCGCGGCACAATATAGGTCTCGCCACCAAGCAGTTCTTCGCGCAACACTTCTTCGCGCGTGAGACCATCGGAGCGCGTCATCTCTATGACATCAGCATCGTGCGGCAGGTGGTGTGTGCCGTAATTGTACGGCTTTTCATTGATGATCTTGGCGTAATGGCTCAAATCGTGGAAGTTGTCTTCGTGGTAGTCGATGAACCGTCGTTCGAAGCCGACCGCCTGCATGAACCAAATGGCCATCTTGTCGTTGCGGCCCAAATCCCAGAAGGTATGAACAACATGGTTGCGCGACCAAGGAACGCGGCAGATGTGCCCGCGCTTCCGCAAGAAAGCCATCGTTCGCGCGAGCGGTGCGCCAGCGATAATACCGCGAAACGCCTCGTCAGGCGTTGACGGATACTCGCGCCACATCTTGTCGCCCTGCTCGCGCGATTTGGCGATGTACCAATTGCGCTGCTCGCGGTCAAGCTTGATGCCGCTTTCTTCATACAGTTCCTTGAAGTAGTCGCGCTCAACGTCGTCGGGCTCGTAATAGTCCTTCAGCCGGTATTCGCGCGTCAGCCACCAAGGATAGAAGAAGAATTTGTAGTCCATCGGCGACAGCTGCGCGTCAACGTCGTCCAGACGCTTAGCTTTCGTGCACATGTCATAGAAGTGACCGTGCGCGCCTTCCGCCGTGCTTTCGATGATGATGACGTTGTTGCTGCTAACCGTGTTCAGCGCGCCCGTCTTTACTTCTTCGGCCTTCTCCGGAAACTTGGCGCACAGCTTGCCGTATTCCGAGATGTGCAGATATTGCAGCGTGTCCGACCGCAGCGACGTGCCGACCGTGATGTAGCTGCCGTTCGAGAACTTCAGCTGGTTGGCCGCGTCCTGGTCCGCCTCGGGCACATACTTGCGCTTGAAGTCTGCCGGGATGTTGTCGTAGGCGAGCTTTATTTTCTTCTCGAAGAACTTCTCGGCGTCTTCCTTGTTGTGGGCGATGACACCGCAAGACGTGTTGTCGGTAAACAGTGCCGTGTCCAGCAGAAACAGCTGGATAATCGTAGTAAAGCCTATCTGCCGCGACTTCAGAATAAGGTTGCGCTTGTGCATGTTGCGCAGGAAGTCGTATTGCTCGGGCTTGATGCTGAAATCTTGCAGCACGCCGTCTTTGTCCACGATCTTGTAAATCGTGTTTAAACGCAAATACTGGTTCGTCAGCAGGTCTTCGTCTGTGACCTTGGCGTAGTTGATGCGTGGAGGTGTGCGGATGTGATCGGCCCGCCCGCCATCGCGTGGCAAGGCGGGCCGTGTGACGCGAAACGCTCGTTCGGTAAGCCTGAACGCGCCACGGGGCATAGGCTACTCGTCGCGGCTCTTACGGGACGCCCGGCTGCGGGACGTGGCGTCCTCGGTGTTCAGCTCGCTCGTCTCACTGGTCTGGCCAGCGTCGGGCTTGGCGTCCGGTGCAGGGCGCTGGTTGCCCTGGTCAGACGGCACAGGCTCGCCGGGCTCGCGCTTGATTTCGTCGGTCGGCGCGTCGTCCGGGTTGCTGACGATGGGGCGGATGTCGCCGCCGACGAACACCGCACCCTGTCCGATAAGCTCGAAGTCGTAGCCGCTGCCCGGCTCAATGGACCGAACATGCGGCTTTTCGCCGGGCTGTTCGACGCGGATGCTGGCGGGCGCGTCACCGGCCACAATGCTGACTTTGGTTGCCATGGGATTTCCTTTCGCTAGCAGCGCCGTTATAGCGCTGCTAGTCGAACACGCCAACGGGCAAATCGTTGCCGTAGGACACGTCCGCGAGCACGGGGCGGCCGTTGACGCACAGCGAGCGACACAGCGCAGCCCAGCGGTCGCGATAGGCCTGTGCGGTTGGGCCGCTGCTATGCACCCTGCCGTCCATCAGTTCGCGTACATCGCGGATGTACTGGAGCTGCGTGCGCCGCCACATGATGCGCTGGAGCTGCGCATCATTTTCGGACCGGCAGCGAGCGCGCAACCATTCGTCACGAAAATAGCGGGCAAACGCAGCCGGGTCGCGCTTTACCTGTTCGGCGTTCATGACGCGCTCGGCTTGTGCGGGTTGGCGATGTCGATGAGCAAGTCGAACAGCAGGTCAGCGCCGTCCAGCAGCATCGTCAGCGCGGCGCGCTGCTCGGGCGTGGTCGGGCCTTCGTTGGCCATCTTCTCCAGCGCGTCCAGGAAGTCCGCCTTACGGTCGCGCATGCGGCCCCTGTAGCGGGCGTAGGGCGTGGTCTCGCCCTTAGTCCCCGGTTGCATCTCTTCGGCGCTTGCGGGCGCGTCTGCGCTCTTCTTCACCGTCTGGCTCGTCACCTTCCCGGTCTTCGGCGTAGTCGTCTTCGTCTCGTTCATCGTCGTCCCCGTCCTCATCGTAAAGCACGCCCTTGGCGTACAGGTCTTGCTCGGTCTGTCGGCGGGCCAGCACCTCGGCCAGCCCTTCGCGATTGCCCTGGAGCTGGAGCTTGCTCTTAGGCGTGTAAGGCTCGCTGCGCTTCTCCAGGAACCATCGCGTCGTCGTCATGTCCTTGTCGATGCGAATAGCGTCCGCCACGTTGCTATTCGCATCAGCAATCAGGTTGTCCAGCGCGTTGACGATAACAGCGTTTAAACGCGGATATTCGCGCCGCCACCTCGCCACATCGGCCGCGCTGATGTCCATGCCGTAGTGCTCGCTCAAGATGCGCGCAACGTCTGAATTATTCGTTAACCCGCTGATGCTGTACGACCTGATCAGGTCGACCATCGAGTGGGAGAAACGCGCCTTTGCCACAAAGCTATTCCCAATAGCCAATAATCCACGCGAACCACGCGCACATTGCCGCAAGGTATACGATCCACACGACAGGCGCAACGACCCAAGCGGGCCAATGTCTAGGATGCCAGCGCATAGCGTGTCTGCCTCTTATCGACTTCCAACGCCGCCTGCACAGACAGGCCGGGCGGCAGCATCACGTCAATCATCTCGGTCAGCTGCTGCGGCGCGTCCAGGTGCACAGGCCGCACGCTGTCCGCCTGTGATGCGAGCGCTGCCATGATCTGCACGTCACCGGGCGGGCGCATCAGCCCGTACACGGCCGATTTGACCGGCACACGACTGGCGAGGCGCAGCGCTATGTTGATGAGTGCGACGGCGCAGACCGCAGCGGCGACATCGGACCGGCACAGCGTCAGTGCGCCGATAGCGAGCCCGGCATTGAGCGCGACCGTGCGCCACCCACGGCAACGCGGTATGCGAATGGTGATGTAGTCGTCGTCGGTCATTTGCGTGCACTCGCTTTGTCAATCCAATACCGCACGTCATCTGCGCGACCATCCTTGTGGTCGGCGATAAGCGCCATTATCGCGGCACGTATCACCGCTGACGCCGTAACACCACAAGCATCCGCAATGGCGTACAGGTCACCATCCATGTCGCGCGTCACAGCCGTGGTCAATACGTGACAGTAGACCTGCGTGCGTTTTTTGGTGGGCGCGCTGGCCGCATTCGACCGTTGCACAGCTTTGCGCTTGCGCCAATACTCGCGCTGCGTTTTGACCGCAGCGGCGTGACGTTGCGCGGCGCGTTCTTCATCGGAAATCATCTGTAACCCTCCATGTCCTGTCCATATAATATGTGAGATGTGGACACGTCAAGCACAGACGGGCGCGGCCAAGTGTGGCTACGAAGGCATCTTAACGGGTACTGAGAACACGTCGCCATAACCCATTGATTTTGCACAGAACGCGCCGCTATAGCCCTGGCTACAATGATTTTCGGGTTAGCCGCCCCTAAAATAGAGACAACTGCCATATACGGTATATGTCCCCTGTCCCGCTAATTCCCCCTCTTTCCTATACTTTATTGTAGCCATTGTAGACAACAGCCCAAGCTGCTGTGCTATAACGATTTTTTCAGGGTCTGATGCGGCTACAATGATATACAATGGCTACGCCGACGCGGCGCTGTGTAAAATTATTTGACGTTTAAACGTAAAAAGATTTGACAGCGCATGTGAACACCCCCTAATGTCGTTTTCACAGACAACGACACACCGATAGGGGGCTTCACATGAACATGCACTTTCAGGCTTCGATCTTCGCGACCGTCACCGTCCGCACCATATCGTGGGAAGTGAACGGTACACAGTTTCAGGCGCGCAACTTTCGCGGCTTCCTGATTGTCAACTACTGGCCTGCGGTAGACAGTGACACTGCTGTGCACAGCGACAACGACGAAGAGGGCACGTACGTCCGCGTCAGCGCCGACGAGCGTTGGGACTTCAACAGCGACGACGACGCTGCCGACTATGTGGACGCGTTCTGCAACGAGCTGGACGCTCGCGGCTACTACGCCGACCGCGAAGAGATGCTTCGCGAATGGCGCGTTTAAACGTAAAAAGATTTGACAGTGCTGGCGAACACCGGCACTGTCTCCACCAACACCAAGGGGACACCGACATGACCACCACCAAGCTCGATATCTGGATACACGGCAAAAGCCAGTCTGTGCGCCTGCCCGTCCACGTCGCCAACGCCTTCAAGGCCAAGGCCAGCGCGTTCAACATCACCCTCGGTTTCGCCGCTACCACAGCGCAGCGCGATTGCAACGGCACCTTGGCCGAAGCGATTACCGAGTGGGTGAAGGGTGAAGCCATCCACACCACCCGCGAAGCCTATATCGGCGCGGCTGTGGAGCTGATGCGTCCTGTGTTCGCCGGGCGCGGCTACCCGCTACCCGACAACATCCGCGCCACCATCGCCTTCACCTCGAAGGGCTGGAGCGGCAAGCATCGCGGCGAATGTTGGGTGCCCGACATGGCCGCCGACGGTGCCGTGGAAATCATGGTGTGCATCACCGAAAGCGAGACGAGCGAGATTGTGTCCATCCTGACGCATGAGCTGGCGCACGCCGCGCAAGGGCGGGCGGCCACCGAGCGGGCGGCCAAGCTGAAGGAAGGCACCAAGGCACAGGCCAGCATGCTGAAAGCTGCGAGCGGTCACGGCAAGGTGTGGAAAGAGGTGGCCGCCGCTGTCGATCTGGTGCCCGTCGAGAAAGAGACCAAGGGCGGTACCAAGGAAGACTGGACGCGCGCCCATGGCGGCGACGCTTGGAAGGTGTGGGCGCAGCCCATCATTGACCAGCTGGGCAAGTGCCCGCACGCGGCGCTGGCTAAGCAGGTGAAGAAGGAAGCCGAAGAAGGCAAACAGACGACGCGCATGCTGAAACTGGTCCACGAAGATTGCGACATCGCCATCGACAACAGCGTGACGTGGCGCATGTCTGCTAAGCATATCCGCGACATGGTGCAGGTGGCGTGCCCGTGCTGCGGCAAACGCATCGACAATCCGCATTATGAGGGTGCGGCTGACGAGGACGACGAAGCCGAGCCCGAGACGGACCCGGAGAACATCTACAACCGCCCGTCCATTCGCAAGTCGATCAATGAAGACCTTGCGCGCGTAGGCAAGCCGGTGACGCGCAAACAGGAAGCCGAGACGGTCAAAGCCCGCACCAAGGGCGTGCGTCTAGACGGCCGCAGCCCTGTGCGCAAGATGCTGGACGACGCGGCACACGAAAGCGCCTCGGTAATGGACTATGCGAACAGGCTGCGCGACAAGGCCGTGGCCACGCTAAACCCGACGCGCCAGCGCGAGATTGAAACGCGAAAACGGAGGACGTAGTGGGTCGGAAGAAGCTGGACAACCCGACGACGCGCGAAGGGCTCGGCAAGGAAGGTTGGGCGGACTACATGCGCAACTACCGCGCCAACCATCCGACCGAGAAGAAGCGCGACCCGAACCTTGACCGCTCAAAACCCGA
>Ga0066905_100000304_pt1 | contig 12570 bp, 13 predicted proteins | sample PanSoiMetaPlot36_FD_67483 | JGI IMG/M metagenome (GOLD analysis project Ga0066905, IMG submission 67483) | Tropical forest soil microbial communities from Panama analyzed to predict greenhouse gas emissions - Panama Soil Plot 36 (version 2) | ecosystem: Environmental > Terrestrial > Soil >... | reverse complement strand
CTTCGCCGGGGCCTGCCGGATCGAACAGCACGACCTCATGGCCCTTGCGCAGCAAGAAGCTCGCCGTGGTGACCCCGATCATGCCGGCGCCAATGACCGCCACCCTCTTTGGCGCTGCCGCCTGCCCCATCTCCCCCTCGACCGCGTGACCGCCCAACCAGCGCCCGGATCTTAAGGAGCGCCGGCGGGAAGATAAAGTCGCCGCACCTTACCCTTGAGTGCCCGCCAGATCGGCCAGGAAACGGTCGATGCCCTCCCCCGAGCAGGCCGATCCGCACCGGCCGCGGCGCACACCTGCCGCAAAGATGGTTGCCTTCTGGCACCAACATGCCGATGGTCGCCATCGGGCACGCCCTGGTGGCGGCGCGGCCCGCTGTCGGGACGGCGGCCGTCCCGCCAAGGGCCAAGTTTGCAAAGCCGTGTGCGGAGCAACCGATGGGCAATGATACCGGCCATGAACGCATCGCTTACGGCGGCAAGGCCGTCTACGGCGCGCGGCTCGGCATTTTGATGCTCGAAGCGCGCTTTCCCCGCATACCCGGCGACATGGGCCACGCCGGCACTTGGCCGTTTCCGGTGCTCTACAAGGTGGTGACAGGCGCTTCCCCGCGGCGCGTCGTCATCGATGCGGCGAGCGGGCTGCTCTCCAGTTTCATCGAGGCGGCGCGGGAACTCGAGTCGCTCGGCGCCGATGGCATCACCACCAACTGCGGTTTTCTCTCGCTCTATCAGCGCGAGCTGGCGGCTGCGGTGAGGGTACCGGTGGCGACCTCGAGCCTGATGCAGGTGCCGATGATTGCCAGCACCTTGCCGGCCGGCAAGACGGTTGGCATTGTCACCGTCAGCGCCGCCAGCCTGACACGCGAGCACCTGCTCGCGATCGGATTGAACCCCGGCTTGCCGATCGTTGGCACCGAGGCCGGCCGGGAGTTCACGCGCGTGCTGATCGGCAACGAAGAGCGGCTCGACGTGGCGGCCGCCGAACAGGACATCCTTGCGGCCGGCGATGCCCTGCTGCGCCAGGAGCCGGCGGTCGGCGCGATCGTGCTCGAGTGCACTAACATGGTGCCCTATGCGCGCGCCCTGCGCGATCGGCTGGGCATCCCGGTCTACGACATCTATAGTTTCATGCTGTGGTTCCATGCCGGGCTGGCGCCGCGGGATTTTGGACACCCGGGATCTGCCCGGCAGCCGTGGCGAGAGCGCTAGCCGCCATTCTCACCTAAGGGCAACCGCGCTCGACGCCGGCGTTGGGCGCTTGCGACCCGCACTGCCATCGCATGAGCCAGGCGGCCAGGGTCTCGACCGCCGCCGTCAATGCACCGGCATTGTCGATGACGAGCTCGGCATCGGCCGCTGAAAAGTCGCTGGCGCGCCTCAGCCGCGCCGCCTGCTCCTTTCCGTCCTCGCGGCCGCGGTGCGCCAGTCTGGCGGCGCGGGTCGCAGCCGGCGCATCGATCAGCACCACCGCGGCGTGCCGATAGCGCCGGCGGGCGCTGGCAGCGACACTGCGCGAGGCATTGAAAACGACGCAGCCGCCGGCGCCAACCGCCGCGTCGATCTCGATTGGAATGCCGTAGCTGAGCCCATGCGCCTGCCAGTGCAGCGCATAACGGCCGGCAGCAAGCTCGGCGGCAAATTCACTTTGGCTCACGCCGTCGTGCTCCTCGGCGCTGCCTGGTCGACGCGTCACCACCCGCCGTGGAAAAGTGAACTCACCACTGTCGCCCAGTCGGCGCCTCACCTCGGCCAAGATCGCATCCTTGCCGGCGCCGCTCGGGCCGACGATCAAGGCGACCCGCCCCGGCCCGAGATCGGCGGTCACCTCCCCATCAGATGATGCGTCGTCCGCCACGGTAGACCTCACGAACCACGGGAAGGTCGCCCACAACATGAACGCGCGCCAGATCCGCGCGCAGCCCCGCGGCGATCTGCCCGCGGTCGTGGAGCCCGGTGGCCGCGGCCGGGTGCAGCGTGACCGTGCGCAGCGCCGCCGGCAAGCCATAGCCGTCGATGCGGCGGGCAAGATCGAAGGCCCCCATCAACAGGCTGGCCGGGACGTAGTCGGAGGACAGGATATCGAGCACGCCCTCTCGTGCCAGCGCCTCGGCGGCGACATTGCCCGAATGCGACCCGCCGCGCACCACGTTGGGCGCCCCCATCAGCACGGCAATCCCGGCCCGGTGCGACGCGGCGGCGGCCTCGACGGTGGTCGGGAATTCGGCGATGGCGGCACCGTCGGCGATCGATTCCGCAACGTGCGCCGGCGTGGCATCGTCGTGACTGGCGGTCACCACCGCGCTCGCCTTGGCCAGCGCCACCAGCCGGACGCGATGGCGCTGGTAGTTGGCCGTGAACTGCTCCCGCCTGCTGACCATGATCCGCTCGAGCTCGGCGTCGGGCAGGCTCAATTTGCCGCCGTAGTAGGTCTTCCAGGCACCGACATCGCAGAACTGGCGCGCGCCCGGGGTGTGGTCCATCAACGAAATGAGATCGGTATCGTAGCTGTCGAGCAGCCAGGCGGTCTGCTCGACCACGTCGTCGGCACAGATTTCGCAGCGCAGGTGCAGACGATGATCGGCGCGCAGCAGACCCTCGGTTCTGGCGGTGTCGATGGCACCGAGCACCGACGTCAGCTCGGCGGCAACGGAATGGTAGCCGGCATCGGAGCCGACCCGCACCGAGTCGAACACGGTGGTAATGCCCGATGCCGCAATTTGCGCATCGTAGGCGACCACGGCCGCCACCGGTGGCCACGCTACCTTTGGGCGCGGCCGCAGGTGATTCTCCAGATGATCGGTATGCAGTTCAATCAGACCGGCAACGATGAGATCGCCGCTGCAATCGATGCCGCGTTCCGGCGCTCGGCCTTCGCCGACCTCGAGGATATGCTCGCCGCCAATGGCAACCCAGCCTTCGATCACTGCCGCCGGCAGCACGATCCTGGCGTTCTCGAAGATCTTGGTGCTCTGCACTGGCGATCTCTCAAGCTCGAAAACGACTAACGTCGATACTGTTATCCGCGACCTGCCGCTTGACGTCGTCATCATGAAAGATACCGATCAGCGCCGCGCCCGAGCGCTTGCGCTGGCGTATGAAGTCGATGACGGCGGCGCGGTTCTTCTTATCGAGGGAAGCGGTCGGCTCATCGAGCAGCAGCACAGGATGGGTGGCGACGAAGCCGCGTGCGATATTGATGCGCTGCTGTTCGCCGCCGGAGAAGGTGGCGGGCGGCAGCTGCCAAAGCCGCTCCGGGATGCCCAACCGCGCCAGCAGCTCGGCCGCGCGTGCGCGTGCGGTTGCCGCTTCGAGGCCGTTGTCGCGCGCCGATGCCGCCACCACATCGAGCGCGCCGACCCGCGGAATGGTGCGCAGGAACTGACTGACGTAGCCGATCACCGAGCGGCGCAGGCGCAGCACGTCACGCGGCGAGGCACGCGCGACATCGCTCCAGCCGTCGCCATCGCGCACCAGGATGCTGCCGGCATCGACCCGGTAGTTGCCGAAGATCATTTTGAGAATCGACGACTTGCCGCTGCCGGAGGGTCCGTCCAGAACCAGGCACTCGCCGGCGTTGACTTCGAACTTCACCGCGCGCAGCACCGGCAGCACGGCGCCGGCACGCAGGTGCATGATGAAGGTCTTGTCAACGCCGTCGAGCCTGATCATGGTGCTGTCGTCGGCGCGCATGCCTCACCCACGCAAATCCGAAGCCACCAACAGCTGCGTGTAGGGTTCGCGTGGATCATCGAGCACCTGATCGGTGAGACCGGTCTCGATCACGCGCCCGTAACGCATGACGATGATCCGGTGCGAGAGCAGCCGTGCTACCGCCAAATCGTGGGTGACGATGATGACCGCCAGCCCGTGGTCGGCCACCAGACCGCGCATCAGGTCGATCAACCGCGCCTGCACCGACACGTCGAGACCACCGGTTGGTTCGTCCATAAAAATCAGGCGCGGCGCGCTCACCATATTCTTGGCGATCTGCAGGCGTTGCCGCATACCACCGGAGAACGTGGTCGGCAGATCGTCGATGCGATCGCCGTCGATCTCGACCCGCGCCAGCCAAAGCCTGGCTTCGCGCCGGATGCTGGCGTAGTTGCGCCAGCCCACCGCCATTAGCCGCTCGCCGACATTGCCGCCCGCCGAAACATTCATGCGCAAACCCAAGCGGGCGTCCTGGTGCACGAACCCCCAATCGGTGCGCGACAGCAGGCGGCGTTGCGCCTCCTCGAGCTGGAACAGGTCGCGCACCAGGGCATCGCGCATGCGGAAGTGGACGCTGCCGCGGGTCGGGCGCAGCTGTGTGGACAAGAGCGAGAGCAGGGTGGATTTGCCCGATCCCGACTCGCCGACCACCGCCAACACCTCGCCGGCATAGGCCTCGAGGTCGACATCGAGACAACCGACGCGCACACCGTAGAACTTGGTGAGGCCCGCGGCGCTGATCAGCGGCACCTCAGCGGTGCTCATGGCCCCTCTCCCCGCCGTCCCCGGCTTGCCGCGCCGGCCGCCGCCGCTCGCAGTAGTCCGTGTCCGAGCATACGAACATGCGCCCACCCCGATCGTCGGTGACGACCTCATCCAGATAGGCGTCGGTGGCACCGCACAGCGCACAGGGTGCCGTGAAGCGGGTGCGCTCGAAGGGATGATCCTCGAAATCGAGACTGAGGACGCGCGTGTAGGGCGGCAGCGCATAGATGCGCTGTTCACGACCGGCGCCGAACAGCTGCAACGCCGGCGACATGTGCATCTTCGGGTTGTCGAATTTCGGGGTCGGCGAGGGATCCATCAGATAGCGCTGATCGACCATGACCGGATAAGCGTAGGTGGTGGCGATGTGCCCGTGCCGGGCGATATCCTCATAGAGCTTGACGTGCATCAGGCCGTAGTCCGCCAGGGCGTGCATCTGCCGGGTCTCGGTCTCGCGCGGCTCGAGGAACCGCAACGGCTCGGGGATCGGCACCTGGTAGACGAGGATCTGGCCGTCCTTGAGCGGCGTCTCGGGAATGCGATGCCGGGTCTGGATGATGGTTGCCTCGCTGGTCCGGGTGGTGGTGACAATAGCCGCGGTGCGGGCGAAGAAATGCCGGATCGAGACGGCGTTGGTGGTGTCGTCGGCGCCCTGATCGATGACCTTGAGCACGTCGTTGGGGCCAAGGATTGACGCCGTCACTTGCACACCGCCGGTGCCCCAGCCGAACGGCATCGGCATTTCGCGGCTGGGGAACGGCACCTGGTAGCCCGGAATGGCGATCGCCTTGAGGATGGCGCGCCGGATGGTGCGCTTGGTCTGTTCATCGAGATAGGCGAAGTTGTAGACCGGCGGCGTGCTCATCGGGCGGCCTCGCCGTCGCTGTCCGGCGCCGGTTCGCTAGCCTCGCAGGTCGCGCCGCGCGCCAGCAGCCATTCGGCGCGCAGCTGCCGCAGCAGCGCCAGCTCCGCCTGGAAGTCAACGTAGTGCGGTAACTTCAGGTGCTCGACGAAGCCGCTCGCCTGCACGTTGTCGCAATGCGACAGCACGAATTCCGGGTCCTGGGCCGGTGTTTTCGCCGCCTGGCCCAAGTCCTGACTGCGCAGCGCGCGATCCAACAGCGCCATCACCATCGCCTTGCGCTCGGAGTGGCCAAAGGCCAGGCCATAGCCGCGCGTGAACTGCGGTGGCGCGTGTGCCGAACCGCTGAACTGGTTCACCATCTCGCATTCGGTCAGGGTAATGCGCCCGAGCGGAACCTCGAAGCCGAGTTCCTCGGGCGTGAACGCCACCTCGACCTCGCCCATGCGGATCTCGCCCGCAAACGGGTGGGTTCGGCCGTAGCCGCGCTGGGTCGAATAGGCGAGCCCGAGCAGGAAACCTTCATCGGCGCGCGCCAGGCCCTGCAGGCGAACATCCCGGTCGGCCGGAAACGCCAGCGGATCCCGGGTGATGTCGCCCACGGGTTTGGCATCGGCAGCGGCGTTGGCCTCGATCAACCCCTCGCGATCGAGCAGCACCGTCACGTGCGGGGTCGGCTCTGCCACCGGCTGTACTCGCCCACGAGGCTCGCTTGGCGCCGGCGCCGGCGAGCCGGGATCAAACAGGCGATGCGTATAATCGAAGGTGGGACCCAGCAGCTGGCCGCCCGGCAGATCCTTGTAGGTTGCCGAGATCCGGCGGCGGAGCTGCATGGCGCCGGTATCGACCGGTTGCGCGTAGCCGAGCCGGGGCAAGGTCGTGCGATAGGCGCGCAACAGGAAGATGGCCTCGATCAGGTCGCCGCGCGCCTGCAGCACCGCTTGCGCCGCCAGATCGGGATCGTAAAGAGAGGCCTCGCACATCACCCGATTGACGGCAAGTGTGAGCTGCTCGCGCACCTGCTCGACGGAAATCTCCGGTATGCTGGGGTCGCCGCGCCGCTCGCGGGCCAGTAGTTCATGCGCCGCCGCAATCGCCGCCTCGCCGCCCTTGACCGCAACATACATCAGGCCGCCTCCGCGACGCGTACGCTGCGCGGCAAGGCCGCAATGGCGTTGGGCGTGATGAAAAAAATATCGACCCCACGGGGGAAGCGGGAGCGGTTGCGCGCCAGCTCGGACAAGAACTGGCTGGGCACCGGTGCGGCGCGCAAGCGGGCCGCGTGCGGAATGCCCGGCCCCTCGAGCCGCCAGCCGCGGGCCTCCAAGGTTGCAACTTGCATGAGGATGGTGGTGGAACGGTCCGGATACTCGGGCGTGCCCTGCTGAAAGCCGCCCAGCGGCGGCAGCCGCGCGGCATCGGCAACGACCGCGAACGCCGCCGCGGCCGGCGAGGCCACCAGCCTGGCACCGGTGTGAAAGCGCACAAAGTCGGCAACCTCGGGGCTTTCCGCCAGCTGATGATCGAGCCACACCGGGGTCTCGAAATCCGCCAAGGTCAAAAGCAGCGCCGCGGCTGGCGCGCTGAGCGGCGGTGGCGGCAGCAGCTGCGGGTTGCAATTTTCAATGCTGCCGGGCCGCGCCATGGCGGCCAGCGCCAGACGAAACGTCGATTGCGATTGGCGCACGGCATCGCCAAAGCCCGGTTGCCACATGCCTCAATCCTCGCCGCGGACCAGGGTGAAGAACTCGACCTTGGTGGCCGCCGTGGCCACCCGCACCCGGGCCGCCTCGGCTGCGACGCGCGCCTCGACCGGCGCCACCAGGCTCGCCTCGAGCCTGGCGTGGTAGTCGGCGTCCTGCCCGAGCGCGTCGACCAGCGCGGCCAACCGGGCCCGGCGATGCGAACGACCAAGAAGATAGGAAAACCCCATGCGACCGGTGCCAAGACGCACGGTGGCCCGCGTCACGATCGCCTCACCCAGGTTGAACGGTTGACCGCTGGCGCCGATGCGGCCGCGCAGCATCACCAGTCCGGTCTGTGGCGGTCTGAGCTCTTCCACCGCCGGCAATTCGCCAAGCGTCGCCAGCGCCGATTCGAGTTCGGCCTCGGTCGCATCCGCGCACACGCCCATGAGTGCCCGACGCCGGTCGCTGTCGGCTGCAATAGCGCCGCTGCCGTTCGCCTCAGCCCTCGCCATGCTCGGCTCATAGCGAGGCTACTTAAAACTTTTGTGACGTTTTGCGGCGTTGGCCCTGACGTTGTTACACACTTGTCATCATGGCGTGGCTTGCTTGTCGCGGCGCATCGCTAGGTGTGCGGGCGCCAGTGGGCGGCGGCAGTCAGGGGACAGCAGATTGGCCAGCGCAGCCATCGAGGTGATCGGCATCGAGAAGTCCTTCCGCGCTGGAACGCCGGTGCTGCGGGACATCTCGTTCAGCATCGAAGCCGGCGAGATGGTGGCCTTGATCGGCGCCTCGGGGTCCGGCAAATCGACCTTGATTCGCGCCATTGCCGGCCTCGTCACCATCGATCGGCCCGGGCCTCGCCCCGCCACCGACGCCGGCGGCAGCATCCGGGTGCTCGGTGAGCCGATCCAAGAGGGCGGCCGCATTTGCGCCTCGGCTTCGCGGCTTAGAGCCCGCATGGCGATCATCTTTCAGCAATTCAACCTGGTTCCGCGACTGTCGGTGCTGACCAATGTCTGCCTCGGGCTGCTCGGCCAAATTCCCGGCTGGCGCGGCACGCTAGCGCGCTTTCGCAGCGCCGAAAAGTTGCGCGCAATGCAGGCGCTGGCGCGGGTCGCCATTGCCGAACACGCCTTGAAACGTGGCTCGGAGCTGTCCGGCGGTCAGCAGCAGCGCGCCGCCATCGCCAGGACCCTGGTGCAGGGCGCCAACGTCTTGATCGCCGACGAGCCGATCGCGTCGCTCGATCCCAGGGCCGCGCGCCGCGTCATGGACATCCTCGCCGCGCTGAACCGCGAAGACAACATCACCGTGCTGGTTTCCCTGCATCAGGTCGAATACGCGCTGCGCTATTGTCCGCGCACCCTGGCGCTGCGCGATGGCCGTATCGTCTACGACGGGCCGAGCGACGCCCTGACGCCGGGCTTCCTGAGCGAACTCTACGGTGCCGAAAGCGAGGAGTTGTTTCTGCCGGCGGCGCCGGGCAATCGCCCCGCCAACGGCCTCGCGCACGGCCTCGATGGCGAAGGCCAATGGCCGAGCGCTACTGCCGCCGCGCCGGCGTGAGCACGATCTCCCTTCTTCCGGACCCCTGGTTCGGCAGGCACTGAGCGAGAAACTGAGCAAGACAGGCAAGGAGTATGCACATGCTTCGCCCACTGATGGCGGCATCGATTGCGGTTACGCTGGCAATCACACCTGCGGCTGCGGCCGAGGACGTCAACTTTGGCATCATCTCGACGGAAACGACCACCAATCTGAAAGCCATCTGGGAACCGTTCCTGGCCGACATGACCAAGCAGACGGGCCTCAACATCAAAGCCTTCTACGCCTCCGACTATGCCGGCGTGATCGAGGCCATGCGCTTCAACAAGGTGCAGGTCGCCTGGTTCGGCAACAAGTCGGCGATGGAGGCCGTCGACCGCGCCGGCGGCGAGATCTTTGCGCAGACGGTCGATAAGGACGGCAATCCCGGCTACTGGTCGCACATCATCGTGCACAAGGACAGCCCGCTCAAGACGCTCGAGGATGTCTTGAAGTGCGACGCCAGCCTCGACTTCGGCATCGGCGATCCGAACTCGACCTCGGGCTTCCTGGTGCCGACCACCTTCATCTTCTCGGCGCGCAGCATCGATCCCAAGAAATGTTTCAAGACCGTGCGCAACGCCAACCACGAGGCCAACGCCCTGGCGGTCGCCAACAAGTTGGTGCAGGCCGCCACCAACAACAACGAAAATCTGCAGCGCCTGGCCAAGACCGCACCCGACAAGGCCAAGGAAATCCGCGTGATTTGGACCTCGCCGCTGATCCCCTCCGATCCCTTGGTGTGGCGCAAGGACCTCGATGCCGGCCTGAAGAAGAAGATCGCCGACTTCATCTTCAGCTACGCCACCAATAACGAGGAGGAGAAGAAGGTGCTGGCCGGGCTGCAATGGGCACCCTTTAAGAAGTCCGACAACAATCAGCTGCTGCCGATCCGGCAGATGGAGGTCAACAAGGCGTTGGCGAAGCTCAAGGCCGACACCAGCGTGGCCGAGGCCGACAAAAGCGCGCAGGTTGCCGAGCTGCAAAAACAGTTCGACGAGCTGGGCAAGAAGATCGCCGCCACGAAGTGACCCTGGGGTCACGACAAGCCTGGCGCGCGGCGCAAACATGGTCTGCGCCGTGCGCCTATATTGCAACGGGAGCTGACATGTCGCTGACCGCCGAGGTTCCGGGCCACGCGCGCGAGCCCAGTATAGCCATCCCGCGCCGGCCCCTATCGGAGCGCGCCCGTGGCTGGATCATCTGGCTTGCCATCGCCGCGCTGCTGGCCTGGAGCTGGGGTCCGGTCGAGATGTACAAGATCGGCGGCCTCATTACCGACTGGCGCAACATGGCCGAGTTCGCTTCCGGCTTCATGCGCCCGAGCCTGCGCGATTGGCCGAGCTACACCTTGCAGATGCTGGAGACCGTGCAGATGGCCCTGTGGGGCACGGCATTGGCGGTGGTGTTCGGCATGCCGTTTGCAATCCTGAGCGCCGCCAACGTGTGTCCGCAATGGGTCGTGCAGCCAGTGCGCCGCCTGATGGATGCCTGCCGGGCGATCAATGAGATCGTGTTCGCGCTGCTGTTCGTGGTTGCGGTCGGGCTCGGGCCGTTGGCCGGCATCCTGGCGCTGACGATCCACAATATCGGCATCGTCGCCAAGCTGTTTTCCGAGGCGGTAGAAGCAATCGACCCGCGGCCGGTCGAAGGCATCCGCGCGACCGGCGCCAATCGCCTGCAGGAAGTGATCTTTGGCGTCGTGCCGCAGGTGATGCCGCTGTGGAGCTCGTTCACGCTCTATCGCTTCGAAACCAATGTACGCTCGGCGACGGTGCTGGGCATCGTCGGCGCTGGCGGCATCGGCCAGTCGCTTTACGAAAACATCCGCGCCTTCCAGTACGCGGAGACCGCGACCATCGTCATCATCGTCGTGATCACGGTGATGCTGATCGACCTCATGAGCGCACGTATCCGCAAATTCTTGCTGTGAGCCAGCGCGGCCCGGCGCCACCGGCCGAGCCCACCCCGCGCGAGCCACCAACCTTGGCGCCGCCGCAGTGGCTGTGTGTGCGCGCCCTGAAAGTTTTTTTGGGCGCGGGGAGCCCCCGCGAATTTCGTGGAGTAACCGGGGGCGCCGTGCGCCCAGCGCCAAGCCGCTGCCCCTTGCGTCCTGGATCGCCCCGTGCCCAGGGCGGCGCCGACGTCACCGGCCGTCTCAGGGTGCGCTACCCGTGGCGGCGCCGTCAGCGCCGTAGAACGCGCGATACCAGGCCACGAAGCGTCGCATGCCCTCGGCAATCGGCGTCGACGGCGAGAAGCCGACGTCGGCAATCAGGCGATCGACGTTGGCGTAAGTAACGGGCACGTCACCGGGTTGCATCGGCAGCATGTTGAGGACCGCCTTGCGCCCAACGGCCGCCTCGATCACGGCAATGAATGCGCCGAGCGCAATCGGGGTCTGGTTGCCGACATTGTAGAGCCGGTGCGGAACCCATTGCGACCCCGTGGTCTCGCCGGCCGGCGGCAGCGGGGCGCGTGGCACAAGCCGCTCCAGCACCTCGACGACATCGTCAATATAAGTGAAGTCCCGCTGCATGCGGCCGTGGTTGTAGACGTCGATCGCCCGTCCCTCGAGGATCGCCTTGGTGAAGGAAAAGTAGGCCATGTCCGGGCGCCCAAAGGGTCCGTACACGGTAAAGAAGCGCAAGCCCGTGCTCGGAATGGCGAACAGACGGGCATAGGTATGGGCCATCAGCTCGTTGGCGCGCTTGGTCACGGCGTAGAGCGAACGGGGATCGTCGACAGCATCGGTCTCGCAAAAGGGCACCTTGCTATTGCCGCCATAGACCGAGCTCGAGGAGGCGTAGAGCAGGTGCTGCACCGGCTGCGCACGGCAGGCTTCCAGAATGGCGAGAAAGCCATCGACGTTGGAGCGGGTATAGGCGGCAGGAGCGCTGAGCGAATAGCGCACACCCGCCTGCGCGGCCAGGTGCACGACATAGTCCGGCTTGAACGTCGCCATCAACGCGCTGACGCGTTGCTGGTCGGCGACATCGCAGCGCTCGAACGCAAAGCCGGCGCCGCCGTCGAGCCGCGCCAGGCGCGCCTGCTTCAGGGTGAGATCATAGTAAGTGTTGAGGTCGTCGAGCCCCAGCACGCGGGCGCCGGCGGCGATCAGCCTGCTGCAGGTGTGAAACCCGATAAAGCCCGCCGCCCCGGTGACCAGGATCCGCCGTTGCTTTAGCGCGCCATCTCGGTTGCCGATCATTGCACCTCTCCGGCGCCACCCTAACACAGCGATTGAGAGCCGCAAAAAACCCAAAGAACATCTGCCCTGAAAGCGCAACAGTGCTGCCGAGCCAAATTAGGGTTGGCCGCCGCCAGCGTCCGACCGCCATTCCAGGGGAGACCGCCTGTTCATCAACGCGGCGGGGTCGCGGAGCTCGCCCGCGTTCGGGCATTGGACGCGCGCCCAAAAATAGGGCGAGACCGGCTCAAATGAGCACGTCCTCACATTGCATCAACGAGCTTGAAGCCGGCAACGTTGAAGAGGCGCACGCCCCTCTGGCGTGGCGCGGAAGCTGAGCGCTGCCTCCCTTTTTGTCCGCGCCTCAAGCTCGGTGATCTCCCGCTTGAGGACCGCCTCCTGCTGGCGCAGCTCGCGCACTCGGCGAGGGCTTACCTCTCGCGCCTGCAAGCGTTTTCGGACGTTGGCAAGCGTTGCACGCTTGCTATTGAGCTCCAGCTTTTCCATCTCGATCATGTCGGCGATGGCGCAGTAGGCCTCGAGCGTAAGCCCGAAACATTCACCCCGCTCTGTCGCCTTGTCCGCAGCCTGCAAGGCCTCCTTGGCCACCCGGCAAATCTCATCGGGGTCGGTGATGCGCGGCATGTTGATGGTCTCTGTCATCCGGTTTGACTGCCGAAATATCCCAGAATTCAACCGTCTCCCATTGCCTAATGGCCTGGCTAGAGTCTCCATTGCCCCGGCCTTTAGGCACAGGCTGTTGGGCTCCC
>Ga0066905_100000303_pt1 | contig 12570 bp, 10 predicted proteins | sample PanSoiMetaPlot36_FD_67483 | JGI IMG/M metagenome (GOLD analysis project Ga0066905, IMG submission 67483) | Tropical forest soil microbial communities from Panama analyzed to predict greenhouse gas emissions - Panama Soil Plot 36 (version 2) | ecosystem: Environmental > Terrestrial > Soil >... | reverse complement strand
GCTCCGCTGTCCTGCCCTAAATTTACAGGAAATTTACGGGAGCAGCAGCTCAGCGCGATTATCTCCTGCATTCCAGAGGGATGGAGCGCACATCGAATAAAAATGCCGCCAACGAGCGGTACGGTCGCCGGCCTGCGGCCCAATAATCACGGCGCGATGCGCCGACAGGGAGAAAGCGCCTGAGCGTCGCCGACGTCCTGACAACTTTGCCGCACGTTTCCGGCCACGACTATTCGTGGCTGGTGCAATTTTTTTCACTCCTGGTCCTGCCGTTCGCGCATGAGGATCTCGCGGTCATTCTGGGCGCGTACGTCGTCGTGAATGACATCATGCCTATGGGCCTCGTCGCGCTGTGCATCTACGCGGGCATGGTGGCGAGTGACTTTGCCCTGTACGGAATCGGCGCCGGCGCGAGGCGCTTGCCCTGGCTCCAGCGCCTCGCGGTCGATGACCGCGTCCGCAATTTTGCCGCCACGCTCCAACGCAATCTGTTCGGGATCGTAGCGCTCTGCCGCGTGGTGCCTGGCGCCGTGTTCGTGCCCTTTGTTGCCTGCGGTTGGGCATGCGTGCCGCTCGCCCGCTTCACTACGGCGAGCCTCATCGTTTCCGCGCTTTATCTGCCACTCATGCTCTGTATTGCCGTCTTCTTCGGTGACACGCTCGATAGCCGCCTCGGTTGGTGGACATGGCCCTTCCTCGTTTGCGCGATGTTGGGGATCGGGTTCCTGCGTCGACAGGTGTTCAATTTCCATGAGGATACGGGCGCGCGACCGGCAAATCTCGCTCGCCGCGACATCCGCAAGGCGGCTGCAAACAATCGCGTCCCGCTGGGCCTGTTCTACCTCCCCTTGATCGCGAGCTGGATCGGCTTTGCGGCGAAGTACCGGTCTTTGACCTTGCCCATCATCGCCAATCCGCGTCACTCGCGAGGCGCAATCTGGGGCGAATCGAAGAGCGCCTATTTGCTCGATGTGGGAGGGTCCGAACGGCGGCATGTTGCGGAGTGCGTGGTGGCAATGCGCAGCGCCGGCCGTCGCACGCTGTTCGCCGACCTCGAGCGCATCCGACAGTTGTTGTGCGGCGCCGGCCTGGCATTTCCGCTCGTCGCCAAGCCAGACTTCGGTCGCCATGGCGCATGTCGGCTCGACGACGTCACGGCGCTGCGCGAATACCTGCGACATTTACCTTCCGGTCAGAGGGTTATTCTCCAGCGTTTCGTGCCCTATCCCGGCCAAGCCGCGGTGCTCTATGCGCGGCTGCCCGGCGCTCAGTCCGGCAGGATCCTCTCGCTTACTTTGCGCCTGAATGGCCACTGGCGAGAAGCATGGCGCCATGTCACGCCGGAACTCGAAGCGCGGATCGATGCTATTGCGCGCAGCATGCGCGAATTCCACTATGGACGGTTCCACCTGCGCTTCGCGTCGGCTGACGATTTGATGCGGGCAGAGAACTTTTCCGTGGTCGAGATCAGGGGCGTCGGCGGCGGCACAGGGCCCGATTGCGATCCATTCTTGCCGACGACAGAAGTCTACCGCCGCCTGTTCGACCAGCAGCGAATCATGTTCCTCATCGGGGAGGCGAATCGCGCGCGCGGTTTTACGCCGGTCGGATGCGCCGACGTTCTCAAGTCGTTGTTTCGGCAAAACCAGTTCAGCCGCCGATATCCGGCGTCCGCCTGATTTCGAAGTCACAGCGCGCGCCGCCCCCTGCGGGCGATAGCGGCAGCGCCGATTCCCCCCAGGGCCGCAAGCGGCACGCCGATATACCAGCGTTCGCGTTCGCGCCCGCGCGTGCGCAGGTAATCAATGACGAAACGCTCCCCGCGGCCCATCTCGGTCAAGGTTTGTTGCATCGAACCCATGCGGCGAATCTCGTCTGCCGTGAGTTCGTCGCCGTCCCAGCGCGACTGCCGTTCGCGGTCGTAGAGCCGGTCGATCTCGGCCTTGTGCCGGCGCTCGATCACCACGGCTTCGAGATAGGCTGCGCGCTCGCCGTCCGTCATGAATCGATCAGGTCCGAGTCCAGTTGCCAGCTCGATCGCCGCCAGGACGGGATGATCGCCGGCCGGGGCGACGACGACCCAAGCGCCGGACAAGCCTAGCAGGAGGCAGAGGATGAGCCCGCCCACGTGCAGTCCGAATCTTCGATTGCGGCTGCGCTCCGGCGCGGGACCCGTGATGAGAGTCCGAACTGCGCCGGCGATCACCAGCCCTGCGGCGAACGCCACCACCATGACCGCACCGGTCGGTGCATCGAGTAGAAAGGAGCCGAATATCCCGGCCGCGCTTGCAGCGCTGCCGGCGACCCAGCCGATCGCTAGCGCCACACCGATATGCGGGGAGAACAGGTTGCCGATAAGGGCGGGCACGATGAGGAAGCAGAACACCAGCAACACGCCGGCGGTAGTGACCGAGGAGGTTACGACCAGTCCGAACGACAGATAAAAGACGAGGTCCCAAAGTAGGTATCTGCCGATGTCTTTGCGCCCCTCGTCATTCTCTGCAGCGGCGAGCAAGGGTCGTCGCAAGAGCCAATGAACGACGCCGATGATGCTGTAGAGCACGGCGAACTTCAGCAGTTCGTCCGCGGTCACCGACAGAATCCCGCCCACCAGCATCTTCTTGACGTGCTCGGCGCCCTGCGGAGAGCGATCGACGACGAGCACGGTGGCGGCGGTGGCGAACACATATAGCACGCCGATGAATGCCTCCTGCCGCACGCTGCGCGCCATCCCGCGGCTGGCGGTAAGCAACAGCGCGCCGACGGCGGTGAAAATGAGCGTGTAGGCGTATGCGGCGGCACTCTGCATCGGATGCCCCGCGACCACGGCCACGGTAGCTCCCAATGCCGAGACTTGCGCCAGCGCAAGGTCGGCGAACACGACGTTGCGCCGCAGCACCTGGAGACCGAACCACGTGTGAATGCCGGTGAAGACGATGGCGGCGGCCAGGGGCAACGCCGCAAATGCGAGGACATCCTCAAGCATGCTCGCTCACTTCGCCGCGCCGGACAGCGCCTGCGCCAATGCGCTCACGTTGTAATCGAAAAGCGCAAGATAGTCGCTCGCCGCGGGCAGACTGGCGACCGACGGCGCGAGCTTGACCACCGCCGCACCGGTCCGCCGCGCCAGCAACTGCGATGCCTCCTCCGGCTCGAACGGCTCGTGCACGATCACGCGTATGCCCTGTTCCCGCATGATCGCGGCGAGCTTCGCGAGCCGCGCCGGGCTCGGCGCGACTCCTTCCTTGACCTCGATCACATCGACGACGTTGAGCCGGAAGCGTCGCGCAAAATAGGGCCAGGTGTTGTGATAGGCGATGAGGCGCGCGGCGCGGTGTGGTGCGAATAGCTGCTCCCATCCGGCGAGACTTGTTCTAAGCCGCGAGAGAAACCCCTCGCGGTTGGCGATGATCTTCGCGGACGTTTCCGGCGCGACGCGAATGATGGCTTCTGCAATTGCGCCGCTGATGATCTCTGCATTGGCAGGGTCGAGCCAATAGTGCGGATTGGCGAGCCCGTGCGCATGGCCGTCGCGGCTCGCGGGGTCCAGGCGCGATCCTTTGACTTCGAGCAGGGGGATGCCGACGGAAGCGTCAACATAACCCGCGCCCCCACGGTTGACCGCGGCATCGCCTTGCATCGACAGGAGCTTATCGAGCCAGTGATCGTAGCCGAGCCCGACACGGATCACGATTGAAGCGCCCTTGAGCTTCGCGAAGTCGGAAGGTCGCGGCTCGAAAGCTTCCGGATCGGCGGCCGGCGGAATGATCGTCTCGACCTGCGCGAGATCGCCGGTGACCGCCTGTGCAAGGCTGGCGAGATCGCTGGTGGTGGCCACCACGCGCAGGCCCCCTGCCGCCGCGCTTGTGCCAATGAGCGGCAAGCCGAGAACCAATGGGAGAAGGAGCACAAGGCGCGGGCCGCAGCCCCCGCGCCCTCTGTGTTTCTCGATCGCAGCTGTCTCGGCCGTCACCGTTTCGCAACAAAGATGCTCTTGGGGAGCAGGCAGTACACGTTTTTCTCGGTGTCCGAGATGGCGCCAACGCGGCAATCCATCGCGACGCTGGCGAGGCCATAGGCGTCGAGGCGTGCGATCTTCTTTTCGCTCTCCAGCCATTTGATCATGCCCATCGAGGCTGTATCCATGGCCTTGTTCAGATCCGCATCCTTCGAGTGGGAAACATAGTATTTCGCCGTTTCCTTGGTCGGGCGTTCCATATCCTCGCGACCGGACCGGTCCTTCGGATTCAGGCAGTGAATGCCCTTCTTGATGTTGACGACCTGCGACACGCGGCAATCGGATGCGGTCGCCATCAGCCTTGCGGCTTGATCGGCCGAAATGTTGCGCTGCTCAGAGAGAAATTTGAGCGTTTGCGCCTTGGCCTGATCCCACGCCTTGTTCAGATCCTGATCAAAACCCATGGTGATCCACGACGTTTTGGTCTCGATGCGCGGGAAATCGAGCGGCTTGCCTTTGATCACCTCGAGCGTGATGTTGAGCTCCTTGAAGGCAGTCTCAATCGCGGTGAGGTTGACTTCGCCATTGCCCTGCGCGGCATGGGAATCCCCCGACCACAGCAGAGCGCCGCGCACGTGCACCGGCACGTAGAGCGAAGTGCCCTCGCTGAAGTCGCGGATATCCAAGTTGCCGGCATATTCGCCCGGCGGCACCGTTCCATACCGTCCGGGCTCCTTGCGGGCTACCCCAAGAATGCCGGGGAAGGGCTTCAGCGGAATCTCGATGCCAGGGAGGAATTCCGTGATCTTCTTGTCCCAATCAACGTAGAGATACTTGACTTGGCCGTCTGCGTAGTCCTTTGGGAACTGCCCGAACATGCCGGGCACGTTGAAGTTCGCCGCGTAAGCTCGCGGAACGATTTTGTTGATCGTAACCTTGAGCACATCACCGGGCTCGGCGCCTTCGATGTAGACAGGTCCGGTAATGGTGTGCGGTCCGCGCCCGGGGTGGTCGGTGCGTAGCTTCTTGATCTGATCGATCGTGGTACCGGGAACGATTTGGTTATGGCTGTGCATCATCGTTTCCATGACGACGGTGTCGCCGGAATTGATCCGCAGCACTGGCGGCTGGGCGTTGTCGAACCAGCCCCACTGGGTGGTTTCCAGCGTCGCCGGCAGCAGATGCACCTTCTTGCCGCTGGGCAGCGAGACCGTGCGCAGATTAGGATCCGGTGGCCCGATCGGCGGCACCGCCTGAGTGGGCGTCGGCGCTGGCGCAGGCTGCTGCGCCGGCTGCTGCGCGCGGATGGTGCTTGCTCCGACAAACCAAGCGCCGCCGACGATCACGCCGACGGCCGCGAACACAATTGATCCTCGCTTCATGCTGACCCCTCCTGGAGATGCGGGTATTGCCACGGTGAATATAGCAAAGAACGTGCCGGCTCCTGCTAGCTCTCGGCAAAGGGAAGCGCCTCGCCCGGCGGCGGCGACATGCGAAAAACGTTGAGTATCATCGATATCAGCACGTAGTAGCCGAGGATGCCGACGAACTCGACGGTCGCGGCGTCGCCGAGCAGCGCGCGCACGCGCGCGAACGTCTTATCGCTGACGCGCCGAGTTTTGTAGAGCTCCTGGATGAAATCGTAGATCGCCCGCTCATCCTTTGGGGCGGTTTTCGGCACACGTCCCTTGTGCAGCTCGCGAATGGTCTGCGGCTTGACGCCGGCGCGCTCGGCCTGCGGCACATGGGCGAACCATTCGTATTGGGCGCGCCAGAGTCTTGCCGTGACCAGAATCGCAAATTCGGAGAGCCGCGGCGGCACTCCGGTCTTGAATCGGCAATGGCCGCCGAGTTGCTGCGCGAGCTCGCCGAAGGCGGGCGCGTGCAGAAACACTGCGAATGGGCCGCGGATTGTCGTGGTGCTGCCGCGCGGACCCGAGCGAATTGATTGGAGCAGCGCGCGCTGCGCGGGTGCTAGTTGGTCCTCGCTCAGAATGGGGAGCCGTGACGGGGGTATCTTCTTGGCAGGTTTTTTGGCAGGCATGGGTCTTCCTCTTTGCGCTTTCGCTTGTGCTGTACCGCGCCCAAGTCTCGGCCTTACTTGAACAGCAGCGACTTGATGATGATCGGCACCACGTTGGTGGGTTCGATGACGCCCCCGATGTCGACATAGTCGAATTGCTTGAGCTGCACGGCGTCGATCGCGATCACGTCGGCGGCAGGCGCGACCTCCCTCAGAATGATGCGGCCGAGGCTCTTGCCGACATCGCCGTCGATCAGCAGCACTAGCGGCATGTTCTCATCAATGGTCCGCGGCAGCGCCGCGCATATGCCGGCCGCCACCGCGTGCAGCCGTTCATGCGAGGGGTCGCCGCGCCAGGGAAACGAAAGCGCGACCGGGCTTTCCCCTTCCTCGAAGTCCGCGCGCGCGAGCGCGCCACGCACGCCCGCCGCGACGGCTTCGGAAGCAATCTCGCCGTCCACAGCGAGTTCGCAGGTCAGCACCGGCAAGTTCTGCAGCGGCAATTTGCCGGGATCGGCGATGAGGATGGTATTGCCGCTGACCTGAACCGAGAATTGCGCCGCGCCGATGACGGTCGCGCGGATGCCTTGGCCCGGGTCCCAGACGGGAGGCAGATCGTGGCGATGCGCCAGCACATGTCGCAGCTCCTCGGCTAGCTCTGGGCCGAGATCGCCGAACCCACGCGTCTCCCGCTTGTACAGGTATTCGCTAACGCCGCCGGAAAAGGTGATGGCGTCGATACGCCTGTTGGCAAGCTCGGCCGGCCAGGCCTCGGTGACCAGTAGCGAGCGGGCGAGTTCACCGGGCTGGCGCAGATCCATGAGGCCCATGACCATGCGGGCCATGCGTGCGGCGATGCGTCGGCGATCCGCCGGAACGAGCGTTGTGCCGGATGCGACTTCGAGGTCGAGGGCCGTGGCGATGATTTGAGCCGGTTGCTCGATGCGCACGAGGCGCCCAGCGTCGTCGGCGACGATCAGCCGCCCGCCCACGGCAATCGCGCAGGTGGCAAGGATGCGCCCTCGTTCGATCAGGGCCAGCTTGGTCGTGCCGCCGCCGATATCCACGTTGAGCAGCGTCGCGTTGTGCCCGCGCGAAAGCGCAACCGCACCCGACCCATGCGCCGCCATCTGGCATTCCATGTGATGTCCGGCCGATGCGCAGACGAATTTGCCGGCTTCCTCGGAAAAAAGGTCGGCGATGGCGCGAGCGTTGCGCCGCTTGAGTGCCTCGCCGGTCAAAATGACAGCGCCGCTGTCGACCGCCTCAGGTTCGATGCCCGCATAGGCGTAGCAGCCGCCGATGAAGCCGCCGAGATCGTCGACGTCGATGGTGTAATCGCCGCGGTACGGTGTCAGCAGGATCGGCGATTGCCAGAGGATTTTTCGCTCGACGACCACGAAGCGGCTCGACAGGGCGCTGGAAAGCCGCTGCAGATGCACGCGCGCGAACATCAGGTGCGATGTCGAGGACCCGATATCGATTCCGACCGTTGTCAGCTCGACGTTATCCGCGCCCCAGGCGACCTCGTTGACAGCGGCATCGTCGGGACTGACGTGAAGATGTTCGAATTCGAGATCGTGCATCGAGTTGTGTGCGTCGCTCGTTAAGCCGGAGCCTTAGCGTAAGGCCGTTCGTCCACGAACTTGCCCATGCCGGACGGCACGCCGTGCTTGGCGAGCTCCTCGAGATAGATCGCGTGGATGCGCGGGTCCTGATGCTCGTATTCGATTTGGCAGCCGCCGTCCTTCACGCTGACGTCCATGCCCATGAACACCCGACGTTTATCGGCAGTGAAAGGGTAGCGGAGGCTGCCGAAGGCGACGGCGAGATAACGCGCGGGATCTGGGGCAGTGTTGAAGTGCTGGTGGAACATCTGATCCGGCGGCGCGAACACCCATCCATGCTTCCAATCGATACGCACGAAGTCCTTTTGGCCCTCGTACCACAGCAGCGAGAAACCATGGCCGGTGACGGCAAAGACGTGGAAATCGGGACCGTGGCGATGCGCCTTTTTATAGGTGCCGACCGGCATCTGCGAGCTATGGGCATGCATGGTGCCCTCGGCGAGGATGAACATCATGTTGGAACCACCGGCGCCGCGGCCCTCCCAAGCCTTGAGCTCGAAGCCGGCGAGGTCGGGAACGAAATTGGTCTCCCACATATTGCGGCCCGGGCGCACGGGAATGAACTCGCCTTCCCCGCTGAAGAATTTGGCCGCGCCCTGGCGTTCCGAAAACTCATACGCGTTGTTGAACACAAAGGATTCGTTGTGGAACAAATTGAGCATCAGCGCGAGATCGTTGGTCGAGGCAAGTCGCGCGCGTTCGCGTCCGCTCGAATTGAAGTGTTGATAGCGGGCGTTGAGCGGCAGCGCGAATAGGCTCTTGGGCCCCCATTCGAAGCTGTGCTTGCGTCCGTCGCTCGTTTCGATGGTGGTGTTGCCGTGCCCGGACAGCACGTAGACCACTTCCTCAAACAGATGCTTTTGCGGCGCCGACTTCGCGCCGGGGACAAGATCGAGGACGAAGATGGAGACGAAGTCGCCGCGTCCCTTCAGGTGGACGATGCCGCCGTCGACCCCGAAGCGCGGCCACGGCGCGGTCGCAGCGTCAAGCAGATCGACGCCGAAATCCTCGGTGATCGGCACGCCTTCCTGCACTGCCCACGTGGCGTAGGGGTCGAGCAGCATCTTGGGGTGCGCAAAATCTGTGACCGGCTTATTCATGGGTGACCTCGAGAATGCCGTTTCCTATCCAGGCTGGGCCGTCACTCCCTGCGCGTCAAGTATGCGGCGCTGCCGGTGCTTGCATCATTTCGGCCGCCGAGCTGCGCTCGGCGCGTTGCCATTCGGGGTTTTGGGCCACCGAGCGCGCGTGCTAAGCCTCAAGTCTCGCGCAAGGGCACAGGGGACGGCAACAAATGGCCAAGTTGCAGCTTTCGTTCGCGTGCGGGCTCTACGACCGCATGCAGCCGCTCTATACCGGCGAGGTCAAGATCGACGGTATCGACCTCAATTTCATTGCCATCGATCAGCCGCGACCGATCTTCGACCGGATGGCGGGCGGGGAGGAATTCGACGTCGCCGAGTTTTCGAGCTCGGAGTTTGTTCAACGGTTTGCCAACAAGCAGTGCCCGTTCGTGGCCATTCCGGTGTTTCCGTCGCGCGCGTTCCGTCACGGCTTCATCGCCGTGCACCGCAAGGCCGGCATCAAGACGCCCAAGGAGCTCGAGGGCAAGCGCGTGGGCGTTCCGCTGCTGACCATGACCGCGGCCATCTACATCAATGGCCTGCTGCAGCACGAATACGGCGTCGATCTGCGGAAGATCCATTGGATCCAGGGTGCGATGAATACTGGCGGCGCCCATGGCAGTCCGACCGTCCTGCCGCTGCTCAAGCCTCTGCCAATCGAGCAAAACACATCGAACAAGTCGATGAGCGATCTCCTCGAGGAGCGCGCGGTGGATGCGACGCTCGGCACGAGCCTGCCCGCGGCCATCCGCACGAATCCGGACGTCGTGCGGCTGTTTCCCAATTACGTGGAACTGGAAAAGGCGTTCTACAAGCGCACGAAGATCTATCCGATCATGCATCTCGTCGCCATCCGCAAGCAGCTCTGCGAGAGATATCCCTTCATCGCGACCAGCCTCTACAACGCGTTTTGCGAATCCAAGAAGATCGCGCTCGAGAAAATGTTCAACCTGCGCGCCCTGCGCTACATGACGCCATTCCTGATGCGCGACATTGATGAGATCTACGAGCTGTTCGATGGCGATCCCTGGCCGTACGGCGTCGAGCCCAACCGGCCGACGCTGGAGGCCTTCGTCACCTACCTCGTCGATCAGTCGTTGATCAGCGCGCCCGTTCCGGTGGATGATCTCTTCGTTCCAACCCACTAGCGTCCTCACGGGAGGATGAGTTACCGGGGTCAGCAAACCATGGGCAGTCTCGATACGATCATTCAGGAGCTCGTCGTGGCCAATCGCATCCTCGCGCACGAGGACGTGGTGGACGCTTACGGCCATATCAGCGTGCGCAGCCCCGACAATCCGAGGCATTTTTTCATCGCCCGATCGCTCGCACCGGATTTGGTCGAGCGCGATGACATCGTCGAGTTGGGCCTCGATGGGGAGCCGGTGCGGCAGGAGACGCGCGCGCTCTATCTCGAACGGTTCATTCACGCCGCCATCTATGAGGCGCGATCCGACGTCCAAGCGGTTGTCCACGCGCACGCGGAGGAGATCCTGCCGTTCGGCATCGCGCGGGCGACGCCGCTTCGCCCGGTGATCCATTCGGGCAGCTTCATCGGCGCCAACGTGCCAGTGTGGGACATTGCCGACAAGTTCGGCGACACCAATCTGCTCGTCACCAATATCGAACAGGGCCGCGACCTCGCGAAATGCCTCGCCGGCAACAACGTCGCCTTGATGCGGGGTCATGGCTTCGCCTCGGCGGCGCGCTCGCTCATCGAGGTGGTGCGGCTGTCGGTTTATCTGCCGCGCAATGCGCGTGCGCTCTTGCGCGCCAAGCAGTTGGGCGGCGAGATCACCTATCTGCGGCAGGGCGAGATCGATGCCCGCAATCGCGGTTACAGTCCGTATTCGCCGGAAACCTGGCGCGCCTGGGAGTACTGGGCGACGAAGGCCGGCTGCGGTCATATGCTGAGCCAACCCGAGCACGCGCACGCGAAGAAAAAGGCGCCGAAGTAGTTGGCTCGCAGCAAAGCCTGGATTCCGCGAAGGTTCCGATCCCGCAACGGGACTGCAAAGCAGGCGCGGAAGCTTTTGGGCAAATCGACAGGAAGCGGGCGCGCCCAAGGAGCGAGTGATGAGTGCAACGCTAGAGACTCTCGACAGCTACCTCGCCGGCCGCTGGCAGCGCGGGCAGGGGATCGAAACCACGCTCATCGATCCGGTGACCGGCGATGAGCTGGCGACCGTTTCGGCCAAGGGCCTCGATCTCAAGTCCGCGCTCGAATTTGCGCGCCGAGAAGGCCAGCGTGCGCTGCGCAACATGAGCTATGCGGAGCGCGGGAAACTCATCGGCGCCGTCGCCGACGTGCTCACCGCGAACCGGCCGCGCTATGAAGCGATCGCCATCGCCAGTTCGGGCAATACCAAAATCGACGCCGCGATCGACATCGACGGTGGCATCGGTACCCTCAAATATTACGCCCGCCTCGGTGCTGGGCTGGGCGACGCGTGTACGCTGCTCGATGAAAAGCCGGTGCGGCTCGCCAAGGCGGAGAATTATCAGGCCATACATCTGATGGTGCCGCGCCGCGGTGTCGCCGTGCACATCAACGCCTTCAATTTCCCGAGCTGGGGGCTATGGGAGAAGGCCGCGGTATCGCTGCTTGCCGGCGTGCCCCTCCTCGCCGAGCCCGCCTCCGCGACCGCACTCTTGGCGCATGCTATGGTCAAGGACGTGATCGCGGCGGGCGTTTTGCCCGCGGGCGCGCTGAGCCTTCTCTGCGGCAGCGCAGGCGGCCTCCTGGAAGCGCTCACCGGCGATGACCTCGTCGCCTTTACCGGTTCAGCTGACATAGCCGCGCGCGTGCGCGGGCATCCCAATGTGGTCGCCAAAAGCGTGCCGGTGAATATTGAGGCCGACAGCATCAACGCGGCGCTGCTTGCGCCGGATGCCTCGCCCGCTGGCGCGGCGTTCGAGGCCTTCGTGCGCGAAATCGTGCGCGAGATGACAGTCAAGGCGGGCCAGAAATGCACCGCGATCCGCCGCATCTTCGTGCCGGCCGAGCAGGCCGATGCGGTCGCTGATGCTCTCTCCGAAAAACTCAAGTCGACCAAGGTCGGCGACCCGCGGCAGGCGGATACGCGCATGGGGCCGCTGGTGACGCGCGTCCAGCAAGCAGCGGCGTTCGATGGCATTCGCCGCTTGGCAGGCGAGGCTGCCATCCTCTGCGGCGGGGCCGAAGCCCCCGTGCTCGACGGCATCGACAAGAGTAAATCCGCCTTCGTTGCGCCGACATTGCTCAGGCTTAAAAGCACAGACAACGCGCAGGCTGTGCATCAGGTCGAGGTGTTCGGTCCGGCCGCGACCATCGTGCCGTATCGCGACGAGCACGACGCCGCCGCGCTCATCGCGCGCGGAGGCGGCTCGCTGGTCGCATCGGTCTATGGCGAGGACAAGGATTTTCTCGCGCGCATGGTAAGCGAGATCGCGCCGAGCCACGGCCGCATTCTTGCCGTCGATCCAGCGATCGCGACGGCGCATACCGGGCACGGGATCGTGATGCCGCAATGCAATCATGGCGGCCCAGGCCGCGCCGGAGCGGGGGAGGAGTTGGGCGGCCTTTTTGGCTTGCGTTTTTACCATCAGCGGCTCGCCGTGCAGGGATCGAACGAGCTGCTCGCGACCCTTCAAGCAACCGCCGCGCACTTGCATTGAGCTTCTCGCCGCGCTCGAACGGCGACGATAAATGGACTAACCTTCGCCGGTTCAGCGGTTGGGTGGTTTGGTGTCGTCTTCGGAAGAAAGAAAGGCGCGCAGCTTCGTCGAGCGCCACAGTCTGTGGAACGACGCGCAGTTCGAGGCAGCGGCGAGCGCCGATAAATGCATCGAGGAACG
>Ga0066905_100000302_pt1 | contig 12576 bp, 8 predicted proteins | sample PanSoiMetaPlot36_FD_67483 | JGI IMG/M metagenome (GOLD analysis project Ga0066905, IMG submission 67483) | Tropical forest soil microbial communities from Panama analyzed to predict greenhouse gas emissions - Panama Soil Plot 36 (version 2) | ecosystem: Environmental > Terrestrial > Soil >... | reverse complement strand
GCCGCGGCGAGCGCCAGCGGCTCCGCCGCCGGTTCCGAGACGGCGAAACCCATCCTGCCGGCGCTCCGCCACACGAGCCCCTCCGCGCGCGCCGTGTTCGACATGACGGCCAGCCTCAATGCCTTGCTGGCTCGCCCGCACGAGCGCTCGCAACGCGCCCGCGACGTGCTCGCCCTGCAGCCGATGCTCGCCAACCACCCCCTCGTTTGCGGCAGCATGCCGACGTTTATGCCGCATCGGCCGCCACGGCCGGAGAAGTCCGAGGGCGGGGTCGCCTTCGACCTCATTGCCGAATACGAACCGCGCGGTGACCAGCCGCAGGCGATCACGGAATTGGTGGCCGGCGTCGAGCTGCCCGAGCGCAACCAGGTGCTGCTCGGCGTCACCGGCTCGGGCAAGACCTTTACCATGGCGCAGGTGATCCAGCGGACCCAGCGGCCGGCGCTTATCCTGGCCCCCAACAAGACCTTGGCGGCGCAGCTCTACGGCGAATTCAGGAGCTTTTTTCCCGACAATGCGGTCGAGTACTTCGTTTCCTACTATGACTATTACCAGCCCGAAGCCTACGTGCCGCGCACCGACACCTATATCGAGAAGGAATCCTCCATCAACGAGCAGATCGATCGCATGCGCCACGCCGCCACGCGTTCATTGCTCGAGCGCGATGACGTGATCATCGTCGCTTCCGTCTCCTGCATCTATGGTATTGGCTCGGTCGAGACCTATACGGCGATGACCTTCGCGGTCGAGGTCGGCGAGACCATACCGCAACGGCAGCTGCTGGCCGACCTGGTGGCGCTGCACTATCGGCGCAGCGATACCAACTTCATGCGCGGCACCTTCCGGGTCCGCGGCGACACCGTCGAATTGTTCCCGGCCCACCTTGAGGACCGCGGCTGGCGTATTTCGCTGTTTGGCGACGTGGTGGAATCGATCACCGAGTTCGATCCGCTCACCGGCGAGCGCACCGACGAGCTGCAGCTGATCAAGGTCTACGCCAACTCGCACTACGTGACCCCCAAGCCCACCCTGCAGCAGGCGCTGAAAAGCATTAGGACGGAACTGAAACAGCGCCTCGACGAGCTCAATAGCGCCGGCCGGCTGTTGGAGGCGCAGCGGCTTGAGCAGCGCACCCTGTTCGATATGGAGATGATGGAGGCGACCGGATCCTGCGCCGGCATCGAGAACTACTCGCGCTACCTGACCGGTCGCCAGCCGGGCGAGCCGCCGCCCACCCTGTTTGAATACCTGCCGGACAATGCGCTGGTGTTCGTCGACGAGAGCCACGTCACCGTGCCGCAGATTGGCGGCATGTTCCGCGGCGACTATCGGCGCAAGGCGACGCTCGCCGAGTACGGTTTCCGGCTGCCGTCGTGCATGGACAATCGACCGCTGCGGTTTGAGGAATGGGACGCCATGCGGCCGCAGACGCTTTATGTGTCGGCCACCCCCGGCCCGTGGGAGCTTGAACAGACCGGCGGTGCCTTCACCGAGCAGGTCATCCGCCCCACCGGCCTGGTCGATCCGATGGTCGAGGTGCGTCCCGCCCGGTCGCAGGTCGACGACCTGATCGATGAGGTGCACCAGGTTGCACGGGCCGGCTATCGCACCTTGGTGACCACCCTCACCAAGCGCATGGCGGAGGACCTCACCGAATACATGCACGAGCAGGGCATCCGCGTGCGCTATATGCATTCCGATATCGAGACCCTGGAGCGGATCGAGATCATTCGCGACCTGCGTCTCGGTGCCTTCGACGTTTTGATCGGCATCAACCTGCTGCGCGAGGGGCTCGACATCCCCGAGTGTGCACTGGTGGCGATCCTCGATGCCGACAAGGAAGGCTTTTTGCGCAGCGAAACGTCGCTCATTCAAACCATCGGACGGGCAGCGCGCAATCTCGACGGCAAGGTCATCCTCTATGCCGACCAGATGACCGGCTCGCTCGAGCGCGCCATCGCCGAGACCGAGCGCCGGCGCCAGAAGCAGCAGGCCTGGAACGAGGCCAACGGCATCACGCCGGAGTCGGTCCGCAAAAACATCGCCGACGTGTTGTCCTCGGTGTACGAGCAGGACCACGTCACGGTCGATGCCGGGCTGGCCGGCGACAATGCCACCTTGGTCGGCCACAATCTTCAAGCCGTGATCGCCGGCCTGGAAAAGAAGATGCTGGATGCCGCCGCCGATCTCGAGTTCGAGACGGCGGCGCGCCTGCGCGACGAGATCAAGCGCCTGCGCGAGACCGAGCTGGCGATTGCCGACGATCCGCTCTCGCGCCAGGCCGAGGTCGAAGAGCGCGCCGGCGCCTTTGCCGGGGAGCGCAAATATGGGCCAACGGCGCGGCGCCCGGAGGCTCGCCGGCGAGGCGCGAGCGCCACCGAGGCGGAGCCGACGCCGGCCGCGGCGGCATCAGGATCGCGCATCAAGCACGCCTACCAACCGGTGCAGCCGACCTTCTCCCAGACGAGCAGTGTGCCCGGCAGCAGTCGCGTCCGCAAACCAAGCCTCGACGAGATGGGTTCGGCCCGCAATCGACCGGTGCCGGCCCGCGAGTACGCCCCGCGTGCACCCGAGGTCGATCCGGCGAGCCGGGCCGGCCGCTTCGGTGAACAGGTCAAGGGTCCGCATAAGCCAACCTTGGATGAGATGGGGCCGCACGCCGAGCGCGGCGTGCCCACGGCCGGGCGACCGGTGCCGAGAAAGCCGGGCCCGATGGTGACCGGGGATGCGGTGGCAGCAGGGGCGCCGCCGCGGCCCGGGCGCGTCATCGAGGTTGCCGGCGAGCGCGACAAGAAAAAGCATCGCCATGGCCGCCCACGCAAAACCGGCCGGCCGGGGGCGTAGCTGCAACTTTCCCCCCCGCCCACCAGCGGCGACCGGCACCGCTGTGGTGGCCACGTGCTGCGGGCGTTATTGGGTTATCAGCAATGAGCGACGTTACGACGGAGCAAGCCATGGCCAACTTGTCCCAATTCCCGATCACCGCACGCTGGCCGGCCCGGCACCCCGATCGTCTGCAGCTTTATTCGTGGCCGACGCCGAACGGGGTCAAGGTATCGATCGCGCTTGAGGAGTTGGGTCTCCCCTACGAGCCGCACCTCATCGACATCGGCAAGAACGAGACCTGGACGCCGGAGTTCCTGTCCCTCAATCCCAATGGCAAGATCCCCGCCATCCTCGATCCGGTTGGCCCGGGCGGCAGGCCGCTCGCCCTGTTCGAATCCGGTGCCATCCTGCTTTATCTCTCCGACAAGACCGGCAAGCTGGTGCCGACCGAGCCGGCGCAGCGCTACGAGACCATCCAGTGGGTGTTCTTCCAGATGGCCTTCATTGGTCCGATGTTCGGGCAGCTCGGCTACTTCCACAAGTTCGCCGGGCGCATGATCGCCGACCAACGCCCGCTGGAGCGCTATCGCGACGAGGCCAAACGCCTGCTCGGCGTGCTCGAGACGCGCCTGCGCGGCAGGTCATGGATCATGGGCGAGGACTACACCATCGCCGACATCTCGATGCTGGGCTGGGTGCGCAATTTGATCGGCTTCTATGGGGCCCGTGAGCTCGTCGAATTCGATGCTTTGACCGAGGTACCCGCCTGGTTGGCACGCGGTCTGGCGCGCCCGGCAGTGGTGCGCGGGCTCGAAATCCCGAAGCGACCCTGAGCTGACGCCTTAACTTTATACGGTAGAACTGATGATCGCGTTGGCCGTTGCGATCGCGAGTGCCTAGACTTGCGCTGACGAGTCTTGCATCCTAGCGCTTTAGCGCAATCATTCGATCCATGGAAACCGCATGCGCGTCCTCGCTCGCTTCGACGGCCCCAACGGTAAGATCTCGGTCGTCGAGGAGGCGGGCACCGGTGCCCGCCACTATGAAGAGGCCGGCGTCAGTCAGAGTTGCGTGCTGGCCGGCGGCGAAGCCGGGGTCGACTATATCCGCTTGATGGCGGCGCTGCTCGCCGGTAGCAACAACGCGCTGCTGTTGGGTTGCGGCGGCGGTGCGCTTGCCAGCATGCTGCATCGGCGCGGTGCCCGCGTGACGGTGGTGGACGTCAATCCAATCAGCTTCGAGCTGGCGCGCACGTTCTTCTGGATGCCGAGTGCGATCAGCTGCGTCACCGCCGATATGCGTCCCTTCATGCGCGCCGAGACGCGCACCTTCGACGCCATCGGCGTCGACGTCGGTGGGCCGTGCTTCTCCTATGAAGAGGTGCTCGATACCGCCAGCGTCGGCCACGTCAGGCGCGTCTTGCGGCCCGGCGGCCGCATCGCCATCAACATCTCCTGCGAGGCACCCGACGATCCAGTACCGGCGCGCGTCGCTGACAAGTTCAAGCAGTTGGGCCTCGACGTGTGGGTGTTCATGGAGGATGTGCCCACCCCGCAAGAGCTCAATGCCGTGATCCTGGCTTCGGCGCGCAAGGAAAAGTCCGCGGCCCTGGCGCCGGTGGGCGGCAAGGGGTGGGTGCTGGCGCGCCTGTCGGGCGGCGCCATCTGCCGTCGCTAAAGGTTAGGTCCGCAGCCGCGCCGAGGCCAACGCCTCCGGCATCACCGCGTCGGCATGGCGGGTGGTCAGCATGACCGCGCGATGGAGATGGAGGCGTTTCAATTCCAGTTCCATCCGACCAACCTTGGCCATCAGCCGGTCGCACTCAAGACCCTGACTTTGTCGGTTGTGAAGGTGCACCTTAAACAGGCCGATGCGGTGCTCCGCACGGTCGACAAGGTGTTCGGCACTGGCAATCAACACGTTCCGACTGAGGGACATAGGTGCCACCCCTGGCACCTTCCGCTTTCTCCTCGTCGCAAAAGGTGCCATCGAACGGCAAGCTGGCAAAATCACGTACCGTCACACTTTGTTGCAGTGCGTGAGGGCAGCAGCGCTCGCGTTGGGAGCTTGGCCAGGTGCCGTCCAATCCTCCCCCGAAACGGGGTCCCCTGCGGCGCCCTGGTGAGGATTGTTTAGGGACACGGCTCAAGGCTTGCGGCGTTGAGCACTGCCCCGCCAAATTGCACCGCGCCACGCCGCCAGCGCAGGAAGGTGTAGGGTTTGGCGCGATTTTGCCCGAGCTCGATGATCGCATCGCGCACGAAAATGCTGCTCCGCGCGTAGGCTTCTGCGTGCACCTGAAAGAAGCGCCGACCGGGTGCGCTTTGGAAGGGCAGCTTCGGCAGCATCGAGGAGGGGTCGTCGTTGGCATCGGGACTGTCGGTCGGTGGCGGCCCGGAATCGTTGTTGAGACCCCGCATCAAGATCCCCACCAGCTGGCGCGAAGCGCTTGCTTGGTCGATCCCGGGCTGGCCGGTGTAGACGGTGACGTGCGGACGCAGCCGCGCCGCCAAATCGCTATCGATGCCGAGCACCTGCTCGATTTCCTCCACCGCCGAGAACCACGCATTCTTGGGACCCGGCCGACCGGCGGCGCTGTATTCATCCCGTTCGGCGCCTTGGGGCCGCTTGATGTTGTCGTCATCGCGGTAGTCGATGATGGCATCGGCCACCGCCTCGCTGGCGACGGCGCCGACGCCGGCCAGCAACGCCCGCAGCAGGCGTTCATCGGCAGCATTGAGGTCGACCTTGCCGGCTTCGTCGGTGATCGCCAGCGCCAAGCGGCCATTGTCGCCGGCGTCGCAGAGGTAGGGCTTGTCGCCCACCTGCAACCGGGCCCGGTAGCCCGGGTCCTGGCGTGCCAATACCAGGTCGAGTATGGCCACTTGAACACCGGTGTCGGCCAGGGCCTGCGCCGTCGTGCTGCCGACGGTGCCGGTTGCCGCCCTCACCTGGCTGCGGGTGATTTGGGCGAAGCCCGCCGCCGCCAGCGCCAACAGCCCGATGACGCTCAAAACGATGATCAACACAAAGCCACGCTCACGCTCGGGCGAACGAGCCTGGTCAGGCCCTCGCCTCGGGCCGCGGCGCGCTGTGAGTGGGCGCATCCAACACCACGTTCCAACCGCTTGAGCGGGAGCCCCGCCTAGCGCAGCACCCGGTCGACCTGCTCGCGACGGTCGGGCGGAGCTTGCCGTTGCGGACGCGTCGACAGGTTTATCTTATCGCGAAATTCGGCGGCAATGCTGCGAATTTGTCCGGTGTCCTTGACGATCCTGGGCGTGATGGCGATCAGGAGCTCGGTCCGTTCGACGGTATCGTTCTTGTTCTTGAACAGGTTGCCAAACACCGGAATATCGCCGAGCAGCGGGGTCTGGGTGCGGGTGTTGGTTGACTTGTCCTGGATCAGGCCGCCGAGCACGATGCTATTGCCGTCGTCGACGGCAACCGTGGTCTTGACGCGCCGCTGCTGAATGGTTGGCGAGGCGATGCCGGAGGTGGTGGTGGTCACCGCCGAGCTCACCTCTTGCTCGATATCGAGCAGCACCCGCCCGCCGTCGCTGATGCGCGGCGTGATGTTCAAGATGATGCCGGTGTTGCGCATATTGACCGAGTTGACGATCGGGGCACCGGGCACCTGCACCGCTACCGCCGACTGGGTGACGATCGGCACCTCATCGCCGACCTGCAGGGTGGCGCGCTTGTTGTCGAGCACCATCAAGGTTGGCGAGGACACGATATTGACGTCGGTGATGGTGCTGAGTGCGCTCAACACGACCTGCACGTTGGGGGTGTTGAAGAAGCTGGAAAAGCCCGGGAAGTTCGGGGTCACCGGCGGCGCGATCAGGGCAACGGCACCGGTGGTCGGATTGGTGGTGGTGCTGTTGGTGCCGCCGAGATCGGTAAAGCGGAACTGGAAATTGCCGGTCTGCAGGAACCAGCGCAGGCCCATGTTCAGCTGGTCGTTGAGCGTCACCTCGGCGATCGTGGCTTCGAGCAGCACCTGGTTGGGCTGCACGTCGATCTGCTCAAGAATGCGCCGCATGCGGCGATATTCGTCGGATGTGGCGGTGATGACGAGGGCGTTGTTGGATTCGTCGGCGACAATCGCCACACCGGCCGCGCGATCATCCACTAACGCCGCCGCCGCACCCAGCACGCGCCCGGCTGCCGGCGGCACCGCCGACACGGGTTGGCCGCCGGTATCGGCGATCGGTGCCGCCGTCGGCGCCAGCGGGGCCGGGGCGGTCGGCGCCGCGGTGGCCGCCGGGATGCCGGGGGCGCCGGGCAGGAACGAGGGCTGGCTCGACACCGCGTCCGGCAGTGCTCCGGACGCCACGGTTGCGGTGGTGGTGCGCGTCACCGAGGCGATCCGGCCCTGCTCTTGTCCGCCGTAGATGCGCTGCAGCAGCTGCGCCAGCTCAAGCGCGGGCCGGTTCTGGATGTGGTAGACGTGCACCTGCTTTTCCGTTGAGCGGCCAACCATGTCGAGGCGGCGCACCCAGGATTCCGCCTTCTTGAGGAATTCCGGTCGCGAGGTGATGACGAGGATCGCCTTGAGGCGCCGGTTCGGGACGAAGCGCACCAGGCCTTTGGTGGGGCTCTCCTGGTCGTTGGCGAACACGGTGTCGAGCTCTTGGGCAATGGCGTCGGGATCGTTGGTCTCGATCGGGAACAGGCCAAACGACATGCCGCGCATCCAGTCGACGTCGAAGGTGCTGACCGCGTCCATGATCGAATCGAGATCGCCGCGCGTGCCCGCCACCACCAACAGATTGCGCGCCGGGTCGGTGCGCAGAATGGTGGCCTGCGGCGCCATCGACTTGATGATGCGCTCCATCTCGGTCGCAGACACGTAGCGCAGCGGCACCACTTGGGCATTGACGCCCGGCAGCCGCCGGGCGCCGCGCGCCAGTACTGCCGCCGCCGATACCGCGTCGTTGGAGGGCAGGATCCGGTAGACGCCATTATCGACCGAGATCGCCGCGCCCTCGCCGCTCAGCATGGTTTCGAACACGCCAAGCAGGGCCTCCTTGGGGATCGGACGCACCGTCTGGATGGTGATCGCGCCCTTGAGCTTGTCGCTGACGCTGTAGTTGACGCCGAGAATGTCGCCGAGAATGGAGCGGGCCGCTTCGGCGATGCTGGCGCCGGCGAAATTGAGGGTGACGCCATCCTTGCCGTTGGCGGCGCCGGCGCCAGGCGCTTTGCGTGGTTCCGGTTCACCAGTGAACTGGCCGGTGCCGGGGGCGACCTGTGAACGGGTGACCTCGGCCGCATTCGGCGTCAGCGGCGCGCCGGGGGCGTGGTTGGCGCGCGCGATCGGCGCCGGGCCCGCGTCAGGCGCCACTGGGCCGGGGAGTTTGAGCTGCTGCCAAGGCAGGGTGCACGCCCCCTGCAGGCCTGCAATCGCCAGCAAGACCGCGAACCGCAATCTGCCCGAAATCGGCACGATCCCCCTCGAAGTCAGCACACGCAAGCGCATTGCGCACACGGTCTTTCAAGTGCACACCGGTGACAGATTCGAATATCCCCACCAAACACTTGCTTGCTTGATCCACGATGGCCGCTTCGTGGTTTTATCAACTGCTAGCTGGCGCGGAGCTTATTGACTTTTGCCGGTGGCGTCGATGCTGATTCGGCCTACCGGCTTGGTTCCAGACCACTTTTCCCAAGTTGATGCCGAATTGGCACGCTTTTGCGGCGGCGGTCAGCGCGCGACTTTTTGGTCTTGCCCGCCGTTGGTAGAACAGGCGTTCAGACAAAGGTCTGCTGTGCCCGACCTGGGGCCAGCGTGGCGCCACCTGTGGTCGATTTGCCGCAGCGCGCCGCCACCTGATCGCCCTTGGCTAACGCGCCGGCTTGCGGCGCGGCTCGTTGGCGGTTTCGGTTTTCTCGCGCTCGGCGTTGGTCAGGCTCTGCAGCTTCAATTCGTGCGTTTGCCCGTTGCCCTCGAGCACGATGCTGACGGTCTTGACGCTCGTCACATGCCAGCCATTGATGGTCTCGCCTTCGGGCACCCATTTGCCGACCGGCTCGCCCGGGAAGCGGATCAGCGCCCGTCCCGGCGTGGCGTCGGATTTGACGATGCCGACCAGCTGCATGCCGGTGCTGAGCGGCTGCGGCGCGGCAGCGGCGACCTCCTTGTTGCGCACGATCGGTTTGCGATCGGCGTTGAACAGCGGCCGTTGCACGGTCTCCTCGAACCCGATCAGCGGCTTGTCATCGAGCGGGGTGCTGAGGTCGACCTCCTTGGCCTCGTTGCTTGCTGCGGCGCGGGTGTCCGGCGCCAGCGGCGCAATGTCGAGCGCGGTGGTGTAGAGATGCCAATTGAGCAGCGACAGCACGGCGATCGCGCCCACCAAGGCCGTAACTTTCAAGGTGCGGGCCGATCCGACCCCTGCCGCGCGCGCCATGGTCAACCTCTCTTGCGCGGTGCGGCACCATATATGTCGGCGCGCACGTCCAAAATGCCAGCGTGTTCAGGATCATGCGCCATCGCCGACACCGTGTGCACCTGCAGGCCTTCAACGAACAGGAACGGCTGCTTGGACTCGACGGCATAGAGGATTTCGCGCAACTGCTCGATGCTGGCGGTGAACTGCACGCGCACGCCGATCAGCCGCAGCTCGTTGCGTTCGATCGGGTTCAGCGCCCGCGTGCTGGTGAGCCGCAACCCGTTCTCGGCGGCGATGTTGGCGAGCAGGGTCTGCAGGGTCGCGCTCTTGATCTGGTCGCCCTCACCGGCCAGATAGGCGGCGCTGGTGCTGGCGGCGCGGCCGGCCCGCTGCGCCTCGCCGAGACGGTTCTGCAACGCCGCGACGGCGGCAAATCGGCCAAGGGTCGTGCGCTGATTGGCGATCTCCTCGCCCAGGCGCTCGAAATGGGCGCTGAGCGGCAGCACGCCGAGGAACCAGATCAGCGCCACCGTCACCAGCAGCAGGACCACGGCCGCCAGCTGGCGGAGGGGTCGTGGCAACTCGCGCATCACCGTTTCTCCTGATCATTGCCGGCGGCGGCCTCGCCAGCGGCTTGTCGCACGCGCACGCGCAGGGAAAAGCGTTCCTTGTTTTCCTGCGGATCGAAGTTGACGCCCGAGGCCATCGCCGCGTCGGTGAACAGCGGCGAGCGTTCAAACAGCGGCAGCAGGGCCGCGCCGGACTTGGCGAGGCCGGTGATGTCGAGCTGGCCGTTCTCGAGCCGCAGGTCGGTCAGCCACACCGAATTGGGCAAAAGCTTGGTGACCGCATCGATCAGCTCGACGGTGGTCGTGGTGCCGAGTTTGAGGCTCTGCAACTGCCCGATCTCCACGATCGCCGCCTGCGATGTGTCGAGCGCGCGGCGGACATTGGTGGCCTGGGTTCGTGCCTGCGCCACCTGACCCTCGATACCCTCAAGCGCGGTCTGGTAGCGGGCGTCGGCGAGCCAAATCGCCGCGATCCCGAGCAGCGCCGCCAGCCCCATCAGCAGTGCGGTAAATGACACCTTGCGGCCGGCTGCGGCGGCCTGTTGCTGGGAAGCCAGAAAATTTACGGTGAGCGGTTGGCCGCTGACCTCATCCCAGCAGTCGATGAAGTCGACCGCGACCGCCGAGGCGTTGAGTTCGGCCGAAATCGGCTCCAAGGTTTGCCGCTTGATCATCATGTGCCGCACCTTGAGCCGCCCGGCGCGCTCCTGGCCGTCCTCGATCAGGGCCGCACACAACACGTCCTTGAGTTTGAACGGGGTGGCGCGCTCGAGGTCGAGCTCCAAGATCCGGGCCACGTCCGCCTGAGCGCTGCGCGGCAGCTCGACGTGGCGCACGAAGCAGCTGGCGAGCGGCACTCTGATGCCGATCAGGGCCGCGGCATTGGACTTGGCGAGTTCGGCGGCCGCCGCCGCGGCCTCGGGCGCGGACAGCTCGACGCCGCCGCGCACCGGCCGCTGCTTGCTGCCGGTGCTTTCCAGCACGCGATAGCCGTCCTGGCCGACCACGATCAGGATCTGGGAGGCGGCTCTCGCCCGCACCCGCTGCGGCACCAGTCCGCGCAGCTCCTCGCGCCACCAGCCGAGAAAGTTGGTGACGCTGCCGGCCGCAACCCCGAGACCTTGCGCAATACTCGCCATCTTGGCCCGCCCCAACCAATGCCGACGGCGCCTCCGGCACGAGGCGTCACGCAGCCGTTACCCAACCACGTTCCAATATACTGGAATTCGTAGTATTTTTCCCAGGTGTAATTCGCGCTCGGGGGGTGCCATGAGCCAACAATCCGCCGCGCCGGCGCCGGGCGCCTCCGACCCGCGCAGCGACGAGTTTGTCGCCGCGTTCGGGGCTTTTCTGCTCGAGCGGGGCGCGCTCGATGAATTGGCCGTGCACCGCGCCCAGCGCGCGCAGAAGCAATCGGGCGAGCGCTTCGACTGGGTGTTGACCCGGCTCGGCCTGTTGCCCGACGTCGACATGACCCGGCTGTTGGCCGAGTTCCTCGGCATGCCGCTGGCCGATGCCAAAGATTTGCCACAGATGCCGCTGCTGGCCGACGAGCTGCAGCTCAATTTCCTCGCCAGCAACCGGTTGCTGCCGCTTGCCGAAGCCGGCGACACCATCATCGTCGCCACCGCCGATCCCTTCAATGTCGACCCGATCGCCGGCATCGGCTTTCTGCTCGGCCGCCCGGTCGAGACGCGGGTGATGGCGGCCAGCATCGTCGAGCGCGCCATCAAGGAGATCTACGGCCGGCCGGGCGCCGTCGCCGGCGGCGAGGAGACGGGCACCGGGCAAGCCAGCGACGATGACGTGCGCCGCCTCGAAGACCTGGCAAGCGAGGCCCCCATCATCCGGCTCGCGCATGACCTCATCACGCGCGCCGTCGACATGCAGGCATCCGATATCCATGTCGAGCCGCGCGAGGATTCACTGCGCGTGCGCTATCGTCTCGATGGCATGCTGCATACGGTGGAAACCCTGCCGCTGTCGGTGCGCGCCGCCGTCACCTCGCGCATCAAGATCATGGCCCAGCTCAACATCGCCGAGCGGCGCATGCCGCAGGACGGCCGCATCAAGACCAACGTGCACGGACGCGAGATCGATTTGCGCGTCTCCACCATGCCGACCCTGTGCGGGGAGAGCGTGGTGTTGCGCATCCTCGACCGCTCCAGCGTGCAGCTCGACTTTCAGGCGTTGGGCTTCGCCGGGCCGGCGCACGAGGCATTTGCCAAACTGCTCGATCAGCCGAACGGCATTATCCTCGTCACCGGACCGACCGGCAGCGGCAAGACCACCACCCTTTATACGGCGTTGAACGCGCTCAATACCTCGGAGCGCAAGACCTTCACGGTCGAAGACCCGATCGAATACCAGCTGGTGGGGGTCAACCAGATCCAGGTGCAGCCCAGGATCGGCTTGACGTTCGCGCATGCGCTGAGGTCAATCCTGCGCCAGGACCCCGATATCATCATGGTGGGTGAGATCCGCGATCTGGAAACGGCGCAAATGTCGATCCAGGCGTCGCTGACCGGCCATCTGGTGCTGTCGACCGTGCACACCAATAGCGCCGCCGCCACCGTGACCCGACTGCTCGACATGGGCCTGGCCGACTATCTGTTGTCGTCGACCTTGACCGGCGTCCTGGCGCAGCGCCTGGTGCGCCGCCTGTGCCAGGCCTGCGCCGCCCCGATCGAGGCTTCGGAATTGCTGCTCGAGCGCTTGCGCCAGCAGCCCGACGGCACCACGCGCGGGCTGCCCAGCGATGCCAGTGGCCTGCGCGGCAAGGT
>Ga0066905_100000301_pt1 | contig 12589 bp, 3 predicted proteins | sample PanSoiMetaPlot36_FD_67483 | JGI IMG/M metagenome (GOLD analysis project Ga0066905, IMG submission 67483) | Tropical forest soil microbial communities from Panama analyzed to predict greenhouse gas emissions - Panama Soil Plot 36 (version 2) | ecosystem: Environmental > Terrestrial > Soil >... | reverse complement strand
AACTCGACTTCCGACGAACAGATCGACGTCGCCATCACCGTCGAAATCGGCCGGCGCGACGCATGAGCCGTTATGGAGAAAGTCGGGCAGCGCATCACTCGCGCGCTGAAAGTTTCCTCGGCCGTCGTTGAGGTAGAGGCGGTCCCGCAGCGGCTCACCCTCCCAAAACTCATTGCCGCCGCTCACGACGTAGAGATCGAGATCATCGTCGCGGTCGGGATCGAAGAAGGCCGCGGCGACGTCCTCATGCAGGCTGTCGGCGCGGAACGCGGGTTGGGGCGCCGCGCGCAGGGACCCGGCGGCGGTCTGAACGAAAAGCGCACCTGGCTGCCATTTGGCGCCGCCGACATAGATGTCGTCCCGGCCATCCTCGTTGACATCGCCGACGGCGAGAGCGGGGCCTTCGGTGGACAACAGGTGCGGCATCAACGGCTCGCGACTGAAGTCGAAGAACACGTTTTCGTGATGCTTAAAGAGGGGACTCAACTGCGCGCTGACATCGGCGAACAAGGGCTGTACGGGTTGTGGTGCATACGACCAGCGACCGGCTGCTTCTCCCTGTGACAGCGTGAGAAACTGATCGGCAGGGACGTCCGTGAGCACCTGAAAGCGCTTGTCGGGCCACACCACGATCAGCGAGTCGACACGCGCCAGACTATCGAGGCCAAAGTGGGCTCGCGGGTCGACCGCGGATTGGAACCCGCGCGTCGGCATGACCTCGACCATTTGCCGCGCGTTCTGGCTGATGGCGATGACCTTCGCTCCCACGCCGCCGGTGTTGGCCCCCGAGCCACGGAGCGTGACGGTGAGAAAACGATGGGACGCGCTGTCCAGCTCCCTCGCCCGATTGCGATAGACGGCCGCGGGGGCGTTCAGGTCGTTCACGATGAGATCGAGCGCGCCATCGTTGTCGAGATCGGCATAGGCGGCGCCGTTAGTGAATCCCGGCTTGGCCAAGCCCCACGCGAGCGCCCGGTTCGTGAAGGTCAGATCGCCATTGTTATGGAATGCGTAGTTGGGAAGCGGAACGTGCGGCATTTTCGCAACGTCTGGCGGTTGTTCGGGGCGCAGAGCCGCGTTGCCCACGGACGCGAGATAATCGAGATCGTTGGGGCGGCGATAGATTCCCGCGCTGACGAATAGGTCTTTGCGGCCGTCGTTATCGAAGTCGGCAAAGAGCGGCGCCCAGCTCCAATCGGTTGCTGCCACCCCAGCGAAATAGCCGATCTCGCTGAAGCGGAGCTTTCCGCCAGTGACTCCGCGGTTCAGCTGCAGCGTGTTGCGCGCGTACTGGTAGTGATAGCCCGCCGCCAGCTTCATGTTGAACAGCTCGTAGCTCTCGGTTGTCGCCGCGGTCTTGAGGATGGGTTCGCTGTCGGGCAGCATGTCGAGCACCGCAATATCGGGACGCCCATCGTTGTTGAAGTCGGCGGCATCCGCGCCCATCGAGAACCTGCTCGTATGCCCGGTCGCCTGCGCGATCGACTCCGTGAATGTTCCGTCGCAGTTGTTGAGGTAGAGAAAGTCGTTTTCGGGGAAGTCGTTGGCGATGTAGATGTCGAGGCAGCCGTCGAGATTGACGTCGCTGGCCACGACGCCGAGTCCGAATCCTTCGACGCCGCCGTAGATCCCGGCCGTCGCGCTCACGTCCACGAAACGGCCGTTGTCGTTACGGTACAAGCGATCCCCGGCTTTGGCATTGCGCACCAGGCGGCTGGGGTTGGGACTCGCAAGTCGCTCGGCATGGGTGGAGCTGTTGAGCAGGTACATGTCGAGGTCGCCATCCCCGTCGTAGTCGAAGAACGCAGCCTGCGTAGAATAGCCCGCGAATGCGAGGCCGTACTCTTCGGCTCGATCGGTGAACGTGCCATCGCCGTTGTTGATGTACAGCACGTTGCGGCCCGGCATGCCGAGGTAGTTCACGCCCGAAACGTAGATATCCAGGTGGCCGTCCCCGTTGACGTCGGCCATCGTTACGCCACTCTTCCAGCCGACCGAATCAGCGACGCCGGCGCGCTCGGTAATGTCCTCGAACCGAAACTGTCCCAGGTTGCGGTACAGGCGGTTCGCGCCCAGGTTCGAGGTGAAATACAGATCGATGCGTCCGTCGCCGTCGATGTCGCCCGCCGCCACACCACCGCCGTTGTAGAAGTACAAGTAGTTGACGATGTTGACCGCGGAATCCTGGACAGTGGCGGCAGGGGAAGGCAGCGTATTGGCGAACGTGATGCCACTCGTTTCGGGCGCCACCGCCACGAAAAGCGGGGGCTCGGTGGACGAGGGTTCGCAGCTCAGCAGTGCGAGCGCAGTCGCGAGCAGAAACGCCGTAATTTCTCGCAAGGGGCGCCAGTATAGCGTGAAAACTTTTCTTTCGCTTGTGACACTATTGGTTCTCGCCGGCACTGCGTGTCGTGAAAAGCCCGTAGACATCGGTGCGGTGCTCACGGCGCGTACGGTGGGGCTCGAGCACCTGCAGCGTGGACGGCTCGAGGATGCCGAGCGCGAGTTCCGTCAGATGATTGCTCTCGCCCCACGCGATCCGCAGGGGTATGCCAACCTCGGGCTGACGTACCTCCGAGCCGGCCGTTACGACGATGCTGAAGCGCAGCTGCAGCGGGCACGCCAGCTCGACTCGCAAAGTCCCGAAATCGCGCTCATCCTTGCCAGGCTCTATTCCCTCACCAAACGCGACGACGAAGCGCGCCGGGTGCTTGTCCCGATCGGTCCGAACGCCCGGGTGCTGTACGCACTCGCTGAGCTCGAGCGCACCCAAAACGATAGCGCGTACGCCGCGCGGCTCCGTGAGGTGCTGGAAAAGTCGCCTGCCAACCTCGCCGTGCGGCTGAAGCGTACCACCGCCCTGCTCAGACTCGGCCAGGCCGACAGCGCGCTCGTCGCCGTCGAGGATGTCCGGCGTATTCCGCCCGAGCCGCCTCGCGAAGCGCTCCCGTATCTCAACGCCGCCATCCAGGCGCTGCGCAGCGGCAACGTAGCTGACGCGCGAGCCGCGTTCGATCACTTTGTGCGTCTGGTCGAGGTGACAGCCCCGTACCAATCGTCACTCGCACAGGTGGACTGGGTGGAGGGGGCAAGTCCGGGCCGGCCGGAGCTGGCCTTCAATCCGACCTCGCTCATCACGATGCGCGGCATCGCGCCGGCCTCGAACGTCGAGGTGCAGTTCACCGACATTACCGGCGAAAGTGGTCTGCCCGAGCGCAGTGGTCCCGTGACGACGCTTGCCCTGGGGGACTACGACGGCGACGGCGAGGACAATCTCTTGGTTGCTGCGTCCCCCCCGGGCGTGAGCGTGTACACGGTGCACGGCGGGTTTGTCGCAGACATCAGCGCCAAGGCGGCGCTCCCGCTGCCCGCCGGCATTATCGCCGCGACGTTCGCTGACTATGACAACGACGGCTGGCTCGACCTCTTCGCAATCGGGGGGGGGCAACGCGAACGCGGCTATCTGTTGCACAACCGCGAGGGCAAGCGGTTTGACGATGTGACGGAGACTGCCGGCATCCGCGAAGTGAACGGCGCGCGACGCGCCCTGTTCGTGGACCTCGATCATGACGGCGATCTCGACTTGTTGCTCATCGGGGGTGGATCGCTCGGCGTCTATCGCAACAACCTCGACGGCACGTTTGCGCTCTTTCCGAACGCGGATGGCCTCGTCCGCGGCGGGACTGACGCCGCATTCGGGGATCTCAATGACGATGGTCGGGTCGACATCGCGCTCGCGAGCGCGACTTTGGGCGACGCCGTGTTCTACAACGATGGCGTGCAAGGGTTCAAGGACGCGGGACTTCCGTTGCACTCTCGCTCGAACGCGGCCCTAGTCGGCGACTACAACAACGACGGCACGCTGGACGTCTTTTGGACGGGCTCGACCATCGCCGCGTCCCTCGATTACGACAACGACGGCTGGCTCGACCGCATCACCGCGGGGCCCGGAGGCGTGGCGCTGTTTCACAATGATGGCAAAGGGCGCTTTGAGGACCGCAGCCGGATTCTTCCGCAGTCCGTGCAGCGCGACTCCGTCACACAGCTGCTGATTGATGATCTCGATAGCGATGGCGATCCAGACATCCTGCTCGGTTCACGGAACGGTGTGCGTCTGCTGCGCAACGACGGCGGCAACGCTCGCCTCGGCATGCGCGTCGAGCTCACCGCGCTTGGCACCGGCAGCGGGAAGAACAACACGTTCGGCATCGGGTCGAAGCTCGAAGTCCGGGCCGGCGAACTCTATCAGACGCGCGTCGTGACGTCGCCGGTGACGCTGTTCGGGCTTGGCTCGCATTTCAAGGCCGACGTCCTCCGCGTCCAATGGCCCAATGGCGTTCCGCAGATCATCTACATCCCGGGCACGGATCAGGACGTGCTTGAGACGCAGGTGCTCAAAGGCTCCTGCGCATTCCTCTATACGTGGGACGGAACCCAGTTCCGGTTCGTAACGGACATCATGTGGCAGAGTGCGCTCGGCATGCCGGTCGGAATTATGGGGCCTGGGGGCTCGGGCCTGGGGCCTGGGGGGTCGAAAACGTACGCACCCGCCGGTGCATCGCTCGAGTACGTGCGCATTCCCGGTGAGGCGCTGAAGCCGAAGAATGGGCGCTACGTCATACAGGTGACCGAGGAGCTTTGGGAGACGGCCTATCTCGATCAGCTGCGCCTGCTTGCGGTCGACCACCCCGATTCAGTGGCGGTTTTCGTCGACGAGCGGTTCCCGCCGATGCGGGGAACCGACCTGAAGCTGTTTCACGTGGTCCGCCGCCGGCCACCGCGGTCGGCGATGAACGAGCGCGGCGGCGATGTGCTGGCGGAGCTCAAAGATCATGATTACCGCTACGTCTCGAATCTGACCCCGCGCCGCTACCAAGGGCTGACCGACCCGCACGACCTTGTGCTCGAACTGGATGAACGGGCAGGCGCGCCGGGGACGTACCTGTTCCTGCGCGGCTGGATCTTCCCGTCCGACGCGAGCATCAACGTGGCGCTCTCCCAGCAGAAGGCGCTCAAGTCAGAAATGCCCGTCATCGAAGTGCGCGATGCGCGCGGGCAATGGGTGTCGCGCGGGATGGTCGGATTCCCGGCGGGCAAGGATAAGACGATGGTGATCGATCTGGCGGGAATTTTCCCGACACGCGACCGCCATGTGCGGATCCGAACCAGTATGGCGGTTTACTGGGATCAGGCGTCGGTGACTGAGGCGGCGGCGGTGGTCACGCGGACGATGACAACACTAACGCCCGCGGCGGCCGTTCTGCATTTCCGCGGATTCTCGCGGATGTACCGGCGCGGCGGGCGGTACGGTCCGCATTGGTTCGACTACGCCGACGTCACGCGCGAGTCGCCCTGGCGTCCCATCACCGGCGCGGCGACGCGGTTCGGAGATGTGCTGCCGCTGTTAGAGCGCAGCGACGATCAGTACATCGTGATGGTGCCCGGCGATGAGGCGACCGTCGAGTTCGACGCCGCCGCGCTGGAGGAGCTGCGGCCAGGGTGGACGCGCACCTTCTTCTTATATAGTGACGGCTGGATCAAAGACTCCGATCTCAACACGGCCCACGGAACGACTGTCGAGCCGCTTCCATACCACGCGGTCACGTCCTATCCGTACGCCCCCGGCGACGCATACCCCACGGATTCCGCGCGTCAGCGCTATCTGCGCGAGTACAACACGCGAGTCATTGGGCACCCCCGCCAGGTCCAGTAGCCCTCATGGGTTCCGGGTCGCAGGCACTGGAGGGGGAGCCGCGGGGGCCCCTGACGCGGGACGAATCCGAATCGCCTGTCCACCGCCCCGTGCGAGATTGATCCGCAGACTCGAGTTCCGCGTCACGGTCCGCCGCGAAATCGCGACCGGCGTGGGATTGGTGAGCCAGTTGGCGCCTGGGCCGTCGGCATAGATCTCAGCCGTGTAGCTCCTGCCGCGCTCGAGGAACGTGAGTGGCACGTTGAAGGTGCGCGCCTGTTCGTCGGTGATCGCGCCCAGGAACCACTGGGGGCTGTTCTTCTGGCGGCGGGCGACGATCACGTAGTCTCCGATCTTCCCGTCGATCACGCGCGACGTGTCCCAATCCACCGCGACGTCCTTGATGAACTGGAACGCCGGCTGGCCCTCGTAATTCTCCGGCAAATCGGCGGCCATCTGCAGCGGTGAATAGATCACCACGTACAACGCGAGCTGCTTCGCGAGCGTGGTGCGCACGCGGGACTCTTCGTTGGTGCGCGCGGGGCCGGTCTTGGTGCGCAGGATGTCGAAGATGCCCGGTGTAAAATCCATCGGGCCCGCGAGCAACCGCGTAAAGAACAGGATCGTTTCGTGCTCGGGAGGATTGCCGCCCTCGCCGCTCCAGGCGTTGTACTCCTGGCCGCGCGCCCCTTCGCGGCTCATCATGTTGGGATAGGTGCGGCGCTCGCCGGTATCGTGAATTGGCTCGTGCACGTCGAGCATGATGTGATGCTGCGCGGCCTTCTCGATCACGTGCCGGTAGTGATTGACCATGAACTGGCTCCAGTGCGAGTGGCCTTCACTGGTCATGTCGGTCACATAGCCGGACTTGATCGCATCGAGCCCAAGGTGCTCATACATCGAGAATGCGCTGTCGATCTGGCGCTCGTAGTTCTGGATCCCGCCTGACGTTTCGTTGTGCACGATCAGATGCACGCGTTTGGACTTGGCGTAGCGCGCGAGCTCGACGATGTCGTAGTCGGGATAGGCTTGCGTGAACGAGAACGCGTTGCGGTTCTGGATCCAGTCGCCGTCCCAGCCGATGTTCCAGCCCTCGACCAGCACGCCGCCAAACCCGTTTTTCGCCGCGAAGTCGATGTAGTGCTTCGTGGTCTCCGTCGTGGCTCCGTGCTTCGCGCCCGAGCTCCACGTCATCGTGCCGATGTGCATGCCCCACCAGATGCCGACGTACTTCATCGGCTTGATCCAGTCGGTTTCCGCAATGACACTCGGCGGATTGAGGTTGAGGCCGAGGACCGAAGGCGAGAGATCGGTAACCCGATCGGCCACCTGGATAGTGCGCCACGGCGTCACGAAGGGCGTCGTGCCGCGGACCTTCACGCCATCGGCGTGGGGCGCGAGGTCGACGCGCAGCGTGCGGCTCTCCATCCTCGGGCCCCGGATGTTCATGCGGGCGTAATTCACGAGGTTTGCTTCGTGGAGCACGATGAAGGTCTTGCCGTCGAGCGTTTCCATCGTGATCGGCGTCTGCACGCTGTCCAGCGTGCTGACGGGCTGCGAGGAGTACAGCTGCTCGGAGCGGTCGAGGCGTGGCCGGTTGGAGGGGATGGACCAGGCGCGCGAGTTGTCGGCCATGGCGAATTCCGTCAGCTCGTCCATGATCTCGAATTCGCCGAGGCTGGGCTGCGCCGGAAACTCGTAGCGGAACGCCACGCCGTCGTTGAACGCGCGCACGGCGAGCGTAAACTGACGCTTGGGTCCGTTGTTCTCCTGCACCGACACCTTCAGCTCGTTGTAATGGTTGCGCACGCGCCGCACTTCGCCCCACGGCTGCGTCCAGGTCTCGTCAAAGGTGCTGCGGCTCGAATCGACGATGCCGAGTGAGTCGCGCAGCGGCGGCTGGCCGCGGAACTGAAATCCCAGCCGCGATGGAGTCAGCAGGGAGCGGCCATCCCGCTGCACCGCATAGTACAGCGTGCCTTCGCGCGTGCCCACGACGACGACGTTGCGGCGGTCGGGTGAAGCCACGCGCAGCTGCGCGTCGACCCTCAGGGGAAACATGAGCAACGCAGCGAGTACGAAAGTCCTCATCGATGACTCCGGCGTGATGTATATTCTGCTGTTGAGTTCACCTATCAGGGGATGCGCATGAACCAGTCAACCATCCGTCCCTTTTGCTTCGTCCTGCTGCTCCTGCTCCCCGCTTGTTCCGGCAATTCATCCGGCACCCGCTCGGCGCGCCCGACGGGGTCCGGGATCGTCATCACCGCCGAGGACATCGAACATTCACCGGGGATGTCGATCGAGCAGCTCCTCATGGCTAAGGTGCCGGGCCTGGCGTTCGGGCGCACCGAACAAGGGTACACGGTCATCACCTTCCGCGGCGGCTCGACCACGTTCATGGGTGATAAAGCCGTGCTGGTAGTGGTCAACGGGATTGCCCTTGGCCCCGGCGGCGCCGACAACCTGCATGCGATCAATCTGCGTGACATCGAAACCATCACGGTGCTGCGCGACGCTGCCATGACGGCCCAATACGGGACGCGAGGAGCCAACGGCGTAATACTCATCCGAACCAAGCAGGGCTAGCGGTCTTCGGGCGCGGGCGGCCCGGAAGAAGAGCGGCCGATCGTTGTTGCGCGCGACGATGTAGAGATCGCCGCTGCGTGTCCGCAGCCGCTGGATATCCCGCGCGGCTCCGGGGACGAAAAACCCGCTCTCCATCGCTCGCACGGGCGTGAACCCACCGCGTCCGTCGCCACGCAGGAACAGTCCGTAGCTCGCGCTCATCCGGCCGATAGCCGGCTGCACGCCGTCGAAATTCCCCGCCAGCAACAGATCGAGCTTGCCGTCGCGATCGAAATCGCCCGCCAGCATGCCATATACGGGGGCAATCTGCGCCTCGCGGGGGAGGGGCACCAGCGTGAACGATCCGTCGCCATTGTTGCGCGCCAGCGCGGTCGCAAAGGTTTCGGCCTGCCGGACCACCGCGCCCGTGAGCTCTTCTCCGAAGACCTGCTCGACGGTCTTGCCGGCATAATCGGAGTACTTCGGGAAACGGGGCTTCAGATACGGCAGCACCGCGGTGAGCTCATCGCGTAACGCGAGCGGATACGACTTGCCGTTCTCGTAGTACGTGAGGACCTGCTCGCGGAAACCATTCCCATCGAAATCCTTGATGTACATTCGCGTAGGCTCGGCCGGTGACGCATGCAACCGGGTGTTCAGACCCAAGTTGCCAAGTGCAAGATCGATGCGACCATCGCCATCGAAATCACCCGCCACAACGCGGGTCCACCAACCCGCGCTATGCTCGAATCCCTTCGTCTCGACGCGGACGAGCTTCGTGGCGGCGTTGTGGAACACCGTGATCGGCATCCATTCACCCACGACGACGAGGTCGAGCCGGCCGTCCCGGTCGATGTCGACCCACTGGGCATCCGTGACCATCCCGATCTGGCCCAGCTCCGGGGCGACCTGGTCCGTGACGTCGACAAGCCGGCCATTGGCGCCGCGGCGCAGCAGGCTGCTGGCAGGACTGATGCCGTAGTGTCCGACGGAGACGCGGCCACCGACGAACACGTATTCGGGTGAGACGGCGACGCGCGAGCCGCTGTTGAACAGCGGTGGCAGCATGGTCTGAGTCTTCCGCAGGTTGCCTCGTCCATCGCCGAGATAGAGACGATCTTCGAGCGTTGGCGCGAGACTCGAGAACTCGTTGCCGCCGGTCACGACGTACAGGTCCTGCTGGCCGTCGCCGTTCGCGTCGAAGAAAGCGGCACCCAGATCCTCCGACAAACGATCGGTCTCGAAGACGCTCAGATTGGCGGAGACGAACGTCCCGTTCGGTCGCTGCACGTAGAGTGCGCTGGATTGTCCCCTCGCGCCTCCAATGAAAAAATCGTCCAGGCCGTCGCCATTCACGTCGCCGACGGTCACGAAGGGCCCTTCGGTCGACATCAGCTTCGGCATCAACGGTTCGCGATTGAAGTCCACGAACTCATTTTCGCGGTGAACGAAGTCGACACCGATTTGGGTCGTGACATCCTTAAACAGCGTTGGACGGTTGGACGGTCGGAAGGTTGGACGAGTGGCGGCCTGCGAATCCCGCTCGCGGATCGTGAGCCGTCGGTTCGTGCCGACGTGAGTCATGCCGCTCGTGCGCCCATTGGGCCAATCGACGGTGAGCGAGTCCAACGTATCGATCGTGCCCACGCCGAACGTCAGCGTGTAGTCGACGCTCGATTGGAACCCGCGCGTCGGCGCGAGCTCCTGCACGAGCTGTTGGGTGCGTGCACGGAGTGTCACGCGCGCGCCGATGGCAAATGGATTGCTGCCCTCGCCCTCCAGCCGCACCTGGAGAAAGCGGTTCTCGGGGAGTTGCGCGCGCGCATTGTTGCGATAGATGAACGCCTCGTCATCGACGTTGTTGACCACGAGATCGAGTGCTCCATCGCCGTCGAGATCGCCGTACGCGGCGCCATTCGAGAAGCTCGGCAGGTCCAGACCCCACTCGGCGCTGGCGTTCGTGAAGGTGAGATCGCCGTCGTTCCGAAACGCATAGTCGGGCAGCTTGGTCGAGCTCATGGCTTTGATCAGGCTCATGAAATCGACGCGCCGCGTCCCGCCGCCGGTCGCGTCCCGCAAGGTCTGATCGCTGCCGAGAAACGCGAGGTAATCCTGCTGCGTCACGTCGTGCACCAGTCCGTTCGCGACGAAGATGTCCTTGTTCCCGTCGAGATTGAAATCGGCAACGAGTGCAGCCCAGCTCCAGTCGGTTCGCGCCACGCCGCCGAGCCACGCGACGTCGCTGAATGTGCCGTCGCCGTTGTTGTGCTGGAGGGTGTTGCGCATGAGCTGATGGTCGAACCCCTCGCGCGCTTTGGCCTCGTAGAGCTCCCAGGGCTCGAACGAGGATGTCGTTTTGAGGCGATAGTCGTCCTCGGGAAGCATGTCGGACGTGTAGATGTCGGGCCAGCCGTCATTGTCGACGTCCGCGATGTCGACGCCCATCGAGAAGTAGCTGGAGACGGGCATGGCGTGATCGAGCACCTCGTCGAACGTGCCGTTGCCCTTGTTGAGATAGAGGTAGTCGCGCTCGAAGAAATCGTTCGCTACGTACACATCGGGGCGGCCGTCTCGATTGACGTCGCTCACAGCAATTCCCAGCCCGAAACCAATTTCGGGTCCGTAAATGCCGGCCTGCTCACTCACATCGGTGAAATGGCCTGCATCGTTGCGGTAGAGCCGGTGGCCGCCAAGCGGATCGCGCAGCGACCTCATGTTGTGGACGGCGATGCTCGAAACGGGCTTTGGAGAATTGCGGATCAGGAAGAGGTCCAGGTCCCCATCGCCGTCGTAGTCGAAGAACGCCGCCTGCGTGGAGTAGCCTGTGTCGGCGATTCCGTAGGCCGCCGCCATCTCGCGGAACGTGGGAACGCCGTCGCGCAGGCCTTGATTGATGTACAGCGTGTTCGCGCGGGTCGCGCCCGACTGGAGACCGGCGTGGCAGACGTAGATGTCGAGTTTCCCGTCGCCGTTCACGTCGGCCAGGGTGACGCCGGTAGTCCAGCGGCCCCCCCCCTCCTCCCGGACTCCGGCGGCCTCGGTGACGTCCCGGAAGCGAAAGCCCCCGAGGTTCAGGTAGAGGTGCGGACCGTCCTGGTTCGACGTGAGCACGAGCTCGGGCAAGCTATCACCGGTCAGGTCGCCGATCGCAACGCCGCCACCGTTGTAATAGTTGCGGTATTTGAAGACGTTGGCGTCGCGGGTTTCGGTGAGGTGATTCGCGAAGTCGACTCCGGTGTAGCTGGACGGCATGCGAGTGAACAGCCTGCGGTCCGCGGCGGGTGGTGCTGTATCGGCTCCCTTGGCTGGCGCACGAGAGCAGGCGGAGACTGCCAGGATAAGAAGCAGAAGGGGCGCAGCACGCTGCGCCCCTTCTTGGTGATACGCCTTCAGCAACTAGTACCCGTCATTCTGCGTCAGCAGAGGGTTGGCATCGATCTGTGACTGTGGAATCGGCATCAGGACGAAATTGGCCGGGCTCGTCCCGGTTTTGAACTCAAACGGCGCGGTGTATCTGCCAAAGCGCACGAGGTCCTGCCGGCGCTTCGCTTCTCCCGTGAACTCGAACGTCCGCTCGAGCAGGAGGGTGTTGAGCGTAACGCTGCTGAGTGTGTCCGTCGCATACGCCCGCGCGCGCACGGCCCGAATGAGCGCGAGCGGCGCCGGTGCCCCAGTCGCTCCATTCAGTTCCGCTTCGGCCTTGATGAAATACATCTCGGCGAGGCGCAACCAAGCGAAGTCGTTACCGTTGTCCTGCGCCACGTGCTTGGTGGAGGCCGGCCACTTGTAAATGCGTGTGCCCTCCCCTTCCGTCGCGGCCGTGACGTTCGCGATTATCGGCGTGAAGACCAGTGGGTTGCCCGACCGGTCGTTTACGGGACTGCCGGTCTCGACGTTGACCTGCGGTCCTACGAGGAAGATTCCGCGCCGCCGATCGGCTGCGTCGAACGCGTTGTAGGTCTGGGCGGTCGCCGAGAATCCGTTCCAGGGCCCGGGGGTGAACTGATTGTAGTGCAGCGCCCGCATCACGAAGTTGAGCCCGAGGCCCGCTTCGTCGGCGAACTTGATGACGAAGATATTCTCTTTGGATGTGCCGTTGTCGGAACGGAACGGCTTGGGGAACGAATCAGCCAGCGCGTAGGCTGCGGTCGACAGAATCACGCTGTCCGCCCGATCCTTCGCCGCCTGACAGGCGCCCAGCCCGCCCGCGACCGTGACTCCGGTGCAGGCGTTGTAGGCTGTCGCGTTGATGCCGACGTCCTTGGTGAACACCCCGGCGTTGATGTACATGTTCGCCAGCAGGGCATCGACGGCGCCCTTGGTAATGCG
>Ga0066905_100000300_pt1 | contig 12614 bp, 9 predicted proteins | sample PanSoiMetaPlot36_FD_67483 | JGI IMG/M metagenome (GOLD analysis project Ga0066905, IMG submission 67483) | Tropical forest soil microbial communities from Panama analyzed to predict greenhouse gas emissions - Panama Soil Plot 36 (version 2) | ecosystem: Environmental > Terrestrial > Soil >... | reverse complement strand
CAGGATCTCGGTGAGGTCCTTGCCGTCGTGGCTGTCCGGGGCCACCCCGGCCCGCTCCAGCACGTTGGTCAGCTTGCGCCGCAGCACCGGGATCCGGGTGATGCTCTCGTGATAGGCGTCGTGGGTGTAGAGGCCGAGGAACCGGTACTCGCCGTTGATCTCGCCGCTCGCGCTGACCCGCTTGATCGCGATGTAGTCCAGGTAGGAGCGACGGTGGACGGTGGACCGCGAGTTGGCCTTGGTCAAGATCAGCCGCTGCGGGTCCTTGGCCCGCGCGCGCACCTCCGGCGGCAGGGCGGCGAAGGACGACGATCCGGACTTGTCGTGCCGCAAGATGCCAAGGCCGGTGCCGGGTACCGCCTGCAGCGCCATTCCGTCCGGGCCTTCCACCAGGTTGTATTCGCGGTACCCGAGGAACGTGAAGTGGTTGTCGGCCAGCCAGTGCAGCAGCGCCTGGGTCTCGGCCGGCGCCCTCACCCCCTCGGCCGCGAGCTGGTCCGCGAGCCGGAGCGCGGTGTTGGCCATCCTGTCGTGGTCCTCGACCGCGACCCGCACATCGGCCAGCACCCGCAGCAGGTCGTCCTCGAGCCCGGCCAGGTCGGCGCCCGCGGTGTCGATCTCGATGTGCATCCACGATTCGGCGATCTCATCGTGACCCCGGCTGCCCTCCCCGGGCTGGCCGACCACCTCCTGCAGCGTGCCGGTGACGTCGCGGCGGACCAGCAGCTGCGGGTGCACGATGTGGTAGCTGTCCAGGTTGTGCCGGGCGAGCTCCATCGTGGTCGAGTCGACGAGGAACGGCATGTCATCGGTGATGATGTCGACGACGCCCCGCGATTCGTCGAACGCGGCGCTCTCACCGGCGGCCCGGACCCGCACCAGGGCGCGGCCCTGTGGGCGCTCGGCCGCGACGCGGGCGTGCTCGGCCGCCACCTCACCCACGCGCTGGGGCCCGGCCGACAGCAGATCCTCGGCGGCCGTGTGCCGGTAGTAGGCATCCAGGTATCGCTCCAGGTCCCCGACGCCGATGGCGTCGTCACCCGCCGCCTCGGCGGCCCGCGCCGCCTCCGCCAGCAGGGTGTTCGTCACCTCGCCCGTGCTCTCCGACATCCGTCCCGTCTCCCTTGCAGCCTCTGGCTTGCGAGTCCCTCGTGCCCCATGGCCCACCGTCTACAGGTGGTCCCGCAGCTCCCACAGCAGCGGGAAATACCGCAGAGGTACTCGTTTGCGCAGGTAGGGTGCACCGGTCGAGCCGCCGGTGCCCGACTTGGTGCCGATCTGCCGCTCCACCATCACCACATGCCGCCCCCGCCACAGTCCCGCCAGCTCGTCGTGCGTGAGAAGGCCCTCGGCGAGCTGCCACAGGTCGTCGTGGGCGGCGCGGTCTCCCGCAACCACCCGCAATGACTCCAGGATCTGCTGGTCGGTGCCCGCTGGCAATCCGCGGGAGGCCAGCAGATGCAGGTAGGCGTCCCACAGCGACGGCTCGGTGAGGCGGCGTGCCAGCCGGTCCCGCTGCCGCGTGCTGATGGAGCGGAACCGGTCAACGAAGGCGGGGGCCTTGATCCCGGACAGGAACTCGAGCTCCCGGAACTGCACCGACTGGAATCCGCTGGCCGGGGCGAGGGTCGCGCGGAACTCCAGGAAGTCCTGCGGGGTCATCGTCTCCAGGATGTCCACCTGGACGATGAGCAGCCGCTCGATCGTGTGCACACGGCGCAGCAGGTGGCGTGCCCGCCAGGTCTCGCCGGTCATCATCGCGTCACGGACGGCCTCGAGCTCGTACAGCATCTGCTGGAACCACAGCTCGTAGACCTGGTGCACGGTGATGAACAGCAGCTCGTCGTGGGCCGGCGGATCGGCCTGCGGCACCTGCTGGGCGAGGAGCTCGTCCAGGTGCAGGTAACCGCCGTAGGTGAGCAGTCCGCCCTCTTCGCCGAACCTGCGCCCGGTGAGTGGGACGTCAGTCACGCCGTTTTCCTCGATCGCCATTGATCGTCATGCCTGCCTGGACATCGACTCTACGCGGGAGGCACCGGTGGGGCGAACAGGGCCAGGACCTCGGGGTTCGCGAGCGCATCCGGGTCGGCGGCCTCCGCCACCGGGGTGCCGAGCAGGATCCGCCGGACGGGAACCTCGAGCTTTTTGCCCGACAGCGTCCGCGGCACACCCGGCACCTGGTGGATCTCGTCCGGCACGTGCCGGGGCGACAGCTCCGTCCGCAGCGCCGTCTTCAGCCGGGCGATCAGCTCATCGTCGAGCTGGTAGCCGGGAGCGAGCACCACGTACAGCACGAGCCGCCCGTCCGCCCCGAGCTGCCCGGTGTCGACCACCAGGCTGTCGGCGATCTCCGGCAGCTGCTCCACCACCCGGTAGAACTCGCTGGTGCCCATCCGCACGCCGCCCCGGTTGAGTGTGGCGTCCGATCTGCCGGAGATGATGCACCCGCCGTCGGGAAGCATCGTGATCCAGTCGCCGTGGCGCCAGACGCCGGGGTAGTCGGCGAAGTAGCTGGCCCGGTACCGTTCACCGCCCGGGTCATTCCAGAACCCGGTCGGCATCGACGGCATCGGCCCGGTGATGACCAGCTCCCCGACCTGGCCGGTGACCGGCCTTCCGCCGTCGTCGTACGCCTCCACCCGCGCGCCCAGGCAGCGGCCGGCGATGACGCCCGCGCGCACGGGCAGCAGCGGGCTGGGGCCCACGAAGCCGGTGCACAGGTCGGTGCCCCCGGAGAAGGAGCCGAGCTGCGGGCCGGTGCCCACACGTTCGTAGACCCACCGGAAGCCCTCCGGCGGCAGCGGGGAGCCGGTCGAGCCGATGCCGCGCAGCACGGCCAGGTCCAGCTCCCGCCCCGGCGCCAGGCCGGCCTTGGCGCAGGCCAGCAGGTACGGGGCGCCGGTGCCGAAGTAGGTCACGCCGGTGGCGGCGGCCAGATCCCACAGCGCGCCGGTGCCCGGGTGGGTGGCGCTGCCGTCGTAGGTGACGATCGTCGCGCCCGCGAGGAGCCCGCCGGCCAGGTAGTTCCACATCATCCAGCCGGTGGTCGTGTACCAGAAGAACACGTCCCCGGCGCCGAGGTCCTGCTGCAGGCACAGTGCCTTCAGGTGCTCGAGCACGATCCCGCCGTGGCCGTGCATGATCGCCTTCGGGAGGCCTGTGGTCCCGGACGAGTACAGCACCCACAGCGGATGGCCGAACGGGACGTCCTCGAACTCCAGCCGCGCCGCCGGGGCACCCGGCAGCGACTCGAACGGCACTGTCGTGATCCCCGGCGCGGCAGGTGCCCCGCCGGCCTCGTTCACCGTGACGATCGACGCCAGGCCCGGCAGCGCGGCGGCGATGGCGGCCACCGACGGCCGCCGGTCGAACTCCTTGCCGCCGTACCGGTAGCGGCCGGTGGCCAGCAGCACCTTCGGCGTGATCTGCGCGAAGCGGTCGATCACGCTGTGTGGCCCGAAGTCGGGTGAGCACGAGGACCAGATCGCGCCCAGGCTGGCGGTGGCGAGCAGGCCGATCACCGCGGCCGGGACGTTGGGCAGGAACGCCGCGACCCGGTCGCCCCTGGTCACACCCAGTGCCGCCAGCCCGGCCCGCACCCGGGCCACCTCCGCGGCGAGGTCGCCGTAGGTCAGCGCGGCAAGCTGGCCCTCCTCGTCGTGGCCGATCACCGCGATCCTGCCGGGGTCCGTCAGCGCGGTTCGCAACACGTTGCGCGCGTAGTTGAGCGTGGCGCCGGGGAACCAGGTCACGTCGGGCATCGGGCCGCCGGTCAGCACCGGCCCCTCGCCGCGCTCGCCGAGCACCCCGAAGTAGTCCCAGAGCGAACCCCAGAACGCGTCCGGCCGGCCGACCGACCACCGCCAGAGATCGTGGTAGTCGCCGGCCGCGGCGGCCGGGGTGAACCCGCCGGGCCCGTCGCTCGCCGCCACGGCGGGGCCCGTCCCCCGTTCGGCCAGCCACCGGCGGTAGTCGGTGACCCGCGCCCGCTTGACTACCTCGGGCGATGGCTCCCACAGCACGTCCCCGTAGCCGCGCCCCGGCAGGCCCGCGGCCGCCCCCGCCTCCTCGTCCATTGGCATACGCCCCAGCATCGAACCTCTACCGTGCCGCCGCAACGTCACGTCGGCTGCCCGCGGGTCAGCGGGCCGCCACCGGCGTGGTCAGCAGGTCGATCGCGCGCACGACGCTCGCGGTGTCGGCAAGGTCGGCCAGGACCACGTCGGCGCCCGCGTCGCGCAGTTCGGCGGCCGACGACCGCCCGCTGGCCACCGCCACCGAGCGCGCGCCTCCCATGCGGGCGGCCGCCACGTCGCGGGCGGAGTCGGCGACGTACGCCGTCGCCTCCTCGGTGAACTGCACCCCGTATTTCTCCGCGGCCCGCCCGCGCGCGTTCAGCAGCAGCGCGCCCTTGGGGTAGACCTCGGAGCCGTACCCGCCGACCTCGGTGTCGAAGAACCGTTCCAGCGCGAAGGCGTGCAGCTTCTCGATCGCGTTCGCCTTGATCGCCCCGGTGAGCAGGGTCTGCACCACGCCGGGCAGGCCGCCGACCTCCGCCACGGCGGCCAGCGCGCCGGGCAGCAGCCGGCCCTGTTCGGTGAGCAGGGCCCGCCGGGCACCGAACGCCGCGGCGAGTTCGGCGGCGAACCGCCCGAGGACCTCCTGATCCGTGGAAGCCGAGGCCAGCGCGGCGGCCTCGTTCAGCGCGAGCGCCTCGAAGAAGATCTCCGACTCCGTTCGCCCGGCCATCTGCGGCAGCAGCACCAGCGGCCGGCCGGTCACCTTCTGGAACGCGTCCGCGTACGCGGCCCGGGTCACCCGTCCCACGTCAACCAGGGTCAGGTCGATGTTCCACAGAACCAAGCGGTGAATGGGAACCTCCGGGGGTGTCACCCCATCTGGCGGCGGGCCCAGCCTATGCCCGCCGCGTGATTCGGCGCTGGCCGTCCGGCGAGTACGCCCACGCCATTGTGGGGCGCCGGCCGGGGAAGGGACGCGGATCAGCCCATGTGCGGGTAGCGGTAGTCCACCGGCGGGACGAACAGCTCCTTGATCGTCCGGACGTTCACCCACCGGATCAGGTTGAAGATCGACCCGGCCTTGTCGTTGGTGCCGCTGGCCCGCGCCCCGCCGAACGGCTGCTGCCCCACGACCGCCCCGGTCGGCTTGTCGTTGATGTAGAAGTTGCCCGCCGAGAAGCGCAGCACGCGTGTGGCCTCCGCGATCGCCGCCCGGTCCTGCGCGATGATCGAGCCGGTCAGCGCGTAGGGCGCGACGTCGGCCGCCTGGGCGAGCATTTCGTCATAACGGGCGTCGTCGTAGACGTAGACGCCAAGGATCGGCCCGAAGTACTCGGTGGTGAACGCCTCGTCGGCCGGGTCGGAGGACTCGAGCACGGTGGGCTGGACGAAATAGCCCTCGGAGTCGTCGGCCTGCCCGCCGGTGAGCACGCGCACCGACGGCCTCTCCCTGGCGGCCTCCAGCGCCCGGGAGTGCTTGGCGAACGCCCGCGCGTCGATGACGGCCCCCATGAACAGCGATAGGTCGGCCGCGACGTCACCCACCGTCAGCGACTCCACCTGCGCCAGGAAGTCGTCGCGCATGCCCCGCCACAGCGAACTCGGCACGTATGCGCGCGACGCGGCGGAACACTTCTGGCCCTGGTATTCGTACGCGCCGCGGATCAGCGCCGTGGAAAGGACCGCCGGGTCGGCGGACGGGTGCGCGACGACGAAGTCCTTGCCGCCCGTCTCCCCGACCAGCCGCGGGTAGCCGCGGTAGCCGGCGATGTTCTCCCCCACCGTCCGCCACAGGTGCTGGAACGTCCCGGTGGACCCGGTGAAGTGGATGCCCGCCAGGTCCCGGTGCGGCAGCGCGACCTCCGACACCGCCTGCCCGTCCCCCGTCACCAGGTTGATCACACCGGGCGGCAGCCCGGCCGCTTCCAGCAGCCGCATCGTGTAGTGGGCGGCGAGCTGCTGGGTGGGGGACGGCTTCCACACCACGACGTTGCCGAGCAGGGCCGGCGCCGTCGGCAGGTTCCCCGCGATCGATGTGAAGTTGAACGGGGTGATGGCCAGCACGAAGCCTTCCAGCGGCCGGTACTCCATGCGGTTCCAGGTTCCGGGGCCGGACTCCGGCTGCTCCGCCAGCAGCCGCCGCGCGTAGCGCACGTTGTAGCGCCAGAAGTCGATCATCTCGCAGGCGGCGTCGATCTCGGCCTGGTACACCGACTTGGACTGGCCAAGGATCGTGGCCGCGTTGATCGTCGCACGCCACGGGCCGCTCAGCAGGTCGGCGGCCTTGAGCATGATCGCGGCGCGGTCGTCGAACGAGAGCGCCCGCCAGGCGGGTGCGGCCGCGGCCGCCGCGTCGATCGCCGCCGCCACGTCCTCCCGGGTCGCGTTGCGCATGGTGCCGAGCACGTGCCGGTAGTTGTGCGGCGCGACCACATCCACCGGCTCGCCGCCGGCCAGGCGCTGGTGCCCGCCGATGGTCATCGTCAGCTCGGCGTGCTCTCCGGCCAGCTCCTTGATCTTGTTCTCGAGCACCGCCCGGTCGTGGCTGCCCGGCGGGTACTGCCGGACCGGCTCATTCGCCGCAGGTGGGACATTGGTTACGGCATCCATGGCGAGACTCCCTGCACTACCCGGCATCGTTGGCGGCCGAAACCATCGTCGCACGGTCGGCCGCGGGCGGGCAGGGGCCCCGGCGCCGGCCCGGCAGACCCGCCCGGACCGGCCGGCGGAGCGACAGCGCGGCCAGCGCCCCGGCCGCGCAGAGGGCGGTGAGCGCCAGCGCGCAATCGTGCAACGCCGTGACCGGCGACCCCGTCACCTGGGTGCGGGTGGCGTACAAGGTGGCGAGCAGGGCGATGCCGAACGATCCGGACAGCCGCTCAGCGATGTTGAACAGCGTGTTCGCGTCGGGCATGTGGGTCGCATCGAGGTCCGCCGGCAGCGCCATGACGAGCGGCTGGATCGTGAGGCCGAGCGCCAGGCCGCGCCCGCACAGCAGCGCGGCGGTCAGCCAGACAGGGGTCGAGGCGGTGAGCAGCAGCAGTCCCAGCGTGCTCACGGCGAGCATCGCGAGCCCGCCCGCAACGCTGGTGGCGATCAGCGCCGGGCGGGACCGGCCCCGCTCGACCACGACGTTCCCCAGCCAGCTGGCCAGGCCCATGACGATTCCCTGCGGGAGCAGCACCAGCCCGGTGACGGTCGCGGCGTGGTGCTGGACGCCCTGGAGGAACACCGGCGCCAGGAACAGCACCGCGAACAGCACGACGCTCGCGACGCAGGCCAGCGCGAGGATGACCGACCGGCGCCGCGACGCGAGCAGGGTCAGGTTGACGGCCGGCCGGGTCCCGCTGCCGCGGGTCCGCCGCCTGGCCCACCACAGGTAGCCGGCGATGAGCGCGAGCCCGCCGGCCCATGCCGGCGCCGCGGCGGCCGACAGCCATCCGCGGTCGGGTCCCTGGCTCGCGCCGTAGGTGGCCAGCCCGAGCCCGGCGGCCAGCAGCAGCAGGCCCGGCACGTCGAGGCGGGCACCGGGGTCGCCGTCCTCGCGGCCGTGCTTGCGGCCGGCACGCACGCCCGCCCACGCGGCGAGCCCGACCGGCACGTTGATGAGGAAGATCGACCGCCAGCCGAAGCCGCTGATGAGCACGCCGCCGATGGCCGGGCCGAGCGCGGGGGCCGCGAACAGCAGCAGGCCGGCGCTGGCCGGCATCGACCTCGCCCCGGTCTTGTTGTCGAGGAGCAGCCCCATCGCGAGCGGCACCATCGGCGCGCCGGCCAGCCCTTGGACGACGCGCGCCACGATCAGCAGCGTCGCACTCGGCGCCGCGGCGCAGGCGGCCGAGGCGAGGATGAAGCCGAGCAGCGCCGCCTGGTAGGCCCGCATCGTGCCGAAGCGGCGCGCAAGCCACGGAGTGGCCGCCAGTCCGCAGGCCAGCCCGAGCAGGTACCCGCTGACGGTCCAGGCCGCGGTGGACAGCGAGGTGTGCAGCTCGCGGACGATCACGGGCACCGCGACGTTCACCACCGACGAGTCGATCATCGAGAGCATCGGGCCGCCGAGGAAGGCGAGCCGCGTCGCCGTGCTGAACCGGTCCCGGGTCTCGCCGCCGTGGCTGTCGTCCGGACGGGTCTGCCGCACGCGGGCCCTCATCACTCGCCTCCTGCGGCCGCCTGGAGCTCGTCCAGCCAGGCCAGCTCGTGGCGGAGGCGGTCCATGCTGAAGTCCAGGACCCGCAGTCCCCACTCGAGTTGGGCCGCCTCCGGCCGCAGCCCGGTCAGGTGCGCGATCGCCGCATCGATGACCGCGCGCCGTCCCGCGATGATCTTGAACCGGTCGCGGGGCTCGAGGTCGGCGAAGAACGCGACCCGCACCTGGAACTCGTTCTCGTCGGCCAGCAGGGCTGGGTCGGCGTCGCTGATCATCGCCTGCAGCAGGTCGTGACCGGTGTCGGTGAGCCGGTACACGTTGCGCGGCGGGCGGCCCGGATCTGCCTCGGCGGCGACCCGCTCGATCGCCCCCTGCTCCTGGAAACGCCGCAGCGCGGGATAGAGCACGTTGTTGTTGATCGACCGCCCGCCCAGGATCCGCTCGACGCGCTTCTTGATCTCATAGCCGTGCTGCGGTCCATCGGCGAGCACTCGCAGGACCATTATGTCGAAGTACACGCGGTTAGACTAACCTATAGCAGACTAACACGCAAGATGGCACGAGGTCGGTTACTCGGTACAGGAGGCTGCAGGACCCGGCCGCGGGGGCTCGGCCGCGGCGTTCCGGGCACACGGGCTCCGCCGCGGGCGCCCAGGTCCCTGCGGGCAGCACGGGGTTGAAGGGTGTGTCGACCGGCTCAGCGGCACCTGGCCGCTAGCTGTCACCTGGCTCGTCGGCCAGGTAGGCCAGCTCCTGCGCGGCGTACCAGAGCAGGTCGTGCCCCTCCGCGCCGTCCACCACAAACCGGGCGTCATCGTCGCCCGTGTCCGCTGCCGGGAGCGCGGCCACCGCCTCGGCGATATCGGTCTCGGCGACCAGGTCATCGACGTGGCCGGACACTACCCGATCCATCGCAACTGGCGCGCGAATCTCGACCAGGGTTGGCTCGTCGAAGCCACCGTCGTGCTGGATGAGCTCATCGGACACGTCCGCGGCCAGCACCACCCGGCGCCGAGGCGCGTTCGGCTCGTCGGCGAGCAGCCGCAGCGATTCCCGTGCCGCGTGCGCCATCGCGACGTATTCGAGCTCCTCCAGGTCGCCGGTGGCGTACCACTCGCGCAAAGCCGGGGTCACCGCGAACGCGCGCACGGGCGCGGGACCGATCACCCCGGCGCGCAGCAGGTAGGCCACGTCCGTCAGCGTCGTTGGCAGGTACACGCGCATGAGCTCTCCAGACACGGCCAGAGGCGCGGCACGGGACGGAAGGCGAACGGCGCCGTTCCGGTGATCAGAGTGTGCCACCTATGGCCGCGGGCGGCAGCATAACGGCCCCGGCACTCACCGCTGCTCCCCCGCCAGCGCCGCGGTGACGGCCGCCACCGCGTCCGTGAGGCCCATGTGCTCCCAGATCCGGACGACCCGCCACCCGGCCGCTGCCAGCGCCGCGTCCGCCGCGCGGTCGCGCTCCACGGTCCGGCGGAGTTTCGGCGCCCAGTACCACTGGTTGACCGCCGGGTCGCGCCCGTGCTCCGGGCAGGCGTGCCAGAAGCAGCCGTCCACGAAGACAGCCACCCGGCGACCGGTAAAAGCGATGTCAGGGCGGACCCTGGCACCCTCGTTAAGATCAAGCCGGAGATCCTTGCGGAACCGGTATCCCCTGCGGTGCAGCGCGCTGCGCAACGCGATCTCGGGCTTGGTGTTCGTGCGGCGGATGGCGCGCATGTTGGCGGCGCGGCCCGGGCTGGCGGGGGCTGGGTACTCACCCACGGAGCCCAACGCTAGAGCACACCCTGTGGCGCGCGCAGCAGGCACGCTCAGCTGAGCGGCAGGCCGAACAGTTCCACGAGCCGGGCGACGCTCTCCTCGGGCCGGTCATGCAGGATGCCACGCATCCCCATGGCCTCGGCCACGCGCACGTTGGGCTCGATGTCGTCGATGAACACGCACTCGCTGGGCGCGAGCCCGAGCAGGTCCGCCGCGTGCCGGAAGATGCGTTCCTCGGGTTTGCGCATGCCAACCTCGGCCGAGATGACGACCGCGTGGTACATGTCCGCGAGCACGTCGCGCGGGTACGCCTCGCTCCCCCACGAGTTCGACAGCAGGCAGGTGCGCAGGCCAGCGGCGCGCGCTGCGTGCACGGCCGCATACATCGGCTCGCACGGCAGGGACGCGGCGAACATCCTGGTGAGCAGCCCTTCGGCGAGGACCTGGCCTCCGTCGCGCCTCACCAGCATCGAGGCGAGCAGGCGCTCGAACTCGTCGCTCGTGGACTCGCCCCGCTCAAGCGCGTGGATCGGGTTGCCGTCCTTGGCCGGGTCGTAGGCCGCGATCACCCATGGCCGCATGACGGCGGCGTAGCTGTCGTGGTCGATGTCTTCAAGGTCCAGCCATGCGCGCACCGTGTCCGGGATCGGGCTGGTCATCACGCCGCCCCAGTCGGTGATCAGGCCGCGGAACCTGGGAGTGTCGGCGGGCGATGGCGGCTGGTCTGCTGCGGCCGGGCTGCGACGGTCATCCACGTCCCCGAGCCTAAGCGACATGCCGCGAAGCGCCGTGCACCACTCCGCCGTCCGTCCGTTGGGGTACGCCCGGTGCCGTATGCATCGACGATGTCGGCGCCCGGACGGGGACGGCAATCGGCGGGTCACCGGACGGCCCGATCCGGTGACCGGACTGGCCAATCCAGTGGCCGAACACAGCCCCCTGCTCCGTGACAGGATTCATGTTTCAGTTCGAGTAGATCCTCGCTGTTTTGTCGGGCCTCGTCACTAGTATCGAGGCACCGAATCGTCGATCCCATGATCCGCGAGAGGTGGGCCGGATGGCCGGAGCATGCGCCGCTGACGTACGCGAGGAACTGCTCGCCCGGGTATGGGCACCCACCATCCGTGCGGCGTCGCGCCAAGACGACGAGCTGGCGGCGGAGCTGGAAGCCCTGGAGGCGGCCGGTGGTTTAGTGCCGGCCGGCGCCGGGGAACTTTGCGACCTTCCTCCCGACTTGGACTGCGGCCCGCCGGACGGGGCCGACGCGTGGCTGGCCGATCTTCCGGCGGAGCTGCTCGCCGAATACCTGGCCGCCACGCAGCCCTCGCCGTGCCGCGAGCCGATCGTGGCGGGGCGTCTGCCCCGAAGGCAGGGAGACGGCTGCGGGTTCGCCGCCGGCGGGGCAGCCGACGAGATGCCGCCGGGGGCGGTGCTGGCCGGCTTCGCCGGTGACGCCTGGGCCGCTGGCCTCGGCCGCCTCCGCGACGATGAGCTCATCGGGGTGCTCCGGGCCGCCCGCCGGCTGGCCTCGTGGTCGGCGGCCCTGGAGCTCGCGGCGGTGGCGGACCTGGCCGCCCGTCGCGAGGCCGACGCGGAGGCGGCCGGGGTTTGCGCGCCCGGCGAGCACATTGCGGACGAGATCGCCGCCGCCCTGACGCTGACCGGAAGGGCCGCGGACGCCCTGGTCGATCTGGGCGTCGCCCTGCGCCGGCTGCCTGCCACGATGACCGCGCTGGCCGCCGGGGAGATCGACCGCTGCAAGGCCGCCGTCATCGCCGACGAGGCCGCCGGCCTCAGCGCCGACCATGCTGGCGCCGTCGAACGGCAGGTTCTGCGCCATGCGCCCGGCCAGACCACCGGCCAGCTGCGTGCCGCCACCCGCCGCGCCGTCCTGACAGCAGACCCGGGGGCCGCCCGTGAGCGCAAGGAGCGGGCCCGCTGCGACGCCAGGGTCGAGAGGTGGCATGAGCACGCCGGCACCGCGGCCCTGGCCGGCCGGGACCTGCCCCCCGCCGAGGTGCTGGCCGCGGATCACAACCTTTCTGCCCTTGCTGGCTCGCTCAGGCGTGCCGGGGTGAGCGGCACCATGGACCAGCTCCGCGCCAAGGCCTACCTCGCGCTCCTCACCGGCCAGCCCCTTGCCGCCCTGACCGGACCCGGTGGAGCCGGCGATGGTCCGGGCACTTGCGCACCCGGGCCGATCGGCTCGGTGAACCTGACCATGCCGCTCGCGACCTGGCTGGGCCTGTCCGAGGACCCCGGCCACGCCACCGGACACGGGCCGCTGGACGCGGGTGACTCCCGCGACCTGGCCGCCCTCCTGGCCAGGCAGCCCGGTAGCCGCTGGTGTATCACCGTGACGGGCGAGGACGGGAGGCCCGTGGCCCACGGCTGTGCTCGGACCGGCCCTCGCCCGACCGGCGGCTCCCGGCCGCCACCAGCCGATCGAGCATCCCCCAGGTCCGCGCCCGGTCGCTCCCGCCCGCCACCGCCCAACGGAACATCATCGCGGCCTGTGCCCAACGGCACTGTGTCACCACCTCGCAAAGGAGCATCCCCCGGGCTCGCCTCGCGTGGCTCCCGGCTGTCGACCCGCCGACCCGCGCGTGCCTCCCGGCAGTCGACCCGCCGACCCGCGCGTGCCTCTGACCCGGGCTTGCCGGCCGGTGTTCCCGGCTTGCCCA
>Ga0066905_100000299_pt1 | contig 12619 bp, 11 predicted proteins | sample PanSoiMetaPlot36_FD_67483 | JGI IMG/M metagenome (GOLD analysis project Ga0066905, IMG submission 67483) | Tropical forest soil microbial communities from Panama analyzed to predict greenhouse gas emissions - Panama Soil Plot 36 (version 2) | ecosystem: Environmental > Terrestrial > Soil >... | reverse complement strand
GTGGTCCCGCGCCTCGAAGTGATCGACAAACTCAACCACCATCGGCTTCCCGGAGGGGACGTCGAAGTAATTGACCAGGTGGTTCTTCGTCCCCATCAACATCGGGCCGGCGTCGACGCGGAAGGTGACCGGCTTGTCCGAACTCTGGTAGCCCGAGGCCGAGATGCGGATGCGATACCGGCCGCGGTCCGGGGGGTAGAACTGACCGACCGTGATCGAGTTCCACGCGGACGAGCTGAACATGACCAGGGCATCGTCGCGCTGCAGGTAGACGCTCTCCGTGGTCGTCTTGACGATTCGTTCGTCCTTCAAGGAATAGCGCTTCTTGACCAGGGGGGGCCGCGCCCCGTTGGCGATGGTCACATTCAGCGCCGCGTCCGCCGCTTCCAGGTACCGCTCCATGAGGAACGATGAGGTGTGCAACGCCTCGCCGATGTTGTCGAACCCGTGTGCCGAGGTGTCGAGCGGTAGCATCTCCTTCAGGTCGAGTTGCACTCCCAGCAGGTCGCGGACGGTGTTCTGGTACTCGACGCGGTTGAGCCGCCGCAGGACCGTGCGGCCTTCGGCGGCCCGGCGCGTCGCGGCCGCGTTCGCCTTTGCGTCGACCCACTCCGTCAGGACCCGGACATCCTTCTCCGCCGGCCGCGGCTTCCCCTTCGGGGGCATTTCGCCGGCCTGGACGCGCTTGAGCACGGTCGTCCAGCGCTCACGCATGGCCGGTGCGTCGAAGTCCGCCGTGAGCCGATCGAGGCGGAAGTCCCCCTTCGGCTTCTCGCCGGCGTGGCACTCCTGACAGTGCTTGACCAGGAACGGGCGGACCTGTTCGTCGTATTGCCTGGCGGACGCCCCGCCGTCGCGGTCCGCGGCCCTGGCGGAGCTCGCCGCCAGTGCCAGGGTCAACGCGACAGCCAGTCTCGGTGCACTCATGGGATGAGACATCATTCGGCCAAAAGTCCCTTCAGGCGGGCCGGGGCGCATCGAACCGTGCCGCCGGCCCACGGTGGGCGGGGATGAACGACACGACAGGTTCCGGGGGGCGGGAACGGTCCGGTGGGATTATGTGGAGGGTATCCGACTGACGGCGGCGCGGACAAGACAAAAGTGGGCGGCACAACGAGACGGCCTGGTTCAACAGGGTAGGGGCCCGGGAGGGCCGCGGCGGCCGCATGCTCAGGAGTCAGTTGAGTTTAGCGCCTGGCCCGATTGGTGAAACCATCGCGCCAGGTCCGCTCAAACCGCTTCGACCGCCCCCACGAAGTGGATTGCCACGAAGCGCCCGGTCCGGATGGTGTAGCCGCCTTCCCCGACCGACATCGCGGGACTGCCCGGCATGCCAGTTGGCAGTGACCTATGTTGGAATAGTCTTTTGGCTCGCGCCGACCGTGCGACCTGGGAATCAGGCGGTCGGCCGGGCCGCTCTGGCTGGCGGCCCTGTACGGCGTCGCATCCATCGTCGGGATGTGCAGTGGCCTGACGGGGTCGAGCGGATCTGGAAGTAAGCCGCCGCGGTGGTGGGGCCGGTTCGATTCCGGCACGGCGGATTCGCCAAACGAATACGGCCGGGCCCACTCGCGACGGGCGGCCGGCCGAAGCTCTCACCGAGGAGGATCGATCTGTGTCGACTTTGCCGCAGACGGACGACCGCCCGAAGGTCGTCCCGAACCCAGGGACCACTTCGCCACCGAAGGACGACCGCCGGAAGGTCGTCCCGACCGCAGTGGCCATTTCGCCATCGAAGGACGAACGCCCGAAGGTCGCACCGAACCCGTTGGTTCCGCTGAATGAGGCGATCATGGCGGCCGGGCCCGTCGAGGTGTGGAAAAAGGTGGCCGAGACCCTGAACCCGCTGTTGCAGGACTGGCAGTCATACGCCCACAATCAGAAGTGGGATCGCCTGGCCGCGAATCTGGCTGCGGCCACGACCATCGCCGCGGGCATGTCTCTGCTTTGGGAGCGGGGCCAAAAGTACTACGAGTCGGACGCCGAGCCTGACCCCCGCTGACACCCGTTCGGGACTCGTCGGGAACCGCCGGGACATCAAGGGAAATGAAATAGCCCCGGCAATCCGGGGCTTTCCTGCATCCAACGGGTCAGGTCATTCGGAACTCGCCGCCCGAATCAACATGCGATACTGGCGAGTCCTGCCGCAGCCTGTTCGGCGGGGGCGGCGGCGTACGCGACAAGGGAATGCCTACCACGACCGCAAACACCGCTGCCCCTGCCGGGACGACCTGCGCACGCATCGTCACACCTATCCCGTGCATAGCGCCCCCCTCTCGACTGTCCGCCGGGAACTCGCCGGCCAAAAGCCGGGCGGTCTCAACCACCGCCTCGCGCCCAAACACGTCGCGCGGGTAGAACGGCAACTGCTCGACGCGTAGATTCCACGGCTCGCAGGATTTCGTTCCGGGCACGCCGGGGGTCCGGGGTCAAGGCCACCAGTAGGCAGCCGGCCGTCTCCTGGTCTCGGTAAGCCGTCTTGGGCCGAGTCCGGTCGGTGAACACGGCGAGCAGGGCCTCGGCCGCTGGCCGGCCGAAACGCGCTCCAGATTCCGGCGGAGTTGGAGTCGCGTGTGCTTGTGCGAGAATAGCGCGTCGCGGAATGCCTTGGGGGTAATGCTCTCGCCCTACCTCGGCCTTCTTTCCAACGGTCAGCGAACGGAGGTGCAAATAGAATTCGCTGCCATTTCAAAGTCGGCGCACTCGACAGACTGGAAGACTTTGCTTCTCATTCGCCCCTGGCCCTCAAAGAGCGTGTCTACGGCTATCCCTTTGTCGGCCACCCATACGACGGCGGCCGCGACGTAGACGAATTGCACCTCTGCCGGCCCTCGCTCGCACCAGTCCGCGAAGATATACGGGCATCCCCAGGGCGACTGGCCCACTCGAAACTGAGGGTCGCGCAGAAACTCTCCTTGCCTGAATTGAGCGACGGATGCGTCGAACTGCTCGCGAGTCTGCTTTTTCACCGAACTCACGCCCGCCAGCATCGCCGACCCGGTTCCGGTACGGCACCAGAAGTCCTCCAAATGCCGTCTCTTTGGCGGTGTCTTCCACTCGGCCGACGGCAGGTCCAGCGAGAAGCCGTGGTCGGCTGACTTGAATGTCCAGGCACTTTGTGGTTCCGGCGCGGCAGGCGTCGGGTTCGATACGGGCGAAGGCGCAGGACCGGAATCTGCGGACTGCGTGCTGGTGCGCGAGCATCCGACTACCACCATTGAAATGCAGACGAGCACGGAACGTCCACCGGCTGTCATGAAAGTAAACCCTCGGGTCAAAGTCGCCGAACATTCAGGTCACCGGCCGCGGCGGCTCAGTGATGACAACTCCGCAGTCACTTCATGCCGCCGCAGTCCGGTGCACCGCGCGGTTCGGCGGCTGTAGAGCCGGGCTCGGCCAACTCGTCCGTGCTCAGCCGGGAAAAGTACCCGATTTCCCGGTCGTATACAGCGATTCGCCGGACGCCACGCTCCCGAGCCAGGAACCGCACGGGTGGCCCAGCGGCAGGCCGACCACGCTTCCCGGGCTCCCGGGGGGCTGGAGCTGCACGCCGCGCTCCCGGCCGTCGGCCGTCACCCGAGCGAACACCGCCTCGCCGGGCACGGAGTCGTCTAGGCTGAAGAGGTACTCGGTCCCAGCCTCACGGAACCGGAGTAGCTCCCCGGTCCCCAAATCCGGGTCCTCGAACCGCTCGCTGAAGAATTCCACGGCCGACTCCCCCGCCGAAGAACCGACTCAGCCGCCGGGTTCGGCATGTTACGCGACCGCCGCGACAGCGACCCGCAACCCGGCCAGGGCGCCGACAGCGCCAACCACAAGTAGCTCGTTGGCGGCCAGGTACGCCCACGGCCGCCGGCCGAACGCCGGGTAGTCCCAGAACGCCCGGACGTAGATCCGCCCCTGCGGTACCAGCAGGGGCACGACTAGCAGCCACCAGCCCAAGCACAGGGCCGGGGCCATGAGCACGAGCATGGCCACGATGTGCAGGTCGATCTCGTCACAGAGTCGACGCACACCCATGCCCTCAGCCGCCGAACAATTAGGTCACCGGCCGCGGCGGCTCGGTGACATTATCACCGCAATCAGCTTCCCCGCCGCGGTCCGGTGCACCGACAGGATACTCAGGTGCAACGCCTGGCTCGGCCATGGTTGTCTCGCAACGCGGCCAGCCTTGTAAAGAACTCGGGCAGGTCGCGCGGCCAATGTTTGATGGACATGAGCGGACTGCGCTCGGGTTCTGAGCGGCCTGTCGGACGCTGCAAGCTGGTGCCGACCGCCCAAACTGCTTGCCCCGGCTGGCGGTGGTCGTCCCATTGCGGATCGACCAACCACGTCAAGTAAACCGTGAAGCCCTGAGGTGCCCACTCCGACTCAAGAACCCAGATTTCGTCAGCCCACCAATCGAGGTCTTCGCGCTCGCGGGTGGTCACACGCCAACCCTGTTTGGACAGCTTCGCGATCATTTGCGAATGCCGAACGTCCATCGGCTCGCCCTCGGCCGCCGAACAATAAGGTCACCGGCCGCGCCGGCTCAGTGACGGTAACTCACAAAGTCACGTCTCGCCGCCGCGGTCCGGTGGACCGACAAGTTCGGCGGCCCCATGTGGGGATCGGTCGAGCAGGAGTCCGGTATCTGTCTCCCTCACTTGCCCTTGGGCCGTGGGTTCGGCGGCCGCACCGGGTCGTCGGACAACCCCTTCCCGTCCCAATACCCGAGCCGCCGGTGCAGGCGATAGTCCACCACCGCTGTGTTTAGGGGTAGGTCCATCCCGCCGAGCCCGAATCGGCCGGCAGGCAGGTCCGGCCCGACCTCGAACTTGGTTACTCGAACCGTTCGCTCCGTCGCGGGCCCGTCCACCCGCCGGATCTCCACCCGCTCCGGGAACGGGCTCGCTTTGTCATCCGCACGGAACCGGGAAGTGATGTCGATCGCCCCGCCCGGCCAAGTCGTGGTCCGCCGGTGCACCCGGAACGACTCCGGCTCCACCCAGTATTCGGATTCGGCCACGGCCGTCGTAGCCCGCACTCGCCAGACGGGTACTCCGTTCAGCTTCTCGGGCCCGACCAGCTTGACCGCCTTGGGATCGGCGTACCACAGGAGGGCTGGGAGCGTCGTGTCCGCGGCCATCAGGTCGGACAGGCCCAGGATGCGGGGGTCAAACGCCAAGTCCCCGGCCACGCCGACCGCATACTTGAGGTCGCACACCCGCACGTCCTCGTGCTTGGCCCGGCGGAAGCTATGCACCTCGGTGCCGTTGATAACCACTACCCCGAGATCGGACCCGGTGGCCTTCCGCACCTCGAATCGCCGCTTGGCCCCGGCCTGCTCCACCAGACAGTCCCGCTCGACGACGGCATCGCCCGACCGCCCTCGGTCCTCCAGGGTGAGTGTCACGCGGACTGTCTCCGGCTTTGCTCGGGCCGCCTCCGCCCCGCGAAGCAGCGCGACAGGCGACGGCTCGTCCGCCCCGGCGGGCCGGACCAAGACAAGCGCGGCAAGCAGTCCCAATCGCCATTTCGCTTGCATGGGTGTCTTCCGCGAGGTTGCCGCCTAAATGAGTCCGATGGCCGCCGAACAAGAAGGTCACCGGCCGCGGCGGCTCGGTGACGATATCGACACAATCACTTCAGCCGCCGCGGTCCGGTGCGCCGAGGGGTTCGGCCGCCTCCCACTCCTCGTGGGTGACCCGGTAAACCAGCGCGGGCCGCCCCAGTAGTTCCGTAGAACCCGCCGGACGCTCACCCAGCCGCTCGGCCACCCGAATGGAGGCGGCGTTGTTCGGGTGGATCAGGCTGATGACCTGTGGCCGCCCGAGTCGGGCGAACGCGAACCGCAGGGCGGCCCGCGCCCCTTCGGTGGCGTACCCCCGGCCCCAATAGGCACGACGAAGCACCCAGCCGAGTTCGAACCCCGGCCACCCCTCCGGGTTCCAGAAGCCGATCCGTCCGACCAGCACGCCCGACGGCCGCTCGGCCGCGGCCCACACACCGTAACCCCGCAGGGCCCAGTGGCCGACCATGAGCGCCAGGTTCCGCCAGGCCATCGGGCGGGCCAGGGGCTGGCCATCACCGACGTACCGCATGACCTCGGGGTCGGCGCACATCTCCGCGTAGGCGTCCAGGTCCGACTCCCGGAGCATTCGCAAGGTCAGGCGATCGGTTTCGAGCGTCACCATCGGTTGCAGCCGCGTTTCGATCCGCCGCCGAACAATTAGGTCACCGGCCGTGGTGGCTCAGTGGCCGTCACCCGTCCTATCACCTGTTGCCGCCGCGGTCCGGTGTACCGAATGGGTTCGCCAAGCCGGCCGGGCCGCTCGGGCGAGCCGCCCGGTCAGTCCTGATGGTGGCGGCTCAGCCACTCGGCCTTTTGGCGGTGGTCGCGGGCGGGTCCCGGCTCCCCCAGCAGCCCGTACACGTCGGCGAGCGCCGCGTGCACATCGGGGCGCGTGGGCCGGATCGCCAGCGCCTGCCGAAGCGCCGCCAGGGCTTTCTCCGGCTGGTGGTCGCGCAGGTACGCGTACCCCAGGAGATGCCAGTCCTCCGCGAACCGGCGCCGGCGGACCAGGTCCTCCAACAGCCGGATCGCGGCCGGGAAGTCGTTTTCCCGCAGGCGATAGTCGGACAATACCAGCAGCGCCCGGGCCCGGGCTTCGGGAGTCAGGGCCGGGGCCCGCAGGGCCTCCTCCGCGTAAGCGCCGGCCCGGTCGGGATCGGTCGGCCAGGAACACTCGGCCAGACCGACCACCGTCAGCCCGTCGCGGAGGCCGGCCGCGTACGCCGCCTCCAGGTTCGCGTGGGCCCGCTCCCGGAAGGCCGGGTGATGGCGAACTATTTCCGGGTACTGGTTCTCCAACAAGTTCAGGTACCCGATCCCGAGGTTGCGCCGGTTCTCGACCGGGCCCAGGTGCGACAGGTCCGCGTCGGGCACCAGCACGGGGGGCCCGCCTCGCCCCTCGGTCGCGGACCGCCGGGTGTGCCGGCCGATCCGGTGGTGCGTGAATGCGACGTGCGGGATGTCCGTGTCCCCGCGCGGCATGTGACAAACAGAGCAGTCGTCCGCCGACTGCCGCTGCTTGCGCTCCGCGACCGGGACTGCGCACCCACGGGACGCATGACAGGTCAGGCATTTCTGCCGGTAGAACTCGGTCCGGTCCGTCGGCCGCTCGGCCGCGTGGGGGTCGTGACAGGTCAGGCACGTCAGGTCCGACTTCTGGTAGCACTGGCTCAGTCGCAACTGCTGCACGTGGCCGACCACGCTCATCTGCTCCCCGCCGGCGTCGAGGTGGTAGTCGATCCGGTAGTCGGTCAGCGGCATCCCGGGGCGGAAGTCGGCTTCGCGCCGGCCGCGCAGGAGCACGGCCGCCGAACCCGACAGGTGGCAGGCGGAGCAAACGGCCTCCAGCCGGTTGCGCGGCAGCCGCCCTGGGTGAACGATGGTCAGGTCCTCCGCGCCTCCCGGCCACCGCCCGGACCGGTGCCGCTCCGCGTGGCGCGACCCGGGGCCGTGACAGCTCTCGCACCCGATCGCCCGCTCGGGGACGCTCATCCGGTGGATGGCCTCGCCGTCCGGTTCGACCCGGCCGGCGTGGCACTGCAGGCACCCGACCCGGATGGGGCGCTCGAAGCTCCAGTGCTGCGGGGCGTCATATCCGGGCGATAGGCCCCACTTCTTCGGCTGGGCGTACCAGGTGACCGGCGATTCGTGCAAAAAGCGGTCCACCTCGACCAGGTAGCTGCGAGCGAATTGGCCGGACCCGATCACGTATCTCACCGGCAGGTCGGTCCGGGCGACCTCCGTGCCGTCCTCGGTGCGCACGATCTCTTCGTGCCGAAATTCGCCCCCCCGGCGGTACACGCGGTATGTCCGGCCGGACGCCGCATGGTGGAACGTCGCGTCGGGCGGCTCGGCGCTTGGATCGAGATCGGCGAGGGCCCGGCTGTGCGCGGTCAGAAGGTAGGACTGGTGATTCCGCTGGTGACACTCGGCGCAGGCCGCGGTCCCGATGTACGTCGCTTCCGGCCCGGTGTTCAGGTACCGGCTGTCCGAATACGGCGGGACGGGGAAGTCGGCCGGGGCGCCTGGCGCTTCGGCGGGCCGGTCGACGGACCGGCGAATGCCGACGATGAGTCCGACGGCCACCGCGAGGCACGCGGCAACGAGCGCGACGAATCGGCGGACGGTCCCGGCTCGCTCGGCCATGGGCGCCTCCGGCCCGATCCTAAACCGGCGCCGGGCGGCACGCAAGCCTCGGCAGCCGGTCCGGCCCTCTGCGGCGGCTCGGTATTCAGGAATACTCCCTCGGCGCCGCCGATGCGGGATTGAGCTGGGGTTCAGCGGCGGCCGGGGGTCTCGGTCCCCCCGCCGCTCGCCCGCCGAGGCCGTCACCCCCTCGGGGGATCGAGACGTAAGTTCTGAGTGACCGCCTGGCCGAGCGGGTCCTCGTCCCACTGGGCCGGGTAGTCGTAGCGCTCCGCCGGGCGGAACGACCAGAGGAGGGGCGGCTGGCGCGCCCCACGCGCGGCCGTCGCGCCCTCCCGTGCTGAGGCTAATCGCCCGCCCGGATTTGGTCCGCCACCAGCTTGGGACGCATGTCGGTTGAGCCGTCGGGCCGGGCCTTGACGACCACGCGCCCGCCGACGCGGACGGACTTCAGGCCCGACCGGGCTCTCGCGGACACGACAAAAACCTTAATCCGGGAATCGTCGTCTCGCCTCGGGCCGCGCACGTCGATCCAGGTCTCTCCGTCCATGTTCGTTCCCATTGCGTGCAGAATCCCGGTGAGTTCTACGCCGTTGGTTTTGTACTTGTCCGCCGCGGCAGCCGGGTTCTGGCTCCACTCGGCAACGAGTTCGTCGGCAGTCTTCTTGGGATAGGTGCGAGCCGCGTCCTCGTTCGCCTTTGCGGCTTCCGCCTCGGCATTGACAGCGGCCATCTCCTCCAACCGGTCCGCCGTCCGCCAGCCGAGGAAGAAGAGACCGCCACACGCGACGACAACCACCAGGAGCACCGCGACGACCACGATAAGGACGATGACCGTTGCGTTACTCGATTGGCTGCGCGGCGGCTCGCGGTAGTCATCGCGCTCGGCATCGTGTCGGGGCATGGGCGGCCTCATGAAATGGGAAGGGACTAGTGGAATGTCGCGCGCCGGACTGCGACCGTCAAGGGCCAGTGGGCCGCCGATGGAATGGTGATGCCCTGTAACGGTACCCGCCGCCGAACAACAATGTCACCGGCCGCGGCGGCTCGGAGACGTTGTCTTTGCAATCACTTCTTGCCGCCGCGTTCCGGTGTACCGTCAGGTTCGGCATGACCACCTCAACAGAACGCCAGCGCCCCGTCCTGGGCGGCTAGCTCGAACCCCCGTGCGAAGTCGCGGTAGTTGCCGATGAAGCTCCCGTCGTCGTCGAGGATCGCCGCGAACTCCTCGGCTTTGCCCGCATGGGCGCGGAAGTCCGCCGCCAGCTTCCCGGCCAGCCCGCTGCCGATCCGGCCGTCGCAGTCGGTGAAATTGATCAGCTCCACGAACGGCCGACCCGCGAACCGCTCCGGCTCCTCCCAAAGGGCCTCCGGCTCGACCCCGAGCGCGAACCGGCTCAGGTGCTCCCGCCAGGTGTTGTAGTAGCTGTACGGGCCGGCCCGGAAGTCGTGCTGTTTCGACCCGGCGGTGTACTCGTACAGCCCCGGCTCCATGCCGGCCAAGTGGTCTTCCTGGCCCTCGTCGTTCGGGTACAGCAGGAAGTACACCTCGTCCAGGCACTTGTCCTGGGAGTTGACCTGCTCCTCTAGGCGGTCGAACTCGTCGCCCTCCGGGATCGGCCGGACGTACCGCAGGTGGCTCGCCGCGTGGATGTCGAGGCCCATTCGCGTCTCCGCCTCCTTCGCCGAACAACAAGGTCACCGGCCGCGGCGGCTCGGCGACGTTTACTTCGCAATTACCTACGGCCGCCGCGGTCCGGTGCACCGAGGGGTTCGGCGTTTGGCTCACCACCGCCCGTGTCCGCGGTGCACCGATGCGTTCGGCGGCCGCCCGCTCGCCGTGCCGATCCGACTCGGCCGCGCGAGTCCCGAGACCTTTTCGCCCGCGTCGGCCCTTACCGCGGCGCCCCAAGCCGGTCGAGGGCCGCCCGGGCCTCGGCCGCGCCGGCCGACGATTCCGTACCGGTCGCGAGTTCTTCCAACACTCGCCGTGCGGTCGGCGTCCCAATCCGCTCCAGCACCTCCACCACCCTCACCCGCCGCAACTCCTCTCTGCCGACCGGGGTTGGGACTCGCACCATCGCGGCCACCGCCTCCAGCCGCTTGAGCTGCTCGGCCGACGCCGTGCGCTTGAGCGCCTCCTGGACCGGCCCCAGGACCACCCGGCCGAGCCCGATCAACTCCACCTGAGCGGCCTCGCGGGCGCGGAAGGCGGGGGCGTCGAGTTGGTCGATCAGCCGGCGGATGTGGGCCGGGTCCACCGCCTCCGCCGAGCGAAGGCGGTCCTTGAACAGGGTGAGGGCCGCATCGGGATGGGCGGCCAGGCTTCGGACAGTCCGGTACGCCTTGCCCGCCTCACTCACCAGGTCGACCCACGCGGTCGGCGCCGGGGCCGGGACCGCCGGGGACCGGGCCGGCGCAAGGTCCCAGACGAACACGCGCGTGTCCGGGTGCCCGGTCACCGCGAACGTCCCGTCCGGGGCTACGTCGAGGGCGCCGGCGAACACGCCGTTGCTCTGGTGGAGCAGCTTCCGGTAGTCGGGCACGTCCAGGAGGCTGCGGCCATCGGACGCCCAGAGCGCGTGCGGCTTGTGGTGGAGCCGGCACTCCGCGGTCGCCAGGTCCCAGGCCCGCACCCCTTCCCAGTCGGCCGTGACCAGCCGGCCCCGGGAGAGGTCGAAGGCAATCTGCCCGATCGCCCCGGTCTTCAGCACGGCGACCGGCCGACCGGTGGCATACTCCAGGACGACCACCACGTAGTCTCGTTTCTCGGTGACGGGCGGCTGCTCCAGAGCGTGGATGGCGAAGTACCGGCCGTCGGGCGACAGGGCGGTCGGGGCCGACAGCCAGAAGAAATCGGTCGGGATCAGCTTGTGCCCGGCTTCCCCGCGCCCGACGTCGAAGGTCGAGTCCGCGATCACGGCCCGCCGGCCGTCGGCCGAGAGCCGCGGAGTGAGCTGGGCGGCGACCCGCGGCCCCCGCGCCAGCTCGCGGCCGGAGTCCAGTTCGAGCGTGACCATACTCGCCTGCTCTTTCTCACCCGACTGCCAGCAGGCGGCGACCGCCCGCTTCCCGTCCGGGGTGACGGCCAGGTCGTACGCGGCGGCCGGCAGCTTCCACATCTTCGAGATCTTCCCGCCGGGCAGGTCGCGGACGACCAGGTACTCGTCGGTACCGGGCACGGTCAGGCCGTTTGGGCCGCCCCGGCGGGCGGTGGCGACCCGCCGGCCGTCAGCCGTGAAAGCGACCGCGGTCACGGCGCAGTCCTCGGGGGCGGTCATTTGTCCCGTCTTCGTGTCCAGCAGGGTCAGCCGGTAGTGGCTGTTGATCGCCGCGACGGACCGGCCGTCCGGCCCGATCCTGACCCAGTGGGTGGACAGGTTGCCGAGCGGAATGTCCGGATAGTGCTTGGCTCCGGTGGCCATGTCCCAACGCTGCCAGCGCGGCTGGAGGGTCAGCACGGACTTCCCGTCCGGGGAGACGGCGGCGGGTGCCCCGTACACCCCAAACTTGCGGACCTCCTTCCCCGCGGCCAGGTCCCAAGCCACCAACCCGGTCTTCATCTCGCCGGCGAAGAGTAACAGCGGGCCGGCCGCCCGCAGGATGGGCATCTCGGACCTGCTCACCGGGGCGGTCGGCAGTCGCAGGCCCGTTGCCGGCTTGCCGGTGGCAGCGTCCCAGGCCCGCCAGTCGCGGGGCGGGCGATACGGGGCGCCGATGAGCGCTGACCCGTCGGACGTGAAGGTCAGAAATGTGCCCTCGTAGTCGGCCGTCCACAGGGCCTCGCCGGACTCCGCGTCCCAGCACCGAACCTGCCCGCCTCGGGGCAAGTTGGTCGAAGCCGCGAACCGCTTCCCGTCCGGGGAAACGGCGAATTGCGTGAAGTAGAACGGCTCTTCCGCGATCGTCTTGCAGGAGCCGTCGGCGAGCGACCACCGCTTGACCACCCCCCGGTTGTTCTCGCGGCTGTTGTTCTCGGCCGTCACCAGGTACTTGTCGCCAGTAACGAAGACCGCGTCGTGGTAAGACCAGGGGGCTTCGGTCTTGAATCGGTGCAGCTCCTTGCCGGCGGCCAGGTCCCAGACGACGAAGTGTTCGCGCGGGTTGCCGAGAAAGGCGGCGAGCCGGCCGTCGGCGGACAGAAACTGCCGCGGGTACCCGCTGGCCGGCACCCGCTGGCGGCGGAGCAGCCGGCCGTCGGCCGAGTCCCAGGTGCAGACCTCGTCGGTCCGCGAGAACCCGACGAGCGTTTTGCCGTCCGGGGTAAAGGTGATGGGCGTAGCCCAGGTGAGGAACCGGTCCGTCCCGAAGGCGCGGATGGCCCCTGTCGGCAGCGGGTCGGCGGCCCGGGCGGGGTCGGCCGCGACCACTGCAACCAGGCAGGCGAAGCGGACCAGGGGGGACATCGTGGGCCTCCCA
>Ga0066905_100000297_pt1 | contig 12665 bp, 22 predicted proteins | sample PanSoiMetaPlot36_FD_67483 | JGI IMG/M metagenome (GOLD analysis project Ga0066905, IMG submission 67483) | Tropical forest soil microbial communities from Panama analyzed to predict greenhouse gas emissions - Panama Soil Plot 36 (version 2) | ecosystem: Environmental > Terrestrial > Soil >... | reverse complement strand
GGCCCGGCCCCCCAGGGCTAAAAACTTTTTTCGCGCCCCCCCGGGGGTTTTCGGATCGGAAAGTTCGCGACCGAACGATTGGTCACGTGCTGTTCGGCTGGAATGACAGCGCTTGCACAGCGCGCGCAGGTTGGACGGTGCGCAGTTATGGACGTTGCCATCGATGTGATCGACGTCGGTAGCTGGCGCACTGCAGTGTCTGCAACGTGGCTCGGCTGCCAGGATTTCGAGGCGAATCAAACGCCAGGCTTTGCCGTACCCTCTGCGTGTTGCGCTGGGCCGGGTATCCCGTTTGTGCAGTGCACACCTGCCACGCTGCACCAGGTGGGTGCACCCTGCATGACCACAGGGGCGTAGGGGTACCCTAGCCCCCCTGTCTACAGCGTCACGGTCCGTCACGGTGCGTCATGGTGCAACATAGGTCTACTTGGGCAAATCATCGGGGCGCTCTGCCCTGAACAAGCCGAAGCCCAGGACCAGCAGCAGCCCACAAGCGATGTTGACCAGCAATATCAGGGTCAGCAGAAAGTTCGTCATGCTGGTGCCTCCACAGGTTCGATTTCTATGCGCAAGCGTGGGAATTTGCGATCCACTTCCTGGCTGATTTCAAGCCGAATCTGGTCATCCCGATCGCCTGCGATGTAACCCCAACCTACCAACCAATCTAACGGCCACTTTGCCCGATTGTAGAGGTTGTCTGTGTCGTTCTTTGCCCACAGAAAAAATTTCATCCGCACGATGGCGAGTTCCGGGGGCACGAGCGGAGCGGCCGGGATGGCTTTGCAGTTTTTGTACAGCGTCATCACGTCCCAGTATTTCCGCTTCTGCCGATGTGCCTTCGCCCAGTGCATTCGGGAATTCGCCAGGTTCAAGGGGACCGGTACAACAAAACCAGTCGTCAAGTGAGGCAGAGATATCGCCATTCATATCACCGATTTCAGGATGGTTCGGATTGATTCCGGTGACCCCATCCGCAGGGCCTGTTGTTGTTTCGTGATCGGCTCCCATTTGCCATTCGACCAGCGATGTGTTCCGGCCGAGTCTAGCTGTCCCTCTTCCCACGGTTTGCCCGAATACGGGTCAATGTGACTGGGGTTTTGTTTCCCACTTCGCACACCGTTGCCCTGACCGTGGAATTGCTGCGCCTTTCGCAACCAGTAGCGGAACCCGGCATCCCAGCTTTTCAGGACGCGACCGTTCGCCTCAGCGTGGTCCTTGAACGACTCGAATTCGGCTTCCAGGTTGAGCGATAGCTTGCGAGCCATGTCGCGATGGGCGTCGTTGGGCGCCCAGCTATCCGGCAACTTCGATCTATTCGAAACCCCCTTTTTTTCGGTCCCCACCGAAGGGGGGGACAATAGGGGGGGATGTTTCTTGTCTCTGTCTATGTCTCTTGTCGCGCGCGACAGGGAATTCGTGTCAGGCCGTGACGTGGCGTGACGTTGCGTGTCGTGACGTGACGGGCTAAGTCGTGATTTCGCTGCACGATACCGTTTCGAGCGCTCAACTGAAGGGTCCTGATATTGTGCCCAATTCACGATGATCCACTCACCATCAACAACCGAAATTGCGCGGTCTGCGATCGCAGCCGCTTCCAATCTTTCCACAGCATCGACCGGAATTCTCCACATCACGGCCAGCGTGCGCAGGTTCGGGCGTTTCACCTTTCCTTCATGTCCGCGCAGCTTGACATACGCGAGCAACGCAGGCCAGCACATGGCGGCCGGTCCGTCTAGCTCCATCAGCCAGGCGCTTTCTGTCCACGTTGCATCAAGGCGAAGCCAGCGCGTTGCCACAGCACGCTACCCGATCAACTGTATCGCACGTCGGCCATGCGGCCCCGTGCGCCGCAGATAGCCTTTTGCTTCCAGAAACGACAGATGCTCAAACACACCGGATTGCGCGCTGAGACCGAGGTCAGCGGCCATCTCCGCCAATGTAGGCATGTATCCGAAATCTGTTCTATATTGCCGTAAATACTGCAACACCTGATGCTGACGTTTGGTCAATATGGGCCGATGATCCGCGAATTCGTGCCCGCAATTTGGACAGGTCAACATTACACGCCTCCAGTCCAGCCATCGTGTTCGGCCTGAATCTTTTGCTGTTCCGCGCGAATTTTTTCCTTTTCACCCTGTGCCTGGCGATAGCGTTCGCGCTCTTGTTCGGCATACTTTCGTAACCGCTGCCGCTCTTCCTCGATCATGTGCGATCGGCCCTCATCCCATGGCACCAGGTATTTGACGTAGCCGACACCACCCTGGCGCAGCACCTGCACTGCGTTCACTCCTGCAGCGGCACCGCCCAGAATGTGGATGACATACTCCGCGATTTCGATGATGGACACATCCGACCACAGATGTTCAGCCGATGCATCTTTGATTTTCTTTCTGGCTTCCAGCACGGAAAGAAACGGGAACTTCACCGCATCGAGCCAGAGGCGCACGGTGGCATAGGCCGGCGTCCCGACCTGTACATCAAGCGTCGTTTCCGCGTAAGGGATCATGACAGTTCCTCGATGCATAACTGAATAGGAAAAGGCTTAAGCCATTGGTCCGCCATTGCTTCGGCTATGCCCGGATACGTGAGCGATCGCATTGCACTGCGGTCCGGTCCCGGCGGCGCGAAATGGATCCGCTCACGTTGGTTGCGCGGCAGCGACATCATTTGCAAATAGACGTTGTTCGTTTCCTCTAGCAGAGGCAGGTTTTTCAGCCACAAGCAAGTTTGTTTTTGTTCGGGATGGCCGAACTGATACGGTTGAATTATCTGATCAGGCTTGCGTATGCGACTGGAAATCACGCTGACAGGGTTTTCCACCGCTATACACTCGATCGGAGCGTCCATTAAGAGCCGCACGAACCGCAATGCCTGTTCTTGTAGCGGCCGTTTGTAGCGAAAATGCAGTGCGCCTGATACCGCCAGGTGTGTGCATGGCGGATGAAAAATGCCTATATCCCATCCCGCTAGATGGTCCAGCACATCGCCTTGGATGTGATAGGGCGAATCGTCATCGGCCGGCAGGATATCACAGGACCAAGCGTCGGCGCCCCGATTCCTGAACGCTTCACGGACCCGCCCCGAATGTTCGCAACCAACCAGCACCCGAATCATTGAATGCCTACCTGATCGGCTAAGGACGCGTTCTGCGGCCTCAGGACCTCGCCGGGCAGATTGCCCGCCTCCCAGTCACCCCTAACATCCCCGGCCCACTGAGCGCAACCCAGGGTGCGCCATGGTGCCCCCCGAATACCAGCCGAAAGGACTTGAGCATAGGCCATTGGCCTATTATCGTTCATGGAGTCGGGCGGCAGTGGAGATGAGGGCAGACAGCCGGAGCGATCCGGGTTCCCTCGACAGCCACGCAAGACCACTCGGCACCTCGATGGAGTGAAGAGGGCGGGCCCGCGCGTGACAGTGCGCGCAATGGAGCAACCGACCAGTGAAGCACGGATATCGAGGGCGTCGCAGGAAACTGATTCCTGCCTGAATGAGAGCCGGTCAGTAACCGGCCGAAACGCAACACTGGAGAAACCGACATGACCGCCACGCATAAGTGCTTCTTTTCGACCTGCAAAAAGCCCGTGGTTTACCGCGTCGAATTGAAGTGGGAGCGCAACCCCAAGCACCGCATCAAGCATTCTTGTTACGACCACATCCCGGGCAGCAAGACGGGTGTTAGCCGCGAAGAACTCGAAAAAGGTAATGAGTGGTACGGAATCGAAAAGCTGTAATGCAGAGGGCGGGGCGCAGCGACGCCCTATAATGCACGGCCCGGTCCCAAGTCCGGGCACAACAATGGGGAGCAAATGACACGCGAACAGTTGAGGGACATTCAGGCCAAATTTGCCGAAGCCCAGAAAGCCGGTCAGGTCAAGGTTTCTGCTGATGGCCGTAAGTGGTCCACAACGTCGGTTGCGCTGAACGCAGCCATCAAGGCGAGTAAGAAGTAACGCAGAGGGCGCCAGCGCACAGGCTGGCGTAATGAACGGGCCGGTCCCAAGTCCGGCCACCACACTAAACCCCAATCCAAAGGAGTTAGTACAATGTCGGGCCTGATTCTCCACGCGGGTGCGAACGTCGCCACAGAGGCGGACGTTGCGCTGGTTCCCACACCGGACGCAACCGACACGTGGCAGCCGATCCCGCACGTCGCATTGCTGAACAGCGTGCGCCGCGCGGTCGAATTCAACGGCTTCACGGTCAAACAGCAGACCTATGGTCTGTGGCATGACGGCGCGCGCATGTTCGGTGTCTGGACGCTTTCGAGCAGTTTGATGGCGCCCGATTACGAACTTGCGATCGGCATTCGCAATTCGCACGACAAGACGTTCCCGGCCGGATTGGCCGTCGGGAGCAGGGTATTCGTTTGCGACAATTTGGCGTTTAGCAGTGAGATCGTGGTAACCCGCAAACATACGCGCTGGATCATGCGTGATCTGGATGCGTTGGTTGCGGGTGCTTCGGGCCGCATTGCCGAAGCCCGGCAGATCCAAGACCTGCGCATCGGCGCTTACAAGGGCACCGACTTGTCGGACACGCAGGTGCATGACGTGTTGGTGCGTAGCTGTGAGGCGCGCGTGATGGCGTTCAGCTACTTGCCCAAAGTGCTGGCCGAGTATCGGGCGCCACGGCACGAAGACTTCGCGCCGCGCACGGCTTGGTCGTTGTTCAACGCGTACACCGAAGTGCTCAAAGAATCGCCTGCGCAGGATTTGAGTCAGCGCACGATTCGACTGCATGGCCTGATGGATGGTGTGTCGGGCCTGCTGATCCCTTCGCAGAACTAGCAGAGGGCAGGGCGCTCCGGCGCCCTGTAATGCGCAGCCCGGTCCCAAGCCCGGGTAACCTTCACCCAAGGGGAGATAATGAGAGCCAGCTACAAGCGGGCGATTGATTGGATCGCGAACGAAGACGGCGACGCGGACGTTGCCGCCCGCGAAAACGACATGAACGAACTCAGCCGGCTTTTGACGGTGGTGTTTGTTGCGGATCTGTTTGGCAAATCGTGCGAAGAGGTTGCGCGCGCTGTCAAACGCGCCGTCATGAAGAGCTAACGCAGAGGGCGCCGCGTGTCGCGGCGTAATGCGCAGCCCGGTCCCAAGCCCGGGCATCACCCCAACGAAAGGACCCACATGGCACAAGTCGAAGACCGTGCGCGCGTACTCGCTGGCGAGCGAATCAGCGTCAGCGTGTATGAAGGCGGCGAGCGCGTGCAACGCGAAGCAATCGTGTTGCCTGCGTGCGATCAGAACCATGGGCAATGGGCATGCGTGACGTGCGACGAACATTTCTCCAACAACATGGAGAAAGACAGTCACTGTCATGAAGCCATCCGGCCCAGCTTTGCGGACTGCAGCACGAATCACCGGCTCGTGTGGCGTTGCTTCCTGCACGGGTACGAGCAAGCCTAATTCACGAGGGCGCCCGTCCAGCACGACGGGCGCCCGCAACCCTTGAGCAGTAGAATGACACCAGCCCGGATAGACCTGAAGGATTTGCCCAAGGATGTACGTAGCAAGTTGAACCTGCGCGCACCCAAGGAAGGAAAAGGATTCACGGCTGAGCAGGTGCGGGGCAAAGCACTGGACGTGATGGCCGTGATATCCAACCTGACGCGCGCGCAGCGTGAGCGGGTGCTGAAGCAAGCCATCAAGCTGAACCGCGTATTTCGACAAATCGTACTTGCCGGCGAAGTAACCGCAGAGGGCCGCCCGGCGATCCCGGGCGGTAATGCACAGGGCCGGTCCCAAGTCCGGCCCGCCTACTTCCCCCAAATCCGAACGGAGAAACATGAACCACGTATTCGTAGTCGCAGCAGTTTCCCTAGTCCGAAGTACGCACGCGGGCAACGAGCATGAGTTGACCAACTTCATGCGGTTTGCGCCCATGTGCGGGGATTCGTGGGACATCACTAACTTCTTGGGCGAAGCCAAGTTCTTTCGCTCATTCACGTCGGCCTCGCGCGCGGCTGACAAATGGTTGCAGCGGCTTAACCGCCGCCGCCCCGACCGAAAGTATGACGTGTCCGTCCGCAAAGTGACCCTCACGCTGGGGGCCCAATGAAACAAATCGTACTTGCCGGCGAAGTAACCGCAGAGGGCCGCCCGGCGATCCCGGGCGGGCCCGTGCCGTGTCCCGCCAGCGGGCGACGGGCATGAGCCCGAAAGAAGTCCGACGCGCGCGCAAGCGGCTGGGCCTGACGCTGGATCAAATGGCGGCCGCGCTTGATATCGATCGGCAGACGTGGTGGCGCTGGGAACATGGCGTGCGGATCCCACCGCCCTTCCTGTGGCGGGCCATTGAACATCTGGAGGCAGAACTACGGACTGGTCAGTTCTAGGCCGGCCGGCTAGATTCGCAATTGCGTGACAAGCACCGTCGGGCCCCGGCTTCGGTCGGGGCCCATTTTTTTTGTGGCTATGCTGGGCGAGGCACCCGTCTCCGTGCGCTGCCTCCGGTTGCTCGGGAACTTGTATGCCTTTAACCGCCGCGAACGGCGATCCCCGCCAGTGCGTCTCCGTACTCTGGTTTTCCCCTCGCCCAGCACCCAAGTTGCGCGGTGCAGCGATGACACCCTGCCCGCCGCTTCCCCTTTTTTTAACGCCCAAGGGGCGTTCCGGAGCGGGGGCTATTCGACGGGACAGGGCCATCATCATGCGGCCAGCGGAATATAAAGGAAGTTGTTGTCTGCCTTGGGGTCAGGCAGTGGCGCGACGTTTAAGCGCGATCTTAAACGTTGTGCATCGTCGCGCCCCGACGGAATGGCCAGCGGCCCCAGCGGCAGCGCGATCCCGATAATCCGATAATCCTCTGCAAAGATCAGCGGCCGTACCGCCTCCAGCACCGCCCGCTTATCCACCCGCGTCAGATCCTTCCAGTCTTCGAAACCATCAATAAAAATTTGCCGCACCTGTCCGGCGTCCAGTTCGCAGGGCTTCCCGTATGCAACCTGCGTCTGCGCGCCCAGCACATCAATTTCTGCCTGAATCGCCGCCAGCTTTTCCCGCTTCTCTTCCCGCGTGATATCGCCATCCTCGAAATTGTCGATTACACGCCGCCGCTTTGCCTCCAGGGCCGTCCGGCGTTGGGTCTGGTCAACTAGCAGGGGTTGCAGCCGCTGCCAGTGCTGCGCAATCCTGGCGTTGTAGGCGGCCACGGCCCGGGCCAGATGCTGGGGATCGGTGAATGCGTCCGTGATCGCCTCATCGATGAGCCCGTCAAGCTTTGGCGCCTGTTGGTAGGCGAGCCCGCAGCGTGGCACGCCCTTTTTCGTGTAGGCATGGCTGGTCTGCGTGCAGCATGAGTAGTAGTCCATGGCCCCGCTCTTCCCGTTCTTGCTGGCCATTGGGCGCATGCACTCAGGGCAGATCACGTAGCGCAGATACTGCAGCCGGTCTTTGCGTTTCTTGTTTGCGCGCTCGCGCCGCGCGTCGGTCAGGATGCGTTGTACTTCGGCGAAATCCGTTTCCGATATGACCGGCTCCAGGGATAGCCTGACGCGCAGAACCTCATCTCGGGCAACACGGCGGAAGTTCTTCCGCTTGCGCGTGCTGGACGGCATCGGGTTTTTCGTATCGCAGCAGGTGTCATAGACCAGCCAGCCCGAATAGGTCGGATTGCGCAGCGCGTGATCCACTTGCGAACGCCGGGTGCCGACCAGCCGCGCGATGTCCGAAATGCAGCGCTGACCGGACAGGAACAGCCGGAACATTTCCCGCACCCGGGCGATGTCGTCGGTATAACTCCACTGCCCATCCCAGGCCAAGCCGAACGGTACCGCACCGCCGGCGAAATCGCCGCGCTCGCGATGCTTGCGGATACCGCTTTGCGTGCGGGTGCGGATGCGGCCGATCTCCATCCCGTCGAATACGCTCTTGAAAACGGTGCTGAGGAATCCGGCCTCGCTGTTCAGATCCACGGGCCCATCCGGTAGGTAAAGCTGAACGTTGTTTTCTTTGAGCACCTGAAAAATGGCCATGTCTTCCAGGTTGTCCGGGCGCGTCAACCGGCTTTGCTCCGGCAGAACGATCCCACGCACACGGCCGCGCACGCACAGGTCCAAGACCTGTTGCATCTCGGGTGAACTCGCGACCGTCTTACCCGATTCCACGATTTCGAACGTTTGGATTGGGTCAAGCCCGAACCGTGCACATGTCTGCTCGTTCGCATGATGCTGCGCGGCAATGTTCAGCTTGCCGTCACCTGCCTGCATCAACGTGCTGACACGCACCAATGCCACTACTGGGATGCTCACGTCACCTACCTTGCGTCCAGGTTGAATAATTCCCGCATGAGCCCGACCGCCCGTTCATCATCGCGCGCGCGCAGGGCTTCCCGGATGGCTTCCTTGAGCGCGCGCCTCTTCTGTGATATGGGTATCATCGCCTCAATCATACGCGCAAGAGCATCATTGCCAGCGGCTACGTCCGTGACCGGATTCGCTTGCACAAAACGGTTTTTCACTTTTGCAGTCCCACAAGTCGGTTGCGCAGGGATTCAACCACATCACGCAGGTAGCCGATTAGCCGAACGGTTTCGACATCGGCCGCGCGCACATTCAACAGCCAGTCATTCGCCGCGAACAATGCCTGATCGACTTCGACATCGCCGGCGATCCAGGGGTCGCGAGGCCCGTTCATCCCGCCGTCCCCGTGGTTCCGGTCAGCCCCAATTGGCGCGTCGCCGCAGCGATCCGTTCATCCAGTGGCGAAACCGCCCCATTCATGGGCGCGACATCTTCCATTTCTTCGGTGGTGTGTAGACCCAGCGACAGGTCGGGCGCATAGACCCGCGTCCACCAGGAGCCCGCGCGATACATCAGCATCAGTTCGGGTATGGTTCTCCACTTTGAGTCAGCCTTGTCATACCACTTTTCAGATTTCGCCAGCGCGATCGTAATCAGCGGGCCGGGCAATTCCTCGCCTGACTCACGATCGGTCGCGACAGCGCGGCAGCCCCACGCTTCCGTTGATGGCTCGCCCTGCCATTTGTAGCGGATCGGAGTGAACCGACCGCACGCGTTCACGGTTCCGATCAGGAACGTTGCGCGCAGCGACGGCCTGCCTTTGATCACATCCAGATTCTGCATGACGGCCAGGACGCTGGCGCCCAGCCTGTGCGCGTACTCCATCGCAACCATCACGTTTGCAATGTTGCCCCTGTACTGTTCGGGCACGATGGTCGATGCGGCCAGTGCCTTGGCCATGCGCTGCGCGACTTCGAACGTTTCCGTATTGCCGCCCAGCGCACTGACGCGCTGCGTCGTTTCCTCAACAGTCGTCAATGCCGTGCCCATTTCCGTTTGCTCGCTCATTTTTATTTTCCCCTCGAATCTTCGTACATGATCCGCTCCGCGATGGCGGCCCGATCCGCATCGTATAATCTCCCGCTACGGTAGTGACGCGGCGCTATTCTGCACTCTTCCTCATACCGTGCCCGCTGGGCAGGTGTCAGGCGCGCCAGCAACCGCATCACCCATTTGCGTTCAGTTGCGCGGTATTTCATACTCTTTTATCTGCCGCCCCCTCCGCGCCATGCCTTGCCTCGCCCGACCCGACCAAGCCTTACCTGACCCGACCGAACCCAACCGTCGCCCAACCTGACCTGACCTAACCCAACCTCACCATGCCCCACCCGCGCCCGGCCTAACCTGGCCCAACCTCACCATGCCCCACCCGACCGAGCCCTACCGAACCCAACCATGCCAGACCCGGCCCCCTAATCGGGATGGGCGATTTCCGTCCTACGTACGGACGCTTTCAAGTTGTGTCCTTTGATCTTCGAATCATGTAGGCGCGCTGCGAATGGCACGGCCGGGTCGGGCAGGGTTAACCTGCCGGCCGTGCTGATCACATCAAGTAACGCATCCAATGCCACGTATTCGGGAAGTAGCACGGTCACTGAGTATGTGACTCTCCACCCCGCCCGCATTGCTGGCCGCGTCCGGTTGATTCCGTTCCGCTGAACGACCGCGCGCCGGGTATCCAGATAATCCCATTCGGTAACTCCCAGCGAGGCCAATTGTGGGTCAACCACCAGCGCAGCCTTGTATAGATCCATGGCGCTTTTTCGTGGTGATCGCGGATCCTGCCGAAACTTCGCGGCGTTTATCATTGACTGGCGTAGATATTCGCCAGGCAGTGCCAGTTCGCCATTATCCAGTCGGTAGACGTAACTTTTGATGTCGTCTGATTTTTTTGCCTTCGATCCTTTGGCCGCTTTTGCTTTTTCGCCGACCGCTTCCACATTCCACGCGTGCATCAGCAGATCACTTGATCCACGTAGTTGCACATCCGCGATGTATGGCACTCCGAGTTCGATTAACGGCGCAGCGCCATTTGTCGGGACCTGGCCCCCGATGCGGTCCAATGAATTCGCGGTCTTTGTGCTCATCCCAACCCCCTCGCTTTTCAAAAAGTGATCATCGAAAAATTCTCGGCCAGTGGAAATGCAGCCATGGATCATCTTTACGCCCGGGGCTGATGTGACAGTGTCCGACTACGCGATCCCACGGGATGCCCCAATCATCGCGCAGGGTCTGGACTAGCTGCGCCGCCGCTTCATATTGCCAGTCGGTGTATGCCTCGCGGGGGCCCTTATTCGAAATGCCGATCCCGATGCTGTAATCATTGCAGTGATCGCGGCCCAGCCAAGACGATTTGCCAGCGTGCCACGCGCGTTCAACATCGGGCACCAGGTGGTGAATGGTTCCGTCGCGGTGGATGAGATAGTGATAAGACACATCGGATCCGTCAGCGAGCAGCCACGATAGGTCGCCGCTATCGCTGCCTGCCGTCCCGTGAATTACGATCAGGTCAATTGGGGCGCCGTATGGCCGAAAGTTCTTGTTCGGACTTTTGTGTGATTCGTCGATGGTCATTTCTTGGCCTTGAAAATCGCGGCGCTCATTTCCTTGATAGCGGCTCCGACGCGTTTGCTTGCGGCGACATGCGCGCCCATGATCGCGAGCACCATCCCGACTGCGATCGGGACTAGCAACCATTTGTTGAACACGGTCCGGAACAGCAGCAGCATTCCCGTAACGATCAGGAATAGACCGACAACGTAAAGCGCTGCACCGACGATACCCGACCGTGTAGAATTCCCATGATTGTTACGTTCTACCGATGCGTGTAGCTCGCGGGTGGCCTCCCAGATGGAACCGGGTATATCTGGCGGCTTCCCTTCGTTGTCGTCTTCAGCGGGTTCGCCACGGCGCAATTGCGGCTTCAGTCGCCCAGTCACATGCAATCTCGTCGCTCCGCAATTCCCACAAGTGGAAACAAAACGGATGGATACTTAGCCATGCCGACCGGGGCGGAAATGGCATGACGTAGGTCCGGGCCGCGTCAATCGCGCCCTCGCGTTCGGCTACCTGTTTTGCCTCTTTGATTTCATCCCAGGTTGGCAAGCGGCGCGGGTGGGCAATGCTCATATGGTAGCGCTGCTCGCCGCCCAGCAATTCCAGGCCAGCCGCCAGCGTGCACGGTCCAATGCGCCACCACCGGGTGTTGCCGTACATGCGCATCCGCTCCGGTACTTCCATTTCTGTGATCATGCCACCGATTCAAGTTGTGCCCGCCGCCATTCGGGCGTGGCGATGTAGGTGATTGCCGGATCATAGGCAGGCCAATCTTTGTTGGCCGTGCATTCGGCCCAGATCCGGAGCATCTTCCTGTTATGCAGGCGCGCGGTTGCGATGTCGAACGGTTCAAGTTCGAACACGCTGCACGCAAAGGGGGGCACGACCTCAGCCGCGATGAATACGAACGATGAAAACTTCCCCATCACTGCGTTCGCACCGTCCAGGTAGAACGCAGCTTTCAGGTCATATCCCCATTTTGCGATTTCGCGCGCGAATCCCTCATGACTGGCGTCGATCGTGGATTTCAGATCGGCAATCGTGTTCAGCCCGCCCAGCACCAGGTCGGGCCGCGCCTTGCACCGGACACCCGTGTCCTGATCATCCCAGACGATCGAAACCTCGCGGCCTGTCGCGACCTCTAGCAGCCGTTCAATGGCCGGATGGTGTTGCAGTGAATCCCTGGCTTCGATGATGGCGTCGAACTTGTCCGGCTTCAGGATCACCGCATCCGGGAACCGCGCCTGCAATGCGGCCTTGATGTCGCGCGGTATCTTGTGCGACCAGTTGCCGCCGGGGCCGCGCACGTAGGAAGCCGGGAATAGGCCGGGCTCGATCAATGCCGTATGCAAAGCGGACCCGATCACGGTCGGGCTTGCATCATCCGTCTTTGGTTCTGGCGGTGGCTGATCGATGAAGGCGCGGGCATGCGCAGGTGAGCGGCGGACCTGTCGCAGAACTCCTGCGCTGACTGCGTTCCAGGCCAGGTACTGGGCCATGGGAATGTCCAGGTAGATCCCCGGTTCTGGTGCTGGTTCGCGGCGCGGCTGCGCGAAGAGTTCGGCCAGTTCGGCCGCCGGTCCAATATCGGCCAGTTCCGTCATTCGATCACCAGACAATCGCGATCGTGGCGGCCGTCCGTGCGACCGCATTCCAGGCACCGACCGTGTTGGTATCCGTACTGGCGACGCCATGCGTCTAGCTCGCCCTTTACGATCTTGCACGCCGTTTCGAATGCCCGATCCAATCCGCCATCTTCATCATCGGGCACAATCAATTCGCCAATCACGCGGCCATCCCA
>Ga0066905_100000296_pt1 | contig 12684 bp, 11 predicted proteins | sample PanSoiMetaPlot36_FD_67483 | JGI IMG/M metagenome (GOLD analysis project Ga0066905, IMG submission 67483) | Tropical forest soil microbial communities from Panama analyzed to predict greenhouse gas emissions - Panama Soil Plot 36 (version 2) | ecosystem: Environmental > Terrestrial > Soil >... | reverse complement strand
TCAGCAACCGGTCCCAGCGAGCACGGTCCTGCTTGTCGAGCGTGACGATCTCGCCGTCGGGCCCGGTGCGGGCGCGAAGGCGGGACGCCTGGATCTCCATCAACGCCACCAGGGCATGCGTCTCGGACTCGCCGGCTGCCAACGCGGCGAGCATCCGGCCGAGGCGCATCGCCTCCTGGCACAGCTCGGCGCGTGCCCACTGCTCGCCGGCGGTGGCCGTGTAGCCCTCGTTGAAGACCAGGTAGACGGCCTCGAGCACGGAGCTCAGCCGGTCGGCGAGTTCCTCGCCGACCGGAACCTCGAAGGGCACGTTGGCCTCGGTGAGCGCCTTCTTCGCCCGGGTGATCCGGGCTGCCATCGCGGTCGTCCGCACCAGGAACGCCCGGGCGATCTCCTCGGTCGACAGCCCGGCGACCAGCTTCAAGGTGAGGGCCACGCGAGCGTCGACCGACAGCACCGGGTGGCACGCGGTGAACATCAGCCGCAGCACGTCGTCCTCGACGTGCGCGTCGAACTCGATCTCGTCCATCGGGGTTTCATGATCTCTGAGCTCGCGACCCAGCAGTTCGACCTTGCTCCGCAGTGTCACGGCCCGACGGATCGTGTCGACACCGCGGCGGCGCGCCACGGCCATGAGCCAGGCGCCCGGGCTGTCCGGGACACCGGACTCGGGCCACTGCTCGAGCGCCGCGACGAGCGCGTCCTGCGCAAGGTCCTCGGCCAGCCCGACGTCGCGTACGACCCGAGCCAGGCCGGCGACCAGCCTGGCGGACTCGATCCGCCAGACCGCGTCGATCGCCTGCTTGGTCGCTGAGGTCACTACTGCTCGGCGGCGAGCTCCGCGCGCATCCGCTCCTCGGCCGCCGCCATCTCGGCGGGGAACGAGTCGGCGAAGTCGTCGGCGTCAAGGATCTTGCGGAGCTCGACGACCTCGCCGTTGCGGAACGGCGCGCGCTTGACCCACTCGACGGCCTCGTCCATCGAGGAGACCTCCCAGATCGAGAAGCCGGCGATCAGCTCCTTCGACTCGGCGAACGGACCGTCGATCACTGTGGTATTGCCCTCGGCGTCGAAGGCGACCCGCTTGCCCTTGCTGGTCGGCTGGAGTCCGTCCGCGGCCAGTACGACGCCCGCCTCGACGAGCTTCTCGTTGAACTGCTCCATCGCCACGAACTCCTCCGCGGTCCCGAGCACGCCGGCCTCGGACCGTTCCGTCGCCTTGCCCAGCACCATGACCTTCATCGCTGCACTCCTTCGCGGCTGCCCGGGACCGGCCCCAGTGACCGATTCAACCCTGGCTTGCCGATGCGTCGAACGGGAAGGGGTGGATTCGACTGGGCCGGCTGGCTAGCCGGGCTCAGCCATCGGGGTCAACACGGTTTTGAAGCCCTCTCCGCCGTAGAGGGACTCGTAGTGGATCTCCACTTCGAGTCGGCGTCGGATCAACTCCACGAACTCGCCGTGAAGGTCCGGATCATAGGGTGCTACGCCCAGCAGGTACTCGTCGTAGTCCGCGTCCAGGAACGACCTACCACCCAGGGTCACGGCGGCCGGCCGGACCGCAGTCAGGGTGTCCCGGATCCGGTTGACGTTTGACTCATTGAACTCGCCGAGCAATACCCCATCGAAGCTCAGCTTGGTCGTTGTGATAGCTGCTGGACCAAGGCCGAGGTTGGTCAGGCGAAGCCCGGCCAGCCCGCCCACCCGGAACCCAGTCCGCAGCGCGAGGATCGGGCGCACTGACTGGCGATTGTGGACCCGGGTTGCCCGCGCCTCGATGACCGAAACCGCGAGCGAGGCAACGGCGATGTCCGTGGCGCAGATAGCAACCACAGTGCTCGCGCCCACGAGGTGACCTCCTTGCTCGGGCTTACGAGAGCTGCTCGCCATCCGACCGCAACGGCACCGTCCCATCCGGCCGGCGCGCTACCGATCCGGCGAGGTCGGACTGTACACGCATTGAGCAGCCGGCAACGGCCGGCCGCGCCACCACTGCTGATTTCGGAGGCTGCCCCGGCGATGCGTCAGACCAGAAGCCTCATCACCGGTCGGGTGGGGAAGGTGCGAGCAACCTCGGTGAACCCCGCGGCCACGAACATGGCCACGGTCCCGGTGTAGATGGCAGACCCGCCCACTCGGGCGGCCCGCAGGTTGGCCACGTCGACCGGATGGCCCTCGACAGCCGACGCCCCGTGTTCACCGGCGAACTCGACAGCGGCCCGCAGCAGCGCCGACCCGATCCCAGCCCGCCGGTGGCGGGGGTCAACTGCCAAGCACGTCACCCACCAGGCACCAGGATCCTCGATGAGCACCCTGGCCAGCGCCAGGTTGCCGGTCACCCCGGGAAAGCTGCAACGGGGCCCGACTCTGGTCCAACCAACAGGATGGTCGTCGTCATAAGCGATCAGACCCGGCGCCACCACGGCGTGCGTGATCTCCTGCTGCAGGGCGTCGCGGTTGTCCGGAGCCGATCCTGACGCCGAGGACTCACCAGTTCTCGAGCGCAGGAACAGCTGGCACCAGCACCACGACGGATCGTCACCACGCCGGCCGAACAGCGTGACCAGGTCGTTCCACCGATCCGCGGTCGCCGGCTCCACCTGGATAGACACAGCGCGATCCTACGAGCACCGCGGCTACGGCCAGGTGATGCGGTGCTGGAGCACGGCCCGTTCGGCCGGGTTCGCCGTCAGCTCCAGTGCCCGACGGTCCGCCGCTTGGGCCTGCTCCGGGCGGCCAAGCGCGCGCAGCAGCTCAGCGCGAGTGGCGTGGTAGAGGTGGTAGCCGTCCAGCCGGTCGGCGAGACCATCCAGCTCGGTCATCGCGTGCCGCGGTCCAGCGGTGTAGCGGACGGCGATGGCCCGGTGCATCCGGGTGACCGGAGATGGTGCCATGTGCAGCAGCATGTCGTAGAGGAGCACGATCTGCTCCCAATCGGTGTCCTCCCACCGCTCGGCCTCGGCGTGGCAGGCGACGATCGCGGCCTGCAGCTGGTACGGCCCGGGCTTGTGCTGCAGAGCGGTTCGGCTCAACAGAGCGGCCGCATCCGCGATGGCCTGCCGATCCCACAGCGACCGGTCCTGGTGCGGCAGCAGGACCAGCCCGCCGTCGAGGTCGAACCGGCCCGCGGTCCGGGCCCGATGCAACCTGATCAGTGCGAGCAGCCCGGTAACCTCCGGCTCGGTCGGCATGAGCTGGTGCAGCAGGTTGGCCAGCCATTCGGCGTCATCGACCAGGTCGCGGGACTCCGCGTGGCCCGCGGTCGACAGATAGCCCTCATTGAAGAGCAGATAGATCACCGCGAGGACCTCGGTCAGCCGGACACCCAGCTCGTCGGGATCGGGCATCCGGTACGGGATTCTCGCGCCGGTGATCTTCCGCTTGGCCCGGGTGATGCGCTGTGCCACGGTCGTCTCGGGTACCAGGAACGCACGGGCGATCTGGGCGGTGGTCAGCCCGCAGACGACTCGCAGCGTGAGCGCGATCCGGGCCGGCTGAGGCAGCGCCGGGTGGCAGCAGATGAAGATCAGCCGTAGCCGGTCGTCCGGGCTGGGCCGCACCGGCCACTGGAGCTGGGCCAGCTTGGTCCGGTAGGTGTCCTCACGGCGCAGCAGATCCAGGCCGCGGCGTTTCGCGACAGTGAACAGCCACGCATCCGGACGCTCCGGGATGCCCTCGACCGGCCAATGCTGCAGCGCGGCCAGTACCGCGTCCTGGACCAGGTCCTCGGCCGTGGCGAAGTCGCCGGTCAGGTGCGTCAGCGCTGCGGCCAGCCGGCCGGCATGATCTCGGACCACCCGAGCTAGCGCGGCGTGCGAGGTGTCCGGCATCGTGCTCAGGGCTCCAGCGGACGGATCTCCACAACCGGGCAGCCCGGCCAGGTCGCGACCATGCGCAGCGCCTCGTCGAGATCGGCGACCTCGATTTCGGTGTAGCCGCTGACGACCTCCTTGCCCTCCACAAAGGGCCCGTCCACGATGACCGGATCGCCGCGGTCGAGCCGAACAGTCGTGGCAGTGTCCGGCGCCTGCAGCCGGTTGCCACCGCGGATCTTGTCGCGGTGGGTGGCCATCCACTCGGCGACCCGCGCGTAGGCTCGCTCGCGCTCGACCGGGCCCATGGCCTGCAGGTCCGCTGTGAACTGCTCGGTGTCGACAAACAGCAGCACATACTTCACGTGACGCACCCTTCCACTCGGCTGCCGACTCCAGCCAGCGCGAGCCGGCGACGGCGCGTGCCGCTGCCCTAGCTCTGCAACTCGGCCATCCGGCGCATCATCTCCTCCGGGCCGACGTCCTCCACGTGCGATGCGATCGTCCAGCCGTGCCCGGCCGGGTCGATGAGGTACGCGTCGCGGTCCCCGTAGAACTGGTCTGCGGGCTCCCGAACCAGCTTCGCGCCCAACTTCACCGCGTCTGCCACGGTGGCGTCCACATCTTTGACGTAGATGAACTGGAAGACCGGCGTGCCGGGCAGTCCGTCGGGTGGCGGTGCCGTGGTCCCCCGGTACGGGGACTGGTCCTCCACGATCACGACCGAGTCGCCGATCTGGATCTCGGCGTGCGCGACGCTGCCATCCGGGCCCGGAAACCGCATCCGCTCGGTCGCCCCGAATACCTCGGCGTAGAACTCCAGCGCCTTGTTCCCGTCCGAAACGATCAGGCACGGCGTCACCCGGCGATACGTGTCCGGAATCGGGTTGGGCTTTGACGGCGGTGTCATCCGATCAACCTCCCAAACGTGTGGGCTCCTCGGCACGGCCCACCGGCCGCGTATGACCCAGGGCACGCCGCGGCCGGTCGACCTATTACCAATAAGACGATCGGGCCGGCGCTGGACACGACAACGCACAGACGCTATCGGAAGCCAGAGTCATCACGGCGCTTGAAACGAAACGAACGTTCGTGCTATTAACGTCTTGTGAGCAAGGGCGACCTGACCCGCACGGTGATCCTGGATGAGGCCAGCCGGGTGGCCAGCCGGGTCGGACTCGGTGGTCTGACCATCGGCACTCTTGCCGCTCAGACCAATCTGTCCAAGAGCGGGCTCTTCGGGCATTTCCAGTCCAAGGAGGCGCTGCAGCTGCAGGTCCTCGAGCACGGCATCAGCCGGTTCGTCGATCTGGTGGTCAGGCCGGCGCTGGCGGCACCCAGAGGCGTGCCGCGGATGCGAGCGGTCTTCACGAACTGGCTGCGGTGGGAGTCGTCGCTACCCGGCGGGTGCTTGTTCGTCGCGGCCGCGGTTGAGTTCGACGACCAGCCGGGTCCGGTTCGTGATCGGCTGGTCCTGGCCCAGCGGGACTGGCTGGACACGGTGGCCCAGGTATTCCGCACCGGGATCGCGGAGGGAGATTTCAGTCCCGACGCCGATCCGGATCAGTTCGCCTACGACCTCTATTCGTTGATGCTCGGCTACCACCATGCCAGCCGGCTGTTGAAGGATCCAGCGGCCCGGACCAGGGCGGAGATCGCCTTCGAGACGCTGCTCGCGACCCGGGCGCCAGCCGGATAACAACCCCTCGATCGGAGCAGATCATGACCATTCAGGCGTCACCGCCTGCCGAAAAAAGCACGATCGTTCGTTCTTCAGGACTGCCGTCCGTTCCGAGGACGGTCCGCGCCGCGTTTCGCGGCCTCGAGCTGCTGGCTCCGGCGGTCGGGGCCCGATGGGCGTACCTGGTGTGGTTCACGGTTCCGCGCAATGGCGGCTCGATCCGGCTCCCGGGCGAGCCCGGCCACCCCTTCGTGGTCACCGTGCGCGGCCGCCGGGTCGTCGGCCGGCACTGGGGCACCGGTGCGCGGGCGATCTACCTCATGCATGGCTGGGGTGGCCGGTGGACCCAGCTCAGTGCCTTCGTCCAGCCCTTGGTGGCGGCCGGATTCAGCGTCGTCACGTTCGACGGTCCGAGCCACGGTGACTCCGATCCAGGTAGCTGGGGCGCCCGCCGTAGCTCCATACCCGAGCAGGCCGAGGCGCTGTCCGCGGTAGTGGCACGGCACGGGGAGCCGTACGCGGTCATCGCCCACTCCGGCGGCTGTGCCGCCGTCGGGTACGCGCTGCGGGACGGCCTACCCGCCGATCGGCTGGTGTTCGTCGCGCCACTGGCGCATCCCTTGGACTACTCGTACCAGCTCGCCGCCACCCTCGGGTTCGGTGAGCGCACCCGGACCCGGCTGGTTCGCCGGATCGAGCAGACATTTGGCGTTCCGTCCGCCTACTTCGACATCCCGCCGGTAGCAGCCAGCGTCGAAACTCCGCCCGCACTACTACTGCTGCACGACCAGGACGACGCCCACACCAGCCCGGCCGAGAGCGAGGCGATCCGGCGGGCCTGGCCGGCCAGCCGGCTCGTCACGACCCATGGGCTTGGCCACTACCGAATCCTGCGCGACCCGGACGTGGTAGCCCGGGCGGTGTCCTTCGTCGCCGAGTAGTGTCAACGTTCCCCCGGTGGGTCCTGGCTGAGGCGGTGGGCTACCAGGGATTCGGCCGCCACGCTGCTTCGCGCGCTGGCGGTTACGGCGGTCAGGAACTCCTCCCGGCGAAGAACGAGCGTGTGCAGCTCCTCGGCGGCGATGATCGTCGCCGTCCGCGGGACATCGCGGAGCAGAGCGATCTCGCCGAAGCAGTCGCCAGGCCCCAAGGGCGGTCGCCGAGTACCTCGTACCGTCACTGCCGCCGACCCGTTGGCGATGACGTGGAACTCCTCACCCGGCTCACCCTCTCGCATGACGACCGTGCCGGGGGCGAACCGATGCGGCTCCAGTTCGGTGGTGAGCAGTTCGGTGACCGCCAATGGAAGCGGGGCGAACATCGGCAGACCACGCAACAGCTCGACCTCCTTGCCCGGCTGCGGCATGGTGCGATCGATTCGGGCGAATGGGCGGGCGTGCGCCAGCGCCAGTCCGGTCATGCCGAGCCCGAGCAGTGCAAGCGTCCCGTGCATGCCGAACGCGTCGAGCAGGGATGGGGCCGCGACCGATCCAAGTCCGATCCCGGCCAGCGCGGTAAGTTCTAGCACGCCCAGCACCCGCGCAATCATTGCCGGGCTCAACTGCCTGGCGAGCAGGGTGAACTCACCAACGTCCTCCACCGCATTGCCGATCCCGACTGCGACAAACGCCAGGTAGGCGACCACGGGTTCCGTCACGAGGGACAGCACGACGAGCGGCAGGCCCCATAAGAAAAGGCCGGCGATGAAGCTCCGGCCCAGCCGGGTCACCCGGACGACCGCAGCCGCGATGACACCACCGACCAGTCCGCCGACGCCAAGCGCGGCGTTGAGCCAGCCGACCGCCTGCTCGCCGAGGGCCAAGGTGTCAACGGCGAGCACCGCGATCAGCACCACGACGGCACCTCGGAGAAAGGTCTGCGCGAACACCAGGATCGCGACACCGCCGGGCGGAGGAACCCGCACGAAGGCCTTGAAGCCGGTCGCCAGGTCGTGCAGTACCCGGGAGGACCTCGGCGCGGAACGATGGCCTTCCACGGTCAGCCGGCGCAGGGACAGCCAGGCGAGACCGAAAAACGCGGCGGCGAGAGCAATAGACGCCGCCGGGTCGGTCACGGCCAGCAGCACAGCTGCCAACACCGGCCCGATCAGCGCGCCGGTGCTCTCCATCATCGAGGCGACGACATTGGCCGCGGCCAGCTCGGCGGGCGTCCGCACGAGCCACGGAAGTAGCGACGCCTGCAGGGGCCGGTAGGCGCCTTCCAGTCCGGAGCTGACCGCGGCCAGGGCGACAACGCCGAGCGCGGGCCCATCGACAACGGCAACGATCGCCGCGAGCGCGAGCAGGATCGCCTTCGCAGCGGTCGAGCCGCGCAGCAACAGCTCGCCGCGTACCCGACTGCCGATGCCGGTGATCGCCAGCGCCACCGTAATGCCGGCGAGCATGCGGAAGAGGCCGTAAACCGCAACCAGCGTGGTCCCGCCCTCGGCGTATGCGAACACCACCAGCGCAACCGTGCTCGCGCCCTCGGCGACAACGGAGAGCCCCCAACCGAACTCGATCCGCCGGACGTCCGGTGACCGAAGGGCTTCTCTGATCGCCGCTCGGCGGTCGGGTTGCCGTCGGACCTGGGTTCCGCTCATGCGGCTAGCCGCGCTTCGACAGCGTCTCGGAGCTGGTCCGCAACTCGGCGACCGGGACTACGTCGAGCATTGGCGCCGACACGACATCGCCCTTGGCGCGGTACGCGGATGACGCCGCCGACGCCTCGGCCGCCGCGCCGTGCGAGTCGCCGGCCGCGGCCATCACCGCGGCGAGGCCCGCGTGGGCATAACCCATCAGTTCGAGATCGTCGGTGTTCTCCGCCAGCGCCAATGCGGCTCGACCGAGATCCCCCGCCCCGGTGATATCGCCGACCGCGAGCCGACACGGCAGCCTGGTGCCACGCCAGGCGATCTGCGAGGCCAGGTCCCCGGCGGCCGCCGTCTGCTCCGACTCAACCGTCAATGGCTCGGCCTCGGCGTAGCGGCCTTCGGCAACCAGAATCCGGGCCAGATAGGCCGCCACCGTGGACAGCGCCGCGCGCTCACCCATGTCGCGCAGAGTCTGGTACCCCCACCGCAGCTCTGCCTCCGCGGCCTCCAGGTCGCCGAGATACAGCAGCGCCATCCCGGACAGCACGGTCCAATGGGCCCGAGCGAAGGTCAGGCCCAGCTCGTCGTGGCGCCGTCGGCTGCGCTCGAGGTAGGTGCGGGCGTCCTGCTCGGCACCCGCCATGGCGGACAGGTATGCCAGAACCGTGCAGACGGCCGCCTCCACCCGGCGGGATCCCCGAGTGCGCTCGAGCAGCTCACGGCAGCGGGCCATGGCATCGCCGGCCGGGACGGGTCCGAGCGCCAGGCAGGCGGCGAGCCAGACTGTGATCGCCGATTCCTCCCTGACCTCGCCGGCGTGGTGGGCGTGGCGGAGAGCTCGATCAAGTGCCTCGGAGGTCCGTCCGTACGCGCAGGCCATCCAGTCCAGTTCTGCCCGCAGCCGCCACACCCGGGCCAGCCCGATGTCGTTGGCCGCGTCGCTGAAGGCGCGGTACGCATCGTCGGTTGCCCGTCTGATCTCCTCGAACGCTCGGTCCGGCTGGGTCTGCAGTCGGATGAAGTGCCCATCGAGTGCCGCAAGATCGGCAAGGGCATGGTCCTCGGCCAGGCGCGCGGACTCGTTGGCCTGGTTAAGCGCCTGTTCAGCGTCCTCGAACCGGCCACGTGCGACCAGCGCAGTTGCGAGATCCCGCAAGAGCGCCGGCCTTTCCGGATCCGCGGTCTGCAGCATGGCAACGGCACGTTCGAGGAGGTTCGCCGCGGCGGACATGTCGTCCCGAGCGAGCGACCGGCGGCCGGCCGCCGAGAGCCACCGCCCGGCGCGGGTCCCGAGCGCGCTGTCCCGCCCGTCGCGCCTACCCAGCTCGCGCAGGTGACGAACCGCCTGCTCTAGGTGATAGCCGATGATCTCCTCATACTCCGTGGACCGCGTACCGGCCGCCGCCTCGAGCCAGTCGGCGAACCGGTCGTGCAGATCGGCCCGGATCTCCTTGGGCACGCTCGCGTAGGCCGCATCACGGGTGAGCAGGTGGAAGAAGCGGTAGGTCTCCGATCCGCCGAAGCCCGGGCCCACTCGCTGGACCAGCTGCTTGCTCACCAGCGACCGCAGGTCGTCCTCGAGGCGCGGAGCGGACGCGACGCCAAGGTGCTCCAGCGCGTCCCGGTAGAACTCGCGGCCCATGACGGCGGCTCGCTGGATCAAGGCATGCTCGGACGGCTCGAGCCGATCCAGCCGGCTGGCGAGGATTGCCGTGACGCTGGGCGGGATCACCAGGTCGGTCAGCTCGGACGTGGCCGCCCAGCCATCGTCGACGCGCACCAGAATCCCGTCGTCGATGAGCATGCGGACAAGTTCCTCGACGAACAGCGGGTTCCCGTCGGATGCGGTGACGATGCGAGCTCGTAGCTGTTCGGGCAGCTGCATACCGTCGAGCAAGCGGTTGAGCAGGGCATCGATGTCCGTGGTGCCAAGGGGTTCGAGGGTCTGCCGCAGGGCGTCCGGAACCGCACCCGACCAGCCGGGCGCGACCTCCGCAAGCTCCGGCCTGGCCGTGCACACGATGAGCATCGGGACATCCGACGTCAACGTCGCGACGTGCTCGATCAGCTGGAGCAGTGCCGGCTCGGCCCAATGGATGTCATCGATCACCACAACAAGTGGGCCGCCGGTCAGCGCGGTCGTCTCGAGCAGGCGGCGTACCGCCCATGCGATCTCAGTGGTCTCCGCCGTCGAGCCGGACAGGCCGATGGCCCCCGCGACTACCTCGGCGACGTGTCCCGCGTCGGCCTCATGGCGGTGCGCGCCCGCCGCCCCGGCTGACTGCACCAGGCTGAGGATGCGTGATCGCGCGTGGCTGAGGTCGTCGGTCGGGGCGAACCCGGCAAGATCCTGGACCAGCTCCGCGATCGGCCAGTAGGTGACCCCCTCGCCGTACGGCAGGCAGCGGCCACGGGTCACCCTCGCCCGCCCGCGAATCCGCTGAATGAACTCCCGGACCAGACGTGACTTTCCCAGCCCGGCGGGTGCGACGATCGACATCAACCGGCACGCGGCCGGCAGGCACTGCTCGAACAGGTTGTCGAGGGACGCCAGCTCCTCCTCGCGGCCGACGATCGGCGCGTCCAGCCGGCGCTGCAGCCATGGAGCGTCCGGGGTGACGTGTCGTAACCGCCAGGCGGTGAGCGGAACCGACTTACCCTTCGCGGCGATGGGTACCACGAGATCCGCGACAACCGCGTCGCGCACGAGCCGATAGGTGGTCTCGCCGAGCAAGATCTCACCCGGGGCCGCGTGCTGCTCCAGCCGGGCGGCCACGTTGACCGCGTCGCCGGTCACGAGTCGCTGATCGGCGTGGGCCTCACTGGTGACGACCTCGCCGGTGTTGACGCCGATGCGCGCCGCGATGCTCACCCCCCACGCGGCGCCGACCTCCTCGTTGAGGTCGTGTATGGCGGCGGACATCTCCTGCGCCGCTCGGACGGCCCGCAGCGCGTCATCCTCGTGCAGCTTCGGCACGCCGAAGACCGCCATCACGGCATCGCCGATGAACTTCTCCACCGTGCCGCCATGTCGCTCCACGGCCCGGCGCATCTCGTCGAAGTAGAGCGACATCACCCGACGGACGGCCTCGGGATCGAGCCGCTCCCCGAGCGCGGTGGACTCGACGACATCGCAGAACATGCAGGTGACGGTCTTACGTACCTCCTGGGCGGCGCCCGCCGCCCCGATCCGGTCAGTGGGCAGCGGGGCGCCGCATTGCCGACAGAAGCGAGCAGGTCGCGCTGTCAGCTCCTGACAGCGGTCGCAGCGAATCGTGGCCGCGGACCGTGGGTCAGGTTCAGAAGGTGACTGAGATGTCGTCATCCGTGGCGGTCACACCGTTCGTCGTGTCCGTGATCGTGTTGTTGGTGAAGGTCGCGGAGACGGCGACCAGCATCTGGCCTTGCGGGCACGAGAAGTCGGTCGGGACGACCGAATTTGTGTCGAGAATGACGCTGTCTTCGATCCGTCCGTTCTCATCCGCGGTACGCGTCAGGGACAGCTCTAGCGGTTCGGTGACGGTGAACTTATTCGAGGCCTTCGGCTTGTTCGCACCGCCGTTCACGCAACCGAAGGTGGCGGTAACGACCGTGTCGAGGCTGTAAGTGACGTCCGCCCGCCCGATCCCCACTTCGGTCCACTCATACAACAGGTCGGGCAGGTCCGCCGAGTCGGTTGTGCTCTCGATGGCACCGATGCCACCAGCCGGCGCGCCGCCGGCCAGGCTCACGTTTGCAGTTCTGAAGTGCGGAAAGTTCGCTGCGGAAACCGGTGATGCCAGGCCGCCGACAACCGCCAGAGCGGCGACAATCGCGAGGCCGAGTTGTACGACATTGCGGGAGAGTCGAGTCGGTGTCTGATCGGTCATTTCCGCCCCCTCGGGAACCCCGTTGGTCGTCTCGAAGGCGGCGCCTTGGGTCGTCGCGCTGGCCCAAGGCTCCGTCATGGTTAAGGTAGCGCGCCATGCCGCGTCGATACATGCATAAAGCTGATCGACCCGGGACGCAACCGGCGAGTAGGCCGATTCCCGCCGCAGCGGGGCGCGATCTCCGAAACGATCATAGTGCCGGATAGTCGAGCGGAGCCAGCAGCGGGGCGGGCCGTTGCCTCCAAACTCGGTTCATGGTGAGCTCACCGTCCATTGTCTGGTCGACTCACTCAGGCGCCGGAAACCGTGATCCGGGACCGACACCACCGCCGGGCGATGGTTCGAGTCCCTGATCATGGGTTCGCGTTCACCGATCGCGCCCAAGGTTCCGTGATCACATGGGTTGGGCGCCAGATTCGATGATCACGGAACCCTTGGCTGCGAAATCCGCGCCCAAGGCTCCGTGATCACCGAGTCAGGGCCGACCAAACCGGTTCTACGGAAACCTGGGTGCGGCCCACGCGTGATCAGGGGTATCGAATCCCGAAATCCGGGATGCCGGGCCCCTGATCATGGATCTAGTCCGGAACGGCCGCCGCTCGGGCGCCGGAAACCGTGATCCTGGGACCGAAACCGCCGCTGGATTCAGGGGGTCGTCGCAACGGTTTGAAGATCTTGTTTGAGGAGGGTAGCGAAGGCTTCCCTGGGGGTGTGGATGCCGAGCCGTTT
>Ga0066905_100000295_pt1 | contig 12688 bp, 14 predicted proteins | sample PanSoiMetaPlot36_FD_67483 | JGI IMG/M metagenome (GOLD analysis project Ga0066905, IMG submission 67483) | Tropical forest soil microbial communities from Panama analyzed to predict greenhouse gas emissions - Panama Soil Plot 36 (version 2) | ecosystem: Environmental > Terrestrial > Soil >... | reverse complement strand
GGCCCGACCAGCGGCCCGGACCACTCCCCGCGTCGGCCTGCTGCTGGCCGGGCCAGACCCGCTAAGGTCGGTCCGATGAGCGCTCAGCCCGACCAGCCGACCGGTTCCGGTGGCACCCGCAAGCCGCGGGTAGCGGTCGTCTTCGGTGGCCGCAGTTCCGAACACGCGATCTCCTGCGTGACCGCGGGCAGCGTGCTGGCCGTGATCGACCCACAGGTCTACGAAGTGATCCCGATCGGCATCTCCCGGGCGGGCCGCTGGGTGCTCTCCGGCACCTCCCCGGAGCAGCTCGCGATCACCGACGGCCGGCTGCCCGCGGTGGAGGACACCGGCGCCGCGGTCGTGCTCGCCGCCGACCCGACCTCCCGCGAGCTGATCACCGCGCAGCCGGGCGCGGTGCCGCCCGCGCTCGGCGAGGTGGACGTCGTCTTTCCGCTGCTGCACGGCCCGTACGGCGAGGACGGCACGCTGCAGGGTCTGCTGGAGCTGGCCGGAATCCCATATGTCGGGTCCGGGGTGCTGTCCTCCGCGGTCGCGATGGACAAGGAGTACATGAAGAAGCTGTTCGTCGCGACCGGCCTGCCGGTGGCGGACTACCTGGTGGTGCGCCCCCGGGACTGGGAGCGCGACAAGGTCGCGGCGGCGGAGCGGGTCGCCGCGCTCGGCTGGCCGGTGTTCGTCAAGCCGGCCCGGGCCGGGTCGAGCATCGGGATCACGAAGGTCGCCGGTCCGCAGCAGCTCAGCGCCGCGATCGAGACCGCTCGCGAATGGGATCCGAAGGTCCTGGTAGAAGCGGCGGTGGTAGCTCGCGAGCTCGAGTGTGGGGTGCTCGACTCGCTCGACGGCGACCTCCCCGAGACTTCGGTAGTCGCCGAGATCAAGGTCAGGGGCGGCCACGAGTTCTACGACTTCGAGGCCAAGTACCTGCCGGACGAGGGAACCGAGTACGACGTGCCGGCCGACCTGCCGAGCGAGGTGGCTGACGAGGTACGCCGGCTGGCGGTGGCCGCGTTCCAGGCGATGGGGTGCGAGGGCCTGGCCCGGGTTGACTTCTTCCTCCGGCCGGACGGCTCCGTGACGCTCAACGAGGTCAACACGATGCCCGGGTTCACGCCGGTATCGATGTTCCCGGTGATGTGGCGGGAGAGCGGAGTGTCGTACCCGGAACTGGTGGACCGGCTGATCAAGCTGGCGCTGCGCCGGCCGACCGGGCTGCGCTAGGTCTTTGCCCGAAGCCGCGCACGATGCGCTCCACCCGGCGCGCAACGATCGATCATTGGGCGCCGGATCCGCGACACGCCGTGCCGACACGCCGTGAGCATCGCTCTCACCGCCCAACGATCGATCGTTGGGCGCAAAACCGTTGGGCCGAAACCGGCCGCACCACGGAGAGCTAGCTCGCTGATTTGAGCTTCGGCACCGTTTTGGTGATCGGGGTGGCCAGGTCGACCAGCGGGTTGACCGCGGGCTCGTACCGGTTGGGCACCGTGACCTCGACGTTCGCGACCAGGCCGACCGTGGTGAACCGCCAGCCTCGGTCCGTGTCGACCGGCAGCCAGTCGACCTCGTTGATCGTGTACAGCTCAGAGGTCGGGCGCAGCTCCGGTGGGGTGGCGACTCCGCACCGCAGCACGATCGCCGGGTCGGCCCACGCCGCGGTCAGCTCGGAATCCGGCTTGGTGGATCGGGCGCGGTGCCCGTCCAGCACGGCCGGCAGGGCAGCGGCCAAAGCGCTACAGGCTCGGGCGGCCGAAGCCGAGGCCGGCACCGGCGGCGTAACCTTCGCCGGTCCGCTACCGCAGCCGGTCAGCGCGAGGGCGAGCGCGGTGCCAGCCGAGATGGCAGCTACAAATGGACGACCGGGCACGTCAGGGTCCTGGTGATCCCTTCGACCGCTTGGATCTGCGCGACCACCAGCTTGCCGAGCTCATCCACGTTGTGCGCCTCCGCCCGCACGATCACGTCATAGGGCCCGGTGACATCCTCCGCGATTGTCACTCCGCTGATGGCCGCGATATCACTGGCCACGTTGGCTGCCTTCCCGACCTCGGTCTGAATGAGGATGTATGCCTGAATCATGGGCGTTCTCCCAAGCAAAGCGAGGCTGGTCACGGTCCGGTGAGCAACGGTAGCGCTTCGGCGCGGAGCGGGTGAGGTGCGCTCGGTGGAGGAGACGCTCGGCGAGCTTGGCGAGTTCGCGGTGATCGAAGCCGTCACCGCGCGGCTCAGGCAAGGTCCGCAGGTGCTGCTCGGGCCGGGCGACGACGCGGCAGTGCTGGCCGCACCGGATCGGCGGGTGGTCGCGTCCACCGACCTCCTGGTCGAGGGCCGGCACTTCCGTCGGGAGTGGTCGACCGGCTACCAGGTCGGGCGCAAGGCCGCCGCCGCCAACCTGGCCGACATCGCCGCGATGGGGGCGCGGCCGACCGCGCTGCTGGTCGGAGTCGGCGCGCCGGCCTCCCTGCCGGTGCGCTGGGTGCTCGATCTTGCCGACGGCCTGCGCGACGAGTCCGAGCCGGTGGGCGCCTCGGTGATCGGCGGGGACGTGGTCGGCGCGGACACGGTGACGATCGCGGTCACCGCGCTCGGCGATCCGGCCGGTCGGGAGCCGGTCACCCGATCGGGCGCCCGCCCCGGTGACGTGGTGGCGCTGGCCGGTCGGGTGGGCTGGTCGGCGGCCGGGCTGGCGCTGCTGACCCACGCCTCCGGCGGTGACCTGGGCGAGGTCGCCGAGTCGCCATTGATTCGCGCGCACCTGCAGCCCGAGCCGCCCTACCCAGCCGGTCCGGTGGCGGCCGAGCACGGCGCGACCGCGATGATCGACGTCAGCGACGGGCTGGTGCAGGATCTCGGGCACCTAGCCGCCGCGAGTAGGGTCGCGATCGACGTGGACCCGGCCGCGCTCGAGCTGACCCCGCTGCTGGCCGCCGCCGCGCGGTGCGGGGTCGATCCGTACGACTGGGTGCTGGCCGGCGGCGAGGACCATGCACTCGCGGCCACGTTCCCATCCGATGCCGGACTGCCGCCGGGCTGGCGGCGGATCGGCCGAGTGCTGGCGGGTGGCGGGGTGACCGTGGGCGGCCGGCCGTACCGCGGCGCCGGCGGGTGGGCGCACTTCGGCGGTGACCCGCCCGTACCCTGAGATCGTGTCCGACGCTCGAGCCGCCACGCCCACCGACGGGCCGGGGCAGGCACCGCCGCGAGTGCTCACCATCGCCGGCTCCGACTCCGGCGGCGGCGCCGGTATCCAAGCCGATCTGAAGACCATGCTGGCGTTCGGCGTGCACGGAATGACCGTCATTACCGCGGTCACGGCGCAAAACTCGCTCGGCGTGCAGGGCTATTGGGAGCTGCCGGTTGAGGCGGTCCGGGCGCAGTACCGCAGCGTTGTCGACGACATCGGGGCCCAAGCGATCAAGACCGGGATGCTCGCGTCGGCGGTCCTGGTCGAGACGGTAGCCGAGCTGCTCGCCGCCAATGCGGACCCGGCGCCGCCGGTGGTGGTCGATCCGGTCAGCGTGTCCAAGCACGGTGATCCGCTGCTGGACCCGGCCGCGCTCCAGACGCTGGTCGACCGGCTGCTGCCGCTGGCGACCGTGGTCACGCCGAACCTGCACGAGGTGACGGCCCTCACCGGGGTGGAGGTAACCAGGCCCGATGACCTGCCCAAGGCGGCACGCGCCCTACATGCGCTCGGACCGCGCTGGGTGCTGGTCAAGGGCGGGCACCTGGCCGGGGAGGCGGTGGATCTGCTGTACGACGGCTCCGCGGAGCACTGGTTGCGCGCTCCCCGCTACGACAACCGGCACACCCACGGGACCGGGTGCACGCTGGCCAGCGCGATCGCGTCCGGGCTGGCGCGAGATCCGGATGACATGGTAGGCGCGGTGCGGGCCGCGAAGGACTACGTGACCGGCGCGGTGGCCGCTGGGTTCCCCCTCGGTGCCGGTATCGGCCCGGTCGACCACGGCTGGCGGTTAAGCGGCTGAAGGCCGGCTGGTCAGCCGCGCCCAAGGCTCCGTGATCAACGCCCTGCTCGGCGAGTTGCCGTGATCACGGAAGTCTGGGTACGGAAATGCTTACCCTTGCCTTCCGTGATCACGGGTTCGGGCGATGTGAGCGCGTGATCACGGAGTCTTGAGCGCGCACCGGAGCTCGGTGATCGCCCGGTAGGCAACCGGGTCGGCGAATCGGGCGCTAGCGGGTGACCTTGCCTGCCTTGAGGCAGGATGTGCACACGTTGAGCCGCTTCGGGGTGCGCCCGACCAGCACGCGCACGGACTGGATATTGGGGTTCCAGCGGCGCGGGGTGCGGCGGTGCGAGTGCGAGATCCGGTTGCCGAAGCCCGGGCTCTTGCCGCAGACGTCGCAAGTGGCAGCCACGGGAGTCACTCCAGAGGGTGATGATGTGCACAACAAACTAGGCCCGGAGTAGCCGGGCGACCGGACGAGGGTAACCGACCGCGGCACCGCTGCGCCAATCGGGCCGGGCTCGGGGCCGGGGCGACAGCGCAGCCCGGATCCGCACCCGGATGACAGGCCGGGACTACGCTCGCTGATCGGAGAACGAGGAGGTCCGGTGGCAGAGGCGCTGGATGCTCGCGCGGTCCGGCATTGGTGCCGGGTCAGCCTGAGCGCGCTCGGGCACGCCCGGGAGGAGATCGACGCGCTGAACGTCTATCCGGTGCCCGACGGCGATACCGGGACGAACCTCTACCTGACCATGGAGGCCGCGACCGCGGCGGCCGAGGCGAGCCCGGACGACCAGGACTTGGCCCACACGCTCGGTTCGGTCGTGACCGCGGCCATGCTCGGCGCCCGCGGCAACTCCGGGGTGATCCTCAGCCAGCTGCTGCGTGGCTTCGCGGCCGGCCTGGGCGGAGCGGCCGAACTGGATGGCCGATCGCTGGCCCGGGCGATGCGGATCGCCGCGCGGGCGGGCTACGCCGCGGTCGCGGTCCCGGTCGAGGGCACCATCCTCACCGTGGCCAAGGAGGCGGCGACGTCGGCCGAGCTCGCCGCTCAGTCGGTGGGGGAAGGCATGGCCGGCCTCGCGTTCGTGGCCCAGGCGGCCGCCAAAGGAGCCGGCGAGGCACTGGTCCACACCCCCGAACAGCTCGAGGTGCTGCGCCGGGCTGGTGTGGTCGACGCCGGCGGGCGGGGCTTGTGCTTGATCCTGGACGCGCTGGTAAACGCGATCACGGACACCACCCCGGTTTCCTACCCGGTGGTCCGGCTGCCACGGGTCAGGCCGGCGCCAGCCCGCGACCCGCTGCCTGAGCTTCCCGGGCCCGACTTCGAGGTGATGTACCTGCTCGACGCCGACGACTCAGCTATCCCCGCGCTGGAGAAGCGACTGGCGAGCCTCGGCGACTCGCTGGTCGTGGCCGGCGGTGACCGGCTGTGGAACATCCATGTGCACGTCGACGATCCGGGTGCCGCGGTCGAGGCCGGGGTCGAGGCGGGCCGACCGCACCGGATCCACATCACCAGCCTGCGAGCTGCGGTCGCGGCGCGCCGGGCCGGCACCGATGGACACCGGGACCATCCCGCGCCGGCCGGTGTCGGGGCCCCGGCCACCGAGACGGCCGGCATCTCGGCCCCGGTCGGTCCGGGCGCCGAGCCGATCCCCACCAAGCCACTCGCGACCGAACCGCTCGCGACCGAACCGCTCGCGACCGAACCGCTCGCGATCGAACCGCTCGCGACCGAGCCGCTCGCGATCGAGCCGGTCGACATCGAGCCGGTCGCCACCGCGCCGATACCTACCGAGCCCGCGCCCGCGGCGGAAGGAACCGGCGCCGCTGGGCCGGTCGGCGCCGGCCAGCGGGGCAGCGCCGCTGAGCCGGTCGTCGCCACGGAGTCGGTGATAGCCGCGCAGCCGACGCCTAGAGCCGTGGTAGCGGTCGCCGCCGGGCCGGGCATCGCGTCGCTGTTTCGTGACCACGGTGCCCGGGTCGTGGACGGTGGACCCGGACGCCAGCCGGCCACCGCCGATCTACTGGCCGGGATCGCCGCGGCCGGTACCGGCGAGGTCGTGCTGCTTCCGAACGACGGCGACGCCAGAGCGGCCGCGGAGGCGGCCGCGGCCCGGGCCAGGGCGGACGGGCGCCGGGTCACCGTGATCCCGACCCGGTCCAGCGTTCAGGGCCTGGCCGCGCTTGCCGTGCACGAGCCCAGCCGAGCCTTCGATGAGGACGTGGTCGCGATGTCGAGCGCGGCCAGCGGCACCGGCCACGGCGAAGTGACGATCGCGGTGCGGGAAGCGATAACCAGCGCCGGAGTGTGCCGACCGGGCCAGGTGCTCGGTCTGGTCGACGATGACATCGTGCTGATCGGCGACGACCTGTTCGAGGTCGCTTACGGCGTGCTCACCCGGTTGCTGGCCAGGGGCGGCGAGCTGGTCACGCTGGTCACCGGCAACCAGGCGCCGGCCGACCTCGCCCCGCGGCTGCGCCGCCGGCTGCGCGCCGAGCGACCCGACCTGGAGTGTGTGACCTATGCCGGCGGTCAGGACCACTACCCGCTGCTGATCGGGGTGGAGTAGCGGCGATGACCACGCTCACCGACCCGATCCACAAGATCATCGGTGACCGCACCGCCAAGGTGCTCGGCTCGGGGCTCGGGCTGCACACCGTTGGCGACCTGGTGCGGCACTACCCGCGCCGGTATGCCGAGCGCGGTGAGCTGACCGATCTGGGCTCGCTGCGGATCGACGAGTACGTGACCGTGTTGGTGTCGGTCGCGGCGGTGCACAAGCGCCGGATGCGAGCGAAGCGCGGTGAGATCCTCGAGGTGGTGGTCACCGACGGGCGCGGCTACCTGGAGCTCACCTTCTTCAACCAGTCGTGGCGGCAGCGCGAACTGCGGGTTGGCCGGGTCGGGTTGTTCGCCGGGAAGGTCGGGCGCTATCGCGGCCGCCGGCAGCTGACCCATCCGGACTACGAGCTGTTCCCGGAAACCGACGAGGCTCCGGATGTGTCGGCCGCGCTGAGTGCGACCGAGGCGTTCGTGAACGCGATCATTCCGGTGTACCCGGCGACCGCCGCGCTGACGTCCTGGAACATCGCGAGGTGCGTGCGGGTCGCGCTGGACACCCTGGACCCGGCCGAGCCACCGGATCCGATTCCGGCCGAGATCCGCCGCCGGCACCGGTTGCCCGGCCTGCGGGACACGATGGCCAAGATCCACCAGCCGGAAACCAAGGCCGAGATCCGGGCGGCGACGCACCGGCTGAAGTGGGACGAGGCCTTCGTCCTGCAGGTCGAGCTGGCCCGGCGGCGGGCCGAGTTGGACCGGCTACCGGCCACCCCTCGACCGATCCGGGCCGGCGGGATCCGCGACGCGTTCGACGCCCGGCTGCCGTACTCGCTGACCGGCGGCCAGCGTGCGGTCTCCGCCGAGATCGAGGCGGACCTGGCCCGGGAGCACCCGATGCACCGGCTGCTGCAGGGCGAGGTTGGCTCGGGCAAGACCCTGGTCGCGCTGCGGGCCATGCTCGCGGTCGTGGACGCCGGCGGCCAGGCGGTGCTGCTCGCGCCGACCGAGGTGCTCGCCCAGCAGCACCACCGCTCGATCACCGACCTGCTCGGCCCGCTGGCGCAGGGGGGCCAGCTCGGCGGCGCCGACCAGGCCACCCGGGTCGCAATGCTGACCGGCTCGCAGTCCAGCGCGACCCGCCGGCAGGCGCTACTGGACACGGCCAGCGGTGACGCCGGCATCGTGATCGGCACTCACGCCCTACTCGAAGATCCGGTGCAGTTCTTCGATCTCGGCCTGGTAGTGGTGGACGAGCAGCACCGCTTCGGCGTCGAGCAGCGCGCCAAGCTGACCGGTAAGGCGGACAAGCCGCCGCACCTGCTGGTGATGACCGCAACCCCGATCCCGCGCACGGTTGCCATGACCGTGTTCGGCGATCTCGACGTGTCCACTCTCACCGAGCTGCCAGCCGGCCGGCTCCCGATCGCGACGCATGTGGTGCCGGCGGTGGAGAAGCCGGGCTACCTGGACCGGACCTGGCAGCGGCTCCGCGAGGAGGTCGCCGCCGGTCACCAGGCCTACGTCGTCTGCCCGCGGATCGGTGCCGGCGCCGGCCGGGAGGAAGCCGACGAGCCCGAGATCGCCGATCCGGAACCGGCCGGCGGCTCCGATGCCGAGTCGGAGCTCGACGCCGACGCCGAAATCGCGGCGGCGACCCCGCGCCGGCCACCGCTGGCCGTGCTCGATGTCGCACCCGCATTGGCCGAGGGTCCGCTGCACGGACTGCGGGTCGCGGTCCTGCACGGCCGGCTGTCGGCGGACGCCAAGGACGACGTCATGCGCAGGTTCGCCGCCGGCGATATCGACGTGCTGGTCGCCACCACGGTTATCGAGGTTGGCGTCGATGTCGCGAACGCGACCGCAATGGTGGTGCTGGACGCGGACCGGTTCGGGGTGGCCCAGCTGCATCAGATTCGCGGCCGGATCGGCCGGGGTGCCGCCGCCGGTCTCTGCTTGTTGGTGACCGAGTCGGCGGCGGACAGCCCGGCCCGGGCCAGGCTGGACGCGATCGCGGCCAGTACCGACGGCTTCGAACTGTCCAGGCTCGACCTGGAGCATCGCCGCGAGGGCGACGTGCTCGGCGCCACCCAGTCGGGACGCCGGTCCAGCCTCCGGTTGCTCTCGGTGCTGCGGGACGAGGATCTGATCAGAACCGCCCGACAGGAAGCGGTGGCGCTGGTCGGCGGCGATCCCGAACTGGTCCACCACCCGGCACTGGCCGAGGCGCTGGCGGACATGGTCGATCCGGATCGCGCCGACTTCCTGGAGAAGGCATGACCTCGGGCGCGCGGATACGGTGATCCCGTGCTCTGGTACGGTCGCGCCGCCGGACCGGGCACCGCAATCGCCGCCGGCCGAAGGAGCGAACTTTGCGACGCGTGGTCTGTCCCGGCTCGTTCGACCCCGTCACCAACGGTCATCTCGATGTGATCGAGCGCGCCTCCAGGCTGTACGACGAGGTCGTGGTCGCGGTCCTGGTCAACGTGAACAAGAAGGGTCTGTTCTCGGTCGACGAGCGGATCGAGCTGCTCGATCAGGTGACTAAGGTCTACGGCAACGTGACCGTCACGTCGTTTCACGGGCTGCTGGTGGACTTCTGCCGGGAGCACGACATCCCCGCGATCATCAAAGGGCTGCGCGCGGTGAGCGATTTCGACTACGAGCTGCAGATGGCGCAGATGAACCATTCGTTGTCCGGGGTGGAAACGCTGTTCGTGGCGACCAACCCGCTCTACAGTTTCCTCTCGTCTAGCCTCGTCAAGGAGGTGGCGACCTACGGCGGAGACGTTTCGGGTCTGGTTCCCGATCTCGTCTTCGATCGGATACGCGAGAAGTTGGGTCAGCGATGACCCGTTCCGGGCAGGGCCGGACCGGTGTGCCGGTTCCGGTGTCGGCGGGCAAGTAGGAGCTGGGAGGACGAGTACACGTGGATGCACTCGACATCCTGGACGAGCTCGAGCGGTTGATTGAAGACGCCCGAATGATGCCGATGTCGGCGTCCTGCCTGGTCAACCGCGCCGAAGCGATGGAGCTCGTGCATCAGCTGCGGGAGGCGCTGCCGCACGAGCTGCGGCACGCCGACATGCTGCTTCGCGACCGCGATGCGGTGATCGAGGAGAGCCGGGTGGAGGCCGAGCGGATCCTGGTCGCGGCGCACGAGGAGCGCAACCGGATGCTCGACGAGATCGGTGCGCTGGCGGCCGATTACGGCCAGGCCGGCGGCCCCGGAGTCGTCGACCGGGAATCGCTGGCGATCAAGCACGACGCCGACGAGTACGTCGACCAGCAGCTCGCGCACCTCGAGTCGATCCTGAACAAGGCGCTGGGAGCCGTCCAGCAGGGCCGGGACCGGCTGCGCGCCGACGTGGAGTCCGCGTTCGGGCCGGGTACGGACTACGTGCCGCGCCAGGACTACCGGGCCCCGGACTACGGATCCAACGGTGGCTACCCGGCGTCCGACTACGGCTCGGCGCCTGACCCCGGCGCGGCGCCTGACTACGACTCCGCGAGCGAGTACGGTCCGGCGACCGAGTACGGCCGACCCGCCGAGTACGGCTCGGTGGGTCCGGACCGCCGCTACTGATCCGCCCTGACCGCCGCTACTGATCCGGACCGACCCGCGGCCGGCCGGCAGTCGGATGCCCGGGACGGGTCGGGATCGGTTTGGGCCCAGCAGCAGCGCTCGGGTAACCTAGCCAACCGGTCTCTTCGACGACCGAGTTCGCCATGCCCGAAGAGAGCAGGAGAGCCCTGAAAGGTCTGGATCCGCGCAACCCGCTCGTGATCGATACCCGGGAGTTGGGTCGCCGCCCAGGATCCATGCGCGAGCTCTCCCGTGCTGTTCAGGCACCGGCGCAGCTGGGCGTTGAAATCATCGGGGTGCCCGAAGGCGCCGTCCTGCAGCTGGACATCCGGCTGGAGTCGGTCGTCGAGGGCGTGCTGGTGACCGGCACCGTTACCGCACAGGCGGCCGGCGAGTGCGTGCGCTGCCTGGATCCGCTGGAGCGCGAGCTTCACGCGAGCTTCCAGGAGCTGTACGTCTATCCGGAGTCTGACGGCACGGATGACGACGAGGCCACGCGGCTCGAGGGCGACCTGATCGATCTCGAGCCGGTAGTACGCGACGCGGTAGTGCTCGCACTCCCGCTCGCGCCGGTGTGCTGGGACGACTGTCGCGGTCTGTGCCCCGAGTGCGGGGTTCGGCTGGACGCCGATCCGGAGCACCGGCACGAAGCAGTCGACCCGCGGTGGGCGGCACTGGCCGGCTTCCGATCGGAGCTCGATCAGGACGAGGAGAGACAGGAGAGCTAGCCGTGGCGGTCCCCAAGCGCAAGGTTTCGCGCAGCAACACCCGGACCAGGCGCGCCCACTGGAAGGCGGCCAAGCTGACGCTGGTCAGCTGCGAGCGGTGCCACCAGCCGCGCCTGCCGCACCAGGCCTGCCCGACGTGCGGCACGTACAACCGGCGCCAGGTCCTCGACGTCTGACGGTCCGGTGTCCGCCGTGCCGGCCGCGGCGCCGCCCTACGCCAAGCTCGAGGCGGCGCTCGGATACACGCTCGATCACGACACGCTCGAGCGCGCGCTCACGCACCGCTCGTACGCCTACGAGCATGGCGGCCTGCCGACCAACGAGCGCCTGGAGTTCCTCGGTGACTCGGTGCTCGGGCTGGTCGTCACCGACACGCTCTACCACCGGCATCCTGACTTGGCCGAGGGCCAGCTGGCAAAGCTGCGGGCCGCCGTGGTCAACATGCGCGCACTTGCCGACATCAGCCGCGGCCTCGATCTGGGTGCCTACCTGCGGCTCGGTCGCGGCGAGGAAGGCACCGGCGGCCGCGACAAGTCCTCCATCCTGGCCGACACGCTCGAAGCCATCATCGGCGCGGTCTACGTGCAGCGCGGTCTGGACGATGCGTCCGCACTGGTGCACCGGTTGTTCGATCCGCTGATCGAGGCCTCCGCACAGCTCGGTGCCGGGCTGGACTGGAAGACCAGCCTGCAGGAGCTGACCGCGGCAGCCGGCCTGGGTGTCCCCGAGTACGTGGTGACCGAGGACGGCCCCGATCACATGAAGATGTTCACCGCGGCTGCCTGGGTCGGCGGCTCCAGCTACGGCAACGGCAGCGGCCGGAGCAAGAAAGAGGCCGAGCAGCAGGCAGCCGAGGCGGCTTGGACCGCGCTGCGTAAGATCATCGAGCCCGGCCCGGACGCCGGCGCGCGCTGACCCACGGTTCCCAGCGATGCCTGAGCTGCCGGAGGTTGAGGTAGTCCGCCGCGGCTTGGAGCGGTTTGTCGTGGGTCGCGAGGTTGCCGCGGTCGCGGTACTGCATCCCCGCGCGGTCCGGCGGCAACCGGCCGGCTCCGGAGACTTCGTCGCCCGGCTGACCGGTGGCCGGATCGAGTCGGCACACCGCCGCGGCAAGTATCTCTACCTGCCGCTGGACTCGGGCGAGGCGGTGCTCGCCCACCTGGGCATGAGCGGCCAGCTGCTGATGGTGCCGACCCAGGCGGAGCCGGCGCCGCACCTGCGAATCCGGGTCGGCTTCGCCGACGGTGATCCTGAGCTGCGGTTCGTGGACCAGCGTACGTTCGGCGGGATGGCGGTCGAGTCGACCGTGCTGGACGCGGGCGAGCCGATCCCGGAATCGCTGGCGCACATCGCCCGGGATCCGTTCGATCCGCGGTTCGAGGACGCCGAGTTCGCCCGCCGGCTGCGACGGCGGCATACCGGTGTCAAGCGGGCATTGCTCGACCAGTCGCTGATCAGCGGGGTGGGGAACATCTACGCCGACGAAGCGCTTTGGCGGGCCAAGCTGCACTACGCCCGGCCGACCGAGACGCTGAGCCGGCCGGTGATCGGCCGGATGCTGGCGGCGGTCCGCGAGGTGATGTCGGCCGCGCTGATCGATGGCGGCACCAGCTTCGATCGGCTCTACGTGAACGTCAACGGCGAAAGCGGCTACTTTGACCGATCGCTGGCGGTGTACGGCCGTCAGGACGAGCCTTGTCCGCGCTGCGGCGCTCCGGTTCGCCGCGACGCGTTCATGAACCGGTCCTCGTACACGTGCCCGTCCTGCCAGCCGCGCCCGCGCCGCGGTCGCTGGTAGCCGGCCGCGGCTGCCCGGTGCGGTGCCCGCGCTGCTGCC
>Ga0066905_100000294_pt1 | contig 12693 bp, 12 predicted proteins | sample PanSoiMetaPlot36_FD_67483 | JGI IMG/M metagenome (GOLD analysis project Ga0066905, IMG submission 67483) | Tropical forest soil microbial communities from Panama analyzed to predict greenhouse gas emissions - Panama Soil Plot 36 (version 2) | ecosystem: Environmental > Terrestrial > Soil >... | reverse complement strand
CGGCCCTTCTCTCTTGAAACTGCCGACGCGGTCAGCCGGATCCAGACCAGGTGCAGGAAGCCGGCGATGCCACGGGGCATGACGTACATGAACACGATGAGGAAGATGCCGAAGATGGCCCAGGGAGCCGCCTTGGAGATGTCCTGGGCCCAGTTCGGGACGAACTGGATGAACAGCGCACCGTAGATCGCTCCCGAGATCGTGGCGAAGCCGCCGATCACGATGCCGGTGAGCAGGGTGATGGAGAGGAAGACGTTGAAGGAGTCGGGAGCCACGAATGCGATCGCGATGGCCGAGAGGGCGCCCGCGATGCCGGTGTAGGCGGCGCTGACTCCGAACACGACCGATTTGTACAGGGCGTTGTCGATGCCCATCGCCTCGGCCGCGATGTGGTTGTCGCGAATGGCCACGATCGCGCGTCCCACGCGGCCGCGCAGGAGGTTCCACGCGAGGACGAAGAGGAGGATCGTCACCGCGAGAGTCAGGTAGTAGAGCCACTGGTCCTCGGTGAGGCGGAGCCCGAACGGCGCCTTCGGCTTGCTCAGCACGATGCCCTGTGATCCGCCCGTCCAGTGCTCGAAGTACTTCAGGATCTGGGGGACGGCCAGCGCGAGGGAGAACGTCGCCAGGGCCAGGTAGAGGCCTTCCAGCCGCAGGGCGGGGCGGCCGAAGAGGAAGCCCACGATCAGGCAGACGAGGCCGGCCGCGATGATCGTCCACCCGTAGCCGATGCTCCACCGGTCGATCATGATCGCGGTGGTGTAGGCGCCGATCCCGTAGAAGGCTCCGTGGCCGAGGGAGAACTGGCCGTTGTACCCGGTCAGCATGTTGAGGCCGAGTAGGGCGATGGCGTAGATCAGCACCTGGGTGAACTGGAAGAGCCGGAAGCCGCTCATGAAGAACGGCAGCAATATCGCGACCGCCACCACCACCGCCAGCGCCACCAGCCCGACGGGCCGGGCCGCGAGCGCCGGTTGCGCAGCCGCGGCGGCTGCCGTCTCCACGCGCGTCGCCGCCTTCTCCACCGGGCTCGTCTTGGTCGCCATCCTCACACCCGGCGCACGATGGTGCGACCGAAGAGTCCGGTCGGCTTCACCAGCAGCACGATGATGATCATGGCCAGGGCCACCGTGAGCTTGAGCTCGGTGCCGATGAAGGACACGTAGGTCCCGACGAGGTTCTCGGTCACCCCCACCAGTAGGCCGCCGATCACCGCGCCCTGCGGACTCGAGAATCCCCCCACCGTGGCCGCCGCGAAGGCGTACAGCTGGATGCCGCCCATCATGTTCGGATCGAGGAAGACCACCGGGGCGACCATCATGCCCGCGATGGCGCCGAAGGCGGCGGCCAGGCCCCAGCCGAGGCCGAGCATCCAGCTCACCCGGATGCCGCAGAGCCGGCTCGAGACCGGATTCTGGGCCGCCGCGCGCATGGCGAGGCCGAGAGTGGTGAAGCGGAAGAACGCGAACAGCAGCATCAGCACGACGAGGGTGACGCCGATCGCGCCCAGGTCGTGCGCGCCGAAGACGATGTTGCCGATCCGGATCGGCTTGGCCGGGAACGGGCTCGGGAACGGCTTCTGGATGTAGGAGTAGATCCACCCGGCCACGCTGTTGAAGATCACGAGCAGGCCGAGGGTCACGATGACGATGGTGAGGATCGGCGCGTTCTCCACCGGTCGGATCACGATCCGCTCGATGAGCAGACCGCCCACGAAGGCGATGGCCACCGTGGCCAGGAAGGTGCCCCAGTAGGGCAGGCCGGCCTGCATCATGGACCACGCCAGGTAGGTGCTGAACATGGCCATCTCGCCCTGGGCGAAGTTCACCACGTCGGTGGCCTGGTAGATCATGACGAGAGCCAGCGCCAGGCTTGCGTAGATTCCGCCCGTCGCCAGTCCGGAGACGACCTGCTGCACGAAGATGTCCATCTTAATTGGGGGGGAGCGAGCGCCGCTCCTCCCCCAAGCCTCCCCACCGCTTCCGATTCTTCGCCTCGCGGTTCGTCAGGGTGGGCTTCGGGGCCGGCGCGTAGTGGTTCGTGATCGTTCGCTTCGGTTTCGTGGCCTGGGGGTTCATGGGTTTCGTCGCGTCTTCAGTATCCGAGATAGGAGCGGCGGATCGCGTCGTCCTTCTTCAGCTCGCTGGCCGGGCCCGACATCACCACCCGCCCGGTCTCGAGCAGATAGGCGTGGTGGGCCAGGTCGAGGGCCATCGCCGCGTTCTGCTCCACGAGGAGCACGCTCACGCGCTCGTGCTCGTTGATGGTGCGCACGATGCGGAAGATCTCGCGCACCACCAGCGGGGCGAGGCCCAGCGAGGGCTCGTCGAGGAGCAGGAGGCGCGGACGCGACATCAGGGCGCGCGCCACCGCGAGCATCTGCTGCTCGCCACCCGAGAGCGTGCCCGCCTGCTGGCGGCGCCGCTGGGCCAGCACCGGGAAGTACTGGAAGATCTTCTCGTAGTCCTCCGACAGCCCGACCCGGTCCCGGCGCGCGTAGGCCCCGAGCCGGAGGTTTTCTTCCACCGACAGATCGACGAAGGTACCGCGCCCTTCGGGAGTGTGCGCGATGCCGAGCCGGACGATCTCCTCGGTGCTCTTGCCGTCGATGCGCAGGCCGTCGAACCGCACCTGGCCGCCGGTCTTCACCATCTGGCAGACCGCCCGGAGGGTGGTGGTCTTGCCGGCCCCGTTGGCCCCCAGGATCGTGGTGATGCCGCCCGACTCCACCGCGAAGGACAGCCCGTGCAGGACCTTGGTCCAGCCGTATTGCGCCTCCAGGTCGCTGGCCTCGAGCAGCGGCGGCATCAGCTCTCCCCGAGATAGGCGCGGATGACCTCGGGATCCCGCTGTACCGCCGTGGGCGGGCCCTCCGCGATCTTGCGGCCGAAGTCGAGGACCACCACGCGGTCGGAGACCTGCATCACCAGGCTCATGTGGTGCTCGACCAGCAGCACGGTGATTCCGCGCCGCTCCCGGATGGCGCGCAGTATCCCGCCGAGCGCGGCGACCTCCTCGTGGTTGAGGCCGCCCGCCGGCTCGTCGACGAGCAGGAGCTTGGGATGGCCCGCCAACGCGCGCGCCAGCTCGACCCGCTTGAGCGTGCCGAACGGCAACCCCGCGGCGGGATGGCTGGCCACGCGCTCCAGCTCGAGGAAGGCGATGGATTCCATCGCCGCGTCGCGCATCATGCGCTCTTCCCGCGTCACCGAGGGCAACCGGAGCGCGTTGCTGAGGAAGTCGCTCCCGGTGCGGGCGTGCACGCCGACCATCACGTTCTGCAGCACCGTCATGCTCGGGAAGAGCGCGAGGTTCTGGAACGTCCGCCCGATGCCGAGCGCGGCCACGTGGTGCGGGCTGTCGCGGATGATCGACTTGCCCTCGAACACCAGGTCGCCTTCGTTCGGGGTGTAGAGCCGGCTGACGCAGTTGAAGAGCGTGGTCTTGCCCGCGCCGTTCGGCCCGATGAGCCCCACGATGTGGCCCGCCGCCATGTCGAAGGAGACGTCGTCGAGCGCGACGATACCCCCGAAGCGCATCGAGATCTTGCGGACGGAAAGGATGGCGGCTTCCACGGCCTGCGTCACGGACGGCAATTGACCACGGATGGTACTTATAGGGGCCGGGCCCGCTTTTGTCAATCCTCAACTGGACTTCGCCGGTATAATTTCGAGCCTATGGCTCATCAGTTCATCTTCGTGATGAAGGACCTGAAGAAGATCGTTCCGCCCAAGCGGGAGATCCTGAAGGGCATCTGGCTGTCGTTCTATCCGGGCGCCAAGATCGGGGTCATCGGCGCCAACGGGGCCGGGAAGAGCAGCCTGCTCCGCATCATGGCGGGAGTGGACAAGGAGTTCCTCGGCGAGGCCTGGCCCGCCGACGGCGTTCGCGTGGGTTACCTGCCGCAGGAGCCGCGGCTCGATCCCGGGAAAGATGTGCGTGGCAACGTGGAGGACGGCGTGTCCGAAGTTCGCGGGCTCCTCGCGCGCTTCGACGAGATCAACGCCCGCCTCGGCGAGCCGCTCGACGACGACGAGATGGAGAAGGTCCTGGCCGAGCAGAGCCGCGTGCAGGACGCCATCGAGGCGGCCAACGGCTGGGACCTCGACCGAACGGTCGAGATCGCCATGGACGCCCTGCGCTGCCCGCCCGGCGACGCCGACGTGGCCACGCTGTCGGGCGGTGAGGTGCGCCGCGTGGCCCTCTGCCGTCTCCTACTGCAGAAGCCGGATCTGCTACTGCTCGACGAGCCCACCAACCACCTGGACGCCGAGAGCGTGGCTTGGCTCGAGCGGTTTCTGAAGGATTACCCCGGCACGGTGGTGGCGATCACCCACGACCGCTACTTCCTCGACAACGTGGCGGGCTGGATCCTCGAGCTGGACCGCGGCGCGGGTATCCCGTGGGAGGGCAACTACTCCTCGTGGCTCGACCAGAAGAAGCAGCGCCTCGCGGTCGAGGAGAAGCAGGAGAGCGCGCGGCAGCGTACGCTCGAGCGCGAGCTGGAGTGGGTGCGCATGTCCCCGCGCGCGCGGCAGGCCAAGTCCAAGTCCCGCCTGCAGGCCTACGAGGAGCTGCTGGCCGAGGGAGGGCGCGATCGCGAGGGCCAGGCCGAGATCGTCATCCCCACGCCGTCGCGTCTGGGCGACGTCGTGGTGCAGACCGAGCATCTGGTCAAGGGCTACGGCGATCGCCTGCTGATCGAGGACCTCTCGTTCAGCCTGCCCCGCGGTGGCATCGTGGGGGTGATCGGACCGAACGGCGCGGGCAAGACCACGCTCTTCCGGATGATCACCGGCCAGGAAAAACCGGACCGGGGCTCGCTCCAGGTGGGCGAGAGCGTCCGCCTGGCCTACGTGGACCAGAGCCGCGACGCGCTCGATCCAGCCAAGAACGTGTGGGAGGAGATCTCGGGCGGGGCCGAGCAGCTGCAGCTGGGCAACCGTCAGATCGCCTCGCGCGCCTACGTGGCCTCGTTCAATTTCAAGGGCGCCGACCAGCAGAAGCGGGTGGGCGATCTCTCGGGCGGCGAGCGCAACCGCGTGCACCTCGCCACCATGCTAAAGAGCGGCGGCAACCTGCTGCTCCTCGACGAGCCCACCAACGACCTCGACGTGGACACCCTGCGCGCCCTCGAGGACGCGCTGCTCTCGTTCCCAGGGTGCGCGGTGGTGATCAGCCACGACCGCTGGTTCCTCAACCGGGTGGCCACCCACATGCTCGCATTCGAGGGCGACAGCCGCGTCGTGTGGTTCGAGGGCAACTACGAGGACTACGAGGCCGACCGGCGCAAGCGCCTGGGCGCGGCCGCCGACACGCCACACCGCATTCGCTACAAGCCGCTCACCCGCGGCTAGCTCTCGAGGAGGCGCTCATGTTCAAGGACACCGTGACGTCCCGCGAGGAGCTGCGCGCAATCTTCGGCGCGCCCATGGAGCGGGCGCTGCTCAAGGAGCGGGCCAGCCTCGACGTCCATTGCCGCGCCTTCATCGCGAGCGCGCCCTTCGTGCTGGTGGCGACTTCCGGAGCGGCGGGACGCTGCGACGTCTCCCCCAAGGGCGACGCGCCCGGCTTCGTGCTGGTGCTGGACGACCGCCATCTGGTGATCCCGGACCGTCCCGGGAACAACCGCATCGACGGGTTCACCAACATCGTGGAGAACCCGCACGTCGGCCTGATCTTCCTGATCCCGGGTCGCGAGGACACCCTGCGGGTCAACGGGCGGGCCACGCTCGTGCGCGACGCTCCGATCCTGGAGCGGCTCGCCGTTCAGGGCAAGCAGCCGAAGGTGGCGATCGGGGTGGAGGTGGAAGAATGCTTCCTCCACTGCGCCAAGGCCTTTAAGCGCTCCGGCCTCTGGGATCGGCAGCGCTGGCCGGATGTGAGCGCGCTGCCCTCGATGGCGCGGATGCTGTGGGACCAGATCGAGGCCAAGCCGGCCGGCCACGCCTGCGTCGAGGACTACGAGCGCGCCCAGCAGGAGGGACTGCGCCGGACGCTCTACTGATCCCGTCGTGAGCGATTCGCTCCCGCGGACGGCCGACGTCGTCATCATCGGAGCCGGCGCCATCGGCGCCAGCATCGCCTACCAGCTCGGCCGCCGGGGCGCGCGCGGCGTGGTCGTGCTCGAGCGCGACTCGGTCGGCGCGGGCTCCACCAGCAAGGCGGCCGGCGGGATCCGCGTGCAGTTCTCCACCCGCGTCGAGATCGAGTTCTCCCAGCGCGGCATCGCGTTCTTCAAGCGCTTCGAGGACGAGATGGGCGTGCCGTGCGATTTCCACCAGGAGGGCTACCTCTTCGTGGTCACGGACGAGCCGACGCTCGCGCGGTTCCGCGCTAACGTCGCGCTCCAGCGCAGCCTCGGCGCCGACGTGCGTGTGATCGCGCCGGACGACGCCCGCGCCCTGGTGCCCTCGCTCAACGTGGACGACGCCCTCGCCGCGGTGTGGGGGCCCACCGACGGGTACGCCTCGCCCAACGACGTGGTGCAGGCCTACGCGGCGAGGGCCCGCGCCTGCGGCGTGCGGATCGTCGAGGGCACGCCGGTGACCGGCATCCGCCTCGAGGGTGGTCGCGTGGCCGCGGTGGAGACGCCGGCGGGCGCGATCGCCACGCCTCTCGTGGTCAACGCGGCCGGGCCCTGGGCGCCGCTCGTCGGCCGCATGGCCGGTCTCGATCTGCCGGTGGACCCGCGGCGCCGGCACATCTTCGTCACCGACGCCTTCGACGGCGTTCGCCATCCGCTGCCCCTCGTCACCGACTGCGGCAGCGGCTTCTATTGCCGGAGCGAGCAGGGCGCGGTGCTGATGAGCCCCGGCGACATCGGGACCACGACTGCCTACGAGGCGCAGGTGGACTGGAGCGTGCTCGAGACCGCGGTGGAGAAGGCGGTCCGCCGCATTCCCGCCCTGGAGGGCGCGCAGGTGCGCCACGCCTGGGCCGGTCTGCGTCCACTCACCCCGGACGGCCGCGCGATCCTCGACTGGGCTCCGGGAATGGACGGGCTCTTCCTGGCGGTCGGCTTCTGCGGCCACGGCTTCCAGCACTCGTCGGCGGTCGGCGAGGTGGTGGCCTCGCTGCTGTTGGACGGCCGGTGCGCCGACGATCTCTCCGACCTGCGTCTCGACCGGTTCCCTCGCCTTGACACCGTCGCAACGGGTCGCTAAGGTCGCAGGTCTGAGGGCCGCCGACTCGGTTCGGTAAGGGGGTCTCCGCGTCCATGCCGGATGTCTCGCTCGCTCGCCTGCGTCAGGTGGCGAGCCTCGCTCGCTCCGTCGCCAGCACGCTCGATCTGGATCGCGTGCTCCACCAGGTGGTCGAGGCCGTCACGTCCCTGCGCCCGGGCGTGTTCTGCGCGGTGCGGCTGGTGGACCCGGATCAGGGCGGCTACCGGCTGGCCGCGAGCGGCGACGACAACCACGGGCTCGCCGACGTGATCCCGTTCGGCCACGGCATGACGCACGCAGTGGCCCAGAGCAACCAGCCGATGCTGCTGGCCGACGCGATCGGCGACCCGCGTCTCTTCTCCGCGATGTGGCGCGAGGACCACGGGCTGAAGGTCTACTACGGGGTGCCGATCAGCGCGGGCGACGATCTCATGGGCGTGCTGAGCGTGGCCCTCGCCGACGCGGCCGAGCCCACCGAGGAGGAGCGGGAGATCGTCGATCTGCTCGCGAGTCACGCCGCGGTGGCCATCGGCAACGCGCGGCTCTTCGCGGAGAGCGAGGCGCGCCGGCTCACCGCGGAGGCGCTCGCCGAGGTGTGGCGGTTCCTCTCCGAGACCTTCGACGTGGCCGCGCTCGGCCAGCGCATCGCCGACGTCATGCTCCGGGCCATGCGGGTGCGGGGCGCGGCCCTGTTCCGGCTGGTGCCGGGGTCGGGCGATCTCGAGGCGATCGGACGCGCCGGCGAGGCGGAGCGGTTCCTCGCCCCCGGCATCGTGATCCCGTCGGGCCGCGGGGTGGTCGGCCTGGCGGTGCGTCGGCGGCAGCCGGTGATCACGCCAGATGCGCTCGCCGATCCGCGGGTGGACTCGACGCCGGCGATTCGCACGGCGCAGGCCCGCTGCCCGTCCGGGCTCTCGCTGCCTCTGGTGGTGAAGGGGCGGGTGGTGGGCGGCTTCTCGGTGTGCGACGTGCTCGGGCGCGTCTACACCGACGAGGACCTGCGCCTGGCCCAGACCTTCGCGGACCAGGCCGCGGTCGCCCTAGAGAACGCGCGCCTGCTCCAGGAGGCGGAGGAGCGTCGGCGGGAGACGGTGGCCCTGGGCCGCGTGAGCCAGACCCTCGCCCAGTCGCTGCATCCGGTGGTGGTGGCGCAGCGGGTGGTGGACTCCGTTCGCGAGCTGCTCGGCGTGATGTCGGCCTTCGTCTACCGCGTGGTCCCCGGCACCGGCGCCCTCGAGGAGACGGCCCGCTCCGGCCAGTGGCCACGTGTCGATCGCCCGCTGCGCCACCCCGCGGGCACCGGAGCGGTCGGGCTCGCGGTGGCCGAGCGGCGCGCGGTGGTGTCGCGCGACGTGCTGAGGGATCCCCGGCTGACGCTCACGCCGGAGGCTCGCGCGATCCTCGAGGCCTCGCCCATCCGCGCGGTGCTCGCGGTCCCGCTCACCGTGAAAGAGCAGGTGATTGGCGCGCTCGCCCTCTTCGACGGAGACGGCCGGACCTTCACCGCCGAGGACGACCGCCTCGCGCAGGCCTTCGCCGATCAGGCCGCGGTGGCACTCGAGAACGCGCGTCTCTACACCGACGCGGAGCGGCGACGGGCCGAGTCCGACACCCTCGCCGGTCTCGTGCGCACCATCAGCGCGACGCTCGATCTGGAGTCCGTGCTGCACCACGTGGCCGCGGCGGCCCGCGAGCTCTGCGGCAGCGACATCGCCCACATCCTGCTGCGCGATCCCGAATCCGACACCATGTTCGCCCGCTTCGGGGTGGGCTTCACGAGCGGAACCTCCGAGCACCCGCGGATCCAGCGCGGCAAGGGCGCGGGCGGGATCGCGTGGGCCACCGGTCGACCGTTCCAGACCTCGGACCGGCCCGGGGATCCCCGCGTGCGCGACGCGTACTCCGACGCGGTGGAGCGGGAAGGCGTGATCGCCACGCTGGTGGTGCCGATCTGGATCACCGGCCAGGTCGAAGGGCTGCTCTACGTGTCCAATCGCTCCACGCGCGTCTTCACCGAGCGTGACGAAGCGGTGCTGATCCGCCTCGCCGACCACGCGGCGATCGCGATCCAGAACGCCACCCTGTTCAGCCGGCTCCAGGGCCTCTCGGGCCGCCTGATGGACGTGCAGGAGGCGGAGCGCCGTCACCTGGCCCGGGAGCTCCACGACGAGATCGGGCAGCTCCTGACCGGCCTCCGGCTCACCCTCGAGGTGCCGGAGCCGCCGTCGCCGGTGGTGGCGGAGCGCCTGGCGCTGGCCCAGAGCCTGGTGGCCGAGCTGCTCGACCGGATCCGCGCGCTCTCGCTCGATCTCCGGCCGAGCATCCTCGACGACCTGGGGTTGCTGCCCGCCCTGCTCGGTCACATCGAGCGCTACACGAGCCAGACCAAGATGCGCGTGCACCTCGAGCACAGCGGGCTCGACCGGCGGTTCGCCGCCGAGACCGAGACCGCGGTGTACCGCATCGTGCAGGAGGCGCTGACCAACGTCGCCCGCCACGGCCGCGTGGAGGAGGTGACGGTGCGCCTGTGGGCCACCGACGACGTGCTGGGCGTGCAGGTCGAGGATCACGGGGCCGGCTTCGATCCGGAGACGGTGAGCGCGGGGCGGACCGGCGGCCTCGCCGGTCTCCGCGAGCGGGCCGCGCTCCTGAACGGCCATTTGACCGTCGAGACCAGGCCGGGCCGCGGCGTGCGGCTCACCGCGGAGGTGCCGCTGCACGGCTCCTTGCGAAGGAGCGCCGAGTGAAGACCATCAGCATCGTGCTGGCCGAGGACCACCACGTGGTGCGGCAGGGGCTGCGGGCTTTGCTCACCGCCGAGCCCGACTTCACGGTGGTGGGCGAGTCGGCGAGCGGCCTCGAGGTGGCGGATCTGGTGGAGCGCGTGAAGCCGGACGTGCTCGTGCTGGACTTCGTGATGCCCGGGCTCAACGCCCCCGACATCGTGCGGCGGGTCCTGCGCGTCTCCCCGCGCACGCGCGCACTGGTGCTCTCCATGCACGCCAACCCGGCCTACGTGGTGGAGGCGATGCAGAGCGGGGCCGCCGGCTACGTGCTCAAGGGTTCGAGCGCGGCCGAGCTGGTCCGGGCCATCCGGGCGGTGGCCGAGGGCGCCCGGCACTTGAGCCCACCGCTCTCCGAGGAGATGGTGGAGGCCTACGCCAAGCGCGCGGTGCCCACCGGCCTCGATCTCTATCGCACGCTCACCCAGCGGGAGCGGGAGGTGCTCCACCTGGCCGCGGAAGGGCAGACCAGCGGGCAGATCGGCGCCCGCCTCAACATCAGCCCGCGCACGGTGGAGGTCCATCGCGCGAACCTCATGCGCAAGCTCGGGCTGCGCGGACAGAGCGACCTCGTGCGCTACGCGGTGGGACGCGGGATCCTCACCGTCGATGGCTGAAGCGACTTAGGCCCATCCCCGCGTTCGCGCGCCAGCCGCCCCGTGGCTGATCCCGCCCCTGCCGCCACCGTCCTGATCGTGGAAGACGAGGACGAGGTACGCGCGTTCGCCCGCGACGTCCTCGAGATGGGGGGCTACGCCGTCCTGGAGGCGCCGAGCGCGGCGCGCGCGCTGGAGGTCGGCGAGACGCATCCCGCCGCGATCGACCTGCTGATCACCGACGTGTTGATGCCCGGCATGACCGGGCCCGAGCTGGCCCGGCGGCTGCGCGCGCGGCGTCCCGCGCTGCGCGTGCTCTGCATGTCGGGCTATCCGGAGAGCCTGGACCGTCGCGTCGGAGGTGAGAAGGCATGGAACGGCTGGCTGGAGAAGCCCTTCAGCCCCGACGCGATGCTCGCGAAGGTGCGCGACTGCCTCACCAGGTGATCGAGCGGCTCGTGAAGTACCCGATGAACTGCCACAGCAGCCCGCCCAGCCAGCACACCAGCCCGAGGCCGATGACCGCGCGGAACGCGGAGGGCGGCCGCGCGGGCCCCTGACGCCACTCGCCGGCCAGCGAGAACCACACCGCGCCCAGCAGCAGCAGGACGGCGCCGGCGACGGTGAGGATCCACCCCGCCATCACGCTCATGGTGAAGACGGGATCGAAGAAGATCGTGGGGTGCATGGTCGCTCCTGTGGTCACCGTGGCTGCATGCGGATGGCCCCGTCGAGCCGAATGGTCTCGCCGTTCAGCATCGAGTTCTCGATGATGTGGGCGGCCAGGGCTCCGTACTCGGCCGGACGGCCGAGGCGGGGCGGGAAGGGCACCTGCTTGCCGAGCGAGAGGCGCGCCGGCTCGGGCAGTCCGGCGAGCATCGGTGTCTCGAAGATGCCTGGAGCGATCGTGCACACGCGGATACCCAGCTCGGCGAGATCTCGGGCGATCGGCAGCGTCATACCCACCACGCCGCCCTTGGACGCCGAGTAGGCGGCCTGGCCGATCTGGCCGTCGAAGGCGGCCACCGACGCGGTGTTGATGACGACGCCGCGCTCGCCCTCGCCGTTGGGCGCGTTCTTGGCCATCTGGGCCGCGGCCAGACGGATGCAATTGAACGTACCGATCAAGTTGATCTGGATGGTGCGCGCGAACCCGGCCAGGTCGGCCGGCCCCCGCTTGCCGAAGGTCTTGTCAGCGGTGCCGATGCCCGCGCAGTTCACGAGGACGTGGACGGCCCCGAAGCGCGCGACCGCGGCGTCCAGGGCCGCGGTCACCTCGTCCGGGTTCGTGACGTCGGCCGGCGCGAAGAGCGCGCGATCGCCGAGACCGGCGGCCACCTCCTTGCCGGGCGATCTCGGCAGGTCCAGCAGGACCACGTGGCCGCCGCCCGCGTGGAGGCGCTCCGCGGTCGCGCGCCCGAGACCGGAGGCCCCGCCCGTGATCACCGTCGTCGAGCCTGCGATCTGCATGCCGTCCTCCCGGGAAAGTGAGTGTCGCCGACGGTGTAGTATAACCGAGCGCGCCATGCCGCTCCCCCGGTGGATCCGGACGCCCGACGACCTGCGTGCCCTGGCCTCCGAGCTTGCGGGCACGCCTGCCCTCGCCATCGACACCGAGGCCGACAGCCTGCACCACTACCCGGGCAAGCTGTGCCTGGTGCAGCTGGCCGACGCGCGGGGACGGGCCCATCTCGTCGATCCGCTCGCCCTGCGCGATCTCTCGCCGCTTGGCCCGGTCCTGGCCGACCCGCGCACGCTCAAGATCCTGCACGCTGCTGACAACGATCTGGCGTACCTCAAGCGGCTGTACGGGGTGACCGTCGTGTCGCTCTTCGATACCGCGGTGGCCGCGCGCTTCCTGGGCGCGCCGGCGCTCGGGCTCGAAGGGCTGTTGACCCAGTTCCTCGGCATCACCCCGGTGAAGTCGCGTCAGAAGGACGACTGGTCGCGCCGCCCGCTGACCGCGGAGCAGGAGGCCTACGCCCTCGATGACGTGCTGCACCTGATCCAGTTACGCGAGGAGCTGCTCGAGGCCCTGCGGGCGCTCGGGCGCGAGCAGTGGGTCGAGGAGGAGTGCGCCGGGCTGGCCGCCCTGGTCGTCCCCGAGAAGGCGACGGATCCCGACGCCTACATGAAGCTCAAGGGCGC
>Ga0066905_100000293_pt1 | contig 12700 bp, 12 predicted proteins | sample PanSoiMetaPlot36_FD_67483 | JGI IMG/M metagenome (GOLD analysis project Ga0066905, IMG submission 67483) | Tropical forest soil microbial communities from Panama analyzed to predict greenhouse gas emissions - Panama Soil Plot 36 (version 2) | ecosystem: Environmental > Terrestrial > Soil >... | reverse complement strand
ACCGCGAGATCGAGCCGGCGCCGGGACGCTACGTGAAGGAAAAATGCTAGTGATGACTGATAACTGACGGCATCCAGCCCGGCTTATCGTCAGTCGTCAGTTCGTCAGCCATCACGCTTTTCAGGCAGGAGTGAAAAATGACACAGAGAGTAGCCGTCGTGACCGGCGGCATGGGCGGTATCGGCGAGGCGATCTGCGAGCGGCTGGGAAAGGCCGGTCACAAGGTAGTCACCACCTATTCACCGGGAAACAAGAAGGCGGACGCCTGGCTGAAGGAGATGAAGGCCAAGGGCCATGAGTTCCGGGCGGAGCAGGTGGATGTCACGGATTTCGATGCCTGCCAGAAAGCGGTGGCGAAAATACAGTCCGCCGTCGGCGCCATCGATATCCTGGTGAACAACGCGGGCATCACGCGCGACGCGAGCTTCCGGAAGATGGGACGGCCCGACTGGGACGCCGTCCTGCGCACCAACCTCGACAGCGTGTTCAACATGAGCAAGCCCGTGTGCGACGGCATGGTGGACCGCGGCTGGGGGCGCATCATCAATGTTTCCTCGATCAACGGGCAGAAAGGAGCGTTCGGCCAGACCAACTATTCGGCCGCCAAGGCCGGCATGCACGGATTCACCAAGGCCCTGGCGCTGGAGGTCGCGCGCAAGGGCGTGACGGTCAACACCATCTCGCCCGGCTACGTCGCGACCAAGATGGTGCTCGCCGTGCCGAAGGACGTTCTCGACTCCAAGATCATTCCCCAGATTCCGGTGGGCCGTTTGGGCAAGCCCGAGGAAATCGCCGCGCTGGTCGTCTACCTGTGCTCCGACGATGCGGCGTTCGTCACCGGCGCCAACATCGCAATCAACGGCGGCCAGCACATGCAGTAGGGGGCGGGCCCGCATGGTGCGCAGCAATGCCTCCCTGCATTGCTGATTTCACGATATTTTTCAACCCTTTATCTTGCAATGCCGCAAGCGTGGTGGAATAATGGCGAACCTGCCGCAGGGCAGCCAACCATGACGCAGTCGCCGCGCATCATCAAGAAGTACCCGAACCGCCGGCTCTACGACACCGAGACCAGCAGCTACATCACGCTGACGGATGTCAAGAAGCTGGTGCTGGAACAGGTCGACTTCAAGGTCGAGGACGCGAAGACCCGCGAGGACCTGACGCGCAGCATCCTGCTGCAGATCATCCTGGACGAGGAAACCGCCGGCGCCCCGATGTTTTCCAGCGACATGCTGTCGCAAATCATCCGCTTCTACGGCAATGCCATGCAGGGGATGATGGGCAGCTATCTGGAGAAGAACATCCACACCTTCATCGAGATCCAGAAAAGGCTGCAGGACCAGTCGCGGCAGGTCTACGGCGAGAACCCGATGCTCAACGCCGATGCCTGGAGCGAGTTCATCAAGATGCAGGGGCCGGCGATCCAGGGCCTGATGGGCCGCTATCTCGAGCAGAGCGCCAACGCCTTCATGGAAATGCAACAGCAGTTGCAGCAGCAGACGCGCAATCTCTTCGGCAATTTCCCCTTCCCCAACTTCTCAGCTAGCAGCCCCCGCCCGACGAACGATGCCAAGCCGGGGTCGCATGACAGCGGCAAGAACGAAGGCGGCGAAGGCAAGTCCTGAGCGGCCGGCGCGGCCGCGCGGTTCCCGGGTGGCCCCCAAGGTCGGGTTCGTGTCGCTGGGGTGCCCCAAGGCCCTGGTGGACTCCGAGCGCATCCTCACGCAGCTGCGCGCCGAAGGCTATCTCATCTCGCCCAGCTACGAGGAATCGGATCTCGTCGTCGTCAATACCTGCGGGTTCATCGACAGCGCGATCGACGAGTCGCTCGGCGCGATCGGCGAGGCATTGGCCGCGAACGGCAAGGTCGTGGTGACCGGCTGCCTCGGCGCGAAGGGCGACATCGTCAAGCGCACGCACCCCGGCGTGCTCGCGGTGACCGGCCCGCACGCGACCGAGGAGGTCATGCGCGCGGTCCATACCCACCTGCCGCAGCCGCACGATCCCTACACCAGCCTGGTCCCGGCTCAGGGGATCAAGCTCACGCCGGCGCATTACGCCTATCTCAAGATCGCCGAGGGCTGCAATCACCGCTGCACGTTCTGCATCATTCCCTCGATGCGCGGCGACCTCGTCAGTCGGCCTATCGGCGAAGTGATGCAGGAGGCGGAGAACCTGGTGAAAGCCGGCGTGCGCGAGCTGCTGGTGATTTCGCAGGACACCAGCGCTTACGGCGTTGACGTGAAGTACCGCACCGGCTTCTGGCGCGGCCGGCCGCTCAAGACGCGCATGACCGAGCTCGTGCGCGCGCTGGGCGAGCTGGGGGCGTGGGTGCGGCTGCATTACGTCTACCCCTACCCGCATGTGGACGAAGTGGTGCCGCTGATGGCCGAGGGCAAGGTCCTGCCCTATCTCGACGTGCCGTTCCAGCACGCCAGCCCGCGCATCCTCAAGCTCATGAAGCGGCCGGCGAGCGCCGAGAACAATCTCGCCCGCATCCGCCGCTGGCGCGACATCTGCCCCGACATCACGATCCGCAGCACGTTCATCGTGGGATTCCCCGGCGAGACCGAGGCCGAGTTCGAGGAGCTGCTGTCGTTTCTCGAGGAAGCCCGGCTCGACCGCGTGGGCTGCTTCGCCTATTCGCCGGTCGAGGGCGCGGCCGCCAACGCGCTGCCCGGACACGTTCCGGAAGAAGTGAAAGAAGCGCGCCGCGCCCGCTTCATGCAGCTCCAGGAAAGGATCAGCGCGCAGCGGTTGCAGGCCAAAGTCGGGAAAACGCTGACCGTGCTGGTGGACGAAGTCGGCGCGGGAGAAGCAGTCGCGCGCAGCGCCGCCGACGCGCCCGAGATCGACGGCGTCGTCCGCGTCACGCCGGCCCGCGACCTCAAGGTCGGTGAATTCGCCAAAGTGAGAGTCACGCGCGCGGAAGCCCACGATCTCCAGGCCGAAGTCGCCTGACATGCACCGGTTGCGAGAGTGGGCGCGGCGGCTGAAAACCGAGCTGGTCGCGCTGTGGTTCGCCACGCGCCACGCGCGCACACCCTTCCTGGCCAAGGCCCTCGCGGTGGCGGTCGTCGCCTACGCATTCAGCCCGATCGACCTCATTCCCGACTTCATCCCCGTCCTCGGCTACCTGGACGATGTCATTCTGTTGCCGATCGGCATCTGGCTCGTGCTCAAGCTGATTCCCGCGGACGTGATGCTCGATTGCCGCGACCAGGCCGCACGGTGGCTCGCCGACCGGCAGCCGCGACCGCGCAGCTACGCCGCCGCCGCGCTCATCATCGTGATCTGGCTGGCGGCGCTGTGGCTGGCGTGGCGCTGGACCGAGTCCTGGCTGGCGTATTGAAGAACGTCGCGGCCTCGGCCGCATTCCGCGTGAAGCGCATCGGCGGCAGGCTTTGCAAGATGCGCCGACCGTAGCCGCGGCTCATGAGCCGCGGATCGCACAGCATCAATACGCCGCGGTCGGATTCGTCGCGGATCAACCGCCCCGCGCCCTGCTTGAGAGTGATGACGGCTTCCGGCAGCTGGCACTCGAGGAAGGCGTTGCGCCCTTCCCGGTTCACCTTGTCGATGCGCGCTGCCAGCACCGGGTCGTCCGGCGGCGCGAACGGGAGCTTGTCGATCACCACCAGCGAAAGCGCCTCGCCTTTGACGTCCACGCCGTGCCAGAACGAGTGGCTGCCGACCAGCACCGCATTGCCGAGCTCGCGAAAACGCACCAGCATGTCGGAGCGGGAGCCCTCGCCCTGAAGCAGCAGCGGATAGTCGAGGCCCCGCCGCCGGAAGGCCTCTTCCAGCGCCCCGTATCCCCGGCGCATCGCGCGCAGGCTCGTAAACAGCACGAATGCTCCGCCCTGTGCGGCCTCGATCAGCGGCAAGGCGGCCGCCACCACCGCATCCGTGTGCTCCGGGGTGTTGGGATCGGGCAGGCCTTGCGGCAGGTAGAGGAGGCCCTGATGCGGGAAATCGAAGGGACTGTCCCAGCTCGCGGTGCGTGCGCGCTCGAGGCCCAGCGCGCCGCAGTAATGAGTGAAACCGCCACCGACGGACAGGGTGGCGGAGGTGAAGATCCAGGCTTGCGCGCCCTCCTCGATGCGCTTGCGGAAAACCTCCGCGACCGACAGCGGCGTCGAGTTGAGGTGCAGCGCGTGGCTGAAGAGCTCCGCCCAACGGACGCGATCCTCGCCCGCTCCGCTCCGCCACCGTTCCAGCTGCTCCGCCAGCCCGAGCGCGCGCTGCCAGCACAGCTTGAGCCCTTCGCTGCGCTCGGCCTGGGTTTTCAGGGCGGCCGCGAGACCGTCGAGCTTGTCGAGCACCCTCGCCAGGGCATCCGCGAAATCCGGCCGATCTTCCAGCGCGCGAAAGGTCAGCCGCCCGCTCTCCTCGGCAAAGACCACTCGCAGGTCGCGCGCCGCCTTGTCGAGCGCCTGCGCCGCATCCGGCAATGGCACGTATTCCTTCGCCGCAGCCACTCCCTCCAGCCGCGCTTCGCGCGCGAGCCCCGTCAGCTGCGAGGTCGAGACGCTGTCCCCGAAGAACAGCGTGGCCGTCTCGGGTAGCTGGTGCGCCTCGTCGAAGACCACCGTGTTACAGGCCGGCAGGAGCTCCGCTACCCCCTCGTCGCGCAGCACGAGATCGGCAAAGAACAGGTGATGATTGACCACCACCACATCGGCTGCCAGCGCCTGACGGCGCGCCTCCATCACGAAGCACTTGTCGTAGTGGCCGCACTGCGAGCCCAGGCAGTTGTCGCGGGTGGACGTGGCGTACGACCAGGCGGCCGCGCGCTCCGGCACCGTCGGACAGTCGGCCTTGTCGCCCGTGGTCGTGGTGCGGGCGAAGCGCGCGATCTCGCCGAGGTAGCGCACGTCGTCGCGCGACGGCAGCCTGCCGTCCTCCAATGCGCGCTCGAGATGGTGGTGGCAGACGTAGTTGGCGCGTCCCTTGAGCAGCGCCACGGTCAGCGGGACCTTGAGCGCGCGGCGCACCGTCGGTATGTCGCGGTCGAAGAGCTGGTCCTGCAGCGTCTTGGTGCCGGTCGAGATGATGACCTTGCCGCCCGACAGCAGCGCCGGCACGAGGTAGGCGAAGGTTTTGCCGGTGCCGGTCCCGGCCTCGGCGACAAGCACGCTGCGCGCGGCGATCGTGTCCCCCACCGCCTGCGCCATCTCGAGCTGGAACGGGCGCGCGCGGAAATCCTTTATCGTCCGTGCCAGCGGACCTGCGGTGGAGAAAATCGTCTCGAGATCGGATCCCGGGCCGGTGCTAGCTTGCGCGCGCCCCATGGTTCCGCGGGTCAGCGGACTTCCTCGACCTTGATCAGGATGCGGCGGCTGTCGCGGGCAGTCGCTGATGACCGCCCCAGGAGCGCGCTCTGCTGGCTCACCGCGTCCCGTTCGACGCCACCGATCTCGATCCACTCGCCGATGCGGCCGGAGACCGTCGTCACCACGCCCTGGACGCTGGCGGCGCCGGAAGGGCCTCTCAAAGCTTCACGTTGCTGGCTGATATCGAGCATCACCCGATCGCCCGAAAGGCGCGGCAGCACGTAGAAGCCGGAAGCGACGTCGCGGTACTGGGTGCTCTCCACCACGCGCTCGACGACCTTGCCACCGACCACGGTGCGCTGCACCTGCCGGTCGCGCACGGGAGCGGACTGGCCGGATCGTATGAAAGCTTCACGGCCCTCCATGGTGCGGACCGTCTGGGTGCCGCTGTCGCCCTCCACGCTGCGCCCCTCGATCGCGTGCACGCGGACCCGATCGTCTCCCCCGCCCACAACGACGCTGCCGCCGCGCGGGTCCCGGCTCGCGGGCGGTATGACCACGCGCGCGTTGTCGCTCCCGGCATTCACCGAGATGTCCGCCTGGTTGCGGCTCCGCTCGACGGAAGCGTCATCCCGCACGGTGATGAGAAGCTGCCGCGGGGCGGTGTCCAGCGCCGCGAGTATGCGCTTCACCTCCTCCAGGTTGGCGGGGGTGGTGCGCACGACGAGCTGACCCTGGTAGCCGCTGATGCTGCCTTCCCGCGCCAGCATGGGCTGGATGATCGGGATGACCTCCGCGGCCTGCCGGTAGCGCAGGGGAATGACTTCCAGGATCGTGCCTTGGGCGAGCGCCGTCCCGCCCTGTATCGACGCCAGGAGAAAAAGCGCGGTAGCGGCAATGCGGCACGCGGCCCCCATGGGCCGATTGTACCGCTCGCACGGCGGCGGCGCGTGCGCGCGCCAGAACTACCGGCGCGAGCCGCCGTTCTGCGGCTCGCGCCCGACGGGGCAATTCGAGCGCTGAGCGAGGCAGCGCTGGACCGATTCCGCCACGCAGATCGTGGAGCGGCGGCAGCACACCACCGGCACCGCGTGCGTCCGGGCGAGATCGCGAAAGTGACGCATGACGTTATGGCCCAGGAAATCCGTCAGCAGGATCAGCAGCTGCGTGCCTTGCGGCAGTCCGGGCAGGCGGCGCTGGTGCGCAGCGTGACGCCCGTCGATGTGCAGCGCGATGCTCACTCCCAGGGCTGCCAGAGTTTCCGGGATATTGCCCAGTCGGTCGGCACCTACAACGACGGCGTTCATGCGTATTGCTCCTTGTGGTGAGGGATTCATAGATGATAACTATTCTCATTTGATAGAGTCAATACGAATTGTTCTCATTACTATTGATTATGAGAACGGTTCTTGTTAACATGCCCCTCCCCACAAAGAACGCCAGAGGTTTCCAAGAATGTTCAACTACTTGAAGCGGAGCGCCACCGTGGCGTTGCTGCCCATGGCGCTGGGTCTATCCAGCAGCGGGCTCGCACAGGAGCGGGTGCTTAACCTCTATTCCTCGCGCCACTACGAAACGGACGAGGCGCTCTACAGCAACTTCACAAAACAGACCGGAATCAAGATCAACCGCATCGAAGGCGGTGAGGATCCCCTCATCGAGCGCATCCGCAACGAGGGCGACAAGAGCCCTGCGGATGTGCTGATCACGGTAGACGCCGGCCGCCTGTGGCGCGCCGAGCAGATGGGATTGTTCCAGCCGGTGAAGTCGAAGGTGCTGGAATCGCGCATCCCCGCCTCCTACCGTCATCCCGACGGCCTGTGGTTCGGGTTCTCCACGCGGGCGCGCATCATCGCCTACAACAAGGCCGCGGTGAAGCCGGGCGAGATTGCCAACTACGAGGACCTCGCCAATCCGAAGTGGAAGGGAAAGATCTGCACCCGCTCCGCCGGCCACGTCTACAACCTCTCGCTCATGAGCTCCCTGGTGAACTACAACGGCGAGGCGAAGACCGAGGAATGGGCCAAGGCAGTCGCGGGCAACCTCGCCCGTTCGCCCAAGGGCGGCGACACCGACCAGCTCAAGGCAGTCGCGGCGGGCGAGTGTGATCTGGCCATCAGCAATACCTACTACTACTTCCGCCTGCTGCGGTCAGATAAGCCCGACGAGCGCGCGGTCGCGGAAAAGATCGGCGTCCTTCTGCCGAACCAGGGCGGCCGCGGCACCCACGTCAACATTTCAGGCGCCGGCGTGCTGAAGAACGCGCCGCACCGCGAAGCCGCGGTGCTGTTCCTGGAGTACCTGGCGAGCGACGCAGCCCAGAACTACTTCGCCAACGGCAACAACGAGTGGCCCGTGGTCGCGTCGGTGAAATCGAACAACTCGGCTCTGGGCACGCTCGGCAAGTTCAAGACCGATGCCTTGAACGTCGGCGAGCTCGGCAAGAACCAGCCTACCGCGCAGAAGATAGCTGATCGCTCGGGGTTCAAGTAAACCCGTGGGAGGGGCCGCGGGCCCCTCCCCTTTCTTCTTCCTGGTCCGGTTGCTACCTGCGCTCCGCAGCAAGGCGGGCACGTATCAGCGAGCGCGACAGCAACACCAGCGGCACCACACCCACCGCGACGATGGTCAGCGCCGGGGCGGCGAGCTCGCTCAGGCGCTCGTCGCTGGCGAGGTTGTAGGCGTGCACGGCCAGCGTGTCGAAGTTGAACGGCCGCATCATGAAAGTCGCCGGCAGCTCTTTCATCACGTCCACGAACACCATGAGAGCCGCAGTGAGCACGCTTGGCGCCAGCAGCGGCACGTGCACCCGCGTGAGGATATGCAACGGAGATGACCCCAGGCTCCGCGCCGCGTCATCCATGCTGGGCGTGACCTTGGCCAGCCCTGCCTCTACGCTTTGCAGCGCGACCGCGAGGAAGCGGACGAGGTAGGCGTAGACCAGCGCGGCAATGCCGCCGGTCAGGATCAGCCCGGTCGAGATGCCGAACGCGGATTGCAGCAATCCGGACAGGGCATGGTCGAGCCGGGTGACCGGTATCAGGATGCCGACAGCGATCACTGCGCCGGGCACGGCGTAGCCCAGTGCCGCCAGCCTGTGGGCAACGAGCGCGAATACGCCGCCGCCGGCGCGCATCGCATACGCCATGAGAAGGGCCAGCGCGACCGCGCACGCAGCAGTAACCGCCGCCACCGAAACGCTGTTGAATACCAGGCGTAAATAGCGGGCGCCGAATTGCAGGTCGCTGCCCGAGAGCGAAAGCTCGAGCAGGATGGCAGCCGGCAGGAGGAACCCGATCACCAGCGGGATCGCGCAGGCCGCCGTCGCGCCCCAGGCCCGCCACCCCTCCAATCGTTGCGCCACGAGGGGACGGCGCGACGACCGGTCGTCGAAACGCGCCCGGCCACGGCTATATCGCTCCGCGATCAGTACCAGCGCGACGAATCCCAGCAATGCCGCGGCCAGCTGCGCCGCTGCGGCCCGGTCGCCCAGGGACAGCCACGCGCGGTAGATGCCGGTGGTAAAGGTCGGTAGCGCGAAATAGGCGACGGTGCCGAAATCGGCGAGCGTCTCCATCAGCGCCAGCGCGACGCCCGCAGCGACTCCGGGACGGGCGAGCGGCAGCGCCAGGCGGAAGAAACTGCGCCAGGGGCCGTAGCCGAGACTGCGTCCCGCTTCGATCATCCCCGCTGCCTGCTCGAGAAAAGCCGCCCGTGCCAGCAGGTATACGTAGGGATAGAAAACGAAGGAAAAGATGACTGCCGCGCCTCCCACCGAGCGTATGTCAGGAAACCAGTAGTCCCTGGGACCCCAGCCAAAATAGGAACGCAGCCATGTCTGGACCGGACCGGTGAACTGCAGGAAATCGGTGTAGGCGTACGCCATTACGTACGCCGGAACTGCGAGCGGCAGGATGAGGGCCCACTCGAAGAAACCGCGCCCGGGAAAGCGGCACATCGTAGTGAGCCAGGCCGTGGCGACCCCGATTACGGTCACGCCGATGCCGACCCACAGGAGGAGCCACAGGGTGTTGCTGATGTACTCCGGCAGGACCGTGGCCGAGAGGTGGGCCCAGGTGTCCCAGCTCGGAGTGAAGACGCTGCCCAGCACAACGATCACTGGCACCGCGAGCACGCAGGCCGTGACGACGGCGACCGTTGCGGTGGCGTTCCAGTTCTGCCCCCGGAGGGCGACTGTGCCGACGAGCGAGTGCATCAGCGGGTGTGCCCGGTGAGACGTGTGTAATCGTTTGATAGAAAAGGAGGTTCATTCTAGCAATCCCTGCTTGGAATGAGAATGCGTCTTGTTCGTCGGTATAATTCCGGCATGGCAATGCTGCTGGAAGCATCGGGGCTGCAACACGGCTACAACGGCCACCGGGTATTGAGCGATTTCTCGCTCGCGCTCGCGCGCGGCCAAATCGGTTGCGTTCTGGGTCCCAGCGGCTGCGGCAAGACGACGGCGCTGCGCTGTATCGCCGGCTTCGAGAAGGTCGCGGCCGGCCGCATTGCCGTGAACGGAGAAGAGGTCAGCCGGCCCGGGCGCACCGTACCGCCCGAGCAGCGGCGCATCGGCATGGTGTTCCAGGACTACGCACTGTTCCCCCACCTCACCGTCGGCGAAAACGTCGGTTTCGGGCTGCGGCAGCTCGACGCGGCGGCGCGGGAGCGCCGTGTCGGTGAATTGCTCGCGGTGATCGGCATGCGGCGCGCCGCCGGGCGCTACCCACACGAGCTCTCCGGGGGTCAGCAGCAGCGCGTCGCGCTCGCACGCGCGCTGGCACCTCGGCCGGAACTCCTCCTGCTCGACGAGCCGTTTTCCAACCTGGACATCGATCTGCGCGAGCGGCTGGGGCTGGAGGTGCGCGAGATCCTCAAGCAGCAGGGCATGACCGCGATCCTGGTGACGCATGACCAGCACGATGCCTTCGCCATCGCCGATGAGATCGGCATCATGAGAAACGGCCGCATCGAGCAATGGGGCACGCCGTACGATCTCTACCACAAGCCGGCCAGCCGTTTCGTGGCGGATTTCGTCGGCCAGGGTGCATTCCTGCCCGGGACCGTGCTCGCCGATGGCCGCATCCAGCTCGAGCTGGGCGCGTTCCCCGGCGCACTCGCAGGCGGCTGGCCGCAGGGAACGGTGGTGGATGTGCTGCTGCGGCCGGATGACATCCTGCACGACGATGCGAGCCCGCTGCAGGCCCGCGTGCTGCACAAGGCCTTCCGCGGCGCCGAATTCCTCTACTCGCTGGAGCTGCCCGGCGGCGGGCGTGTCCTGTCACTGGTGCCGAGCCACCACAATCACGCCATCGGCGAGAAAATCGGCATCCGCCTCGAGATCGATCACCTGGTCGCGTTCCGCGCCGACCCGGCTTGAGCGCGGCTACCCGCCGCGCCCGAATGCTGCGCGCAGCTCCTGCGCCAGCTCGTGTACTGCCAGCCCGTAGTTGACGCTGGGGTTATAGCGGGTAATCACGTAGAAATTGTTGAGGCCCAGCCAGTAGCGCCGGCCGCTCGCGGCCTGCACCGCCAACACGGCGGCGGCGGCCTCATCGTCGACCGGGGCGGCCGGCGTAACGCCCAGCTGCTTCAGGTCGCCCACCTTGATGCGCGGCTTGGTGCCCATCCCGACCAGGGCGTCGGCGCCCCGCGGATCCACTTCCGTCGGGATCGCGATCGCCGCGCCCGCGCGCCAGCCGTGCGACTTGTAGTAGTTGGCCACGCTGCCTATGGCGTCGGCGGTTGACTTGACGAGATCGCGCCGGCCGTCGCCGTCGAAATCGACCGCGTAACGGCGGTAGCTGCTGGGCAGGAACTGAGGTATGCCGATCGCTCCCGCGTACGACCCCTTGAAGCTGCCTGCGTCGACCTTGGCTTCCCGCGCGAGCAGCAGATACTGCTCCAGCTCGGAGCGGAACAGCGCGGCGCGCGGGGGATAGTTGAACGCCAGCGTGGTCAGCGCCTCCAGCACGCCGTGGCTGCCGACATACTTGCCGTAAGTCGTCTCCACCCCGATAGTGGCGACGATGATCTCTTCGGGGACGCCAAACTGGCTGCGCGCCTTGGCCAGCGTCTTCGCGTTCTCACGCCAGAACTTGACCCCGCCGTTGATGCGCGCCTCGTCCACATAGCGCGTGCGGAACTCGTGCCAGGGTCGCGCGGTAAGCGGTGTCGAGATCGCCGTGATGATGGCGGGGTTGTGCTCCACCCTCGCGAACACCTTGCGCAGCGTGGCTTCCCTGAACTTGTGCTTCTGCACCATCTCCTGGATGAAGGTCTCGACCTCCGGGGAGAGCTTCTGCGCAACCGGCGCGGACGCCGCGTCCGCGGGGCCCAGCATCGCGACCAGCAGGAACGAGCCCAGGATAGACGTGGCGGAGAGGGTGACACTAAGATTCATGTTCACTACAGTTCGTGGCCGTTCGCGCTTTGACCTGATTCAGGGGCGATGCCGAAATGTAGCGTGATGGTGAGTTTGTATCAATGCGGGATGGTTCGGAGCGTTCCGCTTCCCCAATGTGGGTACAGATGTAGAGACAACGATGGCAAGGAGACAGTTGCACCGGCTTTCTGCACGAACCTCCGCATCGAAGAAGAAACCAGGCCTCTACTGCGATGGCGGCCAGCTGTATTTGCAGGTTACTGAGGCTGGCGGAAAGACTTGGATATTTCGGTATCAGTCACCGCAGCGCTTTGCCCGGGACGTCTGCCGGATCGTCGAGACGCGTCCCGACACGACCTATGACAATTTCTCCCGCGACTTCGGCGAGCGCTTCGTGCCAGGTTACAATAGGCCTTCGACGGTGAATTTCCTGCTGAACTCGCCGTTCAAGGAGTAGCCGGCAGGTGAAAGTTCCCGCCGCGCGTCACAAACACGGGCCGCACTTCGTCCTATCGGCACTAATCGAGCCACTCGGGGTTCACTCTTGCTGACTACTGGAGGTCTTATGCGTCTCCTTCTCGTCGTCATTACCTGCTGTCTAGGTGCTGCCTCGAATGCGTCCGCGGCAGACATCAAGTCGATCTCCCGCCTTGCCGCCGGCCCCGGGGACGTCCTGTTCGTGGCGGACTGGAAAAGCGCGCGCGTACACGCGATCGCCCTTCCACGGGCGACGCAAAAGCCGGCGGGCACGGCCTTCAACATCCTCGACCTCGAAGACCTTCTCTCCAGGCAGGTCGGTGGCGCGAAGGTCACCGTCGAAGACATGGTCGTCCGCCCGGGAACAGCGGAGGTTTACATCGCGGTCAGCTACGGTGCCGCGAAGACGCCGGCACTGATCGTGGTGAGCAGCGACCAGAAGGCTCGCCGCGTCAACCTCAAGGCGGCCAAGTCGACCTCGATGGCGCTGCGCGACGCACCTACTTCGAACTACAAGTTCTGGAGGGAAACGCCCGAGCGAAGCTTCACGGTGACCGAC
>Ga0066905_100000292_pt1 | contig 12717 bp, 8 predicted proteins | sample PanSoiMetaPlot36_FD_67483 | JGI IMG/M metagenome (GOLD analysis project Ga0066905, IMG submission 67483) | Tropical forest soil microbial communities from Panama analyzed to predict greenhouse gas emissions - Panama Soil Plot 36 (version 2) | ecosystem: Environmental > Terrestrial > Soil >... | reverse complement strand
TTGTCCGGGTCGGCGAACATCAACACCTCGAGGTTCTGGCGGAAGACCGCGGCGATCTCCGCTGCGGTCATGCCGGTGCGACGCTTGGCGAAGGGGTCGCGCGGTTCGGCGCTGAGCCCCAGCGCCGCCACGCCGACCAGGGTCAGATCGAGGATGCGGCCGCGCATGCGCGCCGCCGTCAAACCGGCGATGTGGCCGCCGAAGGAGAAGCCGACCAGCCGCAGTGGGCGGGGCTGCGGGATCAGCGCCTCGAGCCCGGCCACCACCACCTCGGCCACGCTGGCGGGCAGCAGCGGCTCGGGCGGCATCGCGGAAGCGCCCAATCCCGGCAGATCGGGGACCCACAGCTGATAGTGGCGCGACAGCTCGGGGATGTTGCGCAGCCAGTGCGTCCACGATCCCGAGCCGCCGTGCAGCAAGATCAGCGGCTCGCCCGCACCCCAGACCCGCCACACCATGCTGCCATCGCCGCACGGCGTATAAAGTTGCCGAGCCGTGCCGGCGATGCGGGCGACCACGGCCGCCGGCTCCGGCGCCGCCGGCTGGGCTTCCGGTTCGCTTCGGTGTTCGCCGCTCACGCCGGCATCGCCGTCTCGGCCAGGCGCGCCCAATAGGAAATGCCGGCCGGGATGGCGGCATCATTGAAGTCGTATTGGGGGTGGTGCACGCCGGCGGTGTCGCCGTTGCCGAGGAAAATAAAGGCGCCGGGCCGGGCCTCGAGCATGAAGGAAAAGTCCTCCCCGCCCATGACCGGGGAGACGTTGGTATCGACCTTGTCGGCACCAGCCACCTCAGCCGCGACCTCGGCGGCGAACGCGGTCTGCCGCGCATGGTTGCGGGTCACCGGGTATTTGCGCTCGTAGCTGGCCTTGGCCACGGCGCCGTGCAACCGGGCCGTCGATTCGGCCACCTCGATGATGCGTCGCTCCATCAGATCGCGTACATGCGGCGTCAGCGACCGGGCGGTGCCCTGCAGCATCGCGGTTTGCGGGATGACGTTGAGGGCCTCGCCGGCGTGGAACATGCAAATCGAGATCACGCCGGCGTCCAAGGGATCGAGGTTGCGCGAGACGATGGCATTGAGCGCGGTGACGATGTGGGAGCCGATCAGCACCGGATCGATGCATTGGTGCGGCCTGGCGGCATGGCCGCCCTTGCCGGTGATCTCGATGCGGATGCCGTCGCTGGCGGCCAACAGCGGACCGGGGCGAATGGCGAATTGCCCGGCCGGGATACCCGGCATGTTGTGCATGCCGTACACCTCCTGGATACCCCAGCGCTCCATCATGCCATCGTCCAGCATCGCCTTGCCGCCGGCACCGCCTTCCTCCGCCGGCTGAAAGATGACGATGGCGGTGCCATCGAAATTGCGCGTCTCGCACAGGTACTTGGCGGCGCCCAGCAGCATGGCGGTGTGCCCGTCGTGGCCGCAGGCGTGCATCTTGCCCGGGCTGATGGAGGCATAGGGCAGCCCCGTTGTCTCCGTCATCGGCAGGGCGTCCATGTCGGCGCGCATGCCGATCACCCGGCCGGACGCCGCCTTTTGCCCCCTGATGACGCCGACCACGCCGGTCCTGCCGATACCGGGGACCACCTCGTCGCAGCCAAACGCCTTGAGCTTTTCGCTGACGATGTGTGCGGTGCGGTGCACCTCGTAGAGCACCTCGGGATGCTGGTGGATGTCGCGACGCCACAGCGTCACTTCATCGTGGAGCGCGGCGGCGCGATTGATGATCGGCATCGGGCGTATCCTCGGCAAGCGCCGGCGGCAGGGGAAGGACGGCGGGACGTGCGCGGCAGGGAAGCAAATCGCCCGAGGCGGGTCAAGGCGCGGCCGGGGCTAACGGCGAAAGCGCAGATTGAGACCCTGTGCCCGCCAGGCGGCCTCGATCGCGTCAAGGTCGGTAGCGCCCGACGGATTGGCCTTGCTCGGCGCCCAGGCGGCACGCTGCGGCCAGCCCCGGCGCCAGATGCCAAGCAATCGTGCGAGCTCGCCCAGCGGGTCGGCGTGATCGTCGACGCGGAGATCGAGATCGGCAAAATCCTCGCTCGTCGTCAGCAGCAGCGCCGCCGACTGCCGGCCGCGACGATCTCCGCCTGCGCGCTCGCCGGCCTCGAGCGCACTGATGAGGCGTTCGGGCAGCGCCAGCTCATCGCCGCCGGCGAAGGCGGCAACGGTCGCCGCCAACACCGCTTCGCCGGCCAGCATGTTGCCGGCCACCGAGAACTGCGGCCCGGTGCGGTCGCCGCAGTACTCGACGCAGTGCCGGCCGGTCGAGGCGGCGGTGCGACCGTGGCGATCGACGGCATGCACCTGCCGCAGCTCGCGGCCGTGATCGGCGGTGAGCGCGCTGTTGATGGCGGTGGCGGGGTCGACGCCGCGCGCCATCAGATCGAGGATGGCGGGGCCGAGATAGCGATTGGTGATCGACTGGGTCGACACCGCGCCGACCCCGGAGCGCACGTAGGGGCAGTGGGCACCGACGGCGAAGGCGCACGTTGCCACCGCCACCGCCAAGGCGCCGCTCGCCGGATCGTGCGCGACGATCGACCAGGTCATGGCCGTTCAGCCTTCGAGCGGTGCTCGGTTACTTCTTTTCGACATTCCAGAACACCGGGTTGGTTGCCACCAACAGGCCCTCGATGGTGTTGCGGAAGGCGGTGGGCTGCAGGTATTGGCCGAGCACGACGTGCGTCGGGGATTGGGCGGCGCGCTCGGACACGGCCTCGGCCAGCGCCCGCTGCTTGCCCGCATCCGTCGCCTTGGCAAAGGCCTCGCGCAGGCGCTCCAGTTCTTCATCGCAGGGCCAACCGAACGTCGCCTTGTCGCAGCTGGCATTGAGGAAGTTGGTTGCCACCGGATCGAGCACGTCGACCGAACCCCAGGAGGTGAGATAGATGCTCCAGCCGCCCGCCGACGGCGGCTCCTTCTTGGCGCGCCGCGCCACCAGGGTCTGCCAGTCCATCGCCTGCAGGTCGACCTTGAAGCCCGCCTTTTCCATCAGTGACTTGGCCACTGGCGCCAGATTCGACAGCGAGGCAATGTCGGTCGATTGCATGAGGACCACCGGGGTGCCGTCGTAGCCAGCCTCTTGCAGCAGCTGTTTGGCCTTGGCGGCGTTGCCTTCGAGCTTGTCCTCCCAGCCCTTGCTGGTCTCGAGCGGGGAGCCGCAGGGATAGAGCGACTTGCACACCAGGTAGTACTTGGCGTTGCCGATCGTGCTCTCCAGGAAATCGCGCTGGTTGAGTGCGTAGGCGACCGCCTGCCGGATCTTGGCATTGTCGAACGGCTTGTGCAGCGCATTGAAGCGCAGCGCGTACTGCCGCCCCATCGGCGCCACCACCAGAAAGCGGATGTTGGGGTCGGCGCCAAGCAGCGGCAACAGATCGTGCGGTGGCGTCTCGATAAAATCGATCTCGCCGTTGATCAGCGCATTGGCCTGGGTTTGCGGATCGGCGATCCACAACCACTCGACCCGGTCGACCTTGACAACCTTGCCGCCGGCAAATCCCGATGCCGGCTCCGGGCGCGGCCGGTATTTGGGATTCTTGACGTAGACCGCCTTTTCGCCGGGCTTCCATTCGTCCTTCTTGAAGATAAAGGGCCCCGAGCCGGTGGTATCGGTGATCTGCGTGTTGGGGTCGGTCTCGGCCACACGTTTGGGCATCATGAACGGCACGTTCGAGGTCGGCTTGCCGAGCGTGGCCAGCACCAGGCCATAGGGTTCCCGAAGCCGCATCTGGAAGGTCTTGTCGTCGACCGCCTTGAGCTCGACGACAAAGCTCATCAGCTTTTGCGCCATGCCATCGCGCGCCGCCCAGCGCTTGAGCGAGGCCACACAATCGTCTGCCGTCACCGGCGTGCCATCGTGCCAGGCAAGGCCGTCGCGCAGGCTAAAACTCCAGGTGAGCTGGTCGCCGCTCACGCTCCAGCGCTCGACCATCTGCGGCCTGACCTCGAGCTTTTCGTCGAGCGCGAACAGCGTGTCGTAGATCATAAACCCGTGGTGGGTGCTGATCAGCGCCGTCGTCCAAATCGGATCGATGATCTTAAGATCGGAGTGGAGCGACACTTTGAGCGTGGTTTCGGCTCTCGCCGGCGTCGCTACCGCCAGCGCGGCGGCCACCGCAACGGCGACGAGGCCACGGTGCGCCCAACCGATCATAAAGCGCATGGTTCAACTCTCCTGCCGGTTGCGGCGCCGCCCGCCAATGGCGAGCCGCGCCCGGACTTGAAGCCTGCCACGGCCCACGGCCGCCGTGGCTTAGACCTTGACCTTTTCCTCGTCCAGCACGCGTTTGACGGCAGCGCGCGCCAGCATCCGATCCTTGAAGGCGCCGTAGTGCTCGAGGTCGGCCACCGGCAGCTCGCGCCGCACGCCCCAGGCGTAAAACACGAGCGCATAAGGATCGAGCACCGAATAGCTGTCCGCCAGCCACTGACGGCCCTTGAGCGCACGGTCGATGCCTTCAAGATAGCCCTGAAAGGCCTTGCGGCCGGCCGCCTGGATCTCGGGGAAGATCGCCGGGTCGCTGGCGTAGCGCTCCGGCCGGCTGATGTGGGCGTGGGCGGGGTGAACGCTGGCCGCGAACAGGCCGATCAGCGACAATGCCCGCGCCTCGCCGATGGCATCCTTCGGCCATAGCCCGAAGCGCTTGCCGAGGTAAGGCAGGATGGCGGTGTTTTCGGTGAGGTTTTCGCCGTCGTCGAGCCGCAAGGCCGGCACCCGGCCCTGCGGATGGATCTTGAGGTAGGCCTCGGTCCTCTGCTCGCCGTTGGCGAGGTCGATGCGCTGCGCCTCGTAGGGCTCCCCGCCTTCTTCGAGCACGATATGCGCGGCGAGCGAGCAGGCGCCCGGAGCATAGTAAAGCTTCAACACGTGAGCATCCTCCTGTCAGAAACCGAGTTAGGCGCCGCGCCACGCGCGCCGCAGGTCCGGCGGGCGGCCAGCGCAAAATTCGGGACAAGGCTAGCGCAGCGCGCCCGTAAATTCGAGCCGGTTGTGGCCGTTGCTGGCGTCTGTGGCCTCGACGCGGGCTCGCCGGTGGGCCCTTGCTGGCGAGGCCGAAAAGGGTATGCTGCTCACCGGACGGTGACTCACAGGCCTGTTTGTTGGCTTTGCCCGACGTCGAGGGGAAGGTCCTGGTGCCGGATCTGGTCTTGGGCGGTTCGTCCAAGCGGAATTGAGGCGCAAGGAGATTGGTTCTGGGCGACGTCTCGGGGTGTGAGGGAGGGTTGGGGGAGTGCGGCCAAGTAACCTGCGCCTGGGGGCTCTCTGTGCTCATCTCCTGATCACCGGTGGCCTCGTGCTGGCGGGTGGCGCGCTGGCGGTGGCCGGCGAGGCCGCGGCGGGGCGGCCGGCAACGAGCGCGCCGGACGTCGTCGGGCGCGATCTTTTAAGCTACGTGGCGATTGGCGATCTGTTGCGTCGGGGTGTGCCGCAGCCGGCGCCGTTCGCCGTGTGCGGCGATGCGGGCGAGCAAGGTGCCGCCTCTAGCGCCAGCCCCGTGCGCTGCACGGTGCCACCCAGCGGTTTCGGCCCGGTCACGGCGCCGATCCTGACCCCCACCCCGCCGCAGGCATCCGAACCGCCGTCGCCGGGCGGCACCAATGCTCCGGTACCTCAGACCCCGCCACCACAGCCCACCAACGCCAGCGAGCCGGCGCCGCCCCCGGCCGCGCCACACCCCGCCGCCGACCCAGGCTTTCGTTACAATCCGCCGGGCGCGCTCGCGGAACGTGATGCCAATGCCAAGCGCGGGCGCAAGGAAGACCGCAAGGTCTATGCGCCCAACATCCTGTTTCCGATCCGCCTCGATGCCGGCCGCTTTGCGTCGATGAACTCGCAGATCTGGGGTTATGGCGGCGGCGGCTACGGCGGCGTCGGCGAGGCCGGCGGTCAAGAATGCGATCCGCGCAACTATGACCCCATGCACCAGCGTGACAACTTCTGCGAGGTGCGGGGCTGGAGCATGCCGTTGTGTCCGGGGGGCCAGGGCCACCAGGGCCAGGACATTCGGCCGCCGACCTGCAAGGACAACACCTGGGAGGTGGTGGCCGTGGTCGACGGCGTCATCACGCTTGTGACCGCGAACACGACGGTGAAGCTCAAAGCCAATGATGGCACCGTGTTCGAATACCTGCACATGCATCCGAACTCGATCCGCGTGAAGGAGGGCAGCAAGGTCAAGCAGGGCGATGTCGTCGGCCGCGTCTCCAAGTACATGGAGGGCAAGCCCAGCACCACCTACCATCTGCACTTCAACGTGCGCCAGCGCATCCAGGTCGGCAGCAAGGTGCTCGAGGTCTATGTGCCGCCCTATACCTCCCTGATCGTCGCCTACCGACGCAGCAAAGGCCTCGACGCCGGCCTCGACGCCGACGGCAATCTCAAGGTCGACCCGCTGCTCGAGATCGGCGCCGCCGTGGCCCAGGCTCCCCCGCAGCCACCGGCCCCAGCCCCCAGCCCGCCACCACCAACGCCGCCGGCCGAGGCCGGTGGGCAGCCGCCGCCACCAACACCGCCGGCTCCCGAGCCGCCGGCACCGACACCGCCCGCGGCTCCGGCACCCGAACCACCACCCGCTCCGGCCCCGCCGCCCACACCGGCCCCGGCCCCGCCGCCGCCCACACCGGCGCCGCCGCCGTCGCCAACGCCGCCGGCTCCCGAGCCGCAGAAAAGTTGGTGGCAGCGTGGCATCGATACCGCCATGGAGTTGTGGAAGCGCTGGTGGAAGTGACGCGAACGGAACGTGCGCCCGTCAGGCCAAGGCCGGACGTGGGCGGGCGTCCATATCGAGGCGGCTTGTAACGGAGGCCCGTGATGCGCTGGCTCATGGTCGCGACAGCCCTCCTCGCCTGGGGCGGGACGGCATTGGCGCAGTCCCCCACCCCCGACGATCTCGATCGGCTCAAGCGCATGCTGGACGAACGCCTGCCGCAGGCCCCGCGCACGCGCGGCCTGACCAAGAGCGAGCGCCCACTGCGATCAGACGACTTCCAGTCGATTCGTCGCCGCGACCAGGACGGAACCGCCACTCCCGACGCCAAGCCCGGCAAGGGCTCGCAATGGCAGGCACCGGCGATGTTCGGCATCGCCGCGGCCCAAGCCGCTGACGAGGCTGGCGTGCGGCAGCCGTCGCCGGCGCCGCCGCGCGGCTCCCAGCGGGTGCAGGCAAGCCGCGACAGTTATGTGATCGTGCTCAAGACCGACCTCAGCGGCGAACAGCTGGACGCGGCGCTGCAAACCTTGAGCCAGAAATACAATCTTGAGGTGACGCGCGCCAACAAGCTGGGCGAGATCCGGGTGTCGCCGCGCCGAGCGGCAACACGCGGCCTGGCGGCGGCGCCCGCCCCCGCCCAATCGCTCGGCGCCGCCTTGGAGCCGCCGATCATCAAGGAGCTGCGCAACGAGCCGTTCGTCGACGCCGCCTACGTGGATTTTCTGGTCACTCCCAAGTCGCTGCCGCGACGGTCCGATACCAAGGTGCAGGCGGGCGGCACGACCTACACCTGGAACTGGGGCGTCGGTGACAGCAATGACGGCAACTGGGGTTTGAAGATGCTGCGCATGCCGCCGGTGTGGACCATCCTCAATCGCGTGCGCAAGATCGATCCCGATCGGCCGCGCACGCGCATGGCGTTTCTCGATGTCGGTTTCGGCACGCACAGTCACATCAGTTACAATGCCGTGCTCGGTGGCATGCCCGCCAACCCGCCCAAGGCCGAGTGCACCTATAGCCACGGCACGCACGTGGCCGGCATCGCCGGCGCGCTCTACGGCAAGGGACGCGGCATCGACGGCATGGTGCCGGATTCCAAGATCGATGCCATCCCGGTCAGCTCCGAGGTCTGGCTCGAGGGAACCAACCTCGGCGTGACCAGTCAGCTGATCCAGCGCGCCATGCTGTTCAGCGGTGCCATCGATTCGCTGATCGACTTCATAGATCAGTATCCGCTCAAGCCGGGGGAGAAGCGGGTGGTCAACGCCAGTCTCGGCTACAACTGGTCGGCGCTCGGCTTCGCGTTCGGCAAGGACGCGGACGAGGATGAGAACGTCAAAGCGCACATCTTCAACAGCGCCCGCTCGGTGCAGCGGCTGGCCGCCAAATTCAAGGACAGCATCCTGATCGTGGCCGCCGCCGGCAACGATTCGGAAGGCGAGGCGACGCCGCACTGGGCCGAATTCGCAAGCCCATTCGGCTTTGCGGCCACTCACGAGTCGCCAACCTTCCAGAAGGCCACCAATATTCTGATCGTCGAAGCGCTCGGCCGCGACGGCAAACGCGCCTCGTTCTCCAACGCCGGCGGTCACGTGGCAGCCCCCGGCGTCGATATCATGAGCACCCTGGCCGGTGTCAGCGACGGCTACGGGCTGTGCAGCGGCACCTCGCAGGCAACACCGCACGTCACCGCCCTGGCGGCGATCCTGTTCGAACTCGACCCCAACAAATCGCCGGCCGAGATCGCCGCCGTCATCCGCAGCTCGGCGCGGCCCGGCGTCGATGGCGCCACGCCGCGTGCCGACGCGCTGGCGGCGGTGCTCAAGCTCTCGCCGGACAACATCAAGTACCTGGTCGACCTCAACGGTGACGGCAAGGTCGACAGCGCCGACCTCGACATCATCAAGACGCATCTCATCGTTCTCGATGATGCTCGGCGCAACGGCACGCCGTTCACGATCGACCTCAACGGCGACGGCGACATCAACGACAACGAGGCGTGCTGGCCGCTGATCGACTTTGTCGGCGCCGGCAAGGCGCTCTATTTCGAGCCGCCCGGCCAGGCCGCCGGCCCCGGGCGCGCCAGCGATCTCGAGATGCTGGAGGCGGGTTGGACCGACGCCGGCAAGCCCTTCAAGACGGCGCTGCGCGAGGTTGGCCTGGAGGCGTTGCTGGCGCAATTCAGCGGCACGCAAGGCGCCTCGCCGCTGGTCGCCAGCGTCGCCGCGGCAGCGCGCAATGAAACGGCACCCGTCACCGGCGCAGTGACGCCGGCATCCGGCGGCTGCCGCTAGAGCCCACGTTGGCAACAGAAAGGAACGACAGGCCATGCCTATCCAGGTTCCATTCGGCGGCATCCTGGTCGCGGTCAGCGCCGCCCTGATGGTCGGGGGCATCGTCGGCGGCGCCGCCGCCCAGGATCTGCGCAGCGACGTGACGCGGGCGGTCGACGAGATCCGCAAGGATAACCGAAGCGTGACCGTACAGATCGACCGCAACACCGGCTTGCCGACCTCGATCAAGGGCCTGACGCCGAGGCCCGATCCCTCGGTTGGCCTGACCGCAACCCGCAGCTTGAGCGGCGAGCCCAGCGAAGAGGATGTCCGCCGCGCCGTCGAGGCGTTCATGGCGACCAGCCAAATCCGCTCGGCCTTTCCCCAGGGCAACGCGCAGGAGCGCAAGGTCGTCACCCAGGTCCGGCGTGACCCCGACATCAAGGGCCAAAGCGTTGCGCACGTGACGCAACAGCTGAACGGCATCCCGGTATTCGGCTCGTCCGCCAAGTACGTGGTCAATCCGGCGCTGGCGGTGACCGACATCACCGCCAGCTATTCCACCGTTGCCATCGCCAGCACCACGCCCAGCATCAGCGCGGACGAGGCTACGACCGTGGCCCGCACCCACGTCCGCGACCTGTTGTCGAAACGGGCGCGCGACCCCGGCCTCGACCGGCTGTTCGCCAATCTCGATACCCTGCAGCCAAACTCGGAACTGACGATCTTCGATCCGGCGCTCTTGCGCACGCGCGGCGCCAACCCGGGTCCGCTGCGGCTCAGCTGGCTGGTGTCCGTCGATTCGTTGCGCGTGTTCGTCGACGCCGAGGATCGCAAGGTGCTGTTCTTCTATCGCGAGCATCCCTCGCTGATGGTGCGGCGGGTGTATGATCTGTCGAGCAACAACGCCTTCCCCGGGCAGAAGGTGCTTGACGAGGAGACCAATGAGCGCATCGACGCCGTTCCGGCCGACGCCATGCGCGCCTTCCAGAACACCGGCTTCGTGCGCGACTTCTACTATGTCGTGCTCGGTCGCAGCGGGCTCGAAGCCGCCGGGGCCAAGACCAACATCCCGCTCGAATCCTACGTGCGTTACAGCAGCGAACAGAATGCCTACTGGTGCCCGGCCCAGAGCGTCAGTTGCCCGAAGGCCAAAGTCATGGTCTACGGTCCGGGGTTTGCCGGCGCGCTCGACGTCGTCGGCCACGAGCTGACGCATGGCGTCATCCAGCACGAGGCCGACCTGGTGTACGCCGACGAATCGGGGGCCGTGAACGAGGCGCTTGCCGATATCTTCGGGACCCTGATCGAGTTTCAGGCCAAAGAGGGGGCCGGCAATTGGCTGATTGGCGAGGCCTTGCCTGGCTATTCGGAGGCGAGCCCGATGCGCAGCATGGCCGATCCGCACCTGAAGGGGCCCGGCAGCGCCTCGCTGTTCAACAAGGCCATGCCGTTTTCGGTGACCGCCAACCGCGGCCAGCCCGACCACTACTCGGAATACGTGGTGCGCTCCGATCCGTTGTGCGACACGACCTGGGATTACCTCTCCGGCTGCGTGCATTTCAACAGCGGCGTCCTCAACAAGCTGGCCTACCTGGTGTCGGAGGGTGGCGAGCATAAGGGCGAGGCCATCACCGGCATCGGCCGGTTGAAACTGGCGCGCATCGCCTATCGCGCGCTCACCACCAAGCTCAATGCCACCTCGGGTCTGGCGCACGCCGCCGATGCGTTCGTGACGGCGTGCACCGAGCTGGTGGGTAACGCGGCCGGCATCACGGCGCAGGATTGCGTGCAGGTCGACAATGCCCGGCGCGCCGTCGGGCTTGGCACCGACAGCTGAGCCGCTTGCCGCGTTGACGCCGCCCCGGCGGCCGGCGGATGATTAGGCTGCAGGTGGGCTCAAGCGGCAAGCAGGAGCATCGATGCGTCGCGTCAACGTGTTGAACATTCATCGGATCAGCGCTGCCGACCGGCGCCAGATCGAGGCCGTCGATACCGCCGTGCAGTTGACCGACGCCGGCGGCTGGTGGGACGGCGAAATTCGCGAGACCTGGCCGGCCTTCACCTCGGCGCGCTACCTGCCACCCGCCGCCACCGGCGCGGGCAGTCGCTCCGAGCGCGACCGCCTCTTGGCCGAGGCCGAAGTCATCCTCGGCGGCTGGCCGTTCCCGCGCGACCTGCGCGCCCGGGCGCCGCGGCTCAAATGGTTCCACCAGCGGCCGGCCGGGGCCAGCAACCTGATGCTCGGCGACCTGTGGGGCAGCGACGTCATCGCCACCACCTCGCGCGGGGCGGGAAATACGCTGGCGATGGCCGAGTACGCGCTGGCCGGCATTCTCTACTTTGGCAAGGGCCTCCATCGCGCCAGCATCGATCGCGATGCCAGCCACTTCGACCACCGCGCCTACCGGCCGTTGCTGCTTGAGGGCAAGACCGTACTGGTGGTCGGTGCCGGCGGCATCGGGCTTGAGGTCGGCAGGCTGTGTGCCGCCATCGGCATGCGCGTCATCGGCACCCGCCGCCAGCCCGGCGCCGGTGGGTCGCTGCCGCCGGGCTTCAGCCAGATCGGCGGGCCGGACGAGCTCGATCACCTGCTCCCCGACAGCGACTTCGTGGTGATTGCCTGTCAATGGACGCCGCAGACGCACCGGCTGTTCAACCGCGAGCGGTTCCAGCGCATGAAGGTCGGCAGCGTGCTGGTCAATGTCGCCCGCGGCGAGATCATCGATGAGGAGGCGCTGGCCGACGCCTTGCAGAAGGATAGGCTGCGCGGCGTGCAGCTTGACGTCTACACCGGCGAATTCGAGCACACGCCGATATCCCGGCTGTGGTCGGATCCGCGCGTCATGATCACGCCGCACATTTCCAATGTCAGTGACAGCGACCGGCATGCCGGCATCGACGTGTTCTGTGAAAATTTGCGCGCCTATCTCGACGGCCTGCCGCTCAGAAACGTTATTGATTGGACGCGCGGCTATTAGCTTGGGCAACGAGGTGCGGGTTGCGCACCCCACCCAAGCCTAGGGCCGCCGTTGCAAGAACGCCAACACCCCGTCCTTGAACACGCGGTCGCCCACCGCCAGCATGTGATCGCGGCGCGGGATCGGCAACGCCTCGGCGCCCGGGATCAGCGCCGCCAGCTCCGTGGCGCTGCCGCCGATCACGTCCTCGGTGCCGGTTGCCACCAGCACCGGACAGGCGATGCGGCCCACCATCTCGCGGCTGATCGGATCGCGGGCGCCGCGGATACAGGCGGCCAGCGCCTTGAGGTCGCTGCCGGTCTTTTCCGCGAACGCGCGGAAGGTGCGCGCCGTCGGATTGACCACCTCGTCGATCGAGGGTGCTTCGAGCGCGTGCGCGATCGGGCCGGTGCCGGCCATCGGTCGCACCATGTTGCCGCCGAGGCCGCCGAAGATGGCGCTGCGCACGCGCTCGGGGTGCGCCAGCGTCAGGAAGGCGGTGAGGCGCGCGCCCATCGAATAGCCCATCACGTCGGCGCGGGCGATGCCGAGATGGTCGAGCAGCCGCCGCGCATCCTCCATCATCAGCGCCGGCTGGTAGGCGGCCGGGTCATAGAGTTTCTGACTTTCGCCATGGCCGCGGGCGTCGTAGGCGATCACACGGTAGCCGTTGCGCGTCATGAGACCGACCCAGCCGGGATCGACCCAGTTGTATTTCACGCTCGATGCAAAGCCGTGTACGAGCAGCACCGGGTCGCCGG
>Ga0066905_100000291_pt1 | contig 12719 bp, 14 predicted proteins | sample PanSoiMetaPlot36_FD_67483 | JGI IMG/M metagenome (GOLD analysis project Ga0066905, IMG submission 67483) | Tropical forest soil microbial communities from Panama analyzed to predict greenhouse gas emissions - Panama Soil Plot 36 (version 2) | ecosystem: Environmental > Terrestrial > Soil >... | reverse complement strand
CCGTTCGTGGTGCCGCTGCGCCCGGTGCCCGGCACTCCGCTCGGCGACCTGCTGCCGCCGGACCCGGAGTACATGGAGTCGGTGTACCGGCGGGTCGTGCCCTACCTGGTCGCCCGCGGCCTCGGCTCGTGGAATGTTCGGGCCGGCTGCGCCCGCTGCCAGGCCTGCTCGGCGATGACCGCGATGGAGCGATCCCTTGGCCACGACGGACGTCCAAGCCTCCCCCTCGTCCAGATCCGCTGAGCTCACCTGCCGGCTGGTGGCCGACCGGGACGAGATGGCGCTGCACCATGCCATCCGGCGCCAGGTCTTCGTGGCCGAGCAGCACCTCTTCGCCGCTGACGACCGGGACGAGCGCGACACCGACCCGGCGACCAGGCACGTGCTCGGGCTGGTGGACGGAGTCGCCGGCGGTGCGGTGCGGCTCTACCCGCTGGCCGAGCCCGGGCTGTGGAAGGGCGACCGGCTGGCGGTGCTCGCGGCGTTCCGCCGGCACGGCCTGGGGGCGCCGCTGGTGCGGTTCGCGGTGCGCACGGCCGGCGCGGTCGGCGGGCACACCATGATCGCTTACATCCAGCTGCCGAACGTCGCCTTCTTCGCCTGGCTCGGCTGGCATCCGGTGGGCGAACCCGCCCCGTACGTCGGGGTCATGCACCAGCAGATGGCGATCCCGCTAGACCGGTGACGGACTCGCGGGTCAAGTCGAGCACGGTGGCCGTGGCCGGCCCCCGGCGGAGCCGGATCAGCCCGCTGCCGTCCAGCGTCGCGATCCGCGCGCAGGTCAGATCCCGTGCGGTGAACCTGGCCGCGCAGGCTTCGACCCGCCCGGCCGGTACGGACAGCAGGAACCCGAACGCCGGGAAGCACACCAGCCAGCGGGCCAACTCGGCATCCGCGGGCACCGGCAGCAGGTCCAGGTCGACGGTCGCGCCGGCCCGGCTCCACTCGAGCAGCATGCCCAGCGACCCGATCAGCCCGGCCATGCTCACGTCCTTGGCGGCCACCACGTCGCCCGCCTCGCCCGCCTCGGCGAGCAGCCGGACGTCGCCGGCCAGCCGCTTGCCGCGCTCTTCGACCGAGGTGAAGAACGGGAAGTCGGGATGCATCGAGCCGTCGAGGCAGCAGGCGAGCATCAGCTCGAGCCCAGGCTCGACGCGGCGGGCGGACAGGACCGCGGCTGCTTCGCCGACGCCGAACGCGGACACCGCCGGCGGGCCGTCGCGAACGGTCAGATGCCCGCCCGCCACCGGCACGTCGTACAGCTCCGACGCATGCTGGATGCCGGCCAGCACCTCCCTGGCCACCGGCTCCGCCGCGATCACGGTGTCGAGGATCGCGCGCGGCCGGGCCCCCATCGCCGCGAGGTCGTTGACGTTGGCCAGGACCGCGGCTACCCCGGCGCCGAACGGGTCGGCGGCGACCAGCGGCGGGAACAGCGCCTCGCCGCCGGCCAGGATCGTGTGGGCGCCGCACTCGGCCACCACGGCGGCGTCGTCGCCCGGCCCGGCCAGCCAGTCGGTCGGGCCGAACACGTCGCGGACCAGGCCGATCGACGCCTTCCCGAGGAGGCCAGGATGACTCCGGATCGCCGCCACGAGATCAGCGAGCTCACGGTCCACGACGCCCTCCCTGCGCAGTCGTTGCACCAAAATAAACGCGCATTTACGATCGGAAAAGTGCCGAGGGCGGACTTCCTCGATCTCCCGGACCGGAGCCGGAAGCCCCGGACCGCCGGGCTGACCCACGTGCTCGACAAGGGTCTCCCGCTGGCCGACGTCCGCTCCTTGCTCGGTGTCTGTGAACCCTACGTCGATGTCTGGAAGCTCGGCTGGGGCGTGGCCTACGTCGATCCGGACGTGGCCGCCAAGGTCGCACTGCTCGGCGATGCCGGCGTGCGAGCCTGTACCGGCGGAACGTTGCTCGAGCTGGCCTGGGTACAGGGTCGTACGGCGCGGTTCCTCGGCTGGGCTGCGGACTGCGGGTTTCCGTGCGTCGAGGTCTCCAACGGCACGGTCGCGATGCGGGCCGAGGACAAGCGCGCGCTCATCGAGACCGCGTCGCGGCGGTTCACCGTGCTCGCCGAGGTCGGTTCCAAGGACCCGGCCGCGGTGGTGACACCGGAGGCCTGGGCCCGGCAGGCGAAGGCGGATCTGGCCGCCGGCGCGACCTGGGTAGTGACCGAGGGCCGCGAGGGCGGGCGGGTCGGCCTGTACGAGCCGGACGGGCGGGTTCGCAGCGAGGTGGTCGCCGCGCTGACCGCCGAGGTCGGGGTGGACCGGCTCATCTTCGAGGCGCCACAGCGCGAGCAGCAGGTGTGGCTGCTGCGCGCATTCGGGCCCGATGTGAGCCTGGGCAACATCCCGGCCGGCGAGGTGCTGGGTCTGGAGACGCTGCGGCTCGGGCTACGCGCCGACACGCTCGTCGATCCGCGCCCGGACCGGCCGCAGTGAGCCCGATGAGGTCGCCGTGCGCAACCTGATCCCGGACCGGTACCGGGAGGTGTCGGTGACCACGGTCGACTTCCCGCTCACCGCGGCGACGATCGAGCGCTTCCTGCTCGGCCGTGAGGTCTATCGCCGGACCAGGTACGTGGCGCTCCGGCACCATTCCGGGACCGCGCTCGCGGCGGTGGTGCGCGCCGCCGCCGAACCGCTGTTCGCCCCGGTAGCCGAGGTCACGGTGCTGGCCCTGCCCGACCGGACGGCCTGGGTGGCAGCCCCCGAGGTGGATACCGGGGTGCCCAGCGAGCTGACTCGGATCGCGGCGGAGCGGGCGCCGGGGCACGACTGCGTGGTGGTCGCGGGAAAGCACGGCCACGTCAGCTTCGTACTGCACCCGGAGCCGGTCCGGGTCACCGTGGTGGACGTCGCTCCGCCGTACCCGGCCAAGCTGGTCGACCAGGCGCGGTCGATCGTCGAGCTGGCCGACGACCTGCCGCCGGTCGAGCTGGTACCGCAGGTCACCGACCTTGCCGAACTGGCCGCGACCCGGCCGGCGCAGCGCTACCTGCTGCCGTGCCGCGGCTCGGGGATGGTGCTGGGCACGGACACCGCGTACCTCGACGAGCGACCGCCGGCGGCGGACTGGGTGCTGGTCGGGTGTGCCAGGTCGCGGGAGATCCATCGTTGGTTCTACGGCCGGGATGCCCCGGGCGTGGACATGTGTCCGCGCCGGCTGGCCGGAGCCAACGGCGCCGCCGGCGCGACCGCGGCCGGTGCCGCGGACGCGCTCACCCTGACCAAATGCTGCCTGCTCGAGGAGGAGAAGTTCGAGCGGGTCGGCCGCTACGCGGTTGTGCCGTGGGGTGCCTCGCTGACCTTGATCAGGGCCGCGCTGTCCGACCTGGTCAGGTCCGGGGAGGTGGCATGGACTCACGGTTGACCGACAGCGTGGTCCACGGCCATCTCTGGGGCACCGACGAGGTGCGCGCGATCTTCGCCGAACCGGCCCGGCTGCAGGGCTGGCTGGACGTACTCACCGCGCTCGCCGGCGCGCAGGCGGAACTCGGACTCATCCCGGCGCAGGCGGCCACGGCCATCGCCGCCGAGGCCCGGGTGGAGAAGCTGGACCTGAACTTCGTCGCCGCCGAAACCCGGCGCACCTCGCACTCCACCCTCGGACTCATCGCCGGCCTGCAGCGGATCCTGGCCGAACCCGCCCGCGAATGGGTGTACTTCGGCGCGACCGTGCAGGACGTGACCGATACCTGGACGGCGCTGGCCGTCCGGCGGGTCTGCGGCATCGCGTGGCGCGACCTGCGCCGGCTCGAGGCCGGCCTGCTCGCGCTCGCCGCGGAGCACCGGGACACGGTGCTGGCCGGCCGGACCCACGGCCAGGCCGGCGCGCCGACCTCGTTCGGGCTCAAGGCGGCCTCCTGGGCGGACGAGGTTCGCCGCCATCTCGACCGGTTGCGGGAGGGCGGCCCGCGCTGGTTCGTGGGGCAGCTGGCGGGCGCGGCTGGCACGCTCGCGTTCTACGGCGCGGCCGGGACCGAGCTGCGGAACCGGTTCTGTGCCCGGCTCGGGCTGGCCGATCCTGGGGTGTCCTGGACCTCGTCGCGGGATCGGGTCGCCGAGTTCGGCGGCCTGCTCGCCATGGTCACCGGGACGCTGGCCCGGATCGGCACCGAGGTGTACCAGCTCGCCCGGTCCGAGATCGACGAGTTGCGGGAGCCGGTCCGGCCCGGCGGCGTCGGCAGCATCACGATGCCACACAAGCGGAACCCCGAGGCGAGCGAGCACCTGGACACCCTGGCCCGGCTGGTCAGGGCGTCGGCCGGGGTCCTGGTCGAGGGCATGGTGACCGAGCACGAACGGGACGGCCGGGCCTGGAAGGCCGAGTGGGTGGCGCTGCCCGAGGCGTGCCTGCTCACCGGTGCCGCCCTCCGGTTTGCCGTCGAGCTGGTGGCCGGTCTCGAGGTGAACAGCGCGGCGATGCGGGCCAACCTGGGACCGTACAGCGGCTCCGAGCAGGCGCTGGCCATGCTCGCACCGGCGCTTGGCAAGCACCGGGCCCAAGAGCTGCTGCAGCGGGCGCTGTCCACCGGCCGGGACCAGGGGCTGTCGCTGGCCGAGGCACTGCGCCAGGCGGACCTGCTCGACGACGAGCTGGCCGGCCGGCTGACCACGCCCTACCTGGGCGCGGCCGGCGAGATGGTCGACGCCGTGCTGGGCCGGGCCGGGCAAGCCCGGGCGCGGGAACCCGAGGTCTGGCCGTGAGCGCCGAGCCGGGCCGGCTCGAGCGCTTCCCGCTGGCCGCGCTGCCTACCCCGCTGACCCCGGCGCCGCGGCTGGCCCGAGCCATCGGCTACACCGAGCTGTGGGTCAAGCGCGACGATCTCACCGGTTTCGTGCTGGCCGGCAACAAGGCCCGGCAGCTCGAGCGGCTGGTCGCCGACGCCCTCGCGGTCGGCGCCGACACGCTGGTCACCGGCGGCGGTCCCGGGTCCAACTACTGCGCCGGCGCGGCCGCCGCGGCGCGGGTGGCCGGGCTGCGCTGCGTCCTGGTGCTGTACGGCGACCCGGACCGCGGTTCCGATCGGGACACGCCGCCGCACCCCAATCTCGCCCTGGCCCGCTGGCACGGCGCCGAGATCCGGTTCACCGGTGCCACCGACCGGGCGTCGGTGGATCCGATGCTGGACCAGGTGGCGGCCGAGTTGCGGGCCGGTGGCGGCCGGCCGTACCTGGTGCCGCGCGGCGGGGCGAGCGTGGTCGGGACGCTGGCCTACCTGGAAGCGGCCGGTGAGCTCGCGGCCCAACTGGAGACCGTGCGGGTGCGCCCGGCGACCGTACTGGTCGCGGCCGGCTCGGGCGGCACCGCGGCCGGCCTGGTGGCCGGTGCGGCCGCCGCCGGCAACCCGTGGCGGGTGCTGGCCGCGGGGGTCAGCCGCCCGCCCGAGGAAACCGCAACTCGGATGCTGCGGCTGGCCGAGCAGGCCGCCGAACGCCTCGGCCTGCAGCCCGCGACCGCGGCCGATGTCGAGGTCCGGGATGCCCGCGGTCCCGGCTACGGCATCCCATCCGCCGCGGGGGAGCGCGCCGCCCAGCTCGCGGGCTCGGCTGAGGGCCTGCTGCTCGACCCGGTGTTCTCGGCCAAGGCTCTGGGCGTGCTGCTCGACCGGCCGGAGCTGCCCGGCCCGGTCGTGTTCTGGCACACCGGTGGCCAGGCGGCCGCGCTCGGCCATCTCATCGCCAAGACACCGCACGAGGTGCCGACGTGACCGGGCTGCCGACATGACCAGGGGGTGTTGACCGTGACCAGGGTGCGGGGGCCGGCCGAGGAGAGTCCGGCACCGGAGCTGATCGCGGCGGGGTTCGCGCTCGAGGTGGCGGACGCGCCGCTGCTGCATCGCGGGCTCGGCCTGGCCGACCTGGCCCACCTGCTCGACCTGCGGGCTCGCAAGGTGGTCAAGGACGAGGCGGTGCAGCGGCTGCTCCGCGCCACGCTGGAGGCGCTGGAGATCCCGGCCGAACAGTTCCCGTACGACCCGGAGTACGGCGAGGTCTACAACTGCCGGGAGCGGTGGTACGTCCAGCGTCTCGGCGACGATGCCGGCTGGCTGCACGCTGGCCGGCCGCGCCGGGAGGCCACCCGGATCGCGCTGCGGCTGGTGCTGCGCCGGCAGGTCGCCGAGCTGGCCGCGGACGCAGCCGAGTTCGCCGCCGTGGTCGCCGAGTCCGCCGGGCGGCAGCTGGAGACCTGGATGCCGGACCAGACCTACCTGCAGCAGGCCCAGCCGTCCACGTTCGGCCACTACGTGCTCTCGTTCGCCTATCCGGCGCTGCGCGATGCGGACCGGCTGCTGGCCGGGCTGGACTGGGTGAACCTGTCGCCCGGCGGTGCCGGCTGTGTCAACGGGAGCCGGCTGCTGGTCGACCGGGACCATGTCGCCGCGCTGCTCGGCTTCGGCGGGGTGATCGAGCACACTCGGGATGCGATGTGGCAGCTGGACGGGCTGGTCAGCCTGCTGGCCTCGGCGACCAGCCTGGTCGCCAGCCAGAGCAAGCTGGCCGAGGATCTGGAGATCTGGGCCAGCGAGGAGTTCGACTTCGTAGATCTGGCCGGCCCGTACACCCGGGCGAGCGTGCTCATGCCGCAGAAGCGCAATCCGTACGCGGTGGCCATCGTCCGCGGTGCCGGTGGGGTGCTGATCGGTCGGCTGTCCGGTTTCCTCGCCGTGGCCAAGACCCCGTCCGCGCGTAGCGACAATCTGATCTTCGCGTATGGCGAGGTGCCGCGGGCGCTCGACCTGGCCGGCCGGGTGACCAGGTTGATGTCCGGCGTGGTGGCCACCCTTGAGGTGCACCCGGACCGGATGTGGGAGGTTCTGCTCGGCGGTTTCTCCCAGGCCACCGACCTGGCCGAGTTCGTGATGGAGAGCTGCGACGTCGACTACCGGACCGCCTACCTGGTGGTTGGCCGGGCGGTCCGCAGCGCGGGCCGGCAGGGCTTGCGCGGGGTGGACCTGACCGGTGAGCTGCTCGACGCAGCCGCGACCGAGCAGTTGGGGCGCCCGCTCGGTCTGTCCGGCCGGGACCTGTCAGCGGTGCTCGATCCGCGCGCGATCGTGCGGACCCGGGTGGCCTCCGGCGGAGCCGCGCCTGGGGTGGTCCGGGAAATGGCCGCCAGGTGCCGGGCCGAGGCCAGGGCCAGGTCGGACCGGGCCGCCGATGCAACCCAGCGGATCGAGCGGGCCGAATTCGCGTTGGTTACCAAGGCCGAGGAGGTGGCCAATGGTTCCGCCACACGCTGACCACGGGTCAATCCGCGATGACCACGTCGAGTTCCGGCGGGGTCAGCAGGGTGTTCGACACGTAGCAGTAGCCGCGCGCCCGCTCGACCAGTGGCTTGAGCTCGGCCCGCGGCAGGCTCGAGCGGACGCTGAGCCGCAGCGTGGCGAAGCGCAGCCCGGCGTACTCGCCCTCAACGTCGACGCTGAGGTCGGGAAGCGTGATGTCCCGCTTGCGGGCCGCGTGATGCACCGCCAGGGCGAAGCAGCCGGCGAGCGAGGCCAGGAACATCTCGGTCGGCATCGGGCCGTGGTCCTGCCCGCCGTACCGCGGCGGTTCGTCGATCGTCAGCTCGAAGTCCCGGACCGGGATCGTGACGTGGTAGCCACCGTTCCACTGCGCGGTAAGCCGCATAGCGATGGACGGTAGCGTGTCCGGGCCCGAGCCTGCCGCGTCGGTGCCGGCCGGCGCGCCAAGTCCGGTGGTTGCATCGCTGCCGGCCGACGTGAATGTGGTCAACATCGGCCTGCCGCTGTTCGCCGACGCGATCCGCGACCAGGGCGCAGCGGTGGTCGACGTCGAGTGGCGGATCCCCGCGGGCGGCCGGCCCGAGCTTGTCGCCGCCCTGACCAGGCTGTCCGGCCGGTGGCACGATCGGGTGCAAGCGGCCAATGCCGAGGTGATCCGCCGGCTCAATGCCGCCACCCCGGTACTCACCGGGCTGGCCAGGTGCGGTGACGCGGTGCCCGACGTCGATTCGCGGACCGTGCTGCACTGCGGTCCCGCGCTGGACTGGACGGACGCGGTCGATCCGCTGCGCCGCTCGATCGCCGCCGCGGTGGTGGCCGAGGGCTGGGCCGGCCAGGTCACCGAAGTGCCGCGGCTGGTCGAAACCGGGGCGGTGCGGCTGGCGTCCGCGAACGCGCACGACACCGTGCTGCCGATGGCCACCGCCATCGGACCGAGCGCGCCGGTGCTCGTGGTCGACAACGAGGCGGCCGGTACCAGGGCGTTCACCGCGATCAACCAGGGACCGGGCCAGGCCCCCTGGATGGGGGTGGACACACCCGATGCGGTGGCGCGGTTGGTCACGATCCGGGACACGGTCGCGCCAGTGCTCCGGGCCGCACTGGATTCTGCCGGGCCGATCGACCTGTTCGGCCTGGTAGCGCAGGGCCTGCAGATGGGCGACGAGGTACACATGCGGTCCCAGGCGACGACGAACGTGCTGTGGCGGACGCTGCTGCCGCATCTGGTCACCGTCGACGCGCCGGACCTGGTCGGAGCGGTCCGGGCGCTGACCGCCAACCATCTGTTCTTCCTCAACCTCGCGATGGCCGCGGCCAAGGCGTCGTTGCTGGCGGCCTACGACGTGCCCGATTCGAGCGTGGTGGTGGGGATGTCCCGCAATGGCACCAGCTTCGGGATCCGGCTGGCCGGCACCGGGGAGCAGGAGTTCCTCGCCCCGGCGCCTCAGGTCGGCAGCGCGCTCTACCACTCCGGCTTCGACGAGCAGGACGCGGCACCGGACATCGGCGACAGCGCGCTGCTCGAGCTGGTCGGGCTCGGCGGTGCGGCAGCGGCCGCGTCTCCGGCGGTGGCGGCCTTCCTCGGTGGGTCGGTCCAGGACGCCATCGCGACCTCGGCCGAAATGGAGATGATCTGCGCCGGCCGCAGCACCCGGTTCACCCTGCCGCTGCTCGAGCACCGTGGCTCGCCGCTCGGGGTCGACGCGCGCGACGTGGTGGAGACGGAGACCACCCCGGCCATCAACACCGGCATCCTGCACGTGTCCGATGGGTCGGGACAGGTTGGCGCCGGCATCGCCAGGGCGCCGCTCGAGTGCTTCCAGGCTGCGGTACTCGCGCTGGACGCCCGGCTGGCCACCGCGGGCTAGCCGGTACTCTCCCGCCGCAACCTCCGGACGTGCCGGGAAGACTCGGCTCAGCCGTCCTTCGCGGGTCGCATGATGTTGAGGTCTACCCGGCCGGTGATGCCCTCGACGTGCGCGAGCCCGTGGATCTGCCAGACCCGGACGTTGTCGAGGTCCGGCCGGCGCAGGAACCGCAGCTGCCACAGCGGCCGGTCAAGCCTGGTCCGGACCGGATAGCGGTCCTCCCAGTCGTCTCCGACGTACAGCATCGCCGGCCGGCCCCACGCGGCCTCGACGATGGTCAGGAAGGTATTCAGCTCGGCCTCGACCTCCGCGGCGCGAGGCCGGCGACTGCAGTTGCCGGACAGTTCGAGATCAACCGCCGGCCCCAGCGCGCGTGGGTCCGGCGCCGCCACCGCCAGGAAGTGTCGAGCCTGCTCGTCCCCCCGACGGCACAGAGTGAAGAAGTGGTAGGCGCCCCGGTCGAGTCCGGCCGCAGCCGCCCCAGCCCAGTTCGCCCGGAACCGGACGTCGGTGAAGCTGCCACCCTCGCTGGCCTTGATATAGGCGAACTCGATCTCGTCGGCCGCGACCCGCTGCCAATCGATCTCACCCTGATGCGCGGAAACGTCCACGCCGTACCGCTCACCCTCCTGAAGCGGTGGCCGCCAGTTCGGCACGAACGCGAACCAGAACAGTGCTCCGGCGAGCACCGTAGCCACCAGGATGACTCCGAGCACCCATGGCCAGCGCCATCGCGGCCGGGCTCGGACTCCGAGAATCACCCGACTACCCTGCCAGGACCGTCAAGACGGGTTGCCGGTCGGCGACTTACTTGGCCTTGCGCGGGGCGACCGTATAGCTGAACGAGATCAGGAAATCCACGATGAGAAAGACGGTCCAGCCCACCATCGGCGCCCACATGGCCGCCGTGCGCTCGGGATCGCCCACGAGCAGGCTGAACAGCCCGAGAATGGTTGCGCCGATCACGAAGGCGAGCAGATGCCGCAGCCACTGGCGGCGCTCGTGGGCGGCGTGGTCCCGGCCGGTCTGTGGCGGTCGCAGCGGGGGCGGTCCGCCGGCGAACCGGTGGGCGAAGCGCTGGTCGGCCCAGCCCACCAGCTGGCTGCCGAAGGCGATCGACACGCCGAGATAGATCGCGGCAAGCCCGTGCGCCCCGGTGGCCTCGCCGCCACCGCGGAGGTCGATCACCGAGGCGACGAGCAGCACCACGTCTACCAGCGGCACGCTGACCAGCAGGACCGTGCTGAGGGAGCGGACCCGCAGCAGGTAGCGGGCGGCCAGCCCGAGGCCCAGCAAGATCCAGAACGCGATCTCACACCCGACGATCAGCGCGAGCATGCTTACCGCTCCTTTGTCACACGGTCGTATCATTTCTTCCTAGCACTATCGTGCGATAATTGACCAATGCCGAAGATCGTGGACCGTGAGCTCCGTCGCCGGGAGCTGGCCGCCGCGGTGTGGCGGGTGATCATCCGGGACGGCGTGGCAGCCGTGTCCATCCGTTCGGTGGCCGCCGAGGCCGGTTGGTCGTCGGGCGCGCTACGGCACTATTTCTCGACCCGAGCCGAGCTGCTGGCGTTCGCCTGCGAGCTGGTCATCGAGCAGGTGACCGACCGGGTGTCGGGGATGCGGCAGACCGGCGGCCTGCGCGAGGCGGTCGGCGACATCCTGCTGGAGACGATGCCGGTAGACGCCAACCGCCACACCGAGTCGTCCATCGCGTTCGCCTTCCTCGCCCTCGGCCTCGGCGATCCGGAACTGGCCCGGATCCAGCGCATCCACTTCACGAGCATGTACGACCTGTGCCTGAACCTGATCCGGCAGCTGGACGCCGCGGGCCTCCTGGCCCCGCACCGGGTACCGCTGGAGTCGCTGGCGCACCGGCTGCATGCGATCGTCGACGGGCTAACCGTCCATGTGCTCGCCGGGCAGCTTCGTCCGGCCGAGATGGTCGCGCAGCTCAACGCCTACCTGGACGAGCTGACCGCCCCGAGCCGGCCGGGATCCTAACGGCGGCCTTCACGACCCGGCGCCGTTCCCTGATCAGCACCGCCAGCACGTCGAACACCTGCGGCTCGATCGGCCTGGTCCGGCCGCTCGTACGCAGCTCGAACCGGTCGAGATCAAGCTCGCAGTCGTCGAAGGCGTAGATCAACGCAGGCTCCCCACCCGGCACCACGGCCGGCGTCCAGTCTCGCACCGGGCATGCCGGATCGCGGATCTCCACAGGATCTCCATGTTTCCTCCAAGGCTTCCGGTCACCCGGCCACGCACTGTGGGTGCACGAGACCGCACGACCTGCAGGAGCACCCCGTGTTCAGCCTGATCGCCGACCGCCGAGACATCGCCGCGGGAGCCCGAGCGATGCTGCCCTGGCTGGTCGGCGTCGTGCCGTTCGGGCTGGTGATCGGTCTAAGCGCCGCCCAGGCCAGCATCCCGACGCTGGCCGGCTGGCTGACCGGTCCGCTCATCTACTCCGGGAGCGCGCAGGTCGCCGTCATCCAGATGCTGGACGGCGGTGCCGCGCCGCTGGTCGTGATCCTCGCCGCACTGGTCATCAACCTCCGGCTGGTCCTGTACTCGGCCGCGATGGCCCGGCACTGGCGCGGCTCCCCGTGGTGGTGGCGACTGGTCGCCGGCTACCTGCTCGTCGACCCGTCGTTCGCGGTCGGCCTGGACGGATACGACCGGCCCACCAATCGCGGCCGGGCGCACGCCCATTACTTCGGCGGCGCGATCCTGCTGTGGGCGGCGTGGCTGGTCGCGATCGGCACCGGCGCCGTGGTCGGCGCCGGTCTGCCCGGTTGGCTGCAGCTCGAGTTCGTGATCCCGCTCTACCTGGTCGGTGAGGTGGTCAGCAAGCTCGCCGATCCCGCGCTGCGGCGCGCGGTCCTGGTCGCGGCCGCCGTCGCGGTCCTCTCCCTCGCCGCACCGCTGCACCTAGGCATCGTGCTGGCCATCGTCGCGGGCATCGCGGCCGGCCTCACCGCGCGGCGCCGGTCGCCGTCACCTCAGCGACGCACACCACCGCGGCTGACCGAGGAGCCGCACTCGACCGCGGAGCCGCACTCCACCGCGGAGGTCGCAGCATGACCGTCTGGATCGTCATCATCGTCGCCGGGCTGGGCAGCTATCTGTTCCGGCTGAGCATGATCATGCTGGCCGACCGGATCACCATGCCGGCCTATCTGGAGCGGGCAACCGGGTTCGTCGCGCCGGCGGCGTTCGCCGCGCTGGTCGCAGCCGCAGTCGCGGCCGCTTGCCTGGAGCTCGGCGCCACCCGGGCCGCGGCTCCGCTGGCCGCAGTCGCCGTTGCGGTCATCGCGGTGCTCCGCACCGGCTCGCCCTACGCCGCGATCTTCGCCGGGATGCCGGTGTTGTGGATCGCGACCGCCCTGCTGTCTGCCTGACCCCTACCCGCGTCGAGAAACTGGAGCGACCAAGCCATGGAGGCCGCGAACCACCGCCACCACGACGTCGTCATCGTCGGTGGCCGGGTCGCCGGATCGGCGACTGCGCTGCTGCTCGCGCGACTCGGGCATGACGTGGTGGTCGTGGATCGCGCGTCGTTTCCGAGCGACACGCTGTCG
>Ga0066905_100000290_pt1 | contig 12759 bp, 7 predicted proteins | sample PanSoiMetaPlot36_FD_67483 | JGI IMG/M metagenome (GOLD analysis project Ga0066905, IMG submission 67483) | Tropical forest soil microbial communities from Panama analyzed to predict greenhouse gas emissions - Panama Soil Plot 36 (version 2) | ecosystem: Environmental > Terrestrial > Soil >... | reverse complement strand
AGCACGGCGGCGGTCTCGCCCAGCCGCCGTTCGTGGGCGTCGCTGATCACCACCGAGGCGCCCTCGAGCAGGAGGCGCCGCGCGGTGGCCGACCCGATCCCGGTGCCCGCGGCGGCCGTGACCACGGCGACCTTGCCGGCCAGCAGGCCGTGCCCGGGCGGCTCCACGGGCGGTCGCGGTGGCGCTGGTGACGGCGGGCGGCGTTCTTCGGTCACCGCACCGCTCCAGGCCCGAGGCAATGACGAACGGTCGTGCGGGCCCGAGGCAATGACCAACGGCAACCGTTGGTCAGTCCCTCGCCCGCTCCTGCTGCACCGGAGGCATTGGGTTCCGGCAATCGACGGGCGAGGCGATGGGTTCCGGTGGCGGAACCTATGACCTCGGGCTCGGGTGGGCGGAACCTATTGCCTCGGGTGGCGTCGCCGGCCGTTCCTCCTGCACCGGAGGCAATGGGTTCCGGCAACCCACGGGCTAGGCAAGTGACTCGGGGCTCCGCGACCACACAGACCATCTACCGGGGCTCCTTGGGCAGGCCGAGGCCGCGCTCGCCGATGATGTTGCGCTGGATCTCGTTCGACCCGGCGTAGATCGTGTCGGCCCGGCTGAAGAGGAACAGCCGCCGGAGCGCGGGGTCTCCGGTCGCCAACGCGTGGGCCCCGAGCACGTCCATCGCCAGCTCCCCCAGTCCCCGGTGGAACGTCGCCCAGAACAGCTTGCCGATCAGCGCCTCGGGCGGGAGGGCACCCGCCTCGCCGCCCGCGAGGGTGCGCAGGGCGTTGAGCCGCATGATCTCCAGGCCGATGTGTGCCTGCGCCAGTCGCTGGCGCAGGACGGGATCGCCGGCCGTGCCGGAGCGGCGGGCGGCGGCGACGATGGCATCCAGCTCGTTGCGGAAGTTGAGCTGCTGCCCCAGCGTCGATGCGCCCCGCTCGAACGCCAGGGTCCCCATGGCGACGCCCCAGCCGCCGCCCACGTCGCCCACGACGTTCTCCGCCGGCGTGCGGGCGCCGTCGAAGAACACCTCGTTGAACTCGCTGTCGCCGGTGAGCTGCACGATGGGCCGGACCTCGACGCCGTCCTGCCGCATGGGAACCAGGAGGTAGGACATGCCGGCGTGGCGCGCGCTGCGGTCGGGGGCCGGCGACGTGCGCGCCAGAACGAAGCACCAGTCCGCCCAGTGGGCCAGCGAGGTCCAGACCTTCTGCCCGTGGATCACCCAGTCGTCGCCGTCGCGCGATGCCCTGGTGGCGATGTTGGCCAGGTCGCTGCCCGCATCGGGCTCCGAGTAGCCCTGGCACCAGAGCTCGGTGCCGGCGAGGATCGGCGGCAGGAAGCGCAGCCGCTGTTGGGGCGACCCGAAGGCGATGACGGTGGGCCCCAGCAGGCCCTCGCCGATGTGGCCCAGCCGTCCCGGGCCCCGGGCGCGGGCGTACTCCTCGAGGAAGACCACTTGGCGCCGCAGCGACAGACCCCGGCCGCCGTGCTCCTTGGGCCAGCCGACACACGTCCAGCCGTGGGCGCCCAGGTGGCGCTCCCAGGCGAGTCGCTCCTCGAACAGCGCGCGCTCGTCGCCGGGGCCGCCCCGGCCCCGGAGGGCGGCAAACTCGCCGGCCAGGCTGTCCTCCAGGAACGTGCGGACCTCGTCGCGGAAGGACCGGTCGTCGGCGCTCTCCCGGAGGTCCACGCCGGCACGCTATACGACCGATTCTGACGGATCGTCAGGTATGAGAGCCCGAAACCGAGGCCGGCGCGAGGACCGCCTCCGTCGGCTCGTCCGCCGGAGGCGAGAGCTCGCGGGCCCGAGGGATGGCGGCGCGGTCCGCCGATCGCCTCAGCGCAACGAACGCCAGCACGGCTACGGCATAGATGGCCAGCGCCGCCAGCTGGACGGCCCGAAAGCCGAGCGACATCGACAGGATGGTCGTCAGCACCGAGCCGATCACGGAGAAGAAGCCGTTGATCGCCCAGCCCCAGGCGGCATACGCATCGCCGTGGTCGGTGAGCCGCGACACCGTGGCCAGGCCCAGCGGCATGAACATGCCCAGGCACAGGCCGAGCGGGGCCAGCAGCAGCACCGCCACCAGCACGCGCACGCCCAGCGACGAGGACAGCAGCGACTCGGTGAGCGGGTCGAGCCCGAAGCGGTAGAAGACCGTCAGGCAGGCGAGCACGCCCAGGATCAGTGGCAATGGCGAGCGCCGCCATGCCGCCAGCGGCCGGCTCGCCAGCGCGCCGATGCCGGTGAACACCAGGATCGAGGCCAGCGTCACCGTGAGCGAGTAGGTCGGGTAGCCCAGGAACAGCACCAGCCGCTGGATCATCGTGATCTCGAAGAACATGAAGCCCAGCCCGAGCGCCGCGAAGTAGACGCCGGACGGCCCCTTGGCCGGGAGTGCCCTCCAGGTCCGGCGCACGGCGACGAACGGCAGCAGGAGGAACACCGCGGCATACACGACGGCGATGGCCAGCAGCAGGAGCAGCACGCGCTCGCCGATGACGTCTTCGGGGTCATTGGTGTCGAGCGGCGACAGGATGTCGCCCAGCACGTGGGGGAAGTCGTGGAAGTGCCAGAAGAACGGGGCGTCGTCGCTGATGGGGTCGATCTCCCGGCTGGAGCCGGCGACCAGCGCCTGGACGTCCGCATCGCTGCCGCCCGCCAGCCGGGCGACGGTCCGATCACCCGGCTCGTTGGCAACGAGGTCGACGCCGGGCGCGTACACGGCGTGGTGGTCGGGGAGGCCGGCCACCGTGGTCGCGAAGGCGTCGGCCTCGGCGTCGGTGAACGGCGTGCGCTTCACGACGATCGTCGACAGGCTGGTCGACAGGCCGTCTCCCCTCGGCGGCTCCTCGACGGCCACCATCAGATGGCTGGCCGGATCGTCGACGCCGAAGTTCGTGAGGGCTCGGCGCGCGGTCGTGATGTAGCGCGATGTCCGCGAGGGTTGCGTCCCGAAGTCCCACTCGCCGAACTGCACGACCATGATCCCGTCCTGGGTGAGGTGATCCAGGGACTCCTCGATCATCTCCGTCGTGTACAGGTAGCTCTCGGACAGCACGAAGGCGCCCAACGAGGCGGCGTTGTTGGCGGCATAGCTGTCCGGGGCCGGGAACCACACCAGGTCGTAGTCGGCGTTGTGGCGGGCGAGGTAGGACCGCCCGTCGCCCTGGTGCTGCTTGACCTCGGGCCGTTCGGTCAGGTGCCCGGTGTAGTCGGCGAAGTGGTCCTTCAGCAGCGACACGGTCACGGGGTTGAGCTCGACGGCCTCGATGTCGTCGGCCCCGAAGTACAGCGAGGCGAGGATCTCGTTGCCGCCCGCTGAGCCGATGATCAGTTCGCGCCCGGGCGCGCCGTCGAGCACGGCGAACGGGATGGCCCGCGGGTCGCTGTCGTAGCGCGTGAGCGAGGAGAGGTCGCCGTTGAACGGCCACAAGCCGGAGCCCGGATTGCCGTCGTGGATCAGCATCCGGTTCTCGCCCTTGTGGGCGGGGAGCGGACCCGTGACATCGACACGGAACACCGGCCCCCAGTCGGAGTAGTCGACGCCGGGGCCGCCTCCACCGAACTTGCCCGCCTCGTTCCGGACATCCGGCAGGATGCCCCGCCCCGCGACGACGGCCAGGAGCAGGGCGGCGGCGACCGATCCCACGACGAACGTCGGCGAGCGGAGGGGACTGGACAGCACGCCCACGGCGGCGAACACCAACGCCGCGACCATGACGACCGCCGGCGGCCCCAGGCGGACGATGAGGGGGATCGCCAGCAGGCACCCGAGCGCGGCGCCCACGAGGTCGGCGAAGTAGAGGCGCCCGACGCCATCGCCCGCCCGGCCCAGGACGGTGGCCAGGATCACGCCCAGGGCGATGAACGAGGCGAACAGCAGGAGGCAGATCAGGGCAAGGAGGCCCAGGTTGCCGAACGACGCGCCGGACCCGTAGTCCCAGATGGCCAACGTGTCGATGGGCAACCTGGCGATCGCCAGATAGCCGAGCGCGATGCTCACGGCGCCGACAACCGAGCAGACGGCGATGATCCGCTCGGCGGCCCACCTCCGCATCGGCTCCCAGATGGCCACGAGGATGGCGCCCGATCCGATGCCGAGGAGGCTGAGCCCGATGACCAGGTAGGTGTAGTAGTACCAGAGCTTGTAGCCGACGATGCGGGTGTAGCCGACCTCGAGAAGCAGCCCGGCGAGCGACACGAGGAGCAGGGCCAGCCAGCGCGGCAGCCGAGCACCGCCGGTCCGCCCTGCCGTCACGCTCGCGTCGGTCCTGTCCGTCGTGGTGGCAGCCATCGATCCCCGGTTCCCCAGCCGTCTCGCCGCCTCCCCGCTCCCCCCGGGCGGCGCCGCCGACAGTATCGGGCGGTCCCGGTCCACCGAAAGCCCGGGCCACCGAGAGCGTTCATGTCGCCATGGCGCCCGTAGCCTGCACCTCATGCGTGTTGGTGGACGAGTCGGTGGTGGAAGCGTGGGGTCACATCCCATGCTGGGGGCCGACCCGAGCCAGCTCGAGGGCGCCAGCGTCGACCGGTCGCTCGTGTGGCGGGTCTGGCGGTTCGCCCGGCCCTATCGCTGGATGCTCCTCGGCTACCTGGGGATCATCGTGGCCACCGCGCTCGTCCAGCTGGTGCCGCCGCTGCTCTTCCGCAGCATCATCGACACGGCCATCCCCAACGGCGACCGGTCGTACCTGAACCTCCTCGCCGGCCTCGCCGTGCTGGCGGCGCTCGGCAGCGCGGCCCTGGCGGTGGCCGACCGGTACGTCTCGTCCCGCGTCGGCGAGGGTGTGATCTACGACCTGCGGGTGGCGCTCTTCGCCCACGTGCAGCGCATGCCGTTGGCCTTCTTCACCCGCACCCAGACCGGGGCGCTGACCAACCGCCTCAACACCGACGTCGTCGGCGCCCAGCGGGCCCTCACGGGCACGATCGGCTCGGTCGTGTCCAACGTCATCGTCCTGGTCACGACGCTGGCGGCGATGGCCCTGCTCGAGTGGCGGCTCACGCTGCTGTCGCTGGTGGTGCTGCCGCTGTTCATCCTTCCGGCCAAGCGCGTCGGCCGGCGCCTGCAGGCGGTCACCCGCCAGCAGATGGACCTGAACGCGTCGATGAACACCACGATGACCGAGCGCTTCAACGTGGCCGGCGCCCTGCTGGTGAAGTTGTTCGGCCGCGGCAACGACGAGCAGCGCAGCTTCGCGGCACGGGCCGACGGCGTCCGGCAGGCGGGCATCAAGGCCGCGCTGCTCGGGCGCACCTTCTTCATCGCTCTCGGCCTGGTGGGAGCCATCGGCACCGCCGCCATCTACTGGGTCGGCGGGCTCCAGGTGATCTCCGGTGCGCTCTCGGTCGGGACGCTGGTCGCGATGGCGGCCTACGTCGGGCGCCTGTACGGGCCGCTGACCGCCTTGAGCAACGCTCCCGTCGACTTGATGAGCGCCTTCGTGTCGTTCGACCGGGTGTTCGAGGTGCTGGACACCCCGGTGCCGCTCACCGACCGGCCCGGCGCCGTGGACCTCGTCGACGTCCGGGGCGAGGTCGAGTTCGACGACGTGTGGTTCGCGTACCCCACCGGCACGATCGTCCCCACCCTCGAGCTCGATCCCGCCGTCGCCACGCCATCCGCCGACGGCCGCACCAACGGCGGCCCCGCTCGAACGCGCAACGTGTTGCAGGGCGTCTCGGCGCGGGGGCGGCCCGGCGAGCTCGTGGCCCTGGTCGGGCCGTCGGGGGCGGGGAAGACGACGCTGTCGATGCTGATCGCGCGCATCTACGACGTCACCGACGGCGCCGTGCGCATCGACGGCCGCGACGTCCGCGACCTCACGCTGGACTCGCTCCACGGTGCCGTCGGCGTCGTCACCCAGGACCCGCACATGTTCCACGACAGCGTCGGGAACAACCTGCGCTACGCGCGGCCCGGCGCCACGCAGGACGAGGTCGAGGCCGCCTGCCGCGCCGCCCAGATCCACGACGTGATCGCCCGCATGCCGGACGGCTACGACACGGTCGTGGGGGAGCGGGGCTACCGGCTCTCGGGTGGCGAGAAGCAGCGCCTGGCCATCGCCCGCATGCTGCTGAAGGACCCGGCCATCGTCATCCTCGACGAGGCCACCAGCAACCTCGACACCGAGAACGAGGCGCTCGTGCAGGAGGCGCTGGGCGTGGCGCTCGCCGGCCGGACCAGCTTCGTGATCGCCCACCGCCTGTCCACCATCGTCTCCGCCGACCAGATCCTGGTGCTCGACAACGGCCGGATCGTCGAGCGGGGCCGCCATGCGGACCTGGTGGCGAGGGATGGGCTCTACGCGGAGCTGTACCGCACGCTCGTGCGCAACGACCCCACCGCCGCCGACGAGACCACGGCGCTCGGGCTGGCGTAGCCCCGTCCGTCCCTCCCCAACTTGCGGCGGTTGGGGACCCCATGGGGGCCCTAGCCACCGCAAGTTCGTCGATTGCCCTAGGCGGACGTCTGGTCGCGCAGGAAGGCGACGTCGTCCTTGCGGCCCTCGGGGGCCGTCTCGCACACCACCGGAGCACCGGCCGCCGAGACGACGGCGACGAGCAGCTCGGGGTCGATGGTGCCGGTGCCGATGTTGGCGTGGCGGTCGGCACCGGACCCGGCTGCGTCCTTGGAGTCGTTGCAGTGCACCAGGTCGATGCGCCCGGTGATGGCCTTGATGCGGTCGACGGCGTCGATGAGGGCCTCACCCGCCGCCCAGGCGTGACAGGTGTCGAGGCAGAAGCCGATGCCCTTGTCGCCGATCGCCTCCCACAGGCCCGCGATGGTGTCGAAGTGGCGGGCCATCGCATGGTCGCCCCCGGCCGTGTTCTCGAGGTAGACCGGCACCTCGGTCTCGAGCTGCTCCAGGCCCTTGCGCCAGCGGAGGAACCCGGCGCCCGGCTCGTCGTCATCGGTGACGTGCCCGCCGTGCACGATCACCGCTCGGGCACCGATCTCGGCGGCGGCGTCGCACGTGTTCTGCAGGATCTTCCGCGACGGGATGCGGATGCGGTTGTTGGGCGACGCCAGGTTCACCAGGTAGGGCGCATGGACGTAGACCGGCACCGGCGATGCCCGCAACTCCTCGACGTCGTCCCGGGGCGGCGGCTTCTTCCAGCTCTGGGGGTCGCCCAGGAAGATCTGGACGAGATCGGCGTCCTCGGCGGCGGCGACGCCGAGCGGGTCGGCCTGGTTGACGTGGGATCCGATGAGCACCCCATCAGGCTACGCCCGCGGTCCGCCGGGTCGGTTCCCGTTCCGTCGATACCCCGTTAGGGTATGTACGTGGCCGGCTACACCATGACCAAGGACGACTACCTCAAGCGCCTGCGCCGGATCGAGGGCCAGGTGCGGGGCCTGCAGCGCCTGGTGGAGTCCGACACCTATTGCATCGACGTGCTGACGCAGATATCCGCCTGTACGAGCGCCCTGCAGAGCGTGGCGGTCGGGCTCCTCGACGAGCACCTCCACCACTGCGTCAGCGACGCCGTGGCATCGGGGGCCCCCGACGCCGCCGAGAAGGTCACCGAGGCCACCCGCGCGATAGAGCGCCTCGTCAAGAGCTGAGGCTCCAGGGCGGCCCCTCGGTCAGGGGCCGATCTCGACGTCCAGCTCGGCGGGGTCGGCGCCGTCGAGGCCATCGAGCCCCTCCTCGCCGGACAGCGTCGTCGGCGCCCAGGTCTCCACCAGCGGCACCGCCTCGTTCCCCGCGTCCACGACGTCGCCCGGCCGGATGCCCCGGGACTCGAGCGTGGTCCACAGCCCGCCGAGGGCGGCCGCCGGGTCCACGTAGAACTCCGATTCGCGCACCCGCCAGAACCTCCAGCCCGCCCGCTGCAGCTCGAGCTCGCGCTCGAGGTCGGCGACCTGCGCCTCACGCCCGGCGTGCCAGTCGTCGCCGTCGCATTCGACCGCCAGCCGGCCCTTGGCGCCGCTCACCACGAGGTCGATCCGCCGGCCGTTGACGTCGACCTGTGGCGTCGCGTGGAATCCCCGGTCCCGGAGCGCGACGAACACCCGCTGCTGGAAGCGCGACTCGAAGGGCTCACGCGTGTCCGAGTCCCAGGTCAGGTCGTCGAAGCGCTCGAGCGCCGCCGGGGCCGGCGGGCCCGACATGTACGACAGGAGCGACCGCCGGAGGTCGGCCGGCGACAACAGGTCCGGCGTCACCGAGTGGAAGAGCCACATCTGGTCGCGGCCGCGGCTGGCGGCAACGTTGAACCGGCGCTGCCACTCGCGCGCCGTGACCGCGCGGCGGCGATCGGCGACGACCATCGAGAGGAACACGACGTCACGCTCGTCGCCCTGGAAGTCGGGCGGGGTGCCCACGCGGAGCCGCCGCCGCTCCCACTCCTCGGGTGACACCCGCTGCTCGAGGAGGTCCTCGATCAGCCGCACCTGGCCGCTGCCCTGCAGCACCACGACGCCGAACGTCAGGTCCTCGTACGCCGGGTCCGCGAGGCAGGCGACCAGGCCCCGGACCAGCGCCTCGGCCTCGAGCGGGTTCCGCAGCCGGGTCGAGCTCCCGTCGGTGAAGGCGCCGGCGACGTGGATCGTTCGCAGCGGCGGAAGGCGCTCCTCCCCGAACTGGCGGAGCGGCACCAGCGGCGCATCGGCGTAGAACTGGAGAGACGACCAGCCGACGATCTCGGGCATGCAGCGGAAGTGCTCCCGCAGGCGGATGACCGACCCGAATCGGGTCTGCAGGAGGCTGAACAGGTTCGACTTCGGCGTGAACGCCAGCTTCAGGTAGTCCGGCACGTCGGCGAGGTAGTCGTCGAGCCGATCGAAGATCGGCTGCAACTCGCCCCTGATCACCTGGGACGGCGCGCACTGCCGCTCGTCACCGACCACGATCACACGCGGCGCCAGCCACAGCAGGAACAGCGACTCGATGCTCGCCTGGGAGGCCTCGTCGATGATCACGACGTCGAAGCTGTTCTGGTCCGGTGGCACGGTGTCGACGACGTCGCGGAGCGGCATGATCCACGCCGGCACCGCGTCCCGGGCCTCGATCATGGCCGCCCGGGCGGCGGCCGCGTAGCGGGGCGCCCATCGGCCGGTGCCCTTGCCCCGGTCCTCGATGTTCGACCGGTACGACCGCAGGGCCTGCTCCTGATGGGCCGACATGCGCAGCAGGCATTCGCCCCAGGCCTCCTCGGCCGCGAGCTCCGCGGTCGTTCGCCCGACCCGATCGACGGCGTCGCGTAGCTCCGCGGCCAGCCGGTCCTCCAGGCCGGGCTCCCGGGCGCCGTCGAGGAACGTCTTGGCCTTGCCCCACGCCCATGCCGCCGGGAAGGAACCGATCCGGCCGTCCCACTCGTCGGCCCGGCAGGTGCGGTCGAGGAGGTCGGCGAGAACCGGGTGCGCCGCCTCCAGCTGGCCCCGCAGCTCGTCGCAGCGGAGCTGTTCGGCCTGCTCGGCGGGCGCGCCGGCCAGCGCCCGCAGCGCCGACCCGTAGGCGTCGACGTCACGCGCGGCGACCGCCGCTCCGAGCCGACCGATCTCGGGAGCTGCTGCGGGTGACTGCGCCTCGAGCTCGAAGCGGGCCGCGAGGTCGCGCAGGACCTGCGTCGCGCGCTCGGCCTCGAGCCGGGCCTGGACCGCGCTCAGCACGCCGGCGAAGCCCACCCAGTCGCTCGGCGCCGCCAGGGGGACGCGGGCGCCGCGGGCGCCGAGGCGCCGCTCGACGGCGTCGCGGGCGGCGACGACCGCGAGCACGTTGTCGAGCGCGGTCGCCAGGTCCACGAGCTGGGCAACGCGCCGGGGGATCGGCAGGCCCGGGTCGAGGTGGACGCCGACGAGCGCCCAGTGCCCCGCGAGCACGCCTGCGGTGTGCTCGGCCTCCAGCGTGGCCATCACGCAGTCGAGCTGCGCGCCATCGGTGATCGGGGCGCCATCCACGGCCGCGCCCGCGAGCAGGCGCTCGGCGCGCTTCTGCACGGCCGGCCGGAAGCGCTTCCTGAGCTGACTGCCAGCCGCCAGGTGCACGGCGAGCGCGCGTCCGGCGTCGAGCTGGTGAACGAAGCTGCCGGGCCCATAGGCATCGAACTTCGGCAGCGCCACCGTGCGGAGCCCGATCGAGTTCAGGCGGTCCTGGGCGACCGCCGCGTGCCGGCCGAGCTGCGCCAGCTGGTGCCAGATCCCGAGCTCGCGCCGCGCCAGCGCATCGCCGACCGCGTGCCGGCGCCAGTCGTCGGCCCACATCCCCGGGTCGGGGCCGAGGCCCAGTGCGTGGATCGCGGCCTGCGACCGGTCGACCTCGGTGCGGACCGCCGCCAGATCCTCGCGATCGAGGGCCGAGAGCGCCATGGACAGCTCGCTGGCAGCATCCTGCGCCTCGGTGGCGGCGGCGGTCTCGGCATCGACCAGCGCCTGGATCGCTACGCCGGTGGGCACCGCAGCCAGGTCGGGGAACAGTTGGCGCAGCCGTGCCACCCGCTCCGGCGTGCGCGACGCCAGGAGGCCCCGGAGCTCGACGAGCTCGTCGACCCGCAGCGGCGGATCGAACGGCGCGTCCGCGGGGAGCGGCGTCGGCATCCAGTCGCAGGCCGGGGCGTTCCCGTGAAGCCGCTCCGCGATGCGTGCCTTGGTGCCCTCGTAGCCATCGGCGACCGACGGATGCACCTCCGTCTCGGCGGCGCGGAGCGCGCGGATCCGCTCGGTCAGCTGCGCGACCCGCTGGCAGGCCGTGTCCCGCGCCGCGGTGCGCCGCCGCGTCTCCTCCTCATGGCGCGCGACCGAGAACGTGGAGTAGCGGTCCGACAGCGCGGTGACGCTCTCGTCCAGCTCACGGGAGCCACCCCGCGCCACGTCGGTCATCGAGACGCAGAGCTTCTGGATCTCGGGCGGCAGCTTCTCGCGCAGCACCCGAAGGGCCTGCGCCTTCTGGCTGGTCACGAGCACGCGCTGGCCGCGAGCCAGCAGCGCGGACAGGAGGTTGGCGATCGTGTGCGTCTTGCCGGTGCCCGGTGGACCGAGAACGACGACACCGTTGTCGGTGCGCAGCCGGTCGATGATCTGGCGCTGCTCCGGGTTGACGGGCAGCGGGAAGAGCGGATCGCCACCCACCGTTCCACCGTCGGTGGCGCCCTCGCGCTCGAGCCAGGCGAGCCGGTCCTCCGGCTCCAGCGCCGCCAGCAGCTGGGCCAGCCCGAGCGGCGCCGCCGCCGTCGGGCCCGACAGAGCCTCGAGCATGCGGTCGAAGTAGTCGATCAGGCTGGTTCGGTCGCGCTCGCGCAGGATGAGCGCCGGCGCGAAGCGCAGGTCGGGGCCCCGCTCGCCCGCCTCCGACGGCTTCCACGAATGTTCGTAGGGCAGTGCCCGGCGGAGGGCGAGCGCCTGCCAGCGGGCGAGCAGCTCCTTGTTGTGGTCCCCGAGCGGCACGGCCGCACCCGAGCGGATCTCGTCCCGGACCAGCTGTGGCCGGTGGGAGTCGAAGTCCGGCTGTCCCTCGAGCAACGCCCGGTCGCCGAAGCTGGTGGTCGCCTGGTCGGGGACGACGACGTCGACCCGCCCGGTGGCGGCATCGGTCCTGACGTCGACCCGCGTGGTCAGCAGCGGATGGCGGACGTCGCCGGTCGGCGAGGACCACGTGAGCAGTCCGGTGCCGATCACCAGCTCGTACATGTCGTCCTGCTGTTCGAGCTGGCGGCCCGCCCGTGCCAGCTCCTCGTACCACGAGCGGCGGGGCGCGAGGAGGCGGTCGGCCTCCGCCCACACCTGCCAGCGACCGACCCACGGCCGGTAGCGGCGGACGGCCTGGTCGCGGGCGTCGTCGGGGATGGCGTCGGGGAGCTCCGGCGCGTCGAGCGCCGAGTCCTGGATGTCGGCCCGGCTGAGCCATGGCTCGAGCTCCGCCGGGGGAGAGGGCGGGGGTTCCGAGGCCACCGGGTCGATCGACAGGACCGTCTCGCCCGGCCCGGCCTCGGTGTCCAGCGTGAGCTCTGCGGGGAGGTCGTAGAGCCACCGCACGACCGGGTGGCGGTCGACGCTGCGGACGGGCGGGCGGCCGGTCCTCGCCAGCTCGCGGAGGAACTCCACGAGTCGGGCCGTCGGCCCGACCATCCGCATCCGCTGCTCGTCGATGTTCATGTGTGTCATGGCCGTCTGCGCATCCTGCCCGCGCCTCGATCCGCCGATCCCAGCCCGGGCACAGGGTAGGTGCCGCAGGGTGGCGGGTCACCGCGCGTTACGGGCGGGCCCGGCCGTGTGGTCGGTGTAACGGAGCGCGGTGCTCGCGCGATCTATGACCGGACGACCCGACCGCCACGGGTCGTCCGAGAGACCGGCCGGCGCCTCTGGGGCGACGCCGGGCGCAGCGGCCCCGGGGTTTCGGGCGGCGGGGCCGCTGCGCGACTCGAGTGTGTCCCGGGCGGGGGACGTAGCATGGGCGCCCGAAGGCGATGGGGCTCGCCGACAACCGCAGCGACCACTGCCGATGGCTCCTACTCGGTCGACATCTGGAGGAGCTGATGCGGTTCTTGTGGGTTGGGCTCGCCCGCGCGGGCGTCGCACTCGTCTACATCTCGGTGTCGATCGTCGGCGGCCTGGTCGCGGCGGGGGGGGGCGGATACACCCTCGCACGGCTGTTCCGCTAGCGGGGCCGCAGGTTCCCGGATCCGGTACCGTCCCGCGCCGGTATGACCGGCATGTCAGATCCCATGCCCCGCCGCCGCGTGATCCAGGGTCTCGCCGCCGGCGCCGGGCTCATGCTCACCGGATGCCACCCATGGCTGGGCCAGCCCGGTCACGGCCA
>Ga0066905_100000289_pt1 | contig 12786 bp, 12 predicted proteins | sample PanSoiMetaPlot36_FD_67483 | JGI IMG/M metagenome (GOLD analysis project Ga0066905, IMG submission 67483) | Tropical forest soil microbial communities from Panama analyzed to predict greenhouse gas emissions - Panama Soil Plot 36 (version 2) | ecosystem: Environmental > Terrestrial > Soil >... | reverse complement strand
CTCGGTCAGGTCGAAGCCGCTGCCGCCCTCGAACCGGAGCCGGAACGCGAGCGGGCTCTTGCCCGGCCGGGGCGGCTTGGCGGGCAGGTCGTCCCGCCAGCGAAGCCAGCCCGCCCGGGCGAGATGGGTGATCAGGTGCAGTTCGCCGGGCGGGCCCGACGCGACCGAAACCCCGGCCAGCGGCTTGATCACCAAGTCGAGGAACTTGCCATGCCGCTCGGCGCCGGTGACCTCGCGGCCCGTCAGTACGCCCAGATCCGGTTGGTAGGTCTTAAGCACCGCGAACGAGGCGCTCGCGGCCCAGTCAATAATCCGGCCGACAGCGCGCTCGCGGAGGAAGATGGCGAGCGACTCGACCTCAGGTAGTTCTGGCACAAAAACGATTCTGCCGTGTCCGGGCAATAGGTCCCGACCTGCGGGGCAGTTGGTCCCGGCGAAGCGGTCATGGCTGTATTAGTTGTTATAACAAAACTAACATAGATTGCGGAAGTGTCCCTCCGCGCGGAGCATGGACCCATAAGGACGAGATGCCCATGGACCAGGCAGAGTCTTCGCCTCTCCCGGGCCAGCCCGACCGCCGCCGACGGCGGGCCCGCGACGAGGAACCGGAACGCGGCGCGGCCGACTCCCTCGACCACCCGGTCGTGGCCGGCTACGACGGCTCGCCGTCGAGCCGTCACGCGCTCGCCTACGCCGCTGGCCTGTCGCGGCGCCTCGACCGGCCGCTGCTGGTCGTCTACGTGTGCCCGCCGGGCGTCTACTGCGAGCCCCTCACCGGCCAGGTGATCGGCGCGATGCGGGACCGCTCGGAAACCGAGCGCTGGCTGCTCGCCGAGCTCGACGAGGTCTGCGACCGGAGCGGCATCGAAGTACGCCTCGTCACCCGCCGCGGCAGCCCGGCCAGGGAACTGGCCGCCACCGCCGATGAAACCGCGGCGGACGCGCTCGTCATCGGCGCACCGGCGCACCGCTGGCACCACATGGCCGGCTCGGTTCCGGGCTGGCTGGCCCGGCACGCGCACTGCCCGGTCATCGTCGTGCCCTGACACAGTCCGCCCCGAGCCGGTGGCCGGTGGTGGAAACTGTGGCTTCCTGGGCACGGTGGCGTGCCTCGCGCCGCATACTCGGTTATCTGAAGTGGCGTGGGTAGATAGGCTCCGGCCTGTGTGCTGAGTGGGCGAGGAGGGATTTGAACCCTCACGTCCTTTCGGACACACGGACCTGAACCGTGCGCGTCTGCCGTTCCGCCACCCGCCCGGGCAACGAGTCAGGTTAGCACGTCGCCAAGCTGGCCCTCACCGCCGATACGATCGGATGCGAGCAGGGGAAGGAGGTGCCCAGGGGTGGGAGTGCTACAGCGTTTCGAGCGGAGGCTTGAAGGCATGGTAGAGGGTGCCTTCGCGCGGGCGTTCAAATCCGAGCTCGAGCCGGTGGAGATCGCCAGCGCGGTGCAGCGTGAGATGGATGATCGCGCCGCGATCGTGGCGCAAGGCAGGACCCTGGTACCAAACGATTTCGTGGTGGAACTGTCGGAGACCGACTACCAGCGCCTGCAGGTCTACGCGGACAACCTCGGGATCGAGCTTGCCACGCTGGCCCGCGAGCACGCCAAGGAGCAGGGCTACTCCTTCGTGGGCCCGGTGCGGATGCGCTTCGAGGGCCTGCCGGACCTGACCACGGGCACCTTCCGTATCCGCTCCGGGGTGATCCGGGGCACCACGGTCGAGGGCGGGGAGATCCGCCGGCCCGCCAGTGACCTGCCACGCCCGCCCGGGGCGTTCGCGGGGCGGCCACGGCTGCTGGTCTCCGGGCCGGAGCCGGGGGCGGACGGCAGCATGCAGCGCACCTATGAACTCACCGCGCCGGTGACCATGCTCGGCCGGGGCACCGACTGCGATCTGCGCCTCGTCGACCCCGGCGTATCCCGCCACCACGCTGAGCTGCGGGTGGAAGACGACGAGGTCGTCCTCGTCGATCTGGGTTCCACCAACGGCACGTTCGTCAACGGCGAGCCGGTCAGGCGGGTCACACTCATCGACGGCACGCGCATCACACTCGGCCGCACGACCCTGGTGTTCCGCCGGGATGGCATCTACTGACCTCCAGCAGGGACCACATTGAAGACAACCAGCGCCCGGCAAGACAGCCTGACGGCCGGCGCCCCGTCAGCCCGGCGGTGGCGGCCGCCCGAGGACACATGACCCGATGAACGCGCTTACCCTCACCCTGATCAGGGTCGCCTTCCTGGCGGTCCTCTGGCTGTTCGTGATCGCGGCGGTGGGTGTGGTGCGCACGGACTTGTTCGGGCCAGCGCTGTCCAGCCGGCAGCAGCGCCGTCAGCAGAAGGCACAGCGTGCCAAGGCGCCGCGGCCCGCGCGGCCCGCCCGTCCCGGCCGGGCCGCGCGGGGGGCACCGCAGCGGCTGCTGGTGACCGGCGGCTCCCTGGCCGGCACATCCATCGGGCTCGCGGACCAGCAGATCACGATCGGGCGGGCCAATGACGCAACTCTGGTACTGTCCGATGATTACGCTTCGAGCCGACATGCCCGGTTGTTCCCCCAGAACGGCCAGTGGATCGTTGAGGACCTCGGATCGACCAACGGCACGTACCTGGACCGGCAGAAGGTGACCCAGCCGACGCCGGTGCCTGCGGGCGTGCCGATCCGCATTGGCAAGACCGTTCTGGAACTGCGCAGATGACACTTGCACTCCGCTATGCGGTCCGCTCAGACGTCGGTCTCCTCCGCGAGGGGAACGAGGACTCGGCGTACGCGGGCCCGCGCCTGCTGGCGGTCGCCGACGGCATGGGCGGCCACGCCGCGGGTGAGGTCGCGAGCGCCGTAGCCATCTCGGTGCTGACCGACCTCGACGAGGACCTGCCCGCGAGCGGGTTGCTTGACGCGCTCGCGGAGGCGGTGACCAAGGCAAACAACATCCTGCACGACATGGTCGCCGCCGATCCCTCGATCGGGGGGATGGGCACCACGCTCACCGCCATGCTGTGGTCGGGAACCAAGGCCGCCCTGTGCCACATCGGGGACTCCCGTGCCTACCTGCTGTCCGGCGGCGAGCTTCAGCAGATCACGCACGATCACACCCTTGTCCAGTCGCTGGTAGACGACGGCCGGATCAGTCCCGCCGAGGCCGCCACCCACCCGCAGCGGTCGCTGCTCCTGCGTGCGCTCGACGGCAGCAGCGACGTCGAGCCGGACCTGTCCATCCGTGAGGCGCAGGTGGGCGACCGCTACCTGCTGTGCTCCGACGGCCTGTCCGGCGTGGTGAGTGAGCCAACGCTGCACCGGACGCTGGCCACCGTCGCGGAGCCGGATGACGTCGTGCGCCAGCTGGTCGAGCTGGCGATCTCGGGTGGTGGCCCCGACAACATCACCTGCATCGTCGCGGACGTGGTGGACAGCGCGACGGCGGTCCGGCCGCCGAGCGAGGTGTCCGTGTTCGCTGGCGCCGCCTCCAACGGCGGCGGGCGGCCCGTGATACGCGCCGACGGCACGGCCGGCCGCACCCACGTGCTGACCCGGACCGCCCCGCAGGCGGCCGTAGTGATCGCCCACGACGACCCGGTGCCCCGGGCCACCGGCGGAGCCGCCGCCGTGGACGGGATCACCGCCGCGGACGACACCGAGCGCGAGGGGCGCGTTCGGCGGCGCTGGCCGATCGTGAAGGCCCTGCTCGCCCTCCTGCTCCTCATCATCATCGGCGGCGGGTACGCGGGATGGCGTTACACCCAGACGCAGTACTACGTGGGCGAGGACGCGGGCCAGGTCGCCATCTACCGCGGGATCAACCAGAACGTCGCCGGGCTGAAACTGTCCCGGGTCTACCAGCGGACGGGGATTCCCCTGGCCGCTGTGCCGGTCACCGACCAGGGACTGATCCGCTCCACGATCTCCGCCACCAGCCTGTCGCACGCCCAGCGCATCGTCGGGAACATCCGCAACGACTACCAGTCATGCCGGACCACCTACGCCGAGCTCCGTGCCTACCAGGCCAAGGTGCGCAAGTACACCGATGCGCTCGCCGCGTACAAGAAGAAGCACCACACCACCCAGCCGGTGAAGAACAAGGCGGGCAAGGTGGTCGCCACGCCGCCGGTCAAGCCTGCCGGGACGGCGCCCAGCCTCGGGGGCTGCCCCAAGCCACCCGCGACCGGGGCGTCACAGTGAGCGCGGTGGTGACACCAGGCCAGCCAGGTGATCCGTCGGGCACCGGCGCGGTCCGCACGCCGCTGCAGCCAGCGCAGGACAGGCCGGTGCCGATGCCACGCGGGCGGCGCCGGACCGAGCTCGCCATGCTGGTGTTCGCGGTCGGCGTGGTGCTGTTGGCCTACGCCAGCGTCGGCTTGAGCATGACCGGCCGGATCCCGGCCGGGATCGTGGGCTACGGGCTCGCGTTCGCCGTCCTCATGCTGCTGGCGCACCTGGCGATCCGCTGGCTCGCCCCGTGGGCGGACCCGCTGATGCTGCCGCTCGCCGCGCTGCTGAACGGCCTGGGCATCGTGATGATCTACCGGCTGCAGCAGTCCGGGCGCGACGGCAACGCCGGGCGCCTGATCGCCACGATGAGCACCTCGACGACACTGCTCCAACTGGTGTGGAGCACGGTGGGAGTGGCCGCGTTCGTCGCGGTGCTCGCGCTGGTCAGGGAACCGCGGACGCTGCAGCGTTACACCTATACCTTCGGCGCGGTCGGGCTGTTGCTGCTCGCCATCCCGGCCCTGCTCCCAGCCTCGCTGAGCGAGGTGAACGGCGCCAAGGTGTGGATCAGCATCGGCAGCTTCTCCGTCCAGCCGGGTGAGTTCGCCAAGCTGGCGCTCGCGGTGTTCTTCGCCGGCTACCTGGTCGCCAAGCGGGACGTGCTCTCGCTCGCCGGCCGGAGAGTGCTCGGCATCGACCTGCCGCGCGCGCGGGACCTCGGCCCGGTGCTCATCGCCTGGGTCGCCAGCCTGCTCATCCTCATCTTCGAGACCGACATCGGGCAGTCCGCGCTGTTCTTCGGCATGTTTCTCGTCATGCTGTACATCGCCACTCAGCGCACGTCGTGGCTGCTCATCGGCGGTGCGCTGTTCCTGTCCGGCGCCTTTGTGGCCAGCAAGCTGTTCGCCCACGTCGGGGAGCGGGTCACGATCTGGCTGCACCCGTTCGATCCCCAGAACGTGTACCACAGTTCCTATCAGCTGGTGCAGGGGCTGTACGGGATGGGCTTCGGCGGGGTGCTCGGCACCGGTCTCGGGAACGGCCAGCCCTACTGGACCCCGCTCGTGCAGAGCGACTTCATCTTCACCGCGTTCGGCGAGGAACTCGGGCTCACCGGCCTGATGGCGATCTTGCTGATCTACGGCCTGATCGTTGAGCGGGGCCTGCGGGCGGCGGTCGCGGTCCGCGATCCCTTCTCCAAGCTGCTGGCCGGCGGGCTGGCGTTCGTGCTCGCCCTGCAGGTCTTCGTCATCGTCGGCGGGGTCACCCAGCTCATCCCGCTGACCGGGATCACCACCCCGTTCCTGTCCCAGGGTGGTTCCTCGCTCGTCGCCAGCTGGATGCTGATCGCCGTGCTGATGCGGGTCAGCGACACCGCGCGCCGGCCCGCCCCGCAGCCGATCCAGGAAGAGGGGATGACCCAGGTGGTGAGGGCCGGATGAACCACGCCCTGCGCCGGATCTCGCTCCTCATCCTGGCGATGTTCATCGTGCTGTTGCTCGGCGTGAACTACGTGCAGGCGTTCGAGCCCCCCCGCCTGGCCACGCAGGTCGGGAACGGGCGGACCTTCTCCCAGCAGTACCAGTACCAGCGCGGCTCGATCATCACCGCGGACAACAAGACCGTCGCCGAGTCACGGCCGGTCAAGGGCATCTACAAGTACCAGCGGGTCTATCCGGACCCGGCCGCGTACGCGCCGGTGACCGGGTACGACTCGCTGTACAGCGCCACCGGCATCGAGCGGACGGAGGACAGGTTCCTTTCCGGGTCGGATCCCCAGCTCACGGTCCACAACCTGATCGACCTCATCACCGGGAAGCCCAAAAAGGGCGCGACCGTCCAGCTCACCATCAACTCGGCCGCCCAGACGGCGGCGTACGACGCGCTCAAGGCGAGCGGACTGCCCAGCGGCGCGGTCGCGATCGACCCGCGGACCGGCGCGGTCCTCGCCATGGCGTCCTACCCGAGCTTCAACCCGAACAGGTACGCGACGTTCAACAGCGCCCAGCTCAAGCGGATCGACAACCGCTACCGCGCCGACCCGCGGCAGCCGCTGCTCAACCGGGCCATCAACCAGACGTTCCCGCCCGGCTCCACCTTCAAGGTCGTGACCAGTTCGACGGCCTTCTCCAAACCCGGCGGCAAGTACACCCCCAGCACCCTGGTGTTCGCGCCGACCAACCTGAACCTGCCCGGCACCACCAAGCAGCTGATCAACTTCGACAACCTGCCCTGCGGCAGCGGCAGGGTACCGATCATCTACGCCTTCACCGTCTCCTGCAACACGGCGTTCGGCAACCTCGGCATGCAACTCGGCGACAACGCCATCAGGCGGCAGGCCGAGAAGTTCGGCATGAACGACCCGAACCTGAAGATCCCGCTCCCCGTGTCCGAGAGCAGGTACCCGCCGATCCCCGGCAATGACCCCGCACTGACCGCCTACTCCGCGATCGGCCAGTACAACGACCAGGTCACCCCGCTCCAGGAGGCCATGTTCTCGGCGGCGGTCGCCAACCACGGCACGCTGATGACCCCCTACATGGTCCAGAAAGTCACCGCGCCCGACCTGACCCCGCTGGTCAACACCTCGGCCAAGACGCTGAGCCAGGCCGTGAGCCCGACCGTGGCCGGCCACATGTCGCAGATGATGACCGACGTGGTCGCAAAGACCTACGGCACCGCGCACGCCAGCGTCACCGCGCTCACGGACATCCCCGTCGCGGCCAAGACCGGCACGGCGCAGAACGGCTCGAACAACACCGGGCTCGACGACGCGGTGTTCACCTGCTTCGCGCCGGCGAACAACCCGCAGGTCGCGATCGGCGTCATAGTTAAGGGCGGCGGGCTCGGGGCCGACGCGTCCGCACCGATCGCGGTGAAGATCCTTCAGGCATACCTGAGCTCGCAGGCGAAGCAGTGAGCGCCGGGGGCACGCGGGGAACGACCAGGTGCTGGCCAGGCCCGCCCGGCCAGGCACGGCCCGCGCGCCAGGCTGGCGTATCACCCCGGCGCACGGTTGACTACGACCCAGGACGGTTACGGAAGTGCGAGACATGACACAGCCGCGGCTTCTCGGCGGCCGGTACGAGCTCGACGGCATCGTCGGGCGGGGCGGCATGGCCGAGGTGTTCCGGGCGCGCGACATACGCCTCGACCGTGTGGTCGCTGTGAAGACGCTCCGCGACGACCTGGCCAGAGACGCCACCTTCCAGGCCAGGTTCCGCCGCGAGGCGCAGTCGGCCGCCTCGCTCAACCATCCCTCGGTCGTCGCGGTGTACGACACCGGCGAGGACATGAGCGGGTCTTCGCACGTGCCCTACATCGTCATGGAGTACGTGGACGGCCGGACCCTGCGCGATCTGCTGCGGGACGACCGGCGGCTGCTGCCCGAGCGCGCGCTGGAGATCACCGACGGGGTGCTGCGGGCGCTGGACTACAGCCACCGCAGCGGGATCGTGCATCGTGACATCAAGCCGGGCAACGTGATGCTGACCCGAAACGGCGAGGTCAAGGTCATGGACTTCGGTATCGCCCGCGCCGTCAGCGACGCGCAGGCAACGATGACCCAGACCGCGCAGGTGATCGGCACCGCGCAGTACCTGTCTCCCGAGCAGGCGCGCGGTGAGCGGGTCGACGCCCGCAGCGACCTGTACTCGACCGGGTGCCTGCTGTACGAACTGCTGACCGGCAGGCCGCCGTTCCTCGGCGACTCCCCGGTCGCGATCGCCTACCAGCACGTGCGCGAGAACCCGGTCCCGCCCTCGCGGCTTGACCCGGAGATCCCGCCCTGGGCCGACTCCATCGTGCTCAGGGCGATGGCGAAGGATCCCGCGCAGCGCTACCAGTCCGCCGCGGAGATGCGGACCGACATCCAGCGCGCCCTGTCCGGCGTCCCGGTCGCCGCGCCGCGCGGGATGGGCTACGCCACAACCCAGCGGATGGGGGCGAGCGGCGCCACGATGGCCGTCGGCTCGACGCGGGCCATCCCCGGCTACGAATACGGCCAGGAGGAGGACGAGTACCCCGACGACGGCGGTGGCTCACGGCGGCGCACGTGGCTGTGGTGGGCCTTGGGTGTCCTGCTGGTTCTCGCGGTGCTCGGCGGGGTGGCCTACGCGTTCTTCGGCGGCAGCGGCGGCGTGGCGGTGCCCCAGGTCAATGGGCTCCCGGTCAACCAGGCCACCCAGCAGGTGACGAAGGCCGGGCTGGTGGCCAAGGTCGTCAAGGAGGCCAATCCCACGGTGCCGAAGGGGACCGTGATCAGCACCAGCCCGGCGAACGGGAGCCTTGTGGCCAAGGGGACGACCGTGACGCTCAAGGTATCCAACGGGCCCCCCCAAGTCACGGTTCCCAGCGTGATTCATAAGCCGGAGCCCGTGGCCCGGAGCACGCTGGAGGACAAGGGATTCCAGGTCAATGAGGTGACCGCCCAGAATTCGACCGCCAAGCCGAACACGGTGGTCCGGCAGAACCCGACGGGTGGCACGTCGGTCAACAAGGGCGCCACTGTCACCCTGTTCATCTCACCCAGCGGTGCGCAGGTCCCCGATGTGGTGAATGAGCAGGTCGCGATCGCCCAGGGGCAGCTGGCAAACGCCGGGTTCACGCACGTCCAGATCCAGGAGGTCTCAAGTCCCGGGCTCGACGACGGGATCGTGACCCAGCAGAATCCGACGGCCGGCCAGACGGTCCCGACCAGCACCGTGATCACGCTGACCGTGGTGAAGAACGAGCCGACGCCCACGCCCACCACGAGTTCTCCGTCACCCTCACCTTCACCCTCCGTTTCGTCGTCCACCCCAAGCGGGAACGGCGGCGGAGGGGGCGGCGCGGGCGGCACGCAAAGCCAGGTCCCCGGTAACCAGCGGCGCAGCGTTTGACGTCGCTGCGGCAGGAGGGCCGGCGCCGCTCGGCGGCGACGGCACGAGGTCTCATGCGCGAGTCGGTTGCTAGCGGTCCCCGCGTTACGCAGGCTGTTCAATGCCAGTACGCTGGCCCATGACATCGTGCGCGCGGCCGCCGGTACCGGCGAATTCCCGGGTGCCCGGCCGCGCCACACCCATCTAGGAGATCAACGTGCCCAAGTCCCGCGGCCGGGCCAAGGCGGTCTATACCCCGCCGCCACGGTCCGCCAAGGCGAACGTCAGCCCCCGCTGGGTGGTGCCCGCCATGCTCGGCTGCCTCATTGTCGGCCTGGCCTGGATCGCGCTGTTCTACATCACGGGCCAGAAGCTGCCGCTGCCCGCGCTGGGGCCCTGGAATCTCGCGATCGGGTTCGCCTTCGTTGTCGCGGGTCTCGGCTTCGCCACGAAGTGGCGGTGACGCCCGGCGGGGCGGGCTCAGCCCAGCGTTGAGGCCGCGAGCTGGCTGTTCCGGGCCACCACCGCCGCGGCCAGCAGCGCTACGATCACCACGGTCGCCCCTGCCTGGACCAGCGCCCGGTGCCGGCGCGGCGCGTACACGTAGGCCGCGGTGAGCAGCCCACCGGTCAGCAGCCCGCCCACGTGATCCTGCCAGGCGATGTTGGGAACGACGAAACCGATCGCCAGGTTGATGACGATCAGAATGACGATCGCCCTGGTGTCCACCTGCATCCGCCGTGATACCACGAACCACGCGCCGAACAGGCCGAACACGGCACCGGACGCGCCCAGAGCCGGCTGGTCCGGGGGGACCAGGAGATAGAAGAGCACCGAGCCGCCGAGCGCGCTGAGCACGTAGACGGCCAGGAAACGGAGGTGCCCGAGCAGCCGTTCCAGCCCGGGGCCCACCAGCAGCAGCGCCCACATGTTGAAGATGATGTGGGCCGGGCCGAAGCCGGCGAACCCAGGCTCGTGCAGGAACGCCGAGGTGATGAGCCGGTACTCCTCGCCGGTTGCGACGCCGACAAGCTGGCCGTGCAGGGCGGGATCCCGGGCGGCACCCACCATGTCGAGGTAGTTGACGATCCGCGGATAGACCCACTCGACGAGGTAGAAGAGGACGTTCAGGCCGACGAGCGTGTAGGTGACCAGAGCGCCGGAGACGGCGCGCCCGCCGAACACGGCGGCGGGCTTGCGGACGCCCCGGTTGCCCTCCTTGATGCACTCAACGCACTGCTGGCCGACCGGCGCCGAGCGCAGGCATTCCGGGCAGGCGGGGCGCCCGCAGCGAACACAGGACAGGTAGGTTTCCCGGTCGGGGTGGCGGAAGCACGTGGGAACCTCGGCCTCGCCGCCGGTTCCTGGCGCAGGCCGGACGTCCATGATCTAGCCCGCGGCTTCTGGCGTACCGTCGGCTCCCTGGATCTCGACGGATTCCAGCACGACGTCCTTCACCGGCCGGTCCCTGGCGTCGGTCGCCGTGTGGCTGATCTGGTCCACGACGTCCTGGCCCTCGATGACCTCACCGAAGATCGTGTGCCTGCGGTTCAGGTGGGGCGTGGGAACCGTCGTGATAAAGAACTGCGAGCCGTTCGTGCCGGGCCCGGCGTTGGCCATCGCGAGCAGGTACGGCCGGTCGAATACCAGGTCCGGGTGGAACTCGTCACCGAACTGGTAGCCGGGGCCACCGATGCCGGTCCCGAGGGGGTCGCCGCCCTGGATCATGAAGTTCGGGATTACCCGGTGAAATATGGTCCCGTCGTAAAGCCTCCCTGTCGTGGCGCGGCCGGTGCGCGGGTCCGTCCACTCCCGCGTTCCCTGGGCCAGATCTACGAAGTTGCGCACCGTCTTGGGAGCGTGATCGGGAAGAAGGCGGATCACGATCGTGCCCTGGCTAGTGTGCAGTATGGCAGTCTGAGTTGTGGTCATGGCTGGCATCCTTGCACGGCCAACAGGTGGCCGGCGGCGGACCCCTTTCCGTGGTTCGGTGTAATAACGGCCATCCTGCCATGACCTGGCCGCGGGGGCGAAGCCAGCGATCAAGGGTTGAGCCCGCCGCCGGTGGGAAGTGTGACAGGCGGGAGCGCAGGGAGGTTGCAGTGTCCCTCACGACGAAACAGAACGGCCAGGCCAACGGCTTCTCCACACAGGCCGCGCAGGAATGGGCCCGCCAGGCGAGCCAGTATCTCCGCGCCCGCCAGTTGGCCACCCAGGCCCAGCTCGCCCCGCTGGCCGCCAACGCCAGGATCGCTGCGCAGCAAGGCATGCTCGGCGCCCGCGCGTGGACCGCGCCGAGGCTCGACACGGTCGGGCAGGCGCTGCAGGAGCAGATGGCGCCGCAGCTGGCCGCGGCCTTGTCCGCCGCCGCCCGCCGCATCGAGCCCGCCAAGCCCCACCGGCGCCGCTGGCCGGCGCTTGCTGTTGGGGCCGTCGTGATCGGCGGCAGCGCGGCCGCCGTGATCATCATGAGCCGGCGGAATTCGCAGCCGGCCACGGAAACGGCGGAGCCCGGCGAAACGGCCAGCGCATCGGACGCTACAGCAGAGATGGCGCCCGCGGACGTCAACGGGCAGACCCAGGCGCCTTGACCGGCGCGGCCGCGCTCGCGGCTCCATCCCTTCCACTCGTGGCGGCCGTCCTCGGCGCCGTCACCCGCAGTTACCGCCGGCTGATCAGCTCGCGCTGACCTGCAGGCCGACCGCCTGGAACGAGTCGGCCAGGGTCAGCGGCTGATCGGTCACAACGTTGGTGAAGGTCATCGTGGGAAGAACCAGCGGCGGTGGGTCCTGGGGGGTGAAGGTCACCGTGGCGCCGAGCAGCCGGCCGGATATCCGCGTTGTGTAGAGCACGACGTTGCCGCTGAAGTCGAGGGACGAGTTGTTGGTGACGAGCGCGTGCCCGTGCTCGTTGACGGTGAGCACGGTGCCCCCCGACAAGGTCATCGAACGCATGCTGAACATGAGCATCCGCACCGTCCCGGTCGCGGTCTGCACGTCCGCCACGCCGTCGTAGGACAGCCCTGTCATCGAGGCCGTGCCAGCGGTGATACTGGACTGCGAGCCTGACGCGGTCAACGACGGTGAAGCCGCCCTCTTGTGCGCCTTCGAGGGGGTGGGAGATGGGGCGGGGGACGGGCTTGTCGCGCTCGGCGACACGGTAGGGGTGGGACTCGGGCTGGGCGTGGCTGTCGGCGCCGGGCTCCCGCTGGGAGTCGGTGAGGGCGAAGCCGTCGCCGTGCCGGGACTGGGCGAGGCGGTAACCGTCGGTGCCGGGCCCACCATGGCCGCCGGGGCGGCGGGACCTGGCGCGAACGGCCCAGCCCCCGGAAGAAGCTGCGGGAACGAGGCGACCGCAACCAGCACGAGCGGCGCCGGAAGGATGGCCAGCACCGTACCGCTGCTGCGCGGCCATGCCCCCGACCTGGCGCGCCGGTGCTCGGGTTCTCCGCCCGGCAGGGCGTCCAGATGGACACTGCCAGCGGCCGATTCCCCCGGACCGGGGCCATGCTCCGGGCCACCGCCAGGCGTGGGCTCCGGGCCACCGCCGGGCTCCGGCTCTGCATCTCCGCCATCCGGGGCAGGGGCCTCCCGTTCGCGGTCGCCGATGACCAGTGCCAGGCCCTCCGATGGCGGGCCAGCGACCGGCCTCTTGCGGCGGTGCTTGCGCCGCCTGGGTGGCTGACCGGGCGTCCAGGCAAAGGCAAGCGAGCCGCC